>OCTA010000739.1_pt1 | contig 30015 bp, 20 predicted proteins | sample 1538991 | NCBI WGS metagenome assembly OCTA01 (sample SAMEA3539302, study PRJEB22396) | soil metagenome | biome: tundra; feature: field; material: soil | place: USA | collected 2010-05 | depth 0.15 m | reverse complement strand
TACCCTTGGGAAAGGACTTGCGACTTTTCGTAAAGTACTTTACCGGACACTAGTGGACATCACCCTAAGCCTGGATAGCGCTGGTAATTGATGAGTCGTCCTGTTTTGGATCTCTATCGTCATCTTTTCGGAGCTTCTATGAAATCCCATGTTCTGGCGGCAGCGTTTTTTCTAGTCGGGGCGGCCCGCACCCTGCCTGCACAGGCGCCGGCGCTGGACGGCGAACCCTACATCCACGATCCCTCGACCATCGCATTTAGCGATGGCAAGTATTTCACTTTCGGCACCGGCTCGGGCGGCTTGATGTCCGAAGACGGCTGGACCTGGCATAGCGGGGCCGTGCGCCCTGGCGGCGGAGTAGCTCCCGACATTATCAAGATCGGGGATCGTTACTGGGTGACGTATGCCACGGGAGGCGGGGGGATGTCTGGAGGGCACGCCAGCAACGTCCACACCATGTGGTCCAAGACCCTAGACCCCAACTCTCCCGACTTCAAGTTTAATGACGACACCATAGTCGCCACGAGCGACGGCGTCGAGGACTGCGACGCCATCGATCCTTCGTTCCTGCTCGATCCCACTACCGGCCGGTTGTGGCTCAGCTACGGGACCTACTTCGGCTTCATCCGTATCGTCGAGCTCGATCCCAAAACGGGAAAGCGCGTCGCCGGCACTCAGCCCGTGAACGTCGCCATCGACATGGAAGCCACCGATTTGCTGTATCGCGACGGCTGGTACTACCTGCTGGGCACGCACGGAATCTGCTGCGACGGCGCCAACTCCACCTATAACCTCCGTGCGGGCCGCTCCAAGAATGTGCTGGGCCCCTACGTGGATAACATGGGCATTCAACTGCTCAAAGGCGGCGGCAAGCTCGTCGCGGCCGCCAGCGGTCGCTTTGTCGGGCTCGGCCACTTCGGAAGACTGATCGTGGACGAAGGCGTCGAGAGATTCTCCTGCCATTACGAAGCCGACCTGGACCGCAGCGACCGCAGCGTGCTGGACATTCGCCCGCTGCTCTGGAAAGACGGATGGCCCGTTGGCGGCGACAATTTCTGGGGAGGCACGTTTGAGATCCAGTCCGAACGCAGCGGCTTCGCGTTGGAGTTGGCGGTTGATTTCGTGCGGGTGGCCGGACGCGGCGGTGGTTTCGGCGGCGGCGCTGGTCGCGGCGGTCGCGGCGGCGCTCTTGGCGCTCCTGCCGGCGCTCCTGCTGGTGCTCCGAGCGCTCCTGCTGGGGCTCCTGGCGCCAACGCGGCTCCTGGCGCTGGCGGTCGTGGCCCTGCTCCCGCTGCTGCTGTGACGCCGGTTCAGGGACAGCGACTCTACGACGTGTTACAGGGCTGGCCGACCGGCAACATCGACCTTCGCATCGGAGACTACATGATGCGGCCCCATCAGAAGTGGACGATCGCGCCCGTCACCAATGCCGGCGGCTATCCGGGCTCGCCCTATTTCAAGATCCAAGTCGCCGACACCGATCGCACGCTGGCTGCGGCCGAAGGTAACGAAGCTGTGACGGTTCCCAACTTTACGGGCGCTCCCGAACAACTGTGGCGCATCGAGCAATTGACCGACGGCACGTACCGCATCATGCCCAAGTCGGTCCCGAATTCCACGGAACAAGTGGTCCTGACCGCGGTGGGCGCCAGTACGCCGACGCTGGCCAAATTCGACCCCAAGAGCGACAAAGCGCGCTGGAACTTTAAACAGCCGTGAAGTCGATAGATCAAAGAATCGGCAATATTCAACGGGGAAAAAGGGCCACGTCTCGTTCTCCGGCCCGGGCGTCACCTTCGCCGGACGCGGGCGTTCCATGTCGTGTACCTTCCATTTCTGATTGGGCAACTGAGGAGTGTCGGTGTATCCGCGAATATCGACGCCAGCCATTTCGTGCGTCTGCCCTTGAGCGCCGCCCGCAGGTTGCTGGGTCGGGGCCTGCTGCGCGGAGAGCACGGCCGCCGCTGCCGCCACAAGAATCATGCGTCTCATTTTCGGGTCTCTCCTGACCAGTAAGCGCTATGATACGACATCCCGAAGGGGAACTCAGAACTCCATGGGAGGATGGCGTATTTGGGATGCTTCCAACCGACCGTAGCCAAGGCTGCCGCGGCGGCGACGCCAGCGCCAGCGAAAACCGCCAGGAAGAAGCGCCGCCTCACCCCCGAGGGGCGGGCGCGGATCATAGCGGCGACGAAGAAGCGGTGGGCGGCGCTGAGGAAGGCCAGAGCCAAAGCGGCGGGGAAGGTGGCCACGCCGAAGAAGGCGACGCCGGTGCCGGCTGCGAAGTCCGCGGCGGCCAAACCGGGCCTGAAGCGCGCTGCCCGAAGCAGCGCGGTCAAGAAATCAACGCTGGCGGTCACGCCTCGGAAGGCGGTTGGCCTGACGAAGGCCGCGAGCAAGCGTCCGGCATCGGCGAGGGCGCAAGGCGGGCAGGCTGCGGCGCCGCCGATGGCGGAGGCGGCGGCTGTGAGTGTGCCGGCCGCCGCCACGGAATAGCGGAAGGGCGCGGGAGGCCTCTGGCCGCGAGCGCGAGAACGCGCTGGCGGAAGTCGGGCGGATGTCGGCAGCATTGGTGGCGCGCGGCGCGCCGGTCTACTCTTGAAACGGGCCGCTGCTTTCAACCCTATCGCGTGTGGAAACTTCTTGTGCCAGCTACGAAACCAACACGTTTGCCTTGGCCCAGGCTTTTTCCTTCAACAAGTAACCAGCACCGAACCAAGCGCTATCCAGCCTGTCACCGGCAGATCCGCGTACATGGTCAACGTAGTAGGTAACGGCGCTCACGGCTCCCCAGAGCGTTTCCTTCGCGGTGCCCAGGTCTTGTCCCGGAGCGGACCCGTAGAGGGCCCGAATCGTTTCGTGCTCGTTCTTAGCTCTGTTCGAGAGCGGATTGCCCTTCTTCTGAACCAGCAAATCCTCAAAGAAGTACGAGGCTGATTCGAGCTTCATCGGGTAACGTGCCATCTTACGGACCTTTGCGATGAATTCAGACCAGGCCTTGTCCATCAGGCCAAGGTCATCCTTCACCTGGCCCGCGTCGAAGTGGAGATTGTGAGGCACTTTCACCTGCCGACGCCTTTGCCTGCTGATGTCCTCCATCGCGAAAACGAGGGTATTCTGGCAGACGACTCGTATGCTCGTGAACGCGGCCGTCGTGGCCAGTGTCTTATCGCAGGAGGTGGCCAAAAGGACGTATGCGGCAAGTTCATCATCTTTGCCAGCTGAGCTGACTATCCCGGTCCTCGCGAGCGCCCATACCTTGCGGCCGCCGTCCAACGCGCCGGCTGTCTCCAGTGTATAACCGTAGTCCGTCATCAGGTCCCTGTAGAATTCGAGAACTTCTTTGGGTTGGACAATTTGATACTCGTCCGAAACGATGGAAAGCGCTGCACGAGTGTCGTCTCGTACGAGCACAAAGCGGTCCTCCATCGTCAGGTATGCCCCATTCACGAGGTATTGAACCGGCAGCCGATTCAACTCCCATTGAAGCCTCGCTGCTTCGAGCCAGTTCTCAATCGGTGCGCCCTCGGGCAACTTCTCGCCGAGCCCATGCCAGGGCTTCTCGCCAACATAAGCGATTGCAGGCTTGCCAGTAGATAAATCGATTTCGTGAGCCATAGAATCCTCGAACTACTCCTTGCGCTGAAAGGGTCCCACCCCAAGCTGACCCTTCTTCCAACGCAATTCCGGCCCCTTCGCTGGTTATAACCAGTATGGTCAAGACCAGCGTAGCCCCAAACTGTTCTTGGTGCAAGCGATCCAGCGTAAGGTCGGGAACAGAGTCCGTGCATTGAGGAAGGAAAAGGGCTGGTCGCAAGACGTGTTTGCGGACCGTTCAGGCTTGCACCGCGCGCATATTGGAGAGATCGAGCGCGGGGAGAGCAACGTCACGCTTCAAACGCTCAAGATCATTGCGGACACGCTCGGGTGCCGCATTATGGATCTGGTGACGGGCCTCTGAATATTGGGCGGCCCAGCGCGGTGCTCTACCAGCGCGTGCGCGCCGAATCTCTCCTGGCCGTGGGAGCCGAAGCGCTGACTCCGTAGTGCTGGGATGGAGATATTGGCGCGACAGGGTTCGATCCCGCGCAGCCGCCCGCAGTATTGGCGCGGAGGCGGTTCCACCGGTCATCCGGGTCCCCGGCGCGCCGGTCAAGGCCTTCGCCAGAGGAGCCGCGTCCGGCCCGTACGCCACGAGGCTGCCCGATAAAGGCAACGCGGCAAGGGCGAAGACGACTCTGCGGTGCATGGCTTTAGCCTCCGATGACGGGAACGCCAGGTAAAATCGACACCCTATACCGAAAGGGACCGGGAAAACTCTTCCTATTCCCTCGCCAAGGTCCCTGATTTCCCCGCGACTTGCGCGTCACGCCGCATATCAGTGCAAGTTGGGCGCCACTCGGAACTGCTTCAGCGCATACTTCGCTATGGCGGACGATTCGGCGTCTAATGCGGCTCGGCGTCGGGACCGTGGTGCGCGTGATGCGCGATCACCAATCCGCCGCGCCGGCCTTCCAAAACCCCTCGGCGTAACGACGGTCCAGGGCCGCGGCTCCGATAGAGTTCCTGCCGCCGCCACAGCCACTCCAAAACCATCAGGTTTTGGAAGCTGCGCGGTGCCGAATCAAACCGGGGCGGTCGGCGATTTGGCCGCACGTTTCAAATTCTCGATCACCACTGGTGTGGATGCGCCGCCTTCTTCGGGCACGAGGACGAGCCGCATCCCATCCGCGGTCATCTTCTTGATAAGGTAGATGCGCCCCAGATATTCCGCTAGCTTCCCGATGCAGTTGTAGGGAAAATCAGGCTGTCTGGCGAAGTCGTAGAGCATCGCCGGCCCCGCGTTTCCAGTGGACGACGGTTGGGCCCCGCGGGGGACCGGACGATCTTCCGCAGTCGGCGTCTGGTCCCGCTGAAGCGGCGGAAACATCTTGATTGATATCCGCTGATCCCTTTGGCTGCTTGCGTCGAGTATGACGAGCTTCTGCTCGTCGGTGCTGTACCCCTTGAAAGTGCCCGCGATTCTCCTAAAGAATACGTCTTTGCCGATGAAATCCTGAGGGAAACCCGGCATGCTGACAATCTCCTCCAAAGGCAATGCACCGACGACTGGTCTAGGCGGGCTCGCCAGGTTGGCAATCTGGTGTAGTAGCGGGTTCTTCCTGTCGCCCGGCGAGAGCAGCAGCACGACCCGCGCTTTGGCGCGGCTGACCGCGACGTTGATCAACGGCGGTCCAATGGATTCTTTCATCAAGAAGTCTGATGCCCCGTCCACTGGATCGAATATGATTGTGTGCTTTTCGCTCCCTTGGGCCCGATGTACAGTGCTGACTGAGATAGACCCCAACCCGGCATCCCGCAGCCGCTTCTTGATCATAGAACGCTGGGCCCGGAACGGCACAAGAACAACGACGTCTTGGTTCCGATCTTCACGGACGATCACTGCGACGATATCGGCCACCTGTTCGGCGGAACACTTCCGGACCGGACCGCCATAGTGCTTTGACCATGCTCCGTCTTGCGGAACGTTGATGATCGAGACCGCATCCCCACCGACGATTCGTAGGCTTCGGAGCTTCCGCTGGTCTTTCCACGCCTGGCTTGCTTGCTCTTTGGCGGCCACGACCAATTTGCCGTTGTAGAAAGTCTGACTTACCGCGCGGCAGATCGGCTCCGCCATCCGCGATTGCTCATTCAAGAAGCACGCGGAAGGTCGGCCGGCGGCCATACACTCGAACGGTGAACGGCCCATCCATTTCACCGCCGTCTTCGACTTCGACTGTACGATTGGGGCGAGCTGCTTTGGATCACCTGCGAAAATCACGGACCGCCCGAGCGACGCCAGCGCGAGGGCATGGGGCAGGCTGACCTGACTCGCCTCATCGAATACAACCAGATCATAAGGGGCGAACTCCCGCAAATCCCCAGCGCTAAACACGGCGCGAGTGGTTGTCATCGCCGCGAGTCGGGCGCCCCGAAGTACCTCCCTTGCCTGCGCTCTCAAGGCCTTTCGGGCTTGCTCCACAGCCATCTTCCAGGCGTTGTAAGCTCGGATGTCGGCCGGATCCGGTCGAGTGGCTTCGAGCTGAATCAGCCGTTTTAATGCCGCCTCATCAACCACTGGAAGAAGGTGCCTGCGATTCTCGTAGAGACTGGCGCGGAAATGGTTTCCAATCCGGCGGCACTGGTTGCGAAAGGTAACTTGCCGACTCTGGACCATAGCGTCATCGACTGCAATCAGAGCTTGATCGACTGCGACATTCGTGGTTGAGAGGAGGATGGCCCGCCGGTGTGGAAACTGCGTTAAGTAGGATGCCAGTAGCGCGCCGAGGGTCGTTGTTTTGCCTGTGCCGGGGGGACCCCACAGGAAAGCATATTGGGACTTGGCCAAACCGAACGCTTCGATCTGCGCCGTTCGCAGGCCTGGGAAACAGCGCGCATCGGGTGCAACGCCGACCGCTGCATTGGACGGGCTGCTTATTCCGTCCAGTACCTGGAGGCATCGTCTGCTCCAAGCAGGGTCCTGCCAAAGCGCTTCAAGGCTCTCAAGGAACCGCGGCGGATAGACCTTCAGCCGGCCGCCGGCGGACGGTGGGGCCGCAGAGGCGAAACGCAAGTTGATCTGCCACTCATCGGGCACGACGGACAAAACATCTGCTGCACCCTTCGGTGGGCCGGCCCACCATACGTCCGCGCCCTCCAGCGACTCGTCCAGGTGCTCCTTCATCTGGAACGGTTCCAGCCAGACCTGCCAGAGCGCCCCAACCCTGCTGGTGGACTGGACCTTGCAGTCGATCACCCGTGCACTCTCGCGTGCTTCCATGCTGATGCCGTCTAGAATCTCCTCGATCGTCGTCATAGCCAGCAGGGCCCCAGACTGGTCGGTTTCAGGTCACCGTCGCCGCACCCGCTGCCAGGTACGGACTCGCGTCGCCGTAGGCCGTGATCAGGGCCGACCGCTTTGCGCGTGTCAAACCTCCATGCAGCAACGCGCGGGGTCTACCCCCTTTGTGCCGAGCAGTCTCATGTAATCGCCAGCGCCTTGTTCGCCGCCACCGGCGCATCGCCATAGAAGATCGGATCCAGGCGCTCGGCGACGTCGCCGGAAACCTCGAGAAACTGCCGGCGGTTCTCAATCGGGATGAGCGCCCGGCGGGCGCCGTTCTCCATCGCTAACTGGCAGGGTTCTACCAGCGTTCGGACGCCCTTCAGGTTCCCCTGGATGCTGATGTCGCCGAGGATCACCAGCGCCGGCTGCACCGAGATCCGCTTGATCGCCGAGATGATCGCAACGATGAGCGCCACGCCGCATTCGCAGGCAACGCGGTTCTGCAACAAATCGATAGCTTCGACGTGGAAGTCCGTGGTGTCGAAATCGCGTGCGATGCCCAGCTTTACCTTGCCTCCCTGCAAATACCCGAACGCCCGGTGGATGGACTCCCTCATGACGCCCTCAATGCCGCCGGCCAGCTTCAGCTTGCCGGTACCGGTCGCGCAGCCGACCTCCACGCGGCAAAGGCCCACCTTGCCCTGGTCGTCGACGCTGGCGGCGTACACCGATCCCGGCTCCAGCGGGTCGCTCGAAATCACGTTCCGCCCGCCTTCTTCCGGTACGCCCACATACCGCTCTTCTCCCGTTTCTTTGTCGATATAGCTGAACGAAGTCTGGAAGAATTCGAAGGACCCCAGTTTCTTGAGCTGCTCCTTCACTCGGCGCCGGCCTTCCATGGCCAGTTCCAGCAGTCCCCGCAGTTCCTCCTTGGAAACCTCGCCGTGCGGGTGGACCAATTTCACCAGGCCGGCCACGGTCTTACGCACCGCCTTCACGTCGCGGCTCTTTAACTGCGATCCCAGGCCGAAATCCCGGTCGATGATTTCCGTGTAGTTCCGCCGGCGCATCTCACGAAGGGCCTCGGCCAGGTAGTCCACTACGAAGCCATAGCCGTTGGTGAACATGGCCATCTGCATCTTCGGGATCTCCCAGCCCGGGATGTAGAAATGGATGCGATCCAGAAACGCCGTGTCCTCACGAATGACATCGGGCATGGGCGCGAACAGGTGCGATGACCGCACCATCACGTCCACGGGCTGATTCGTGTTACCGAACATGGCGATGGAGGCCGTGCCGGACAACTGCTCCTTGCCGCGCGCGAAGGTTCCGGATTCGCAGTAGGTCTTCAGCGTGCTCACGACCTCCTTGGGCATCTTCTGGAGATCCGCAACTTCATCGAAGGCCACAGCGTCCCACAGGCCGACCAGCCCGATCTTCCCCGTGGCGATGTTGTAAAAGAGGTTGGCGACCGTGGTCGGGCCGGTCAGCAGTATCCCGTACGGGGAAAGCTGCTGATACCCGAAGCTCTTGCCGGTTTCCCGCGGCCCAAGCTCCACCAGGTTGTAGTTCTGCTCCGCCAATGGGACCAGGCGCAGCAGGTACAGCATCTTGAGCCGCTTTTCCATGCCTGCCGGCTCTAGCCCGATCGTCCGAATCAAAAGGTCTATCCACTCGTCTGTCGAGAATCCGCGCCGCGCTTCCGAATATTCATTCAGATCGAAAGCGGCTACCTGGATCGGCCGCAGGTCGTCGATCCAGAACGGACTTCGCTTCCCCGTGGCCTGGTCGTCATACTCGTGCCGCAACTCCACCTCGCACCAAACGCCGTCCACAAGCAGCCGGTCAAACTCCCGCACATACCGGTCCGGCACATGCACGAACTTGTGACCGAAGTTGACGATCTCCGCCCAGTACTTGTCGTCGTCGGAGAGGTATCGGACCTTGACCTTGTCGATGAGCGTGTAGCGGCCCTTTTCCTTCACCATCGACTGCACGCGGTTTGCCTCATCCGGCCGCACGAAATTCTCAGCCAGCGTCGAGTTGACGATCTTCAGCCCGGCCTCAACGGCCAGGGGATCATCGGTGGCGCAGTATTTTCCTAGCAGGTATTCCAGCACGTAGACCGGAACGGTCGAGCCGAACTTCAGCTTGCGCACCAGTTCCTTGCGGACTACTTTCCCGGCAAAGACCCGGCTGACCTTCCGGTCCAAGGCGTCCAACGATTCGGCATCAGATGGCAAGCGAAACCTCCACGTTCTCAAGCTTCTTCAGTTCCACACCCGTCGCCGCATCCACCACATGGATGCTCACGGTTCCCTTCGGGGGAGCCTTGCTTGTCAACATTAGTGCAACAGTATTGACTTCGGTCACAGCGGGTTCCGTTTCGAGCGACCGCAACGCCACGGCGCCAGTCGATTCCTGGAACCCGTAGGACCCGCTCACCGGAATCGCGCAAACCTCCCCCGCTGCCCGAACTTCGACCCGTACCACGGGCCAGGGCTCGGCAAACAAGCCCTGTGAACGCGCCGTGATGCGCACGCTCAGGAATCTGGCGGTCACCTTGGCGCTGCCGAGCGTCACTTCCCAAGCCAGTTTCCTGGCGCCCTTGGCGGCAGCCGTACCCTTCGGCGTCACCACCAGCACCGGCAGCAGGATCTCCTGCGGCGATAATCCGCCGTGAAAATAGGCCATCGGTCCGGGGGTCCGGAAGGCGGCCAGGTTCCAAGGCACGGCCATTTCCAGGTCCGAAGCCCCGCCGAATCGCGAAACCTCCGTAAGTAGGTAATTCTCGCTGGCGGCGCCGCCCTGGCCGGCCCACACACGGCGATGGCTGAGAACGGTCTTGCCGCCCGGCGGGTCGATCTTGTCGCTCTCGGCCAGATCCTCGCCATACAGGTATCCATGGTCCGCGGCGATCACGAACCTCTCGACGCCTTCCTCGGCCAACCTTCTCATCGCCAGCCCCACGTGGGTCAGCACGCGCTCCATGTACTCGCGCGCGCCGGACATTTCATCTTCGCCGCTCTGGTCGATCTCACGCGACGTGACCACAACCAGCGCGGGACCCTCCCCCATCTCCTTCAGCTTGCGCCGGAAGCCGCGCGCGTCTTCCAGCTTCAGGTCCACTACCGGAACGCCGGCGCGTTCTTTCAGATAGGCGATCCGGTCGGCGCGGTTCTTGAGCGCCTGGCCGTGCAGGCTCACCTGGATCTTGGCCGTTCCGCCGATTTGCAGCCCGCTCGACGCCGAGGGCAGCAGCGCCGCCATGCCGACGTCCGTGATGCTGGGCGCCGTCCCGATCGCCAATTCCATTCGCGTCTCAAAGTCGCCACCCAGCACGGCCGGCAACTCCCGGGCCAGTTCCCATCGCAACGCGTCCACCAGGATATAGGCGGTACGGACGTTTGCAATCTCCGGCGCAACGTAGTGGTCAAAGATCTCCGTCTGCCTGACCTGACCGGTAACGGCGAACCCTTCGCCGCGCCAGGCCCGGACGAACCGCTCGGCAAGTGCGCCCGAAACCTCCTGATGCCGGCGCCGAACCGCGTGGACCAGTTGCTCCACCTCCGCCGCCGGCGTCGCGAAAGCGAATTGTAGACTGCTCGCCCACCGTTCCAACCGCCGATGCTGCGTGTCGAGGTCCGCCCAGTTCGCATTGCCGCAGTAGCGTTCGATGATCTCCGCCCAGGAAAACACCCGCGCCTTCAAAGCCTTCTCGATCTCCGCCGCCCGCGCCAGCAGTTGGCCCGCCTGCCAAACCAGCGCCCATTCGGCCTGCAACTCCGTATCCTGCCCGGCCCAGAAACCGCGCTGCCGCGTCTCCGCAATCCGAGCTGCGCCAGGATCGGCGACCGCCTTCGCGGCGACTCTCCGGAGCAGGCGCTGTTCGAGGGACAAGAACGTCTCGATCCGCTCCAGCGCCGCATCGCTGAAATCAATCGAGTCCAGGTGCAGCGATATAGCGACCTCGGCGGCCATCGCCGGGTAGCTGGCCGCAACATCCCGCCGGTTCCGCCATTCCTTCGCCAGTTCCGCCCCGCGTCGGGCTGCCAGCGCATCCGCCGCCGAGACCACGCGCTGCAAAGCCTCGGGCGCATCCGGGGCGAGCGTCTCCATCAGCTCGCAAGTTAACGCCTGCCGGGCGAGCAGCTTGCGCAACGCGGTCGGCGACGCGTCGGCGTCCACATGGATCCCGTACAGTGCGCTCAGCGCCTGCGCCCAATCGGCCAGGGCGTTCCGGGCCACCAACTCCGCGTCCCGCTCCGGACGCGCCAGGAAGTCCAGCGCGGCCTCGTCAATCAGACCGGTTCCGAAATGCGCCACCACAGCCGTCGGCAGCGAATATTCGCCGCCCTCCGCCGCCAGTTCCTCAAGTTCAGCCAGCGTCACGCCGCCTTGCTCGATCTGCCGGTCCAGGTCCTCAAGCCGGGCATCGGGGACTCGGCCCTTCAGCGCCTTCCGCGCTACCACGGCCAACCGCGTATTGCGGCTGCCGGAAACGCCGGGCCGGAGATCCACTCCCAATGCCAGCATCTCCGCCAAGGGCTCTCTGGACTCCTCCCAGGAGACGGGCAGGTACACCAACAGCTTCGGCGGTTCGAGGCCGCGCAGAAACGGCTCGGCTTCGAGGCGCAGCTTGTAGAAGCTGCCGTCATACGCGAGGAAGCGCTCTTGGCCGGCCTTTAAGCCGCGGGCGGCGCTCTCGTAGTGGCGCTCCTGGTCGAACCACAGCACCAAGCCCCGGTCGCGGACATACTCGCTCACCAGTTTCTCGACGGCCTCGGTGATCACTCCCATCGGCGCTTACTCCAGTCCATGTGCGATTCGGTAGCTCTTGTTGTCCTTGCAGGCCTTGAGGGTCTCGCGCGGCCAGTAGCGCATGGCGGTCTTGGCCCACGGGTACTCGCCGTCCTTCAGCGATTTCCAGGCCTTGCCTAAATCGAGCTTTGCGTCAGCCTTTTTCCATGCCGGCGTCAGCCGGTAGAGCGGCGCGGCGTTCAGCAGAACGCCGTCGTCGGATTCCGGCGTCCAGCGCGACGTCGTCGTCTTGCCCTCCGCGTCCACAAGGGGCTCGTTGTTGGTCGCAGTGATCGCCTGATCGATGGCTTCCAGGTCGGCCAGTTCCTCGGCCAAGTCCTGCGCCTGTTTCCGCCATTTCGCCTTCTCGCGGCCTTCGGCGTCGGCTTCCTGCCGGTTGGCTTCTTCCAGATGCTGCTTGAGTTGGAAAATCCTGCCACCCAGGTACCTGGCGCCTTGGAGTATGGCCAGCGTCTGGTCTGTCGCCCGTTCGTGAAACAGGTAGAGACTGTACTTTTGCTTCGGTGACTGGACCAGCCAGTAAACAGGGCGCTTGCGGTAGCGTTTCACGTGAGCCTTGAAGAAGGGCCCGAGCAGGTAGCTGGCGAGTGCGTCTCGCAAGTCGCCATTGTCGCCGATGACAGTGCCGATGATGCGACCTGACTCCGCATCTCCGTGGATGGTGGCCAGAATCGCAATCGCGCGCGCGGCCAAGTCGTCTGGATGGTCGCGCTGCACCACCATCAATCCATCCTCGTCCACTAGACTCTCCAGGCCAGGACGAGAGAACCGCCCCAAAGCGACGCCCACCGCAAAGCTCACCCAGCGATGAGCAAGCTCTTCTTGGGTAAGCGAAGCTGCCTCTTCGGCATCGGCAGCCTCTTCATCTCCCTTCGCTTCATCTTCCTCGGCGTCGTCGCCAGACTCGGGGGCCGCCGCGAGTTCTTCTTCGATGGCCCGGCGGTCTTCGGGTGAGATCTCATAGAGGCGGTAGATCTCTTCGTCGATCTCTTTTTCAAGCCCTGCGAGATCTCGATGCCGGGCTGTGACGAGCTGGGCGCCATCGGGCCAGGCAGGGGGTGCAATGAAGTCGTAGGCGGTTTCGTCTTCTTCACTGTCCGCGCGGGCGAAAGCGATAGCACGATTTGCCGAGTCCCTCAATTGATCACTCGAGTGCTTCGGCAGGGGCAGCCGCGCAAGGTCGCCCACTTGAACATGAACGGTCGGATTGATCAGCTTGAGGGCGTATTGCGCCCAAGTTGAGTTCATCACTGCCAGGACGAGTTCCAAGTCCTCCGGGAACACTGATGATCCTGAGACGTCGAAGACGAAGCCCCCTGGCGAGAGGCGCGCGCTGAATTTGCGCGCCGTCAGGTCCGTCCACGTCACCCCGCGCCGGAAGTAACACTCGGGGTTCCGAATGACCGAGTTGGGCGTACAGGCCTTGATTTCTTGGCCATCGCGGAGCCAATTAACGATGAAGTCCTGGTTTCCGAACCATCTTTGGAAACTCCCCCCCTTCATGTAAGGAAACCATCGCTTGCCTGACTTGTCCGCTGAGATTCCGTTCGTCGCCGTCCGCTCGACTCTAGGCAGCCCGACTTCCCACCAGTAGCGCAGGTACCGCTCGTTGAATCCAGTCTGCAGGCCGACTCTTGGCTGAGCCACGTCTTCAAGCTTTTTGAGCTTGCTAAACAGAGCCAGCAATCCGGGCGTGATCCAGTAGACCCAGGGGCTGCCCGGAATGGCGGCGAAGTCGCCTTGGCGGTATTCGTATACCCGGGACTCGGGTTGGCCGGCGCGGCGACGGGCGAGCGCCTGCTCGAAGGCGGTGCGCTTGGACTCCGCATCTGGTTCCTTCACGAGCCTGAAGTAGATTCCCCGGGCATCCCGCCGCTCCATATCCAACTGCTCCCGCCGCAGCACGAAGGCGGTGGTATTCACCTTTTCTCCGGTGACCTCAGCAAAGGCACGAGGTCCAACATGCGCCATGGTCTCAATCGCCGTGGCACCGAGAAGGACGTCCCGCAAATTCGCGAAGCTGGAGATGAACATGAAGGATTGCTGTGTGATCATCGCCTGCCGTCCTTCGGGACCCAGCAGTTCAGCGCAGCGTTCGATGAAGGCGGAATAGAGGTCGCCCTTACTCTTCCTGTAGTTCCGCTTCATGAAATCGCTCATCGCAGAATTCATGTTGCGGTTGGACATGTAGGGAGGGTTCGTGCAGACTACGTCGTAGCGGCGTTCGAGGACGTTCAACAGGCGGATGCCTTTCCCCGTCTCGTTCGCAAAGTAGGACTCGTCAATTCCCTCGGCGCGCTTTTTCTCGACATAAGCATCGATGGATTGCCGTAGCGGGTCGCTCTCGAAGTTCTGGAAATGCTTGTCGAGCCGGACCAGCGAACCCATCATGCTGGCCTCTTCCAGGCTGTCGCGGAACTTCACAAACAGCTCACCCGTGATGCCGCGGGGCAGCGCCATCTCGCCCGAAATCTTGGTCAAGTGCTGTCCGCGAAAGATCGTCACATCGGCGCAGGCCAGGTTGCTTTGCGTAAGGGTCGCTTGCTTGTTCGCACCCTTGGCCTTCAAGTAGAGCGCAAGCGCGGCCAATTGCGCTGCGCGCAGATCGATATCAATGCCGAACAAGTTGTTGGAGAGAATGGCTGCGGGAATCTCCGATTCGGTTGCGACCGATGGCTGTGCCGGCCAGCCCGGCCGCCCCGCATGGGTCAGTTCTTCGCGGTACATCTCAGCCAGCAGGTCAAATGCCACCAGGCCGAAGTGCATGGTGCCGGTGGCTGGGTCGAGCACGCGGATTTCTCTCGCGGGCTTCATTGCCGAGACCGGAGGGCCAGCCGGCAGCGGGGTGAGATAGGCGCATCGTTCCGCGAGATCGCTGTCCTGATGCATGGACAGCCAAAGACGACCCAGGCTGTTCTCGACCAGGAATCGAACCACCCAACGCGGCGTAAAGATCTGAGTTGCCGCAGGCAGGTCATCTTTTTCAAACTTCTTCTTTTTCTTGAAGACCTTGTCAAACGCGGCGGCTTTTTCCTCGGCGTTGAAGTACTGATAGACCCACCCCACCGTCTCTTCATTCCCCGCCGCCCAATCGACTTTGCGCTCGTCGGCGTTCAGCGTGTCCACCAATTCTTTCAGCACGCCAGGCCGGGGAAACAGCAGGCTGGGGATGTTGTCGGGATCGAACAACACCTTGATCTCGCGCGCGAGTTCCCCACACTGCCACAAGAGAAAGTGCCGGTAGGCGCGATCCCGCGGCGCCTCACCGAAGCCGTCGCGATCATTGGGGCTGTCGCCCTGGCTGTAAAGCGCTTCTTCCTCTGGACTTGCTCCAAGCCACATCTTGAACCCGTTGGCTTCATGGCGGCGGGCCAACGGACTCCGGATCAGCCCGGCCCCTTCCATCAGCTTGAACGCCACCAGGCGGTTCAGGTGCGTGAACGCCGTCTCCTTGATCAACTTGGCGACCGCCTCCTCGCGCTTCAGGCCGGCATCCACTTCATCCGTAAGCAGCTTCTCAATCCGTTCCCGGATGGTCCGGGCCTCTGCGGAGTTCTCCAGCAAGTGCCCGTGAGGAATCGGCAGTCGCGCGCCGGTCTGGACGTCCAGGCGATAAACCTGCTGGAACAGATCGCCGGCTTCCTGCGTGAGCAAACCACGCGCCCAGAGCGTGAACGTACGCAGGTCAGACATGAGCGTCCTCCTGTTGCCGGGCGGCGAGTTCCGCGCGATGCTCCGCCATGCGCGCAGTCACCAGTTCGTCGAAGCCTAGGCAAACGTGTTTGATCGTGTCGACAGCCTGCTGGGTCCAGGCGAAGGCGATGGGCTGCTTCTCCAGGTGGCCGGATTCCAGGTTTCGGTCGGCTTTGTGGACGATGGCGTTCCGCCGCTCGATGGCCTCAATTACGGTCTTTGTGAGGTCCTTGCGCTCCTTGTGCAGATGCGCGGCGAGGGTGTTCCATGGGGCAGGGATGCCCAGCATCAGGCCGACGGTCTTGAGGCCGGCCACCGAGCCCAGGTTCTTCTTCTGCACGAAGGTGACGATCTTGTTGCGCAGAAAAACGGCGCGGTCATCCTTGTTCAAAAGGCGGAATGCTTCGTTGATTCCGAGCGAGAGGCCTTCAAAGTACGCCACAACATCGACGTCGGTGGGGAAGAAGTCCTGCTGGCGGACCTCAATCACCGTAAGGATATGCTCCGCCAGCAAAGTAGAAAGATAGGTTTCGTAGGCCGTGCAGCCAGATACGACCGCCTGGCGTAACAGGTTCTCCAGCGACGGGCGCCGGAGCTGCCCGGCCGGGACATTCGCGCTTTCGCGGATGCAGCCCAGGAAAACGGCGTTGACGATGAGCTGGACCTGCTCCTCCTTCTCGCATTCGAGCAAGCCCCGGAGGGCCGTCACCATGCTGCCTTCGGTTTGAAGCCCGTCATTTTCAAGCAGCCTGTAGACATGGATCAGCAATTCAGCCATGTGGAAACTGTCTTCGAATACTTGCTTCGGAGTCATGGCGTTAATCCCACAAAACGCGGCGCTTCAACTCGCGCAAGGCGTACAGTTTCTGCTTCAACTTTTCCAGTGCGGCGTCGATCTCCGCGTCGGAGAAATCGGTCAGCGGCTGGGTCTTGGGCAGGAAGTCGCTCAAGCGGACAAACTCGACCGACTCCTCGGGCGCCGTCCTTGCTTCACGCAGTTGAACGAGCTTCGCAAGAGCGCCGGCCTCGAGCGAGGGCAACAGTTCCAGGTCCTCGTCAAGGGTAACCAGCGTCGCGCCCGTCTCCCGGTCCGCGGCGGCAAAAGCAGGCAAGTCGAACGTCTCAGCGGCACGGCGAAGGAGCGGCCCGAGCGTGGCTTCGGCTTCGGCTGGCTCAAGAGAACGGTAGTTGACATGCTCCCTGATTCGCTGTATGGCCTGCTGGAATTCTGTAAGCCTCAGCCGGTGGCGTTCCGCGAAGCGGTTGCGATATGCGGAGTCGATAGCGGCGGAAGCCAGCGTCAACTCGTTGAGGCGGCTGATGATCTCCGCGTCCGACAGAATAGCGGAGAGGGTTTTCGCCTCCGGTATTTCCAGGCCGGTAGATCGCGCCATCAGCGGAGCCTGGTCCCGCAGAACGGCGCGCGCGCGTTGGACCGATTCGATGTTCGGGTCGGTAAGGAAGGCGCAAATGCGTTGGGCCTTTTCGCGTTGTGCCCGCAGGCTTCGGCCTTCCCCGGCCAACATCCGAACACAATCGTCCGACTGGCTGGCGAGAACGGCCTCAAGGCTTTCCACCCATTCCGAAAGGGGCTGAACCAGGGGGAGACCGTGCGCTTTGGCTTGGGCCAGTGCTGGAAGGGCCTGCTCCCTTTCCAATCGCGCTAGTTTCTGAAACTCTTCCGCAATGGCCGATTCCTCCACGTCCACCTCGCGACCGAGCATAGCCTCGAGTTCCTGGACAGCCTTGCTGAGCGTCTTGAGGTCGATGGATTCGCGCGGGGCGAAGCTGGCCGCGCGGAACGCCGGGTTTGTCGAGAAAGGCGCGCGCGCCTGCGGCTCCTGGTAGTTCCGGTAACGGCGGGCCTGATGGGTGATTTCAATTGCGCCGGCGCGGAACAGAACGGCCAAGACGAGTCTTACGATATCGGAGGACCAGCCGTACCCGAGGCCGCCGAACTCCTCCGCAACCTTCGCGCCGGTCACTTTTTCACCGTAGGAATGCTCGCGTTTCAGGTAGGTGAGAATCTCCTGCGCCGTTTCGGCCTTTACGTTGGGGACGAAGCGCCCACCCTCCTTCGTCACGAGGCCAAGCCCTCTCTCGCCGGGGTGGAACAGCGCCGGCAGGTTGCTGAGGTTCGCCTGCTTCAGGAATTCCTCCGCTTCGCTGCCGTCGACTTCCCTTGCGCCCATCTCAAGCTTCGGATAGAGATCGGGAATCGCTTTTTCGGCGAGGGCGCGGATCATCGCCGGGAGGTCCTTCCCGAGATCGCCCGCCTCGGAGCGCAAGCCGCGGAAGAAACCGACGCCGTGTTCCACCAGATCTTTCTCCAGGCTGGAAGTGAGTTGGGCGTTGAGCCGGTCGCGCTGGGACCGCTCAGTCTGCAACAGATCCTTGTCGGTATCTCGAAGCTGCTGTTGGGAAGCGGCGTGATCGTACTTGGCGATCATGCGGCGGGAAGCATGCAGATCCTCGACCAGGGCCTCGGTTTGCCGCGTAATCGGGAATACCCAATGGACGGCATCCTTGTTGCCGCTTTGCAGGCTTTCAGTGCTGATCGCGGTGCAACGCTTGCCGAAGTCTTCGCTCTCGTGAACGCTGCTAAGCTGGACCGGAATGCGGGCACCCTTGCCCATGGCGGTCACGCTCTGGCCGTCCAGCATGAGCCCGAGGTCGAAGTTCCGCAGGCTCTTATAGTTGACCCGGACCACCTTGGCGGATTCGAAGACTTCTTTCACCGCGTTCCGAAGAATCTCGGCGCGGTCATTGCGGTTGGGGGCGGCGTAACCGCGCTTCTCCTGCTCCCAGTTCTTCTCCTGGGCGGTCTGAAGTTTCCACCCATCCTCGGTCTCGCGGACGAACTGCGCCTCTTTAAGCCGTTCGAGAATTGCAGCGACCGCGAGCGCGGGCGGGGCTTCCGCTACATGCTGGACGAGCAGCGCCGCGATGTTCTTCGTCGTGCGCGGCAGGTCAGTCTTGGCAAACTCCATGAGGCAGATGGCCTTCGCTACGCGCGCCGCCATGCCGGTATTGTATTTGTCGTCGTCGAAACGCTGACGAATATCGAGAATGTCCTTTTGCTTCTCCGACGGAGTATTCCCCTCCACCAGTTCATAGATTTTGTCGATGCTCACCAGAGCGCCGACGGGCTGATCGGCGAGCCGGGTCCGGTCCGATACGAGCATCTCAAATGACTGCTTGATGATGGTGCGATTGCTTCCGCCCAAGTGTTTGGGCGCGTTTGGCTGCAACCGGATGCCGGCCATGATGTCGATCGAGAGGTCGATCAAGTGCGGGAGGTAGGGGTAAAACTGTACGAACTGGTCTTCGTCGAAGACTGTGCGGCGGGAGGATCGCTCCAGCTTGACATTCTGAATCAGGGATGCGCCGCAGTCGTGGAAGAGCTGCCTGAGGATTGGTTCTGCGCTTTCCTTCTTACGTAGCACGCGCTTGGTGGCGACCTCGCGAATATCGGCTGGAGACAGGTCGATCTGGTGCTTAAACCGGTCTTGCAGTTTGGGCAGGTCGATACGGCCGGTCGCCAGGTAGTTATAAACTTCCTGGAGCTTTTCCTGGGCAGTGACGATGATCCAGGCCGGGCCGGGGATCTTCCTGGCTTTCAGCCGGTCTAAACTTTCCTTGCCAAATTGCTCGACGACGGCCCGCAGGTTCTCCAGGCGTTCGCCGCTGCGTGCCACGTACTGGCCCATCTCGTCGACCACGAATGCGAAGGCCTTACCGGGCCGCCGTAGGGCGCACAGGTCAAACGAGCGCTCAACTAGATCCTTAACCGTCAGCCGTCTCGATGGACGCTGTTTCACGATTTCCAGCCAGGTTTCGGTGGAGGCGTAGGTCCCGGGATCGAGATCGTGCAGAAGCGCGCTGGCGCGTGCGAACTTCTGGTTCCCTTTGCGGATCTTGTGCCAGTCGTCCTTGTATCGCTGTCGACAAAGGTTCTGGAAACCGTCGAGCTTGTGCTCTCCTTCCAGTTCAATCTCCAGTTCGGAGATGTCGTAATCCTCGGCGTAGTCGAGACTTCGCAGCAGAACCCGGTACATGACCTCGGCTATTTGCTCCGCGTTGGTCTGGACCGACAGGTCCACCTGCACGTCGAACATGAAGATCTCGTAGGGGACCGCCTGGTTGAGGAACTGAACGAACTCCGATACACGGTTGGAGTCCACCTGCTTCAGGAACAGCGAACTGGCGGAATCGCCCCTGACCGCCCGGTTCGCCAGAACGTAACCAAGGTTCTTTGCAAAGGAGGACTTGCCGGAGCCGAAGAACCCGGAAATCCAGACCCCGACGCCTTCGTTGGGCGACTTCGGCGCGGCCGCCATGGCGGAGAAGAGGCGTTCATATTCGGTCTTGATGCGGTCCGTGGCGACGTATTCGGTCAGCTCCGTGTAGACGGTGTCCGGGTCGTCGTTGTTGACCTTGATGATCTCTTCGATGGGCGTCGAAAAATCGCGGTCCAGCAGATCGGCAATTCTGGTCATGATTCTCTCCCGTAGATCTTCACGCGATAGCTGCCCAAAGCCTGGTCGTCGGAACGCAGGCCCATGTAGTTGAGCGTGTGGCTCCAGGTGCCCGGATAGAACAGCACGGTGGGGGTGTGGAAGCTGCGGTGCAATTGTTCGAACAACGAGGAAATGCGATAGGCGCTGGGCGCGAAGACGGTCGCGTGGGTGAGGAAGAGCGCCCGTGTATGCGCCGGCAGTTTGGCCTCCTCCTCGCATAACAAATAGCACAGCGGCCGGAAGTCCCGATCAGAGAGGTATTGGTTGACCTGCCGCTCCGCCACTTGGAAGGAATGATCCCGCTCCAGGGCGATCAGGCCCTCGACATCTTCCGATTCCCGAACGGACTTCCAAAACAAATCGGCCAAGGAAAGAGTGACCACGCGTTGGTGGGTCTGGTTCTCCACCTGGGTCGCCAGCAATTGGATCTTCCTTCGAACGGCCCACTCCGATTCCTCTTCGTGGCCGGGGTCGTACCGGAAGACCGCAAAGGGAAGCTCGCGCGCCATCACGAAAGCCGGCGGATCGGCCAGCAGATCGGCCTGGAGAAGATCAAAACGGTCTTTGAGCGACAACATGCGCGTATTCCTCCAGGGAATCGGTAGGGAAGTCGATACTGACGGTACTCCCCGCAGCGTGGTATTCCAGCAACTTTTCCTGATGGGCCATCAGAAAGAAGTGCTCCACATCGCCGGGCGTAAGAAGCTGAAGCTGCCAGTCTTCGTGGAAGAGCAGCGAACGGCTTGCCGCGCCCTGGCGCCGAAGGCATAATGCCAGATAGGCGAAGGCCGGTACGGGCAAGGCAAGGTTGGCCAAGCGCTTTCGGGCGCGGCCATCGAGAATCCCGAAGTCGCGCAGTGCGGCCAGAAGACCCCGTGCGACTCGGATGGCCGCCGCCTCGGACCACGGGCAACCCTTTCCCGACAGCCAATTCACCACATCTTCCGTGCCGATGCCGGTGCGGACAGTCGCCTGCCGGCGCAGGATGAACTCGCGGCAGAAGTCCCCAAGGAGCGGTTCCGCTTTAGCGGAGATCCAATAGTAGACCGGCCGCACGATGCGAATCGGGGCCCCCACATCCTCGAGCGGACGCGCAAGCTTCCAGGCGTTGGGGATGGGCCCGTCGACGAACCGCGGTAGAAACGCCCGCTGGTAGACGTCGGCAAGCCTGGTCCGGGTGCCCTTGTTCAGGATGTTGCCGCGCACGCCGACATCGCGCTGCTCAGCCGCGGGCGCATCTGTCCAGGTGCGCACCAACTGGCGCATGTCATCCAGGAGCGCGCCGCCCTTTTGCAGCCTGCTGGTATAGATCCAGGGCCCGTGACTGCCGCTGCTTGGACCGGTCCTCGCGGCCGTCATCTTCGGCCTCTCCGCGCTTTGCCGGCTAAAGGAACGCCAGGCTGGGGTTCGCCGGCGCCGACGGACCGAACCCAGTCGTCAACTTCGGAAACCTTGAACTTCCAGAGCTTGCCGACCCGGTGCGCAGGCAGGCCCTTCTGATCGATCCACCGGTAAACGGTATCGCGGACCACCCCAAGGTGACCGACGATCTCCTCGACAGAAAGCCACCGCTCGCCGGGTTGGTCCGGCCGATTCCGTGTCTGATACTGCATGAATCGGTTATTGTCTCAGAAAGTCGTCATCAGCGGTGCGCGAAACCCATCAAACCGTTGGAAGGTGAGACCGACAGGAACCGCACGCGGCGGCGCAGAACCGGTCAACCGCATCGGCCTCCGAGCCGACCCTGCGGTCTTCGATCAGATCGCCGAGGGTCGATTCGCCGTTGCGGCCGCCGCCGAGGCTGTGGCCGCACCTGGACCGGACGTGGCGACCCTGCGCGATTGGCAAAGAACAAGCCGTGGAGCCAGCGCGCCGTCCGGACTCCCCACTCCGCGCCTCGGCCGCCACGATCGTAACGCCCTGGTGGCGTTCTGCCGCCCCTTGGCAACGCAGAGAGCGATGCGCTATGCTTCGGCGTGGTGGGTAGCCCGGAACAGAAGACGCTCAGCGTGTTGCCCCTTGACCCGGGCAACTCCGGCCTGCTAGACGGATTTGCGCAGTACATCGGATCGTGCGCGGCGGTCTGCTTGGAGAAGAGGGCACATCGGTCGGGCGTGGAAATGGCGGTCGAAGGCGACCAAACCGCGGCGTACTATCTGTCCTGGGAGCAGCTAACGGAGCGGCATCGGCGCACCTGCGCCGACATCCAGGAAGCAACTGAGTTCGGCGCGTACGGTGTGGCAATCCTGGTTGTGCGCGACACGACGGGAAAAACGATTTTCGAAAGGTCAGCAAAGGGGCCGGGATTCGACTTCTGGGTGGGCGACGAAGAGACGGATGAACTGCCATTTCAGGGTCTCACGAGACTGGAGGTTTCCGGCATTCTTGACGGAGACGCTGCAGCGATCAAAACGCGAACGGGTCAAAAAAAGAAGCAGGTTACCCCAAGCGACAAGCTGGCTCCTGCCTTGATCGCGGTTGTTGAGTTCGGCCGTCCATTAACTCGGATTGACAGCAAGTGAAAGTGGTTAAAGATCTCCATAGGCAGGCGATGCAACAGGCTGATCTGGCCCACCAGGCCAGACGTGAGGGGAACGCCGCCCTTGCCAGTGCGCACTTTGAAAAGGCTTTCCGGCTGGAGCGCGCGGCAGCCGAAGAAGTCGGTGAACGGTCTGACGCCGAACCTTCCCGCTCGATCCTCTTTCGCAGCGCTGCGACACTTGCTGTTCACTGCGGCGCATACACAGACGCCGAGAAGATGGTTTGCCTAGCCCTCGCTGGCAATCCGCCGGAGGATATCGCCGAGGAACTGCGAAACCTGTACGAGCAGGTCACTTTTCGACGTCACTTGGCGCTGCGTGGAATCACTCTCTCAGAAGACGAAGTCCAGATGTCATTCGCGGGCAATAGCATCGGATATGGCATCGCTCCCACAGAAGAAGTCCTCGAGCGTGTTGACCGTGCTCAGACGATGCTCTACCGGATCGCGGAGCGCAAGATGGACCGACCGTACCGGGAGCACGGGCAACCCACAAAGGAGGTAAGAGAGGCCGTCTCGCTGTACATGACATTGCCACGCGCCGCAAGTTTCGCTGTGACGTTCATCGTCGGCGGCCGCCAGCCCGACCTCCCTGGCATCTCGATTGCCGAGTCCGTGATCGACGAAGCGATCGATTGCCTGGATCTGTTCACCAAAGGCGAGGAGCAAGCCCTGCATCGGAGGATCGCAGACGAATCGTACTTTACCAACTTTGTGGGCCTGGCCAATGCGATGGCGCCGGACGGTGATGACGTGGAGACGGTCGGATTCACCGCGATGAGGCACGGACAGGAGCGGACGGTTGCACTGAGGCCAAGACAGCCGAAGGCGCAACAGCCCCAGCAGACGGCCGGCGGGGCGGCAGCGAATAAAATCGAGTTTGCGGACGAGCTGACTGTTTCAGGACAGTTGAAGTATGCTGATGCTTCGCTAGAACATAGTCACGACTTGATCAGGCTAATCGACGACGCCGGGACGAAACACACAGTTGTCGTCCCGCCGGGCATGATGACAGATATAGTTAGGCCGCTCTGGGGATCGCGCGTGGCTGTAACGGGCAGCGTTCGTCGCGGGCAGATCTTGCTGGCTCGCATTGAACGTGCGAGGGGTTGATCGCTCGGGAACCGATGCGGGACTCTTTGGAGGATTCTTCGGAAGCCGTCCTTGCGAATGAAGCCGATAGTTCTTCTGCCATGATCGGCATCGCGTGTACGACATCGTTCAGCGGGGCTGGTATCTTATGGCATAGCCGTACGGCGCTCGGCAGTTGACGCGCTCAGGCCCTTTTCCACAGACCTAATTCGGCGTCGTTCCGCAGAGCGCGCCTTCGTCAACAGATCTCCGAAGGCGGTCACCAGATCGAAGATAGGGCTCTCAAACGGAGACCATGGCTTATGTCTTCCGTGGGACGCATGGCGGGACGCAGTCCAAATGATCGGCTGCCCTGATTCACCAGCAATGCGACGCTTAATATACGAGGTCAATTCTGCGAGATGGGCAAACGAGCGAAGATTCATGCCTTCCGGGGAAAGTCCTGCCAGCCATCGTTGAACAAAAGTATTCCACCTAGCACCGGCGGGCACAAAGTGGACATGGCAACGCGCGTTCGCGGTAAACCATGCCCCGGCCATTCGAGACCTTGCAACGCCGCCCCGGACTGCGATGATGTGAAGCTCGTGCCGCTCCGATGTGTTGACATCCACAGAATCCAGGAAACCCATGAACGATATCAACTGCTCTCGTGGCTCGTGGGGACCGACAAAAGCCAAGTCGTCTATGGCTTGGAGCAAACCCGCCTTAACAACGCGATAGTAGCTTCGAGCACGCTCTCTTTTAAGGGCGATCTTTGGATTGGTGTCGTCAACGCGGGCTGCGTCAAGGTTCTTGTCCGCCGTAAATACAACCGCCGAGTCTTTAGCGCTGACATACAGGCCCACGATGTCGCGCACTCGCTCCTCGACGAAGTCTTGCGGTTGGAGATTCTGTGACTGCCAGACGCGAAACACCGTCGAATGGCTCACGTCCATCGCCTGAGCGAGAGTGCGAGTGCTCCAATGGTTCCCACGTGTGGGCTTTGATAGGACGGTAGCGTCCCGGATGGCCTTAATTTGTGCATCCGTAATCTTCTTCTTGCGGCTGGGCCGCACATGTTGACTGATCCCTTTCACTCCGGCGTCTTCAAATCGCCTTAGCCAGTAATTCACGGTCGGGCGGGTTGTGCCCAGCTTCTCAGCAAGCTGAGATTTCGAAATGCCCTCGTCGGCACCGAGCACGATGGAGGCGCGAAATGCCAGCTTCTTATCGGATCCAAACGTTAATCGCCGCAACGCGCTCAGCTTGCGATGCCGGTCGAACCTGATGGTTAGAGGCTTCGCAGAGTTCACCATCTCAAATGAGCATGGACCATTTGCCGCGCGTTTGTAAACCAATTAAGATACAGCTAAGGCTGTTTCACCATGTTTTCAGTGCCTTACAGTTTGCAACGATTTACCACGCGCCTTCTCTAACTTGCTGAAGCCGCGAGGGTTAGGTTGCATCAGCTACGTCGGATATGGCCGTTCGCGGACGCATAGCACCTTTGACAGCGAAACAGAACTGCCTGAAAATGTACGGGTATGCGGACCGTGATTCGGAAACATCAAGAACGATCATCATTGATAGAGATCAAGCGGCCGACGCTCACCGAGGGGGAGGCTGCGGCATTCCTGAACTGCAAGCGGCCTACGCTGACCGCTTGGCGCAGAAAGCAGATTGGCCCTCCCTTTTATCAAATCGGCAGACTGATTCGGTACTCGCAGCAAGACCTGATGGAGTACCTCGGCAGGAGGCGGAGGGATAATGCAGCCTGAAGTAAGGAAAATCCAACTGGGGCCGCGCAAGGCCGCGTACGAATGGATCAGCGAGCTGATGCCTCGCGGGAGGGCGCCGCAGGCTCGGGCATCGTAACAACCATGCGCCTCGCTGGTAGTTAGAGCTACCAGCGAGGCTCAACCTCGGGTTTGCGCCAAAGGCTGGGTTTCGACACCCACAGTCATTTTGGCGCACTTGCCCGCGAAAGGCAAGGTCAGAATGACATGTCACAACTGCCGAATCGAATGCCGGAAATTCGGCAAGCACCGCAACGGACTGCGCCGCTTTCAGTGCACCCGATGCCGGCGCACTTTCACCGAGCCGCACGACGAGCCGCTGAGCGGCATGTACACCGAAGTTGCCAGGGCCGCCATTCGGGCCGCCATGCATTGTTGAACCAATACCACTTCCCAAATAGCGCATGACCCACGACAACCAAGCCCGCGGAAACAGTCGTGGGGAAAATGTGTCCAGTCCCTTCGGCCGGATCTACACGCCAGCGGAATTGGCGCGCGCCTGGCAACTGTCCGAAAACAGCATAAGGCGTCTTTTCCAAGACGAACCGGGCGTGTTCACTCTAGGCGATCCGAACCCGCGCGCGAAGCGGGGCTATTGCACGTTGCGGATTCCTGAAGCGGTGGCATCGCGGGTGTGGAAAGCACGCGGAGGGGCAGCAATATGAGCGGGCGGTGATGAACGGTACCGAAGGCCACACTCTGACGTTACTCGATGCCGCACTTCGCCTTATTGATCGCGGTTTCTATCTCGTGCCCGTGCCCTTCCGAGAAAAGAAGCCCGTGTTGGATTCGTGGCAGAATCTCCGCATCGGCAAGGCGGATGCCTCGCAATACTTCAATGGCCAACGGCAGAACGTGGGGATCATACTCGGCGCACCCTACGGCGAAACGGATGTTGACTGCGATTGCTGCGAGGCTGTAACGGCGGCGCGCTACCTTTTGCCGGAAACGGGAATGATATTCGGGCGGGCATCGAAACCTCGCTCGCACTATTTCTTCCGCTCCGATCCACCACTCCGCACGATCCAATTCCGCGATCCGAGCGACAAAGCAATGATTGTTGAACTCCGCGGGTTATCGTCTGATGGCTCCACGGGTGCGCAGACCATAGCGCCGCCTTCGACTCACAAAGAGACCGGCGAGGCCATCCGTTACGAAGGCGGCTTCGACGGGGTGCCCGCCAACGTAGAGGGCGATGTGCTCCGGGTGGCGGTGGCGCAAATAGCAGCTGCGGCGGTACTGGCGAAGCACTGGCCGGGGGCGGGCCACGGGCGGCATGATTGCGAGTTGGCGCTCGCGGGATGCCTCGCGCGCGCAGGGTGGCAACTTGAAAACGCTGAGCGGTTCGTCTTGGCGACTTATCGCGCGGTACCGGACCATGACGGCGGCGCGCTGGAGCGCGTTCGCACGGCGGTACAGGACACCTTCGACAAGCACGGGCGCGGCGCTAAGATCACCGGCTTTACCAATCTCGCGGCGGCGGTTGGCGATGTTGTGGCGAAGTCCGCTACACGGTGGCTCAACACATCCGCGGGCCAAGGCCGACCGACCGCGTGCGCATCAGAAACGGGCGCGCCCGAACTCCTGAGCCAGCATTTCAGCGATTACGGCAATTCGCAACGAGTCATAGCGCTTCACGGCGCAGACCTTCGGTACTGCCATGCGCTCGCCAAGTGGCTGGTTTGGGACGGGCGGCGCTGGGCTGTGGATGACGGAGAGCGCGCCCGCGATCTCGCGCAGGCAACGATCCTGGAGGCTACGCGGCAAGCCCTGGCAGCGAAGAATGAGAGCGCGACGAGATTCGCGGCGGTTTGCCTGAACTCGCAGCGCATCACAAACGCTCTCCGCGAGGCACAACCGCACCTCGCGATCCGGCCGGTGGAGTTGGACTTGGATCCCGATCTATTGAACTGCGCGAATGGAACACTGGAACTGAAGACCGGACGGCTGCGCGAACACCGGCGCGAGGATTTCATCACGAAGCTTGTGCGTCACGATTACCGGGCCGGCGCGAAGTGCCCGATATTCCTTGCTTTTCTGAAACGGATCACTACCAACCATCCGGGCCTGATGGCCTATCTACAGCGCGCCTTCGGCTACAGCCTGACGGGCCATACCATCGAAAAGGTTGTCTTCCTGCTGCATGGCCGCGGCGACAACGGAAAGAGCACCTTGCTGGCCGCGTTCCTGAAGATTCTTGGAGAGTACGGCGTGCTCTTGCAGATCGACACGCTCATGGTGCGCCAAGAGAGTAACAACACCCAGGCCGACCTTGCGGACCTTCGCGGCGCGCGCTTCGTCATGACTTCCGAAACCGAGGAAGGGCAGCGTCTCGCGGAAGGAAAGCTCAAGCGCATCACACAGGGCATGGGGCGCATCAAAGCGACGCGAAAGTACGAAAATCCCGTGGAGTTTCCCGAGTCTCACAAACTCTGGATTGACGCGAACCACTTGCCCATCGTCCGAGGGACCGATAACGCCATCTGGAACCGGCTTCACCCCGTCCCATTCGATACCACGATTCCAAAGGCCGAACAGGATAAAGAACTGCCGGCAAAGTTGGCAGCCGAAGGCGAAGGCGTTCTCGCGTGGGCTGTTGCGGGCGCTGTCCAGTGGTATTCCGACGGACTCGGCAAACCGTCCGATGTGGAGCGGGCCGGCGACGCATGGCGCACCCACTCAGACCGGATGGGTAGGTTCATCGCGGAGTGCTGCATAACCGGAGACTTCGCGCAAGCGAAGGCGCGCGCGCTGTATTCGGCATACCGAGCATGGGGGGAACAGGCCGGCGAGCGCACACTGGCCGAAACAGATTTCAGCAACGCACTTGTGGAGCGGGGATTCGGTAAGAAGCATACGAAAACTGGCGTGGTCTATTCCGGTATAGGACTCGCAGCGGAAACTCGGGAAGGTGACGGGTGACGGGTGGTGATGGCTTTCCCAGAAAAGTTTTGGGTGGCGCTCTCTGGGGACTTTTTGAGAAACCCCGTCACCTGCCGTCACCTGTCACCCTTGCGCTAAAAAACAACGCCGAAACAAGACTGTTTCAGGTGAGAACAGGCGGCCATACGATTCAAGGGCTTACGGGAGCGAAACATGGCAGCGCGTCAATGCGATGCCCCGCTGGTACGCGGCGAGCAGGGGCGCCGGGGATCGCAAGGCTACCATGACCACAACGAAGAGGGCGGCGGACCATTACCGCACAGCGAACCTGGAAACCTCGCAGCTGATTCTGGCGAGCCCGGTGCGGGACGCGGGAAGCGGGCGGCGTTGGTGCAGTGGGCGCGCGCGGTTATCGAGTTCAGTTAAGTGCGGTGCATTGGATCCGTATTCACCCTTTGCAACAACTCAGCGGTTCGCACTCAGCGGTTCGCATTTGACATTTTGCCAAGCCCGTTCTAGCATAGTTCGGATGAACGAACGAGAAGTGCTCCGCCGCCATCTGTCCAGGCTCGGCAAGAAGGGCGGCCCGAAAGGCGGCAGAGCGCGAATGGCGAGCCTCACGGCGACCGAGCGGACGGCGCTCGCAAAGAAGGCCGCAGCGGCGCGGTGGGCGAAGGTGCGGAGCAAGGCCGCGAAAAAGGAAAACTGAAATGCTCACTCTCTGGCGGAATCACTTGCACGGGTGTCCGCACCGCGGCGATGGGCGGAAAGATCGAAAAAAGGGTCGGGCGTATATCAGGTGCAACTGCCCGATTTGGGCTGACGGCGAGCTGAACGGGAGACGGTATCGCTACTCGCTCGACACTCGGGATTGGGCGCGGGCCGGCCGCAAGCTGGCCGAGTTGGAAGACCCGAGGGCACCCCGACTGAAGCCGATCACCGAGGCGGTGGAGGCGTTTGAGCAACACATCCTCTCCCTGGAACCCTCAACGCAGCGCAAGTATAAGAACGTCCTACGGCAGTTCCAGGCGCATTGTCAGACGACCGGCCTACACGATCTGTCCGATGTGACGGTTGAAGCTCTCGACGGCTACCGGGCCGCGCGCGAACTATCACGCGTCACGGCGCAGAAGGAACTCGAAACCCTACGCCAGTTCTTTAGCTTCTGCCGGGAGCGCAACTGGACGGACGATAACCCGGCAAGGCGCATCAAGAGCGCAAAGAACGTCAAGCCCGCCGAAGTCGTCCCTTATACGCCTAACGAGGTGGCGCGGATTATTGCGGCCTGCGATGAGATCGGCCGCGGGCCTTACGAGCGGCGGCGGGCTCTGGCCATGGTTCAACTTCTGAATAACACCGCTCTCCGGGTTTCGGACGTGGCGATGCTAGAACGGGATCGCGTGAGGGATGGCCGGATACTGGTCCGCACAAAGAAGACCGGCGACACAGTATACCTGCCCGTGTGGTCCGATACTCAGGCCGCGCTCGATGTCCTGCCCCTTCCGCGCAATGGCGGCGCGGAGGCCCGCTATTTCTTCTGGAATGGCGTTACCTCCAGGCGGGCCGTGGTGGGTATCGCGGAGCGGACGCTGGCCGCCGTATTCGCCAAGTCCAAAGTTGAGGCCGCCCATGCGCATCGATTCCGTCACACCCTGGCAACTCGGCTACTCGGGATGGGTGGCACTGAGCAAGAGGTAGCGGACATTCTGGGCAACAGCCCGGAGATTGTGCGGAAGCATTACGCGAAATGGTCACAGGCGCGCCAGAAGCGCATTGACGATCTGATGCAAGCCGCACAGGCGGTGCCAGCATAACTGCATCCGCCCGGAATGGTACGTCAGATAAACCACCCAACGGTCG
>OCTA010000738.1_pt1 | contig 30017 bp, 5 predicted proteins | sample 1538991 | NCBI WGS metagenome assembly OCTA01 (sample SAMEA3539302, study PRJEB22396) | soil metagenome | biome: tundra; feature: field; material: soil | place: USA | collected 2010-05 | depth 0.15 m | reverse complement strand
ACCCATTCGCCCCGATGACAAGAGGCTCAAAGCATTATTCCACTTTTGTTCGCACAGACCTGTCCACTTTTGTTCGCACCACGACAGTTGATTCGCGGAAACCACCAGGAACAGCGCGCGCTTTTTCCAGTTCGGGATCGAACCGGTCAATTTGCACCGGAATCACGAACGGATTGGAAAGGGTCTTGACGCGGGCGAAACCGACGTTTTGCGCGCGGATGATGGAACTGGAAAAATCGCGGAAGTCGTAATACTTGGCCAGCTCATTGATCTCGTTTTCGTTGTTGAGATGCGAAACGAGAATGTTTTCCGTGTTGGAAAGGATGTTCGGATGAATGGAGGAAACCTCCTGCGTGGCATAGACCGTGGCCAGGCGGGCCTTGGCGCCTTCCTTGGCGATGGTCGGCCAGATGTCCGTCAGCGGCTCGTTGCGGCCGATGATGTTGTGCGCCTCCTCGACATAAATGACGATGTGCGGCGCGTGTTCGCCGCGGTTGAACGTCGCCATGGAGTGCCGCAAAATGTGCGCGGCGATGCGCTTGCCCAGACGTTCGCGCTGAACGGGATCGCCGACGGACAGATCAAGAATGACAATTTTCCCGGCGAGCAGGTGCTGATAAATTTCATCGCAGACATCCGTGGAACGGTTGGGTGCGTGATAATCCTTGAACGGCTGGAGCAGCCGGAAACCGGGAATATACGCGTCCTGATCATTCCGCTGGAGCAGCAGGTTCATCAAAACATTCGTGTCGGGATCAATCCAGTCCGCGCCGCTGGCGGTGATCAATTCCTCCTGGATCTGCCGCGCCAACTGGAACCACTCGAAGGCCTGCGTGGCGGTGAGGCCGTTCGCCGGATCCACGGACGGATTCACCTTGTTGCGGATGCCGGGGCCGGCCTCGAAGGTGATTTTGAAATTCGCCGGCAGCTCGTAGCCGGCGCGGGCGAGCACGGCCTGATACGCGGCGATTTTGCGCTGGTGATTGCCGGACTGGCGCTGGAATTCCGCGTCGCTGTTGTATTCCTCCTTGCGCGGCTCGGAAAAATCCATGCTCAAGAACGCCTCCAGGTCGGCGGAACGGTGAATTTTATTCGACTCGATCAAACCCTTCAGCGTGGTGTGGCCCTCGGAAATCTGGACGAAAAAATTGTTCAAGATCAGCTCGAAGCCGGCGGTGGGCAACATGCGATAGCGGATGGTGTCGGCGGGAAACACCTCCGCAATCGAACCCTGGTCCTGCTGGTTGGCGTTGGCGTATTCGCCGTTCAGATCGTAAATGATCTGGCCGATTTTCAAGCCGCTGCCCAGGCTGGTCCGCATCACCACGGACACGAGCTGCTTCACCGTGTTGGACTTGCCGGTGCGCGTCATGCCAAACACCGCCGTGCGCCGGGCGAGAAAATCCACCGCGTTCAAATGAAACACGGCCTGATCGGCAGCCTCGCCGCGATGCAGCTTGTCGGTGGAAGTGTAGCGCACCGTGCCGATGGGAAAACGCGGCAAATCCCCTTTCAGGCCCAGCCGCCGCGCCTCCTCCTTCGCGGCGGCGGCGCGCTCCGGGCTGATGTAATTGACAATCGCCTCCAGCGCCGCGCCCGTCGGACGGTAAACTTTAAGCTGCGGCGCGCTCAAATAGGATTCGATGTCGCTGCCCAGGCGCAGCTTGCCGGCCTGCAAATAAAACGTGCCGAGAATCCGGCAGCCGAGGCCGCCGAACTGGTATTCGCCCGAGCCGGCAATGGCGGATTCGGTTCCCGCCAGCCTGGAATTGTGCGCCTTGAGATTCTGGATTTTGGCCGACAAGGTCTGGTCATCCAACGGCAAGGGCGCGGAACCGGTGACGCGGAGCAAAATAATTTCGCATGTGGCTTTTAGGGAGGCTTCCGTCTTTTTGAAGTCGGACGAAGTCGCCAGCAAAAAACAATTGAGCGGAACGCCTTTGGCCCGCGCCTTCCAAAGATCGTTGGTGAGCACGACGGCTTTTTCGTAATCAAGCTGGCACGTCCAGCCGACGAACTGGTCCTCCTGAATCAAGGCCGCCAATAAATCCTGCGCCGGTGTTTCATTCATAGAATAGGGAACATGGTCTGCAACGATGGGAGCCATGATTCCAGTTGTTGCCAGACATTTCAAACTTTTCCGAAATCTCCCTGGTGCAAACAAAAGAAATTTCTCTTGAGCCGCGTTTGCAATCAACTATAATCCTCCGCATTATGACCCCTGCTTTAAAACTTCCCAAGGGGCAGTCAGTGACTGGCGCAATCAGGAATGTCTTTCCATCCGCCAATTTCATCTGTGCCGCCTTTCTATTGTTTAACTTTTCCGTTGAACCCGGTCATGCTGCGGGAACGGTGGTCGCCTGGGGGGCGAATGATTTATCCCAGTCCACCGTTCCAAATCACCCCGCTCCAAAAAACATCGCCGCCGTCGCCGGCGGCGCTGCCCATAGCCTGGCGCTGTCAACCAACGGCGCAATCTCCGGCTGGGGCGACAATACTCAAGGGGAAGCCAGGTCTCCTTCGAGTTTGTCGAACTCAGTGGCGATTGCCGCCGGCAACGGGTTCAGTGTGGCGCTGCAAACCAACGGCACTGTAGTCGTCTGGGGAAGCCAATCCACAGTGCCAGCCGGATTGACCAACGCGGTGGCGATTGCCGCCTCGTTGGATAACATCATGGCCCTTAGAAACAATGGCAAAGTGGTTTCCTGGGGTGTCGTGCCAGCGCCTCCCGCCACGGTCACCAATGTCGTGGCGATTGGGGCCGGCAACCACCACAGTCTGGCGCTGGAAGGCGATGGCACAGTGGTCGCCTGGGGCGACAACACACTGGGACAATCCTCCATTCCAACCGGCCTGACAAACGTGGTGGAGCTGGCGGCAGGCGCATCTAATAGTCTGGCGCTGCAAGCCGATGGCACGGTGGTCGCTTGGGGTGACAATACTTGGGGACAAAGCGCCGTGCCGGCCGGTCTCTCCAATGTTATTGCGATCACGGCGGGCGCCCGTCACAGTCTGGCGCTGAAGCAGGACGGCACCTTGGTGGTTTGGGGCGACAATACCTATTCTCAACTAAATGTTCCAGCCAGCCTGACCAATGTCGTGGGGATTGCCGCCGGCAGTTATCACAATCTTGCGATCATCGGCGACGGTTCGCCGGTAATCACGGTGCAACCAATCTGCCGATACAATGCCAGCACGGGAGACGCGTTCTTTTGCGTGATGGCAGCGGGGCTGGCTCCGTTAAGTTACCAATGGCAGCAAGACGGCACCAACATCTCCGGCGCGACCCAATCGCTGCTCGTGCTTACGAACCTTTCAACGTCCGTGACGGGCACTTACTCGGTGACGGTCAGCAATTCATTTGGAACCGTCACCAGTGCCAATGTGCAATTGCCGCCGGCCTGGCACCGGCCATACTTTTTGGTGCAACCACAGGCTCAATCCGCCATTTGCGGCGATCCCGCAACCTTCCAGACCGCAGCCAATGGCTCCCCGCCGTTGAACTACCAATGGCAGCTTGCGGGCACAAACCTTTCGGGCGCCACTAACTTCGTGCTGGCTTTGGCCAGTGTCACCGGTAACGATGCCGGCCCATATACCGTCGTCGTGAACAATTCCAGCGGTTCGGTGACGAGTCAACCAGTCGTTTTGACTGTGATTAGTCAGCCGCCGCAGATCACCAGTCCGTTAACCGCCGCCGGCAAACAGGGAAAGCCGTTTGCCTACACCATCACCGGCCTGCATGATCCGATTTTATTCCTGGCTGATGGTCTGCCGGCCGGACTAAGCGTGAATTCCACCAACGGCCACATCCAAGGCGCGCCCCTGGCAAGCGGCGCCTTTCCCGTGACGCTGACCACGGTCAACCTTTGCGCCTCGGCCCAAACCAACTTTTTGCTGACCGTCACTTCTTCCATTCCAGTCATCACCAGCGCACTGGCGGCTGCCGGCACCGAACAAGTCGCTTTCAATTACAGCATCCGGGCCACGGATTCGCCCACGGGATTTGGCGCGACCAATTTGCCGCAAGGGTTGAGCGTGTCTCCGGCCACGGGCATCATTTCGGGCATCCCGGTGTATGCTGGAAATTATGCGGTGACCATTTCCGCCAGCAACACCTGGGGCGTCGGAACCGCCAGCCTGCAGTTGACCATTTCCAACGCGCCGGTGAGCGGGCTGGCGATTTTTAACGTGACTACGAACTACTCCTCTCCGTATCTGCTGAATTTCCAGTTCGCGCTGCGGGACAACAGTGACCCCACAGTGGGCAACGCCGTGGTGGCGGACCCGCGGCTATTTACGGTGACCGCGTTTGAAGATGGCGTGCCGGTCAACCAAACGGACACTTCGGTCATCCTACAGGGGGTTGACCAAGGCGTCGCCGCCAAAGTGCTCAAGGCCTTTCTCGTGCTGGACTTCAGCGAGACCGTGGCTACGCTGTCCAACGGCGACACCAATCACAACGGGATCTCCGACGCGGTGGACACCGAGGTGAGCGCCGCCCAGGCAATGGTCAACACACAGCCTGCCACCGCGCAAATCGGCGTCTATGAATTTCATCGTGAGGACGAAAGTCCGCAACAAGTGATGTCGCTCACCACGGACAAAACGCTGCTGGACAATGCCATTGCCGGCATCTGGACCAACTACGTCCAGAACTTTGCCTCCGGCTCGCGCTGCTGGGACGCCTTGGTCGCGGCAGTCAATTCCCTGGGAACGAACAATCCCGATGAGGAACACATCGTCGTCTTTTGTTCCGATGGCGTGGACACCTCCAGCACGAACACCCTCCAGGATGTCCTCAACACCGCCAGCAATGCAAACGTTCAGGTTTATTGCGTCGGTTTCGGCGCTACAATCGACAGCACCACGCTCCAGTCCATCACGACCCAGACGCTGGGCCGCTACTACGAGGCGACCAACTTGTCGGAATTGGCGTTGGATTTTGCCCTGATCGGCAAGGACCTCAATGGCCAATACTTTTTGCGGTGGGCGACGCTCAACCGCACCACCAATGCCTTCATGCCCTCGTTCCAAATCACCTATCAGGGAAACACAGCCACCTCGCCAGCCAATCCGCCGCCCGTCATCTCCGGCACCAATTACGTCGTTGACACCAATGTGCCGCCCATGTTCACCAACACCGTATATCTCTATACGACCAACTATATCATTGCCCCCTATCTGCCCACCGCCTACGCCAGCAATGTCCTCGTCGGCTCGCTGCGGTTGGTTTCCGACGCGGCCGTGCATCCCTCGGCCATCACCATGCGCGCAACATATGTCCCCCGTTACATCCGCCAGATTCGGCTGGATTACCGGGCCAACTGGCCCTGCACCGCCAGTTTGGAATCCACCAACCCAGGGGAGCAGCTTTACGGCTGGAGCCTCACGCAAACCAACGATGGCGCGGGCGGACAGTGGGCGCTGCTCACCAGTTCCAACCAACAGGTCCTGGCTTCCAGCATCCCCTTTGCCTCCTTCGGCCCACTGCTCACCTTTACCTTCCGCGACGTGCTGAACGCCAGCAACGCCTTCAGCGTTTTTGCCTTGGACAACACCATTTATACGAACGCCGGCCAATATACGAACACCGGCAGCCAGAGCTTCGTGTTTGAAAACACCAACGCCTTCCTCACGGTTTATCCCGTGCTGCCTCATGGCACGCCCGTGCCCTGGCTGATCCAATACGGATTCACCAATGCCAATGCCTGGGCCGGTTACGAAACGAATGATCTGAATGGCAATGGCCTGTCAATCTGGCAGGACTATCTAGCGGGGTTGAATCCGACCAATGCCAGTTTCGTGTTCATCGTGCGAAATGTGTCGCCGACCGGCTCGCCGGTCCACTATCAGATCACGTTCAGCACCGCCTTGAACCGAACCTATCGCGTGGAAACCTCCAGCAATCTCCCGGCCTGGCAGACGCTGCAGGATGGAATTGCTGGAACGGGCGGTGACGTGACTATCCTCGACACTCGCAACTTGACCGGAACAAGCCGCGCGTATTACCGCGTGGCAGTTTATTGACTCGCAAGCGTCGTTGCGAAGCACGCGCGGCGGATGCCTTTGCTCAAAGCCTGACCAAAATGCGTCCAACCTGCTGGCGGTGGACGACGGGTGAACCTTCCGTCCAGATGATATAATTGGAAACTGCGATTTTCTGTGCGACGGGCAGTTGCGCGAGAATGCGCTGGTGGATATGATCCGCGTTCCAGCCTCTGGCCAACAGGCGTTCCCGTTGCGCGGCGGGCGAACAGGCGACGCAGATGATTTTGTCGAACTGCGTTTCGGCGGCGGTTTCAAACAGGAGCGGAATCACGACCAGCGCCAGCGAACAATTTTCCTGCCGCCACAGTTCGACTTGCGTCTGCCAGCGTTCGCGGATGCGCGGATGCAAAATGGCCTCCAGTTTTTTCCGCGCGCCGGCGTCGGAAAAAACGAGCCGGGCCAGCTCGTCGCGTTTCAACCGGCCATCGGCGGCAATAATATTTTTCCCAAATTCGTCCTGGATCTCCGCCAGCGCGGGCTGGCCCGGCAGGACGAGTTCATGCGCCAGTTCATCGGTGTCCACCACCCGCGCGCCGAGCTGCAAAAAAAAACCGGCGGCGGTGGATTTGCCCATCCCCACGCCGCCGGTCAAGCCGCAAAGTTTCATGGATCACGGACCCACCACGGCGCGATAGAACCGCTTCTGATAATTGGTGGTGTCGAAGTTGGTGAAGGTGAACGGCGCAAAGTTGGTATAGACCGGAATCCAACTGGTCAGGTTGGTGGAGGCCTGAATGATGATGTTCGCACCGACGTCATTGGACACTGAAAGCTGGAAGCCGCCGCCACCGCCCAGGATGAGGCGCGGCGCAATCACCGGCGGCGTCGTGACGGCCACACTGGCAATGACGCTCACGGAATCATCATCGGGATTCGGATCCGTGGTGGCGGCGCTCACCGTGGCCGCGTTGGTGTAGGTGCCGGTCAAATTCACCTGGAAGTTCAAAGTCATCGTGCCGCCTGAACCGACGGCCAGATTGCCCAGGCTCCAAATCAAGCTGCCGCCGTAGTTGGTGATTGAACCAATCGTGCGATTGGATGAAACCAAGGTTACTCCGGGCGCGAGCGGCAGACTGTCGGCCACAAACACATTGCTCGAAAGCGACGGGCCATAATTGGTCACGGCCAGGGTCATGTGCCACAACGATCCGGGAGTCACCGGGACATTGGTCGCGTTGGCAAAAAACTGACTATTGACGGTCGTGCTGACATACACCTGATTGTCGGCGGCCACGCCGACCGGGTTGGCTGTGGTCAGATTGAGATACCAACCGTTGTAATTGGTGCCGCTATCCGACGCGGTGTCATCCTGGATATACAGCAACCAAAAACCGTTGGGGTTGGCGCCATTCATAACCGAGAGGGAGTTCCCCCACGGTTGGAGCGGCGGAGGTATGAGCGTTCCAATGCTAATCGGAAGATTTGTGGCCGAAGTCAGCGCAGTAATAAGGTTGGCGTTAGGCGTCCCCAAGCCGGTGCAAAGGTCATAGTTGGTCACCGCAAAGAACTGGTTTGGACTTAGCGACCAGGTATTATTTCCGGTGGTGGTGTCTCTAAAAACATTGGTGTAGAACTGGCTGTGGGCCAGCGCATACAAAGCGGGGTTGATGAAACCAACCGACGCGTGACCGGTGTTGGCCGCCTGTTGATTGACCAAGGCGGTGAAGCCCGCCCACAACGGCGCGGCGCAACTGGTGCCACCGGTGCCCGGATACAACACACCGCCATCGGCGATGACGAGAACATTGTCGCCGACCATAGCCACATCAGGAATATTACGGAAGGTCGTCGAGCCACCGTTGGCCGTCATGCTGGCATTGGTCTGCCACCAGGGGATTGCATAAAAACTGCTGATCCCGCCGCTGCTGCCAATGCCGTCGTAACCGGGACCAAAAACCAATCCCCAATTCCAAACAGTTTCCGAGACATAGGCACCGCCCGGGCCAGTGGTTGACAAGGTGGTTGCACCAACTTGAGTAATATAAGGATCGCTGGACGGAAAGCCGAAGAAACCGGGATTGTCCACCTCTCCCGGCAAAAAGGCGTCACTGTCGCCCGAGGCGTCGAAGAAGGTCTGGCCCTGCAAAATCATTTCCTTGAAAATCTGATCGCTGGTGGCACTGGGACCACCTGTCCACCCCCAGGAACAACTAATCTGCCGGGCAGAATTGTCCAGCGCGATTTGATTCAAAACCACATTGGGGAAGAAATTGAAGGGATCGCCCTCATAAACCAGCACCTGGCTCAATCCGGGTGCCATGGAGACGACCATTTCAATATCGAGCGAAACCTCCACTTCACCGCCCGTAAAAGTTGGGAAGCCGGAGAATCCGCTCAACAGGATGTTCGTCAGCGTGACATTGGGCAGTCCGTTGAGACCTTCATACTGGGCAATGTCACTCGCGAAATAGCCATCGAACTGAACCAGGGCAACTTTCTGGCCGGCACCGGTCTGGGCTGCCGCCGGAACATAAGCCGCCCGGAAGTCGTTGCCCATGTAACTGCCAAACGGCCCGGAGCCCAGCCTGGCAACATTCGCCGCCGGAGCATTGGTGGCATTCGGGCGAACATGCAGATGGGTATGCGGCCGCGAATAGTTGTTCAGGCCGCTGACATCCAAGATGGACAGGTTGGCGGGCACCGAAGGCTCGCTGTCCGGGGCAAAAAATTTGCGGTTTTCCGTAGGATGCTGGTAAGTGTGCAGGGCGACCTTGAACGCCTGCTGCACCTTGTCCGCCTTGCCGCTGACCTCGACCAGCATGCGGTTGGAAGATGTGGCGGTAACGGTCAGGCCGTTCGCCTGCGCGAAGCTGATAACCGCCTGATAGTCCGCTTCGGTGGGGGCGAACTGCTGGGTGAATTCCTCCGGCGTGAGATAATGCTGGTAGCCGGGACTCGCCGGGTCGGTGACCTGGCGGAGCTGATCCTCCAAGGCCGCTTCGTTGCGCAACTGCAAGCCGATGGCGAGGTGCAGGTCATTGGTGGCCGCGACCTCACCCGTCTTGGCCAGTTGCGCCACCACGGAAGGCACATGACCTTTCAGCGTCTTGCTGGCAGGCATGGCGGCCGCCAACGGCCAGGCGGTGCCGGCCAGCGCCAGCAAACCAAGACCCACTTTGAAAAACATCTTGCTCATAAAACCTCGATATAAAAATTTGGCATCACGGGAAATTCTTGACCGGATAAAACTGCGTTGACTTGTTGGTGCCGGTCACAATCTGGCCATTTTGCGGCAGCGGCAAATAGGTCGTAACGTTGGTGGAGTCGTCAAACGTCAGGGTGACATGTTTGATGATGTTCGCGCCGCCGGCGTGCGCCATGATCAGCGTGTTGGTCGTCGGCGAGACCACCAGCACATCAATGTCCGACGGCTTGGTGTGCGACAGGTTGGTCAGCGTCACCGTGGCCTTGATCAACGAACTGCCCAGGCCGCTGACGTTGATGAGGGACGGATACGGCGAGGCCGCCGCGTTGTCGTTGATGATGATCGCATTGGTGTTGGCGAACGTCGTCGTCCAAGTGCCGAGGGTATAGACAAAGGTCGCCGGGCCGATGAACTTGCCGTTGTCGTAAAGCTGGAAGGTGGGCGAGATGGTCAGCCCGTTGGTGCCTTGCGCGGTGAACGAGAACGGCTGGGAAACCGAGTGCCCATACACGCTTAAATGGCCATAGGCTCGTGAAGCCGGGCTGGGGGCGGCGACGCCATTGGTCGCCAGCAGATACGCAACCAGGTTGGTCACATCCAAGCCGGCACTGTCTCGGAACGCAAAGAGCACGGTGACCGTGTCATTGGAACCAATAACGCCGCTGGCCATGTCCGCAGACGAGGAATTGGCGGTTAGTTGCGAACCGGCCGGGACGACAAAGCTGCCGCCGGTTTCCAGAATCGTCAACGTCGCGGCACCAGGATCCACCACCTGCGCATTGGTCGGGTTGCTCAACAAGAGCAAAGCGAACAGATTCGGCTGCACCTGCGTGTTGGCAATGAGCGCGACATTGAATGACTGGCTGGTCACGCCATTGGTGAACACCAGCGTGCCGTTGGTCGGATAGAAATTCTGGCCGGCAACCGCCGTGCCGTTGGTGGCAAGATAATCCACGGACACCACGCTGTTGGTGGAACCCGTGCGATTAACAGTGATCGTCGCGAAACCAGCGTTCTCAAAGGCGCTGTAACTGGCCTGGGAGAAGTGCAGCCCCGCATTGCTCTCGGCGATGACCACCGCCTGCGTGCCATACGGCGTGATCTGGCCAGGCGCGGTCACATTGGTGAGCATCACGCTGAAGGCATGGTCGCCGGACACCGACTGATTGTTGATGATGGGCACGATAAAGGTGTTGGTGGCATTGCCATTGGTGAACACCATGGTGCCGCTGACCGCGAGATAATCAAAGCCCGCCTTGGCCGTGCCGTCCATGGTCGTATATTTCACGGTGAGGGGATTGGTGGCCGACAAGCCCGCCTCGATGCGCGGATTGGCGCAGACCACGGTGATGATCGCGGCCCCGGCGCTCTTGCTCACGCGGGTCGCGTTAGTGGTGAAGCTGACCCCGGCTTCCGCATCCTGAATGATGACCACGGTGTTGCTGGGCGCGATCAACTGGGCGTTGACCGGGCTGGACAAGTTCACGCCGAAGATCAGGTCGCCGGTGGCATTGGTATTGTGAATCAGCGGAATGGAGATGGACTTGAACACTTCACCCAAACCGAAGAGGAGCGTGCCAAAGGTGTTGGAGTAATTGACTCCCGCCACCGCAGTGCCATTGGTGGTGGCGTAATGCACGCTCGAAACAATGCCGGAGTTATTGAACCGCTGCACCACCACGCTGACCACACCGGCGTCCTCCGGCGCGCTGTTGGTGGCGAACGTGAAGGCGAACACCGCGTTGGTGTTATAGATGATCAAGGTGGTGTTGGTCGGCGCAACCAAGCCGGCCCCGCCCGTCGGATTGGACAGGCTGACCGACAAACTCACCGCCGACTGCGCGACCGGATTATTGATCAATGTTATATCCGCGGTCGCGGTCGTTTCACCATCGTTGAAGGTCACATGGTTGGTGATGGCCACATAATTCACACCGTCCTGGGCCGAACCTCCCTGCACCGTGGTATAGGTTGCCGACACCGAGCCGGACGTTCCATTGGTGCGCCAGACCGTCAAATGGGCAATGCCGTCGCTCGCATTGGCGGTAAAGTTGGTCGCGGCAAAGAACAGGTTGCCGGGCGCCTGCACCGTGTCAATGATGGTCAGGGTCGCATTGGAGGGCGATGCCAGCGTGACATTCACCGCATTGGTCAGCGCCATGGTCACGGTGCGGTTGCCTTCCGGCAGAAGGTTGTTAGTGATCGCAATCTGGATGATCACATTGGTTTGACCCGGATTGAAGGTGATGAGGGCATTGGTCGGATAATAATCCGTGCCGATCACGGCGGTGCCGTTGGTGCCGGTGGCAAAGTTCACAGTGCAACTGCCGCTGGTGCTGCCCAGCCGGATGACATGAATGTCCGCAAAGCCATCCACGGCGTTCTTGGGCACGCTCGGGCTGGCCGATTGGAAAAACACCAGGCTGTCATCATTGATGATGGTCAGCACGGCATTGGCCTGGTCGCCCAGACCGGTGCCGGGCGTCGGATTGGACAGCCCCAAGTTGACGGTCAGATTGGTGGTGATAACCATATCGTCCATGACCGACACATAGATGGTCTGGAAGACTTCACCCACCGGGAAATCCAGAATGTTGGTTTTCCCAATATAATTCACGCCGTTGGCCGCCGTGCCATTCGCCGTGCCATTCGCCGTTGCAAACGTCACTAACACGTCGCCGGAACCATCGGCATTGGTGCCGCTGGTGCCGCCGGTGCGCACGACGGTGATCGCCGCGATGCTTCCATTCTCATCCACCTGATAGCTGGCCGACGTGAACTGGAACGCGCCGGAACCGGTCATGGAACCGCCGTAAATCCGGGCGATATGATCGCGGGGCTGGCCATTGTATTGCGTGAAATCACCGCCGATGACCATGTTGCCGTCCGCCGGCTGGATCACCAGCGCATTGACGGAGCCGTTGGCACCGATCCCAAAGTTGATGCTGGGATCCACCGCGCCCGTGGGCAGCACCCGGGTGATGTTGCGGCGGTTGACACTGTTGGCAAACGAGAACTGGCCGGCCACCATGATGCGATTGTCCGCCTGCACGGCGATGGTGTTGACCGTGCCATTGATGCCGGAATTGCCGGCGGTGGTGAAAGCCGTGTCCAGCGTGCCATCGGCATTCAGGCGCGCCAGATGGTTCGCCGCCACGGCGTTGACATTGGTGAAGTCACCGCCGATGAGAATGCTGCCATCCAACTGGATCGCAATGGCCCGCACCGCATTGTTGAGCGAGACATTCTGGTTGAAGTTCGTATCCAAGGAGCCATCGGGATTCAAGCGCACCAGATTGCCCACGACGGAACTGTTGAAGTTGGTGAACTGGCCGCCCACCAGCACCTTGCCGGCGTTATAGACCGAGTTGGTCGGATAAACCGCCACGGCATACACCGTGCCATTGGCCCCCTGGCCGACGGCAAACGACATGTCCACCGAACCGCTGTTGTTCAGCCGCACAATCCCCGGCGAGTTGGTCCCGTTGAACGTGCTGAACGCGCCGCCGACATAAATCCCGCGGGCCCCGTTGACAAATGCTTCCGCGAGCGCAAACACCGTGCTGTCGGCGCCGGAGCCGGGATTGAAGCTCGTGTCCAAGCTGCCATCCGTCATCAACCGGCCAATCCGCTGCCGGACAAACCCGTCAATTTTGACAAAGGCTCCGCCGACCACAATACGGTCGTCCGTCTGGCTGACCACCGCATTCACGGAACCGTCCGCACCCGCCAAGCCGCTCAAAAATCCGCCGTCCAAAGTGCCATCCGTATTCAGCCGCGCAATCCGGTTTACACCCGCGCCATTGACCACGGTGAAGCTGCCACCGGCCACAATCTGACCATTGGACTGGAGGGCCAGAGCCAGCACGCTGGCATCCATGCCCGCCGTCGGATCAAAGGACGGATCCAGCGAGCCGGGTGTGTGGTTGTAAGATTCCGCATCCACCAGATGGACGAGTGAATTTGTGGGCGAACCTAGGAACACACCACCTGACGGATTATTGCCCAATGACAAGGACACCCCGAAGTAGAAGCCGGCCGGCGGCGGATTGGTCTTGCCATCGTCCAACAGCCGAACATTGAAACTCTTGGTGACCTGGCCGGGCGAGAAAGTCAGCATGCTATTATTAGTGGCCACATAGTTGGTGCCGGCAAATGCCGTGCCGTCCACTGTTTGGTAACTAACCGTCGCCGAGCCAAGGGCGGAACCGCTGCGCGTGACGGTGATGGTGGTATAACCGCCGTTTTCATTGGCCAGATAGCCCGGCGAACTGAACTGGAACGTGCCGTTGTTATTGTCATTGTGAATGGCCAGGAACGCCGTGGTGACCGAACCGAGCAACGACGGCGTGTTGGTGCCGTTCAAAGTCGCACTGAACAGGCTGGCCTTGAAGATCAAGTCCGGTCCGGGCGAATTATTATTTATCAATGGTATGGAGACGGTGCGCGGGGAAACATCGCCGTTGTTCCAAGTCAGGGTGTTGGTGGAGCCGGTATAATTCACGCCATTGATCGCCGTGAGGTTGGCGGTGCCGTATTGCAGGGTCAGCGTTCCCTTGCTGCCCACCGTGCGCGTCACCGTAAAGGAGACGACTCCGTCGCTCAAGTTGGCCGTGTAGCCGTTGGTGCTGAAATTCAAGTAACCCGGGAAGTTGGGGTTGATGATGCGCACCGCCGCATTGGTCCGGCCGAGCTGCGCGTTGCCGCTGCTCAAGTCCTGAATATTATACAACTGCACGTTGACCGTCTTTTCCTGGGCGGAGATGGAGCCGTTGTTCAGGATGGTGACCGGGAAGGAGCCGGCGTTCTGGCCGGAGGCAAACGTCACCACGCCGTTGGTGGGGCGGTAATCCACATTCAGCACCGCCGTGCTGCCATTGGTGGTGGTTTGATAATTCAACTGCACCACGCCACTGATGCCGTTGGTGCGGGTGATGGCCACCAAGGCAGTGGAACTGATGGCCACATAGCTCGGCGAGGCGAAGCCAAACACGCCGTCCTGATGCGTGTTGTCAATCACCGTGAGCGGCGCCAGCGATTCTCCCAGCGCGATGCCCAGCGGGATGTTCTGGCCGCCGAGATAGAAGTTATCCACGGCCGGATTGGCCATTTGGAGCTGCGCGCTCAAGTTGCCCGACGACTGGCTGGTGTTGTAAATATTGATGTTCACCGACGCCGGACCGTTGATGCCATAACTAAAGATTTGTCCATAACGGTCTTGCATCAGGCCGTTCGCGCCGAACAATCCGTCACCATGCATGCGGGTGGGTCCGGAATACTCCCAAGCCAGCGGATACCGTGGCGGCGTGGAGTTATATGAATAATCAATTCCGCTCTGCGCCAGGCCCGGTATCACGGAGAAGTTTGCGCCCGCATAGCCCAGTTGGCCGTTCGCCCGAAGCAGGTTGATTGATTCCGTTGACTGTGTTCTGTTGACGGCATAACTCGTGGCCACCATGCCGATGTTACCGGGGCCGGGAGTTGCGCCGCCAATCAACCGGGCCACGTTGCTGCGGTTGCGAACACCATCGCGAGACTTGGGTTCAAGATTGCCAAAAGTGACGTTGGCTCCGCCCTCGGATACCGACAAATCGCTATTCGTCGTGCTGGCAATCAATCCGCGTTCCTGTTCCAAGGCCGCGCGGGAATGCTTATCCGCCTGCCCGCCGCCGACTTCCTGGAAGGAACCGCCGATAATCACGTTGCCATCGCCCTGCAAAGCCGAGGAATAAACCGTTCCAGGCGCATCAACGAAGAAAATACGCGGCAGACCGGCATACTGATTGTAAGCCGTGTCCAGGAAAGTTGTGTCCACCGTGCCGTCGGGATACAAGCGCGCAAAGCCGAGGCGATGCGTGCCATTCATGGAGGCGAACGGCCCGCCGACATAGATGAGACCCGACAATGGCTCGAGCGTGATGGAATTTACCAGGTTGTCGGCTCCCGTGCCGTTGAAGAAACCGGAGTCAATCGAGCCATCGGCATTGAATCTCGCGAGGTGGTTCAATGGGACTCCGCTCACGTTCTGGAACGCGCCGCCGGCAATAATCTTGTTATCCAATTGCCAGGCCAAGGAAAGCACCGAGTTATCCGGCCCCGTGCCCGGTCTGAAGGCGGTGTTCAACGAACCATCCAGGTTCAAACGGGCTATGTTCGCATAACTTTGCCCGGCCACGTTGAAATGACCGCCAATGACCAGCCCGGAATCCGTCGGCACGCTGACCGTGGCATTGTAAAACCACGCCGTGCCAGCATTGGTAGAACCACCCTGGTTCATGACAATGGTCAGGTTGGAAGCGGTAAGCGTAGGCGTCGGGCCAAATGGGATCACCAAGGTGCCGGCGCCATTAGTTTGGCCCGTGTCATATAGCAACACGCCGGTTCCCGCAGCCGTGTTGGTAGTGCCGTAGAATATCCGCATGTCATCGGGCACAAAATACATGTCATAGTTGACCGTCAAGGTTCCCGATGTCAATGTCACCAGATTGAGCACCTGCACATCTTCCTGCGGGCCACCGGCGGCAGAGTGGTTGAAATTCAGCACCGTCGGCGGCGGCTGGGTCAGCGCATAAACCGGTCCGGTGATAATGTTGCTGGCATTGAATGTGGTATCCAATGAACCATCGGCATTCAGCCGCGCAACATGATTGGCGACCGCTCCATTGTAGGTGGTGAATTCGCCACCGATGATGACTTTGCCGTTCGGTTGCACAAGCACGCTCCAAACCTCGCCGTTGGCGCCCGCGCCGACCGCGAACGTGGTGTCCAGCGATCCGTCCCCGTTCACCCGGGCAATATTGTTGCGCTGGACGCCGTTGTAGGAAGTGAAGCTGCCGCCAATCACGACCTTGTCGCGGAACATGCCCACCGACCGGATGAATTCGCTGCCGGGGAACACATTGACGCCCGAACCTGGATTGAATGTCGGATCAAGCGACCCGTCGAGATTCAGGCGGGCGAGACCATTGACGGTGTAGGTATTGGTGCCGTCGGAATAGGTTGCGAACGCGCCGCCAATGATCGCCTGATCATTCGTGGCCAGCGCCACGGAATAGACTTCACCGAACGGGTCGGTGCCGGGATTGGGCACCGTCGTGTTCAAATTAAGGCTATTCGTGTTGAAGGACAGATCCACGGCGAAGTCTGGATTGTAGAGTTCATCCACCGAGCCAGCCAGCGGCACCGTGTCATCCGGCAGAATGGTGACCGTTGTTTCCGCCACCATGCCGGCTTCAATTGGATTACCGTCCTTGTCCTCAAGATAGATGCCGATGTGAACGTCCTTGGCGAACTCGTTGAGGCGGTTGTTTTTCAGGTTAAAGTGAATTGGCTGGGAATAGAATGCATCGGCGCCGTTTCCGCCGCCGAAGGTCAGCGTGCCGTCGGTGCCGTCAAAATCAGAGTTGGCACCGGCAATGCTGGCGGACGTCGCCGGGGTGGGCACGGCATAATCAGAGCCTGGCTGGAGCGGAAACTCGTTGTTCGGGAACGGCGCGCCACCCTTGCTCAAGTAATAGTTGTCAAAACGATAGTGAACGGTCACCGACGAGCGGTTCGTCCCTGAGCGGTTGACATAAACGGTCACCGCGGTATTCGGGTTCCAGTAGTCGTTCATGTCGCGGGCCACGCGGTAATTCTTCTTGCCGAAGTTAAAGACCGCGTTGGTGGGGAACAACGTTGTGACAACCACATTGGTCGTGGCCGGCGTGACATTGGTGTTGATCACCTGCGCTACGGTCGGACCTTTGGGGTCAATGTCACAATCCAAAATACGGCACAATACCTTGCTGTTGGGCTGATCCAGTCGCGGAGCCGACACCAAACCCGATTCGCCGGGGTCACGCTGCGGATTGGAGAGCACGACCATGAAATCGCGGTTCGGCCGAGCCTGGCCAAGTCCCAATCCCGTTAAAGAGTCATCGCTGATCGGAATGAGAATTGTTTTGCTCATTTCATAGTCGTCAAAGATCAACGTCCCCTGCACCGGAACATAGTCACCGGTTCCAAAGAGATTTAAGCCAGCCTGGGCCGGGACATCGCCGTTGGTCAGTAGATTGGTATCCACATCGGCGGTGGTATAGTCCACGCTGACACGGCCGGACGAGCCAGCCACGCGTGCAATGGTCACCAAAAGTCCCCAGTTATCGTAGGTATGAGCTGTATGGATTGTGCTCTCCTGCTCGTCAATAGGGAACACCCCGCGGATACGATGAATTATTGAATTTAGCCCGTCGCCTTCAGACTCGGCGCACTCATATAACAACATGGGGCTTCCATTTGTGCCGACGATGCCCGTCTGATCCACATTCTCCGTGGCAAACCGGAAGACCCCGGCAGGACGATAAGCCCAGTTCAATTGAATCGGACCGCGGCCCACGAAAATCGGAACAATGACATTATTCGAGATAGTGTAGCTAAGACTCGACTTGGTATCCGCGGCGATATAGTAAGTAGCGCCTCCCTTGGCGTTAAACCGCAGTCCGCTCGGACCGGTTTGAGGCTGAAGGTAAGCACTCAAAACGGGTTGGAATGTGCCATTGTTGGTGAGATAAATCGGAATGATAGTAAAGTTGGTGATGTCAAAGGTATAACCAATGAGTAAAAGGGTTTGATTGGTGTTGTAGATGTGCTGCCCGACTTCATTCACTTGGGACGGATACAAATCATCATTCGCCGCCACCTGGTTGAGACTGGCCAGGTTGTTCCCGGTAAAGACCCCAAGCACTGTGTCCATTTTCGTCCCGCTGGAATCAAAGCTGCCAATGGTATCGAGCGCCACTTCGCCATCCGCGCCCGCGGGCGCAGTCCACTGGAACCACACCGGGGCCGCCGGCGCCTGGCCTGCAATGAGGGGATCGCCCGTCTCCGGCGTGCCGAAGGTGTTATCGGCATTGGTCGAACCCCAGAAGCCGCTGATGATGATCGGCGAAGAGAAACTCAAGCCCGAAGGCGTGTTGGTCCCGATAATCGTCACCGTTTCCACCGATGGGGGCACCAGCACGCCGGGGGGCGTCGGACCGGACAAGGTCACATCAAACGTCCGGTTGGTCTGAACCTGATTGTTCAACAAAATCGGGATGGTAATGAAGTTGACAAAGTTGCCGTTGGTGAACGACAGCGTTCCGCTCTTGGCTGTATAATCGGTGCCCGGCACCGCCGAGCCGCCGCCCGTCGAGTATCTCACGGACACCGGTTCAATATTGGTGTTGGAGCAGATGACCGGCAGAATGACGATGCCGGCATTTCTGGCCACGTTGACGGCACTGGTGAGGAAGCTGATGCCGGCGTCGGCGTCATGATCGGTCACGACGGTGTAACTTGGCGCGGTCAACTGCGCGCCGCCCGTGGGATTGGCCAGGCCGACGGTGAAGAACAAGTCGCCCGTAACCCGCGGATCGTGCAGCGTGGTGATGGCGATGGCTTTCACCGCTTCACCCGGATTGAAGGTCAAGGTGCCATTGAAGACCGCGACATAGTTGGTGCCCGCAATGGCCGTGCCGTTCGTAGTGGAGTAATTAACCGTGGTGGTGCCATTGGTGTTGTTAAAGCGGACCACATTCAACAACACGACGCCAGCCACCGGGCCGGAAGGCTCGGTGAACGCGTTCGCCGCCGAGGCAAAGGCGATGCCGGTGTTGGTGTTCAGGATGGTCAGGGTCGCGGTGGCCGGGCTGGTCAGCGTGGCCCCGCCGGTGGCATTGGTCAGCAGGATGAACAAGGTTTCCGGCCCTTCCGCCGTCGGCGTGTTGATCACCTGCACGGGGAAGGTCTTGCTGATCTCGCCATCGCCAAAGGTGAGCACGCCGTTGGTGGAGATATACTTGATGCCGGACACCGCCGAGCCATCCTGGGTCTTGAAGTTGACCGAGACCGTGCCGGATGAACCGAAGGTGCGGATGACGGTAATATAGGCGTTGGTATAACCCACACCGCCGCCTTCGGTGATGACATAGCTGGGCGAGTCAAAGGACAACTGGCCGGGCGCGTTGACGGTGTCAATGATGGTCAAGGTCGCGTTGGTCGGGCTGGCCAGAAGCGAACCGCTCGCATTGGCCAGTTGCATCGTCACGGTGCGGTTGCCTTCGGGAATTCCATTGTTGTTGATGGGAATATTGACGGTGACGTTCGAGATCCCTGGGCTGAAAGTGACCGGCTGGCTTACCGGCGTGTAATCCGTTCCCGGCACCGCCGTGCCACCGCTGGTCGTGGTAAAGTTCACCGTGACGGTTCCGTTGATGCTGCCCTGCCGGACAATGTTGATGGCCGCCATGCCGCTGACAATGTTCTTGGGCACGGAGTAAGTTGCCGAAGAAAAGCTGACCGTTGTGTCATCATTGATGATTGTCAGCACCGCCGTGGGCTGGTTGCCAATTTGCGCCGGCGCGGTCACGTTGGAAAGCGCCAAGTTCACGGTCAGGTTGCTGGTCACAACATGGTCATCAATCACCGGAACGATGAACGTCCTGATGACTTCGCCCATCGGAAAATCCATGACATTAGTGACTCCAATGTAATTGACGCCCGCAACCGCCGAGCCGTTGCTGGTGGTGGCGGTCACAAAGATGTCGCCGGTCGGCGCATTGGAGGTGCCGCCCGTGCGCAGCACCGTGATGACCACGTTCGTTCCATTTTCGTCAACTTGATAATTGCCCGAGGAAAATTGGAACGCGCCGGAACCGGCCATTGAGCCGCCGAAAATCCGGGCCAGGTGCGCGTGCGCCTGCCCGTTGTAATTGGTGAACCCGCCGCCAATAATGATCTTTTCATCGGGAACATTCGCCGGATAACCCGCGATGGTGTCGTCCTGAAGGACGATGGCCGCGACAAAATCATTCGCCCCGGTGCCGAAGTTGATGGTCGGATCCACCGTGCCATCGGGATTCAAGCGCGTGATCCGGTTGCGGGTGACACCGCTACAGGTCGTGAATTCGCCGCCGAGCACAATCCGGGTGTCGCTCTGAATGCCGATGCTGAACACGGCGTCGTTGGCGCCCAGACCCGGAACAAACGAGCCATCAACCGTGCCGTTGGCGTTCAGTCGGGCAATATGATTAAGCGGGACGCCGTTGATGTTGGTGAAAATACCACCCACTAGTATTTTGCCATCCAACTGCAAGGCGATGGCGCGAACCGAGTCACTGGCTCCGCTGGCGAAGGCATTGAAGTTGGTGTCCACCGAGCCATCCGCGTTCAGGCGGGCGATATGATTGAAGTTGGTCGCCCCGTTGACCGTGATGAAATCACCACCAATGACAATCTTGCCGTCGCTCTGCACCGCGAGGGCATAGACCGTGGCATTCGCCCCAGCCCCGCCGAAGTTAAAGGTGCTGTCCGATGTGCCATCAGAATCGAGCCGGCCAATGCCATTGAAGGTGGTGCCGCTGATCGAGGCAAACGAGCCGCCCAGCAAAATCTTGCGTTGACCACCCACAAAGGTTTCGGCAACAGCATAGACCGGATTATCCGCGCCGGAGCCGGGGTTGAACAAACTGTCGAGCGTGCCATCCGGATTGATCCGCGCGATATGACTTCTCGCCACGCTGTTGAAATTGGTGAAGAAGCCGCCAAGCAATATCCGGCCGTCCGACTGGAGGGCAATGGCCCGCACGGAGCCGTTGGCGCCCATGGACGACGACGGCAGGGAGAAGCCGGCGTCCAGCGTGCCGTCCGTGTTCAGACGGGCAATGTGGTTGCGGGTCACGCCGTTGGCCATGGTGAAATCACCACCGGCCAGCAGCTGGTTATTGCTCTGAAGCGCCAGGGCATAAACATTGTTGTTAAACCCGGCGGCGGGGTTGTAAGTGGTGTCGCCCGAACCCGGCGGCTCATTGACTGAATCACTGTCAATGATATAGAGCGTTGCATTGGTGGGACTGCCCAGCGTGGCCAGCGTTACCAATCCATTCGTGCTTAGTTGCAGGTGCAGGTCTTTCGGTCCGGCGGGGACGTTGACGGCCCCGTCTTCAATGACCGGCACGGGGAACACCTTGCTGACCTCGCCATTGGTGAAAGTCAGCGTGTTGGTCGAGAGAGTATAATTCGCGGGATGCACCGCCGTGTCATCCAGCGTGGTGAAATTGACCGTAACCGTCCCGATGCTGCCGCCGGTGCGGATCACCGGGATGAGCGCATAGCCGCCGTTTTTCCGGACGGAATACACCGGGGAGCTGAACCGGAAACTACCCGCCGAATCCACATTGACGATGGTCAAAGTGGCATTGGTGCCCCCGAATACGAGCGGCCCGTTGGTGGGGGATCCGTTGACCTGTGAATTGGTCAACTGTAGATAGGCCACCAAGTTTGGTGTCACCACGCCATCATCCCGCACCGGAATGGTAATCGTCCTGGAGGTGGCATCGCCATTGTTCCAGAAGAGCACGTTGGTGCTGCCAGTGTAATTAGTGCCATTGAACGCCGTTCCATCGGTGGTGAGCAAGGTCACCCCGAGCGTGCCGGTGCTGCCGCCCAAACGATTGACGGTGATGACGGCCGGACCGGCATTTTCGTTGACCGGATAGTTAGTCACAGAAAAACTGACATGGCCGGGGGCATAGTTGGGATTGATGAGCGTCAACACGGCATTGGTCAGGCCCAAGGTTGCGCCGCCGCTCGGCGTGTAGAGGCGCAAATTTACCGTCTTGTCCGGCTGGATGGAGGTGTAGTGGCTGCCGGTTGGCACCGTGAACGTCGCATTGGTCTGGCCGATGGCAAACGACAGTTGATTCGTTGATCCGGTATAATCCACACCATTGGTGGCGGTGCCGTTGCTGGTGGCATACCAGACGGTCACGGCGTTATCGCTGCCATTGGTGCGCGTGATCGTGATGGTGGCAACGCTCCCATTTTCAATTACATAATAAGTGGGCGAACTGAAACCGAGGATCCCGGGCTTGAGGTTGCTGTCTATGATGGTCAGCGGGGCGGAGCTTTGCGCGCCCAGCGCCGCCCCCACCGGAATGTTTGCCCCGCCCAAGGTCAGCTTGCCGATCGGGGCGGACAGTCCAAAGTTGGCGCTCAAATTGCCGCTGATGTTGCCGGGGTTGAAGACATTGATGGTTACAGCCGGATTCCCCGTCGTCGCTCCCGCGCCTGTCCCCGGCGTCAAAGCAAAGTTGGGGCCGGAGACACCAAAATCATACATCCAGGCATTATTATACCAGGCCGTGTCCCATACCGGATTCGCCGCAGCCGGTGCAAAATCCGTCCCGGCGGTGGCAATGCCCGGCCCCGGCGCGGCGGTGGTGACGGAGAACGTGGAGGAAACAATCCCCAAGTTGCCATTGATGCGGGTCAGCGACACATAGAGCGAGCCGTCGCTGTTGTTCACCGAATAGTTGTTGTAAAGCAACTCCATGTTGCCCGGCCCGGGTGTGGCCCCGCCAATCACCCGCGCCACGTTGATGCGCGGAAGCATGGCATCACGGGTCGCGCCGCCACCGACTCGTTCAAATGTGCCGCCGATAATGATGTTGCTGCTCGTCAAGAAACTGGTTTCCGGCGCGATGGCATAAATGGCGTTGCGTGTATTGTGAAACGGAAAAGTTGGAGAAACGACGTTTGCGTTGAAATATTGATTGGGCACACCGGCGTAATGATTGTAAGTGGTGTCCATGAAGCTGGTATCCAGCGAGCCATCCGTGAATACGCGGGCCAGGCCCACCCGCCGGGTCTGGTTGTAGCTCATGAAATCGCCGCCAATCAGAATGTTGCCGTCGGGTTGAAGGACGATGCTATAAACCGTGTCCGCAACCGCAGTGACTGGATTTAGCGTGCCGGCTCCCGAATGGAAGGTCAAATCCAGCGTGCCGTCTGTATTCAGTCGCGCCAGGCCGTTGTAATTGACAAGATTGTAATAAGCGAATGAGCCGCCAATCAAAATTTTTCCGTCGGCCTGCACCGCAAGGGCATGAACCGGGTCGGTGACGAAAGTCTCTGGATTGAAAGCGCCGATGCCGGGAGTGAAAGTCGGGTCCAGCGAACCGTCCACGTTCAACCGCGCCACCGCACCGCTGTCTTCACCGGCCACCGTGTCAAAATCGCCGCCGATAATGACGCGACCGAAAGCATCCACCGCCACCGCGTCCACAACGCCATCCGGACCGGCTCCGGGATCAAAGGTCGGGTCCAGCGAACCATCGAAGTTCAACCGCGCGACGGCATTGACGCTGGTTCCATTGTAACTCGTGAACTCGCCGCCGATGACAATCTGGCCATTGGGTTGCAAGGCCACCGACCAGACCCGTGCGTTTGCACCCAATCCTGGATTGAAGGTGGTGTCCAGCGAACCATCGCTGTTCAGGCGGGCGATGGCATGACGGTTAAAACCGTTGAACGCCGTGAAATTGCCGCCGATGATGATCTGTCCGTCCGGCTGGAGCGCCAGCGCGGCGATGAAATCATTCGCCCCGCTGTTATTCCCCAAATCCGAGCGATTTCCCTGAAACGTCGGATCCTGATACCCATTGCTCAACACCCGCACGATCCGGTTGTAAGGAGTGGAGTCATAAGATATGAAACTGCCGGCAATAACAGCCCGGCCATCGGGCTGTTCCGCGACGGCATAGACCGTGCCGCCGTTGCCCGGCGTGGTGCCGGGATATAGGAGATTCGGCGGAATGGAATCCGTGGCGCCGTTTTTATTCCAAGTTCGATCCGCCGCACCCGCCGGCTGCTGACCGGGAAATTGACCGCCGGCAACAGACGCATCATCGAAGAGAATCGTCAGATTGGCCGAATTAACTTCGCCCAGAGTGTTGCCCGGAACGGCGGTGGCGGGAATCGGCAGCGGATTATGCAGTTGAATCAGCAGATCCTCATTGTTTTCCATCAAGCCGTTATTCATGATGGGAATAGTAATTTGCTTGGGAGCCACATCGAAGGCAGCCCACGACAACGTGCCGTTGGTCGTTATAAAGTCGCTGCCAGGCGTGGCATAATCGGAACCGGCCTCAAGCACAAACGTGTTGGCCTGGCCGTTTATGAACGACTGCTGCGCAATCGCGCCATCTTGAGTCGTGAGAAAATTACCATTGGGCGGAGTCATGCCGTAGGGAAAAGCGGTGGTCCGCGCCGGATCAATGGTGTAATCCACGGTAACGGCATCCTGCACATTGGTGCCGCCCCGATTAACGCTGACAACGGCGTTGGAACCGGCGACGTTTTTTCGCACCACAAAATACGAGCGTTCCAAATTGAAGAATCCCGGCCCGCCAGGCCCGCGAGGGAAATAATCAGGGCTTAAGGCATTGATCACCGCAGTGGCACCGGAAATAGCGGGTGCGATGATCAGATTGGCATCCTCCTGCGGATCCAGTTGCGGATTGGACAGTGTTATCTGTGCTTTGCCGGGGAAGGCAGACACAGACACCGGGACCATGATGTCCGCGCTCATTTGAAAATTGTCAAACGTCAAAGTTCCAGAGACCAGTGAAATCCCGTTGGCCGCCCCAGCCGATACCGTCTGAATGCTGGTCGCCACCGTCGAGAAGAAATTGGTTTGAGCAATGGTTTCATTCCCGCTGGAATCAAACGTGTCGCTGAACCCGATGGTGAAGCTCCCCAACGGCGGTATGTTGGTGGGCGCTGGAATCGGAAACAGGCCGGAACCGGAGAAGGTGCGCGTATAGTTGCTGGAATTCAGAATGGTCACAACCAAATTGGTGGTGTCACCCGGCGAATTCCAATTTGTCCCGAAAACCAACAGGTTGGTGGCCGATGCTCCATTGGTATAAATGCTGTTGGTTGAATAAATGTATCCGGTCGCGATATTGGTGGAATAATAATTCGTGCTGAAATACGGGCCGTTGAAGGCGGTGGAAACGTAGGTGATGGAAATGTTGGTTCCGTAAAAGTTCGTGATATAGGTGTTCGTGAAAACCGTCGCGAAATTGGTGTAAACGAACCCGGAGCCGTTGGTATAAGTCGAACCGTTGGCCGAATTCGTTCCCCGCACCCGGACGCCGTTTTGTAGAAAACCAAAAACATTGGTGGAGAAGCTTTCCCTGAAGCCGCCGGCAAGGACAGAACCTGCCGGCAGCGAATAATTGGTGACAAACGGCAAATTCGTCGGAATGGGCGATAACGGCCCGCTGGCCACCGGACTGACGGAGGCATAAATCCCGACAAATATTTCCGACGCCGTGTTGGTGGCCCCATAGTAAAACGTGGCCGTTTGATTACCCCTGGCATAGGACTGATAACTGCTGGTGACAACGATGTTGGTGGTATAACTATTGGTGGCGGAAATGGTGGGCGGAGTATTGGTGTCAGCAAAGAGAACAATTATGTTCGTCCCAAAATAATTGGTCGTGAACGTATTTTGATAAGTCAGGTCCGTCACCGCATAATCCACTGAAACCCGGCCGTAAGCCGGCTCCGGCCGCGTGACCGTGAGGCGCGCCCCGAGCAACTCAGGATGAAACGCGGGGACACTTGGGCCGACCGTGCCGCCATCCGGATTAATGGGCGGGGTGGAATCGTCCTGGCTCACGGTATAGGTGCCTTGCGTGAACTTAAACGACCCGGAAGACAGGCTCGGAAAGCTGGCGCTCCAGTTCAGCACATAGGCACCCACGTTGTCACCGGGAGTTCCGTCGTCAAAACTGTTCACCGAAATGTAATACGTCTTGCCGGCGACGACGTGAAAATTCACCTGCGCGGTGTGCTGGTCGGCGCTGGTAAAACTGTCATTGGAAATGAGGTTGGTCCGGCTGGCGTCGCACAGGCCACCGGCGGTCGTCCACACCGCCAAAACCGTGTTGAATGCGCTGCCGGCGGTGTCCAATTCCAACGTGCCGCTGGCCGGGGCGGTCCATTTAAACCACACAGAGTTGGCGATGGGATCAGGATTGAACGCGGGATTATCGGTGATGAGGGCATTGGTCTCGCAGGTTTCCAAGGTCGCCGATGTGTTGTTGCCATTGGTGCTGCCGGAACTGCCGCGAAGGGTGATCGCGCTGGCAAAATTATCATTGGTCGGCGCGGCGTCGACGAGGCTGGCCGCCAGCCCAACGGCCAGAACCAGCAGCGGTTTCAACCAACGGGCGGCGCGCGCGCGGCGGGCCGTCATCAGACTTGCAAGTTTTTCTCGAATCTTTTTCACAACATTTCTCCGTTCGTCCCGCGCGGACTGGCCGCGCGGATTTAATTTCAAAAATTCATCCGCCGGTTCAGTGCGGGAAATTCAACCACGGCCACACGACCACCGGTAATAATGCGGCACATTGGTGCTCACGTCAAACATTCAGGCACAAGTATTAACATTGAAAATGGGAACATTAGGTTCACCACTCTCGCCGTCCGAAACAAAGCCGGCCACAGCAGGATCGCGAAGGCCGCTGACGTTTGTCCGCGAATGGCGAACCGTCATCAGACTTGCCAGTGTTTCTCGAATCTTTTTCACAACATTTCTCCATTCGTCCCGCGCGGACGGCCGCGCGGATTTAATTTCAAAAATTCATCCGCCGGTTCAGTGCGGGAAATTCAACCACGGCCAGATCACCACCTTGTAATAATGCGGCGTGTTGGTGATCGCGTCATACACCCAGACGTTCGTCGTCTGGGAATTGTCCGCCGCCGACAGGCTCATGATATAGGCCTGCGGCGAATTAAAATAATTGCTGTGGGCCGAGTTGGTGACCGCCACATTGTTGCCGTAATAAAAATTCTTGAAATTGGTGAACGCGAGCCAGTTGGCCGCGAACAGATTGGTCTTGTAATAAACAAAGTTGGTCGCGTTCGGAATCGTCGTCCACTCGATCCTGGCGGACAGCGGCGGGAGGTTGGTCGTGGTCACGGTGAAGTTGACCTGCGACGGCACAAAGAAGGGCGTGGGATCCAGCGAGTTCACAATGCCGTCGCCATCGGAATCCGTGTCCGAACTCTGCGCCAGCGCCGTGTTAAAGGTGTTGGTGGTGCCGTCGGGATACACGATGTTCGTGGAGCTGAAGTAGCCGGCATAGGAATAAACCCAGCGCAGGCGTCCGCCATTGGCACCCTGCCGGCTGGCATTGTCAATCGCCTCCGCCACGGACACGCCGTTCTTGAGCGCCTGGGCGAAATAGATCGTCATATTGGTGCCGATTTTCAACCACGGGAAGTTGTAAGTATTGGTGGCATTGCCCTGGGTCGCGAAATCCAGCAGTTGCAGACTATCCACATACAGGGCGTTGTTGGTGCCCACGCCATTGAAATTGAAATAACAACCGCCCAAGGATGTGCCCTTGGCGTCCAGAATCAACTGGCCCAAGGCGAGGTTGTTCGAATAGCCCCGCGTGGAAATTCCATAGTTGGTGCCGGCCCAGACGTTGTAAATGGACTTGGAGGCCGGCGCAATGTTGGTGACGGTCGTGCCGAGCAGATCGCCGGCGCCGACGGGCGGCATGACGGGAATGTTAAAGCCGCTGTCAACGGTGCCGCCGCCGCTGAGGGCGCCCACCACCCAGATGTTGCCATTGGTCACACCGGTGTCGCTGATGTTGGTTGACCAGAGCGTCAGCTTGCGGCCGGCTTGAATCATGTGATTGCTGATGACCAGGCTGTTGACACCCGATCCGGGTTTGTTGGTGGCAACCAGAACCACATCGCCACCGGCCACCAGGCTGCCATTGGTCAGCACCGCCGACCCGGATTGCAACACGAACGAACCGGGGCCGTTGGACACCGTGCCGGAGTTTTGGAAGTAAGTGGTCCAGATGGCCGTGCCCTTATCGGCGATCAAGCTATTGTTGACGAACGAGGTGTAATTGGTGATGGTGTCAACCCCGCCATAAAGATTGGGATGGCCCGACCAAGTCAGGTTGGGCGAGGTCGTCGTGGTCGCAATCGCATTCCCAGCCGCTGCATTCAGGGTGAACGCCGTCACGGTGAAAGCATGGCCGGCCAGCGCCCAAGCCGACACCTGCTTGTTTGACTTGGTGGCCGTGCTGTATTGCGTGCCCGCACCCGCCAGGCCGTCAATCGCAGCAATCAAATTGTTCATGGAGGCGTCAAAGTTCATGCCAATCTTGACCCGGTTGGGCGTCGCATTGGTTAGAATGCTGACAAAGACGTATTGATTCGTTCCAATCGTCACCTGATCCTTGTTGACCGCGTTGGCTGCGGGGAACATTTCCGAGAGTGTTCCGCTGGCCGGAATCGGCGGCATGGCGGGCGTCAACGTGAACTGCGGAGTTGCCGCGTTGCCAAAGTTGGCGGTGTTCAGCACCCGGATGGCGCCGTTGTTGGTGACCCAGAGCAGATTGGGCATCTGCTGCACGCCGCTGCCCGAGTTGGCGTTGAACGGCAGAGGGTTCAACCAGGTCAACTCGCCGTCCAGCGAGGTGGCGCCCTCGCCCACCTGGTTCGTGTTCAGCGTCAAGATGCGCGCATCGCTGTAGAAAGAGCCGAAAACGTTCAGCGGATCACTGATGGTCAGCGTGTTCGTGCCATGGAGATACAGGTTCTGAATCCACGGAGACGCGGTGGGCTTCAAATCACTGAAGACGAGCATGACCCGATAATCATTGGTGTTCCCCAATGCATCCACGGTTGTCCAGGCCGTGCTCCAAGCCTGAAGCGTGCCGCTCCAGTTGGGGAGGTTGGCCATGAGCACATTGCTCATGGTCATGAAGCCGTTCGTAACGCCAAGGTAAATATCTGAATACGGCGCGGCAATGGCCGCACCCGGACTGCCGTCAAATTGATGCGGGCTGTTCAGTGACAAGTAATTGGCGCCGGAGATTACGGAGGAGGCGAGGTTCAACTCATCGCTGGCCGTGATCTTGATCGCGCCGGGCAGATTGGTGACATTGCCGCTGGGATTCACCACGCTGGCATTCGTGCTCATGCTGCTGGAGGTCAGGTTGCCAAACATGACGGCATAATTGTTCGTCATGAAGACGTTGGGCAGTCGCGTAAACGGGTTGTTGACAGGGGTCGGTCCAAACAGCAGTTGCACGGGCGACGTGATAAAGCTGAAGTTATCCGGCACACCCCCGATGACAAGCACGTTGGTGGACGCGCCGAACAGATAATCATCCGTCAAATACAGGTAATCGGTGATGGGATTGCCGCTGGCCGGATCCGTATAAGTGCCCACCCACTCGACATGCGCCGCCCCGGGTTCGAAGCCAAGCGTAATCGAGTTCGGCTGGTCAATATAAACATTATACGTCACGTTCGGAGGACTTGCGTTTTGAACGAACACATATTTGTTGACCGTGTATGTCGGACTGGGAAACCTTTGGTCCAAGTAGGCTTGCGAATTGGTGAGTTGCAAAAAGAACGGACTAATCGGAACGAAGGAAGACAGCGCCGTGGTTGGCGTCAAATAAAAGCCGGGGTTCCAATCCGCGTTGGTGTCCACGCCGACGGCGCCGGTGCTGTTGAAGTTCACCGTGCCGAACGCCCCGATGTTGAGCGGATTGCCGAGCGCATTCAGCACGCTCTCCACCGACAACATGCCGCCGGTCAAATCCACATTCCGGCCGGTCATCTGGATCAATCCGCCCGTGCCGACGTCAATGCTGCCGGGGCAGATGATGTTGGTCGCCGACGCCTTGAACTGGCCCAAGCTGGTCACCAAATACAAGTTAAATCCGCCGCCCAGACTGAACAGGTTGTTGCCATCCTGGACGGAATCGCAACGAATCTCGCCGGGATTGTAGAAGGTGCCGGCCAGCTGGTGTGAAATCTGATTGGTGGTATGCAGGTCAAACTGATAGCCGCTGCCAAAGCTGGCCACGCCCAAAAAAATAGTCGAGCCGTTGGTAATGTCGGGGCTGTTGGCAATCATCGTGCCCACATTGGTGTAATTCAGCGTGTTCCAAGTTTGAAAAAGCAC
>OCTA010000737.1_pt1 | contig 30019 bp, 28 predicted proteins | sample 1538991 | NCBI WGS metagenome assembly OCTA01 (sample SAMEA3539302, study PRJEB22396) | soil metagenome | biome: tundra; feature: field; material: soil | place: USA | collected 2010-05 | depth 0.15 m | reverse complement strand
GGGCCACGGCGGCGCCGGCGCCAGGCTCTCCCCCCGCCGAGCGACGGCCACGCGGAGTCGCTGCCCGAGCGGGCGCCCCTTGCGCGCGTCGAGCGAGCGCCGCACGACGCGCAGCTCCCCCACCTCGCCCCGACCCCAGCCGAGCGCGCGCTCGACCTGAGGCGCCAGCGGCTGGTCGATGTCGGCCAGCGCCACGAAGAGATCGATCGTCTCATCCATCGTTTCGACCGCGACCCGACCGGCGTCAGCGCGCGCCGGCGCTCAACCCGACGCGCCGGCGGGCCTCGACGCAGTGCCGCCCGCCCGCCGCGAAGTCGCGACAGGGCTTGGGGCGGCTGTCGTAGATGGAGCACGAGTATCCGGGCTGGGATTTTGCCGGCGGATCGACGATCAGGGCCGCGCAGCGCGTCCCCTCCCGGCGGATCTCGAAGCGGTGCCCCTGCCGAACGATCAGATCCGGCTCTTTCCAGACCACCGGATCGCGCACCGAGATGGTGACCGAGTGGTAGGCCTCGCGGCAGCAGGCCCCGCAGGTGCGGCAGTCGACCGGCGGCTCCCAGCGGACACAGGCGCCGAACGCAGCCGAGACGCGCCCGCCGTCGCCGATCGCGGGCGCGCTCTGCCGGCAGCGCTCGACCGGCGTGCCCCGTCCCCCCCGGTAGATCCACGCGCAGCTGCCGCAGGTTTCGTTCGCAGGACCGAGTGGGAACCCGAGGGGATGCCGCCGCAGCGCCAGCGCGGCCGTGCGCGCGAGCCCGTCTTCGATCGGGCCTCGCCAGGCGGACGCCTCGAACCGCACCACCGCGGCCGCCGCGATCGCGATCGCCGGATCGGGCTCGGCCGCCGGCGGAGCGGGCGCCAGCGGATCGCTCCCCAGACCGTCGTAGTAGGCGCGGTATTCGGTGGTCGGCGCCATCGCCGCGCGCAGCCCGAAGCGTCCCGCCAGGACCGCCCCGAGACGCAAGCAGGCGTGCTCGCGCACCCGATGCGAAGGCACGTTGTCGAGCCCCCAGTCCGGCGAAGCGACCGCTTGCTGGCCCTCCGTGATCGCGTGACAGATCTCGTGGAACAGCAGCTGGGCGAAGGCATCGTCCGCATCGAGCAGATCGTCCGTTCCGATCGCGATCAGACCGCGTCCGTCGCTGGTGGCGTACGCCTCCGCGGTGCGCGTGACCGCGAAACCGATCCGGGCGGCCGCCTCCCGCCAGATGGTTTCGATCGCGCCAGTCGCGAGCGGGCTCTCTGTCCGGCGTGGCTCGGATCGCACGGTCGGTATTGTGAACTGCGGCGCACGCGACCGCGAGCCGATCTCCGGCCGAGCATTTTGCGAGATACACAGTATCGGCGCAGTGCGACAGGACACCAGTTTTTTTGACATGGCGCTTGCCTTACGGAGGGGGCGGATCAAACCTTTCCCCGGCCAGACGCGATTAACGCGACGGCCCTTAGACCCCGGTAGCCGCCAGTAAACCTCGGCTTCCGTGAAATCGAACAGGGGAGGAATCGTGCTCGCCGATTTGCGAAAGCTACCTTTGTCTTTTGGTACCGCAGCCGCGCTCGCCAGCCTCTTTGTGGCGCCCTGCCACGCGCGCGCCGACGCCACGGCTTCGGACAGCGCGCCCCCGCCCCCTTCGGTGGGGAGCCAGCTCGACACTGGCCCCGACGCCCATACCGCCTCCTGCCTCAAACAGACGATCTGCGCCGTCAAAGAAAAGATCCGCTGGCAGACGCCGGCCTGGACGCCGTCTCAATGCAGCCGCGTCGCCGACGCCGTCGCGACCTCCGCCAAACGCCACGATCTGAGCCCGACGTTGTTGCTCGCGATCATGGTCAACGAGAGCGACATGAATGAAAAGGCCGCCCGCCTCTATACCCGCGATGGCAAGGTCTACGCCAAGGACGGCGGACTGATGGCCATCCGCTGCCTGCTCGACGATCACGATCGCTGCACGAACGGCAACGTGCGCGGCGTGGCCTGGAAAGATCTCATGGATCCCGTGACCAACATCGAGCTGGGCGCGCGGGAGCTCGCGCACTGGCGCGACGGCGGCGGCGTGATGAGCAAGACCATCGTCAAGCTCGACGCCGACGGACACCGCAGCCGCGTAACCAAGGACGTGCCTTGCGATCACAAGACCCACGGCTGGTGGGCGCACTACAACCACGGCCCGCGGTACATCGACAAGGGCTACCCGCGACACTATCCCCACCGGATCGCGGTGCTCGATCACGCCTTCGCGACCGTGATGAACACGCCCGCGCCCGAATTGACGGCGGGGCGGATCACCATCCGCGATCCGGGCAAGCGTGAGCGCACCGTCGATCGGCCGCTCGAGCCCCGCTACAAGAAGCTCTACGAGCAGATTCTTTCGGGCGGCACCTGTTCAGCGCTGGCGCTCAACTGAGCTGACCGGGTTCACGTAACGAGCCGGCTCCCGGCTTGCGGCCCGTCATCGCCGCCATCGCCGCCTCGCCGCCATCGCCGCCTCGCCGCCATCGCCGCCTCGCCGCCTCGCTCGAGCGAGCTTGGGCGCGTGGCGCTCGGCCAACGGTTGGGCGTGGCTACCCTATATCGGGGACGTATGCGACGGATCGCCACAAAATAAAAAGGCCGACCGGCCGCGGGATCCCTGCGGCTGGTCGGCCTTTCGAGTCTCTAACGAAGGAGCGAACGACCTCTAGGCGCCGCCCGCTCCACCCCCGCCACCGGTGGCGGTGCAAGCGGCGCACATGTAGCGGAGCGCGCCGCCGCCACCCGCCATGCAGGTGCAGGCGCGGGTGCCCGCAGCGCCACCGCCCGTGGTGCAGGCTTCGTCGCACATGCCGCCCGCGGTCGTGCAGGTCGCCCCGTTCGCGCAGGTGCCGCCAGCCGCGCCACCCGTCCCGGCGCCGCCGGCTCCGCCCGCTCCGCCGGGGCAGACCCAGCTACGTCCGCCGCCGCCCGCGAACATACAGGTGCAGGTCGCGCCCGCCGCATCCATACAGGTTCCGCCGCCCGTACAGGTTCCGCCCGCCACGCAGGCTGCGCCCGTACCGCCGCCGGCACCGCCGGCTCCGGTCACCATGCAGGCGCCAGCGCATGCGTATCGGAGAGCGCCACCGCCACCCGCCATGCAGGTGCAGGCGCGGGTACCCGTCGCCGCGCCCATCATGCAGGTCTCGTCACAGGTGTCGCCCGCCGCGGCGCACATCCCCATGTTCGCGCAGGCGGCGCCGGTGGTGCCAGCAGCACCGTTCGTTCCGGCTCGGCCGCCGGCTCCGGTCGTTCCCGCTCGGCCGCCGGCTCCGGTCGTTCCCGCTCGGCCGCCGGCTCCAGTGGTTCCGGCGCCTCCGAAGATACCCGCGCCTCCGAAGATACCCGCGCCTCCGAAGACTCCGGCGGCGCCGTTCGTTCCGGCGGCGCCGTTGGTTCCGGCCGTCCCGCCGTTGGTTCCGGCCGTCCCGCCGTTGGTTCCAGCATGCCCCGCAGCGCCGGTCGCGCCCGCGGAGCCGTTGGTTCCCGCCCCGCCGCCGTCGGTCGTACCGCCCGAGCTGCCGCAGCCTGCGGCAAACAGCGCGAACATCAGGGCGGCGCTACCGCCCGCCGCGTGCCAGAACTTTGACTTAACGAACTGTGTCATTTGAGGGATCCCCCGAGGGTTGAGTTAACTGGTGGGATTGGTGCGTCCTCCGCCCACCCATTATCAAAAAAACGTCAGCCTCCCGCCCGCTGCCGGACGATCCTTTACCGATTGCCAAGGCGGCCAACAGGGGCCAGGGCACTTCTCGAGGGCTCTAGGGCGCCTCTCGAACGCTCTCTCGCGGCCTACTGGCCTACCGACTTACGGACGCTCGGGTGCTTCGGTGGTCGGCGCGGCGGACGGGAGCGTCATCGGGTTGCGGGTCCACAGATCGCCGAACACGCCGATCATGAGCACGATCGAGAAGACCAGCGAGACCACGAAGACCAGCCGGTTGGCGCCGGGCGCCTCCGTCATGTGCATGAAGAAGAGGACCACCAGGGTCGCCTTCACGGTGGCGATGAAGAGCGCGATGAAGATGTTGGCGGCCCCCAGATCCATTCGACCGGTGATGACCGTCGTCGCCGTGAAGAGCAGGAGCAGGCCCCAGACCAGGAAGTAGCGCCCGACGCCGTGCCCGTGGTGCTCGTCTTTGGAAGCTGGAGTCTCGGTTGCTTCGTGGGCCACGTTGGTCTCCCGTTCGCTAGATCAGATAGAGCAGCGGGAAAAGAAAGATCCAGACCAGATCGACCAAGTGCCAGTACAGGCCACCCAGCTCGACCGGCACATAGTACGACTCCGAGAAGTGGCCGCGGAGCACGCGCGACAGGATCCAGATCAGGATCGACATACCGACGATGACGTGGAACGCATGCAGCCCGGTGGCCAGAAAGTACACGGTGTAATAAAGGTTCGCGCCCGGCGCCGTGACCTCGGCGTAGTGATACCACTTGCCCGGCAGCGCGCCCTCCTGGAACTTGTGGTGGTACTCGATCCCCTTGATCGCCAGGAAGGTGAAGGCGCAGACGATCGTGAAGATCAGCATCCCCGCGCAGAGCTTGGTCTTCCCCTGCTTGATGGCGTTGTAGGCCAGGGCGACGCTCAAGCTGCTGGTGATGAGCACGACCGTGTTGGTGATGCCGGCCCACAGATCCAGGTGGCGCGAGGCCTCGTGAAAAGCCTCGTGATAAAAATGCCGGTACACGGTGTAGCCGAGGAACAGGCCGGCGAAGAGCAGCACCTCGGTGCCGAGGAACAGCCACATCCCCAGGCGGACGGCGTAGTCCTGCTTCTCGATGGTCTCGTAGTGGTGCGCCAGGTGCGGGTTGGGGGCGTGCGCGTCAGATGACGACATGCTCCACCTCCTCTCCCGGCTCCTGATACGAGTGCGGATCCTGGGTGATGATCGGCGTCTGGTCGAAGTTGTGCTTGGGCGGCGGTGAGGTGGTCATCCATTCGAAGCCGCGCGAATCCCAGGGGTTGTCGCCCGCGACCTCGCCGCGCACCAGCGCGTAGATCAAGTAGATGAGGATGATGAGGAAGCCGAAGGCCAGCAGCGACGCGCCGGCGGTCGACGCCACGTTGAGCGCCTGGAACCGCTCCGGGTACATGTAATAGCGCCGCGGCATCCCGGCGTTCCCCAGCAGGAACTGCGGGATGAAGGTGGCGTTGAACCCCAGCACGATCAGCGACGCGGCCACCATGCCCCAGCCTTCGTGGTACTTGCGGCCGAACATCTTGGGGAACCAGTAATGCAGCGCGATCAGGAAGGCCATGATCACGGCGCCCACCATGATGAAGTGGAAGTGCGCGATCACGAAGTAGGTGTCGTGCCAGTGGACGTCGAGCGACACGGTGGCGACCGCGATGCCGGTCATCCCGCCGAAGACGATGAAGAACAGAAATCCGCAGATGTAGATGAGCGGCGTCTTGATCGAGATGGCGCCACGGTAGAGCGTCGCCACCCAGTTGAACACCTTGATGGCCGTGAAGACACCGACCAGCATCGAGATGACGGCGAAGGCGCCGTCGTTGAAGGCCGACTGCCCGGAGACGAACAGATGGTGCCCCCAGGCGAAGAAGCCGACGAAAGCGATCCCCAGCGACGAGTAGGCGATCATCTTGTAGCCAAAGATGTTCTTGCGCGCGAAGGTGGCGATGGCGTCGCTGACCACGCCCATGGCCGGAAGCACCATGATGTAGACGGCCGGATGGGAGTAAAACCAGAACATGTGCTCGAACAGCACCGGATCGCCGCCGCGGGTGGCGTCGAAGAGGCCGAAGCCGCCCACCTTTTCGATCCCGACCAGCAGGACCGTCAGGCCAATGACCGGCGTGGCCAGCACCTGGATGATGCTGGTCGCGTAGATCGCCCAGACGAAGAGCTGCATTCGCATAAAGCCCATGCCGGGCGCACGTAACGTATGGATCGTGACGATGAAGTTGAGACCTGTGACGATGGAAGAGAAGCCCAGGATGAAGATCCCCAACAAGACCGGAAACAGCGTGGTCGGCGTGGTGGTGCTGTACGGGGTGTAGAACGTCCAGCCGGTGTCGGTGCCCCCCATGATCATGCCGGCCAAGACCAGCGTCGCGCCCGTCCAGTAGAGGTAGAGCGACAGCAGGTTCAGCTTGGGGAAGGCGACGTCCTTCGCGCCCAGCATGAGCGGCAGCAAGAAGTTGCCAAAGACGCCCGGAATCGCCGGAATCATGAAGAGGAAGATCATGACCACGCCGTGCAGCGTGAACATCCGGTTGTAGGTGTTCGCGCCCATGATCGTCGGGCCGGGGGTGAGCAGCTCGACCCGCAGCGCCATCGCGAAGATGCCGCCCAGCAGGAACGCCAGCATCACCGAGATCAGGTACATGATCCCGATCCGCTTGTGATCGATGGTGGTGAGCCACGACCAGACGCCCCGATCGGCGTTCAGGTAATTCACCTCCGGATAAACCGGGGGCTTATTTTCGTGGAGCTGGCTTGGCTGGCTCATAAATCGCTTCCTTCGAGGGGACGGTCTCGAGATTCTGCGTCCGCAAGGACTTGATGAACTCGACCAGCGCCGCGGCTTCGGGCGCCGCGAGCCGGCCCTTGTAGGTCGGCATCACCGGCTTGAACCCCTTCACGATCTTTCCGCGCGGGTCGATCATCGAATCCGTCAGGTAGGCCTCGTCGACGGCGACGGTCTCGCCGCTCTCCAGCAGCTCGCGCTTGCCGTAGAGATCGAGCCAGGTCGGCCCGATGTGCGGCTCGCCGTCGAGCGAGTGGCATTTGACGCAGCCCTGGGCCATCGCGATCTTCTTGCCGTACTCGACGATCGAGCCGTGGAAGCTGGGACCGTCGTCGCCGCCGGTGTCGACCCGCTCCGAGAGGCCTCGCTTCTGCTCGATCATCCACTGGTCGTACTCGGGCCCCGGCATGACCACGATCTCGCCCCACATCTGCGAGTGCCAGGTGCCGCAGTACTGCGAGCAGAGGATCTGGTAGCGGCCCGGCTTGGTCGCCTCGAACCAGGTCTCGGTGTAGCGCCCCGGAAGCACGTCCTGCTTGATGCGGAAGTCCGGCACGAAGAACGAGTGGATGACGTCGCGGCTGGTCATGAGCAGACGCACCGGCCGGTTGGCCGGGACGTGCAGCGTGCCGATCGCGTTCGGGCCCTCGCCGCCGTAGGAGAACTTCCACATCCACTTCTTGGCCATGACGTAGACGTCCTGGGCGTTCTTGGGGGGCGTCGTGTACCAGACGTAATCCTGGAACCCCTGCACGAACCAGAGCAGGAAGAAGAACAGTGGCACGCCGATCACGACGAACTCGAACTTGACGCTGGGCACCACCACCGGGGTCGATTGCTTGGGGCGCCGCTCGCGGTACTTGAAGAAGAAGATGAACGCCAGCAGGCCGGTGATGGTCGAGGCGATCATCGTCACCGTGATGACGAAGAAGTGCAGCCGATCGACCGGCACCGCGAAGGTCGAACGGGCGTCGGGCAGGAAGAGCAGCCGGCGCATCAGATCGTCGAGGGCCGTCATGCCACGCTCCCGGTGGTGCGAGGGGGCCCGGGGACCACGCGCTTCCTCATCGCGATCTCCTTTCGCCAGAGCACGGTCATGAGACCGGCCAGGGCGAAGAACACGAGCAGCGCGCCGATGCGCATGAAGGCCATGACGAACGGCGCATACCGCCGAGCGGCGGGGTCGTACTTGTAGCAGGCCAGGATCAACTTATCGAGGGAGGTCCCGACGCGCCCGCCGCCGGCTTCCACGACGGCCATCCGGAAGTCGCGCGGCGGATAGTCGACGCCGTAGAGATAGCGCGAGATCATTCCCTCGGGCGTCAGGACGAAGGCGACAGCGTCGTGCGCGAACTGCTTCGAGTGGGGGTCGAACTTGTACCGGAAACCGACTGCATCGGCGAGGGTGCGGGCGGCGACGGCCCCGTCGGTGGTCGAGAGCCAGAACGGCCAGTCGGCGACCGTCGCGCCGCCGCCCACCAACTCCAGCACCCGGTGCTGGCTCTGCTCGAGCAGCTTCGAGTCCTCCGCGGGGTCGATGCTGACGTCGACCGCGGTGAAGTCCTTCCCCAGCTTGAGCCCCGCGGCCTGGGTCGCCTTGGCCAGACCGTCGAGCACCAGGCCGCACAGCATGGGGCAACGGTGGTAACCCAGCGTCACCACGACCGGCTTGCCGCGGTTGAGGAGCGCGTCGAGGGCGACCGGCTGCCCCGCCACGTTGGTGAAGGTCAGACCGCTCGGGATCCGCTCGCCGAGGTGCTCGATGACGTCGATGTCTTGCAGCGCCGCCAACGGCTGGTCGCTCCCCTGCGGGAACACCAGCTGCGGCTCGGCCCGCACGCCCACAGCGGCCAGCGTGACCACGGCGAATGCCAGCAGCTTGCCGTTGCCATTCCAGCGGCTCATCGCGGCGCCCCGTCCGGCAGGGTCCCGCCGACCGCCGCCTCCATCGCGCGCTCGATCGGAACGTGGGCCAAACCCTTGGCGCGGTCGATCCACCCGTAGCCGTTGAGGCGGGCCGCGCGCTCCTGCCGCCAGTCGGCGAGCCGGTGGTCGCCGCTGAACGGCACTTGATCGACGATGCCGATCTCCGCCTTGCCGAGCGCGGGGTAGCGGGTCGGGCCGGTCGATTCTTCCGCCCGCCTGGTCTCGCGGTGGAGAATCACGCCGGCCCACAAGATACCGGCCGCGAAAAGGACCAAGGAGACGACGCCGACCGTGATGACCTTGCCGAAGGCGATATGGTCCTCGGACTGATGTCCGTGGGGGTCGTTCTCCTGTGCGCCGTGGTCGCTCATGGTCGGTACCGGAACGAATCGGCAAGGTAGGGGTCCTTGACGGGGATCGCGAAGCGGCCGCGCAGGCGCGAAACCGCGAAGGCGATGGCCACCAGGCCGACGCCCAGGAACGCGGTGACATTGGTCCAGTGCAACGAAAACCCTTCCGGGTGCAGCGACGGCATCACCAACCAGAAGATGTCGACGTAATGAATGAGGAGGATCCAACCTGCCACCACCCCCAGGCGAAACGGATTGCGCTTGAGCGAGCGCGAGAGGAGCGCAGCGAAGGGCAGGAAGAAATGCCCGAAGATCAGCAGCGCACCGACCCAGGCCCAGCCTGCCCCGAAGCGGGTGATGTAAAAGGGCGTCTCTTCGGGCAGGCCCGCGATCCAGATCAGCAGGAGCTGCGAAAAGGCGATGTAGGTCCAAAAGCAGGTGAAGGCCAGCATGAGCTTGCCGACGCTGTGGGTGTGCTCGTCGGTCATGTGGCCGCCGAAGACGTTCCGCGCCCGGCCCATCCCGGTGACGATCGCCAGCAGCGACAGCGACGCCACGAGGCTTCCGGAGAAAAAGTAGACGCCGTAGACCGTGGAGAACCAGGTCGGATTGAGGCTCATGAGCCAATCGAAGGCGGCGAAGCTGATCGCGATCCCGATGAACGGCAGGCCGCCGGCGCCGAGGTTGCGTTGCCGCTGGGTCAGCGCGACCTCACCGGTCTTGTCCTGGCGCAGCGACCAGCCGTACAGACGCCACGACAGGAACGTCGCAACGAGCAGGTAGGCCACGGCGCGAACCACGAAGCCGGTGGGGTTCAGGTATGGACGCTTGTGGGCGAGCAGCCTCAAGGCCTCGCGGCCCAGATCCGCGGGGGGATCGACCCAGATGTAGATGTGCTTCATCCCGATCGCGAGCGGGATGAAGAGCAGCAGGAAGATCGCGACCGACGCTGCCATGACCTCGACGGGTCGGCGCAGAACCGTCATCCAGCGCGCGTGGGTGGCGTGGAAGATCATCAGCAGGATTACCGAGGCCATCGCGATGCCGCACCAGTAGGCAAAGGCGACCAGATATGAATAGAAGGCCTCGCGGGGGCTGACCGCCATGCCGATGAAGGTCAGGATCAGGAACACCAGGCCGGCCGCACCACCACCCACCACCCAGCGGCGACCGCCGCGGAAGGGCGCCAGCTCCACCACGGGCGCTTGCGGATTCGAGGTGGCGGCGCTCACCGTTTCTCCTCCAATGTGGGCGCCGGCGCGGGCGCCGGTATCGGCTCGTTGGTTCCCGGCGGAAGCCCGTCGAGCTGCTGGCGAACCTCGGCGGGCAGCACGCCGACCGGTGTCGCCTGACTGAGCTGCAACGCCCGCAGGTACGCCACCACGGCCCAGCGCTCTTCCACGGTCAGCTCCGCCGCGTAAGACGCCATCAAACCAAAGCCCTTGCTGATGACTTCATAGACGTAACCGGCCGGCTTGCTCACGTACTTGGCCTGGAGCAACGACGGCGGCGGCCGCAAGGCCATCTGGGTGGCCACGATGCTGTTGCCGTCGCCGAGCGGCCCATGGCAGGTCGCGCAGGTGATGTCGAACCGCTTGCGCCCGAGGTCGAGCAGCTTGCGGGACATGGGCAGCGGTACCGTCGCCACGTAGTTCGGCAGCGGCTCGGCGTTGGGTTGGATGGGCCCGTCGACCTCGCGCCCGGTCGTCAGGCGCGGGTTCAAGGTGATCCGTTCGTGGGGCACGGTCCCTTCGGGCGGCGCGCGCATCGACAGGCCGTCCTCGTAGAAATGGCTTTCCTTGTAGCGGTTGGCCTTGGGCTGCGAGTCGGCCATCTGGTCGAGGACGTTCTCGTCGCAGGCGGCGGTCGCCAGCAGCGCGGTCAATCCCAGCACGGTGAGGGTCCGGATCGTCATCGTTCGGACTCGTGAACCAGCTCGGCGCTCGCTGCCCCGGCGGCGCGCACGTCGGCCAGCGCTCGGTCGGCGTCGGCGCCCACCGGCAACTCCACCGACAGGAAGAACGCGTCGATCGCGGCGCGCCCGAACTGTTCCGACTCGAAGATCGGGTGGTACGGCTTCGGCAGGCCCGCCAGCGTGAAGAAGCCGAAGAACGAAGACCCGCCCGCCAGCAGGACCGCCAGCTCGAAGGTGATGGGGATGTTCGCCGGCGGCGAATGCATCGGTCGGTTGGCGACGTTGATGGGGAAGTCGATGACGTTGCAGAAGTAGATCATCGAATAGGCGATGCAGATGCCCGCGATGGCGCCGCACAGCACGATGGTCGGGATCTTCGGGCGCCCCAGCCCCAGCGCGGCCTCGAGCCCGTGGATCGGGATCGGGGTGTGCGTGTCGACGTCCTTGTAGCCGCCCTCGCGCACCTTGCGCGTTCCCGCCAGCAGGGCTTCGGGCGTGGCGAACTCCGCCACCACGAACCGGCGGGCGACGAACCCGGAGTCTTCGTGGCCGGCGCTCATGCGTGGGTCTCCCCGGCGACGACGTCGTGCTCGGCCAGCTCATGCCGCAGCTCCTTGACCTCGGTGAGCGCCACGGCCGGCACGAACTTGAGGAACAGGAGGAACAGCGTCGAGAACAGCCCGATCGTGCCGATGAAGAGGCTGAGGTCGACCCAGGTTGGCGCGTAGTCCTTCCAGCTCGAGGGCAGGAAGTCGCGGTGCAGCGAGGTGACGACGATGTTGAACCGCTCGCACCACATACCGACGTTGATCAGGATCGCCGCCACCCACATCACGGGGATGCTGGTGCGGAAACGCTTCAACCAGAATATCTGCGGCACCACGACGTTGCAGAACATCATGGTCCGGAAGATCCAGCGCATCGGCCCGTGCCAGCGGGTCAGGAAGAACTGCCCCATCTCGTAGGGATTCCCGCTGTACCAGGCGATGAAGTGCTCCATCAGGTAGCCGTAGCCGACCATCATCCCCGTCACGAGCATGATCTTGTTCATGTTCTCGAGGTGCTTCATGGTCACGACGTGCTTGAGCCCGAGGAAGTGCCGCGCCGGGATCATCCAGGTCATGACCATCGCGAACCCTGAGAAGACCGCCCCCGCCACGAAGTACGGCGGGAAGATCGTGGTGTGCCAGCCCGGGATGACCGAGGTGGCGAAGTCGAACGACACGATGGTGTGGACCGAGAGCACCAGCGGCGTCGACAACCCCGCCAGCAGCAGGTAGGCCCACTTGTACTCGGCCCAGTGCCGGCCCGACCCGCGCCAGCCCATCGCGAAGAGGCCGTAGATGAATCGCTTGGTCTTGCTCTTGGTCGTCTCGCGCAACGCCGCCAGATCCGGCACCAGACCCAGGAACCAGAACAGCAGCGAGATCGTGAAGTAGGTCGAGACCGCGAAGACGTCCCAGGTGAGCGGGCTCTTGAACTGCGGCCAGATCCGCTGGACGCTCGGATATGGCATGAGCCAGTAGGCGGCGAACCACGGCCGGCCGGTGTGGAGCAGCGGGAAGAGCAAGGCGCAGATGACCGCGAACAGGGTCATCGCCTCGGCGAATCGGTTGATCGACGTGCGCCACTTCTGCTGGAACAGCAGAAGGATGGCCGAGATCAGCGTCCCGGCGTGGCCGATGCCGATCCACCAGACGAAGTTGATGATGCCGAACGCCCACCCGACGGGGATGTTGTTCCCCCAGACCCCGATCCCCTTGTAGAGCGTCCAGGATATCGCGATGACCAGCAGGCCCAGCATCGACAGGGCGCAGCCGAACAGCATCCACCAGCCCTTGCCGGCCCCCCGCAGGACGTGGGTCAGCAGGCTGTCGTTGATGGTCTGATCGGTCTGCGTCCCTTCGATGAGCGGAAGCTCACCGAGCGGATCGTGCGATAGATTTGGAGCGGCCATCGCCTAGTCCCCCTTCGCCAGCTCGGGGTTGGGGTTGCGCACGCGCGCAAGATACGCGGTGCGCGGGCGGGTGCCGAGCTCGTGCAGCAGGTCGTAGCGACGCGTGTCGGTGTGCAGCTGCGAGACCTTGGAATTCGGATCGTTGAGCGAACCGAAGACAATCGCCTGCGTCGGACAGCCCTGCTGGCAGGCGGTCTGCAGCTCGCCGTCGGCGATGGTCCGTCCCTCGATGCGGGTGGCGATGCGAGCGCGCTCGATGCGCTGCACGCAGTAGGTGCACTTCTCCATGACGCCGCGCGAACGGACCGTAACCTCGGGATTCATCCCCAGCTCGCGCGCCGCGCTGATGTCGCCGGTGTAGTCGAGGAAGTTGAACCGCCGCACCTTGTAGGGGCAGTTGTTGCTGCAGTAGCGGGTGCCGATGCAGCGGTTGTAGATCATCTCGTTCAACCCCTCGTCGCTGTGGACGGTGGCGTTGACGGGACAGACGTACTCGCAGGGCGCCGTCTCGCAGTGCACGCAGCCGAGCGGCTGGTTGATCATCTCGGGATCCTCGGGCGACCCGGTGAAGTAGCGGTCGATCCGGATCCACTGCATCTCGCGCCCGCGCCCGACGCCATCTTTACCGACGCTGGCGATGTTGTTCTCCGACTGGCAGGCCACCACGCAGGCGTTGCAGCCGGTGCACTTGTTGAGGTCGATGGCCATGCCCCACTTGTAGGCCTGGCCGCTGTAGTCGACGGGCTGGTGGATGACGGCCTGAGGACCGCGGCGTTCCTCCAGCTCCTCGTGGAACATCGAGCCGGCGTTCAGCACCTCGGCCAGCGGCGCCGAGACGGCCGGCGGCGGGCTCTCGCGCCCGTCGGGGGACATGGTGAAGTGGTCCTGCGTGATCGCGAATTTGAAACGCTTGCCGGTCTTGTTGATCGTGGCGCCCCGATCGAACCAGGGGGCGTCGCTGGTGCGCAGCTCGTTGCCGTTGAAGCCCACGGCACGCCCGACGTGTCCAGTGGCGGTCCGTCCATACCCGAGCGGCAAGGTGATGGCGTCGTCGGCGTGGCCGGGGACGATCAGCGCCGGCGCTTCGACCTTGCGGTCGCGGTAGGTGATCTCGACGACGTCGCCGGTCTCGACCTCGAGGCCCTTGGCCGTGGTCTCGGACAGCAGGAGCCCGTTGTCCCAGGTGAGCTTGGTGATCGGGTGCGCCAGCTCCTGCAGCCAGGCGTTGTTGGCGAACCGTCCGTCGAACACCTTGGGATCGATCGCGAACGCGATCTCGAGGCCGGCGCCGCTGCGCGCCAGCAGGGGTGCGGCGGCCTGGGCCAGCGCCTGTCCGTTGATCGTCACGCCGGACTCGGCGCCGGCGCCCGTGTCGGGAACGATGCCGTCGGCCAGCCAGCGCTCCCACACGTTGTCGAAGGACCCGGCCAGATTCCCGGGAAGCTTGGCCATGCCCCGCCAGTACCGCCGCAGAAGCTCGTGGGTGCCGAGGTCTCCGTCGCCGACGAACGCCGAGAGGACCTCGGCCTCCGTGTGGCCGCCCCAAAGCGGCGCGATGAGCGGCTGCACGATCGATACGATCCCGTCGGTGGCGCGGCCGTCGCCCCAGGATTCGAGGGCGTGCGCGGCGGGAACGAACGTGTTGCAGGTCGCGGCGGTCTCGTCCTCGTACAGGCCGTGGTAGATGACGTTCGGGACGCGCTTGAAGAGCTGAGCCAGCTTGAAGTCGACCGGCGCCGAGTAGACCGGGTTCTCGCTGGTGACCACCAGCGTGTCCACGCTCCCGGCGGCGATGTCTTCGGCCAGGGCCCCGAGCGCCGCCGTTCCCGAGGTGGCATCGGTGGTGAGCGGGGCACCGTACTCGACGGTGCTGCCGAGGTTGCCGAGCGCGACGTTGAGCGCGGCACAGAAAGAATGGACCACCGGCGGATGCCGCCGCCCCGCGATGATCAGCGAGCGCCCGCGGTTCCGTTCCAGATCCCCACACAGCGCCACCAGCCACTTCGGATCCCAGGAGCCCTGCCCGTGCCCGAGCGATCCCACCGGGCCGAGAGTCGAGAGCCCACGGCCGGAAAGCAGCCCGCACAGCGTCGCGACCAGCGAGCCGACATCCGAACCGCGCAGCCGCAGGCGGTGGTCCGCCATCCCGCCGGTCACCGTCATGGCCGGTTCGACGACATAAAGCCGGTTCATGTCGCGCGACGGCTCGCGCCGGGCGCCGAATTCGCGCGAGAGCCGGGTCTGCTCCGGCCCGTCGGCCAGAAAATCGGAGTCGAGCGAGAGGATGACCGCGGCGGGGGCCAGATGGTGGCGCGGCACCAGCGGACGGCCGAACGCCATCTTCGACCCCTCGACGGCACCATCGTTCGCGACGGCGCCGTAGCTCACGAACTTGGCTTGCGGGAAGCGCTCGAGGATCCGGCGACGCAGGTCGGCCAGCAGCGGCGAAGTGGTGGGTCCGGTCAGAAACCGGAGACCCGCGCCCCCCTTCTCGGCGAGCTTCGCACCACGGGTTCTGACGTCCGCCAGGTACGTCTGCCAGGCGATGGCCTCGCCGCCCCGCCGCAGCTGCTTGGCCCGATCGTCGTCGTAGAGGCCCAGAATCAGCGCCTGCTCGATGACCGTGGTGGCCCCGATCGTCTCGGGGTGAGCGGGATTACCCTCGATCTTGGTGGGACGTCCCTCGTGGCTCTCGACCAGCAGGCCGCTCGTGTAGCCTTCGAGCGCGTAGGCCGTCGCGAAATGCAGGGCGTTGCCCGGGGTGGTCTCTTCCGGCCGGCGCACGAACGGGATGATCTTCTCGTTGGGCTTGCGGCAGGCGGCGCCGACGGTCGCGATCGCCGTCGAGACGCCCAGGAGCTGCATGAAGCTTCGGCGCGAAACGCCGTCCAACTCCGCGGCGCCGCCGGGGAATTCGTTGGCCGCGCCCGGGTGGGGGCCCAGCAGCGATCTCTCCTCGATCGAGCGCCAGAGGGGAAGCGGCCGGGCATTGTTTTCGGGACCCTGAGAGGGTCCCGTGCCCCCCGCGACGGGCTCGCGCGAGCCAAGCTCGCGCTCCCCCACGCGATCGCCTCCCACAACGGGCAACGACCGCCGGGCGCGGTCCTTCGCGCGGGCTTCGTGGTTGTCGTCGCAGCTCATGAATTGCGCCTCATCGGTGACACGTGGTGCAGCTGGTGCGCGTGTGGACGTTGTTCTGCACGGCCAGCAGGCGCCCCGCTTCCACCGGATCGCCCTCCGGCTTCCAATCCATGTTGACGACCTCGGAGACGGGGCGGAGGTTCTCCTCCGGGTGGCGATGGCAATCGAGACAGAAGCCCATGGTGAGCGGGGTGGCCTTCTCGACGGCCGCCATCTGATCGACGCGGCCGTGGCAGCTCACGCAGCCGACACCCTTGTTCACGTGGATCGAGTGGTTGAAATACACGAACTCGGGAACCTTGTAGACCCGGCGCCATTCGAGGGGCTTGTTCTGGAAGAAGCTCTCGCGCACCGGCTCCAGCAGCGGGCTCTTGTTCCAGATCTGCGAGTGGCAGTTGAGACAGAGCTGCGTCTGCGGAATGCTGGCGGCGGGCGATTTGTCGACGGTGTTGTGGCAATAGCGGCAGTCGATCCCCTCGTCCCGGGTGTGGTGACGGTGATCGAACTGAAGCGGCTGCTCGATGGGATCCTGCATGCCGCGTGCGAGCGGCGTGCGGGCATAGAGCATTAGACCGCCAGGAACGCCCAACGCCCCCGCCGCGATCACGAAAAGAGAGATCTGGGCGAGCGTGTTGTGCTTGGGCCGAAAGAGAGGACTCATCCTCGTCGCGGAGCATTTAGGCCGAGCGCGGCGGCCGCGTCAAGAGAAGTGTTCGAGAGAATTTGGATGCTCGGCGGGCGTCGACCCGATGACGAGCCGCTCGCCACCCGCGATCGGGTCTTCAGAACCCGATTTTCCGCATCACGAAGCGGGGCAGCAGCCGGATCACGAGCATGATGAGGCCCCAGATGCCCGGCGCGTAGACCACCGGGCTGCCGCGGTCGATGGCGCGGACCACGCGGACCGCGACGGCGTCGGGCTCGCAGGCAAACGGCGGGGTCGGCAGGCCAGCGGTCATGCCGGTGCGCACGAAACCCGGCTTCACGCAGATCGTTCGGAGGCCCTGGCCGCGAAACTTGTGGTCGAGCCCCTCGAGATAGCGGGAGAGACCGGCCTTGGCGGCGCCGTAGAGCACGACCGGCTTCCGGCCGCGCTCACCGGCCACCGAGCTGAACACGCAGAGCGTTCCCCCGCCCCGGGCCAACAGGCGCCGGCGCGCGTCCTCGCAGAAGACTATCGTGTTCGCGAAATCGACCGTGAGCAGCCGGCGCGCCAGCTCGGGATCCGCTTCCAGCTGATCCTGAGTGGCGAACAGGCCGGCGGTGACCACCACCGCGTTCAATCCGCCGAGGCCGGCCTCGGCCGCGGCCAGCGCGGCCGCGAACCCCTCCGGTCGCTCGAGATCGCAGGTCGCCGTACCGACCGATCCGCTGGCCCGGCCGGCGCGCGTCTCGAGGTCACGCGCGCTGCGGACCAGATCCTCCGGATCGCGTCCCAGCAAGAACAGCTCGTCGCCCCGCTCGACGAGGCGGCGCGCCACCGCGCGCCCCATTCCCTTGGTGGCACCGAGGATCGCGATCTTCACGCCCCGGACTCTATCCTACCGAGAGGGGCTCCGCGCTCAGGCCCTCTGGCGGATGCTGGCCATGTTTCGGCGGCGGAGCTTCTCGACCAGGGTGGTCCGGCCGAGACCAAGCAGCTTGGCGGCTTCCTTCTTGTTGCTGTGGGTCTGCGCCAGCGCCGCCCGGATATAGGCGTCTTCCAGCTCGCGCAGCAGCGTCGGCAGATCGACCGGCAGCGTGACGATGGGCGCCGGGGCCACCTCGCCCACATCATCAACCCGCGCCTCTGCGGCGGCCGGACCGCCCGACTCCGCCGACAGCGGCAGCCATGCGGTCCCTGCCCCTTCTCGAAAGGTCATGTGCTCCCCATCGACCAGTCCGGCCCCGTTCTTTAGCTTCCTCCCCGAAACGACGAACAGGGTCTGAGGGGGACCGTTCGCCATGTCCGACCGTCCAGCGGGCTCGGGCCGCAGATCACGCCTGTCTTCGTCGGCCCCGCGGCCCGCGGTGCGGGGCGTACGTGTGATGTCGAGCGGACGCTGGCGGCCGCCGATGGGTCAGCCCCCGCTGGCCGCGCGACGCGCGCCCCGCCTGATCGCGATCGGCGCCGCGTTGCCGGGGGTGGGCAAGAGCGTCATCGCTTCGAACCTGGCGGTGGCGATCGCCGGCCTCGGTCGGCAGGTGGTGGTCGTAGACTTGGACCTGCGCGGACCCCGGCAGCACGCGCTGTTTGGGGTCGCCGCGGCGGACGGTCCCACGGAGCGCGCCACGGGGATCCGGAACGTGCGTCTGTGGTCTGGCGCCGGCCGGGTGGCGCGCGCGCACGACGCGGCGGCCCGCCGCGAGATCCTGCTCGAGCTCGCCGCCCTGGACGCGGACGTCGTGATCGTCGACGTCGGCGCCGCCAACCGGGACGATCTGTGGGACTTCTTCGGGGGCGGCGCCGCGCGGCTGCTGGTTTCGACGGGCGATCGGCCGGCGCTGGAGGCAACCTACGCGTTTCTCAAGGGCGCGGCGCTGCGCGCCCAGCGTCGTTACGGCGGCGAGGCCCGTGCCGTGCTGGCGCAGTTCTCGGGCGGCCTCGTGGGGAACGTCATCGGATCGCCCGAGGAGGCCGACAAGTTCCACGCGTTCGCCCGCATCGTGCGGGAGCACCTCGGGATCCCGCTGACCGCCATCGGCTGCCTGCAGAAAAATCCGCGGATCCTTCAAGCGATCGCGGCCGGCAAGCCGCTCCTGGCCCGGCGCGGTCTCGACGACGAGGTGCGGGCCTTTCATCAGATGGCGGAGTCCATCCTCTCGGAGCCCATCAACTCCTCGAGCGACTGTGCGCTCGACGGCCCCACGGCGGACGTCGCGACCTTCCCGCTCCCGGTGGATCTCGCCAGCTACGAACGCAAGCATCCCCGCTTTCCGGTCGATTGGGCGGCGACGCTGGAGCTCCCCGGCGGCGTGACCGACGTGCGGGTGGTCGACGTCTCAGAGGCCGGCGCGGCGATCGAGACCACGCTCCACCTGCGCGCCGAAGACACCGCCGTCCTGCATCTCTATCAGCTCGACGGCCAGCCGGCGGTTCCCGTGGTCGTCAAGAACATCGTCCCGCGCCTCGGCCGGGTGGGCCTCGCCTTCCCGCAGGGGGGCGCGGCGGTGCTGGCGATCGTCCTGGCCGGACGGACCCGCCGCGTCGCACCTTGACCGACGGCGCCCGCCGCGGGAGGCTGGCCGAAACGTGGATCGGCGCCGCCAGCTGTCGTTTTGCGCCACGATCATCGGGATGACGATCGGGCCGCTGCTCGGTTGTCATCAGCGGGTCTTCGCCCCGCCCGGCACCGATGCCTCGGCGGCCGACGCGGCGGGCAACGACGGGCTCGCGCCGCTCACGCTCGACATCGCCGTCACGGGCTGCGCGGCGTTCGACACCACCACCGTCGCCTGTTCGGGAACCGCGCCGCTCGCGGTGTCGTTTTCACCCGTCGGGTCGCCCGAGCTGACCAGCTTCCTGTGGACCTTCGGCGACGGCACGCCAGCTTCTTCCGATCGCGCGCCGTCACACATCTATACGCTCCCCGGCAGCTACGACGTGAAGGTGACCGGGGGCGGCACCGTGGGGACGGTGTCGCAGCTGCGGCGCAGCCTGATCGTGGTCCAGCCGGTCGCGACCGGCGCGCCCTGCGACATCGACGGTCAGTGCAGCGACGGCCTCCACTGCCTCTGCCAGCCGGGGGCTGGATGTGGCGTGGCCTTCTTGCGCGGGATCTGCTCGACCAGCTGTCAGACCGGATTCTGCGGCGCGGGCGCGGCCTGCGCGGCCTATGGGCCCGGCGCGCCGCGCGATGCGGGCGTTTCGACCGACGCCGCCGCACCGCTGTGTCTGGCCAGCTGCTCGACCAGCGCCGATTGCTCCGCCGGGTTCGTCTGCGAGAATCTCCTGGCCGGCGCCTCCACCACGGCCACCTGGGTGCGGGGCTGCCTGCCGGTGGGCGCCGCGGGCGATCTGGGCGCCTCCTGTCGGAATGCCAACGGCCTGCTCGTGGGCGCCCTTTGCACCACGGGCCTGTGCACCAACTTCGGAACGCTCGGCATCTGCAGCGCCACCTGCGACGACAACCACCCCTGCCCCTCGGGCGCAGGCTGCGCCCACTTCGGCACCGGCCAGCAGATCTGTCTCGTCAGCTGTTCCGCCGCAAACCCCTGCTCTTCCGATCCCTCGATCGTCTGCCGGACCGCCACCGGCCCAGACGGCGGCACGCCCGCCGGGACCGTCTTTCAGATCACCGGCGGGGACGCCGGCGCGACCTACTGCGCGCCGATGAACTAGCTACCGTCACGCCTTGTCGGAGCCGTCGATCCGGCGAGCGGCGTCGTGGCGCGCCTGGCCGACCTTCTCCCGAGCGGCGCCCTGCACCCGATCGATGAGTCCCTCGGCTTGTCGCTGCTTGCTCCCCGTGAGCGCGCCAGCCGCCTCCTTGACGCGCCCCTTGATGTTCTCGGCCTTGCCCTTGATCTGGTCTTTGTTCATGGCGACCTCCTCACCTCGAATCTGTGCATCGACCGCAGCGGGTCAAGGGGCGCACCGTCTCAAGCCCGGCGGCGAATCCGACGCGCGCGAGACGCAAGGAGCAATCCGACGAGCGGTGGGAAGCCCCAGACGTTGGTCGACGAGCCGCCGGTCTCGCAGCCGCAGCCGCTCCCGTCGCCGAGCTTCTCGCCAGAGTCGGGACCGCCGCCATCGCGCGAGGCGCCGGCGTGACCGCCCACGCCACCGGTCAGGCCGGTGCCGCCCGGAGCTCCCGAGACACCACCGCCGCCGTCAGTGCCGACGCCCCCCGATGCGCCCGCGCCGCCCGCCACCCCCGCGCCGCCAGAAACGCCAGCGCCACCCGAAACCCCCGCGCCACCCGATGTCCCGCCACCACCCGGCGCGCCCGCGCCGCCCGCCACCCCCGCGCCGCCAGAAACGCCGGCGCCACCCGGAGCTCCCGCGGCGCCCCCGTGGCCGGCGGCTCCTGTGGTCCCTGCGTGCGCCCCGCCACCGCCAGCGCCGCCATCTCGCCCCGGCGGGATCGGGCCACCGTCGACGCCGAAGCTGATACCGGGAAGGTGGGACGCAATCTTGCTCGCGATCAACTGAAAGATTGCCGCGTAGCTATTGTCGCAAATCGATCCGGTGACGCCATTGTCCCCGAACGCCTGCACGAATTGGGCAATCCGTACCGGCGGATCGCCGAAGCTCCCGTCGCCGTTCGCGGCGACGCAAGAGTGTTCGACCGACGGCCAGATTTGACCGCTGGCCGGGCCGGCGCCCGGGAACCATTGAACGATGTAGGGCGTCGACGGTGCCATGACGGCACCCACGACGATGCTGGAATTGGGTTGGGTCTTGAGCGCCTTGATGCCCGCGATCAACGAGCCGACGGGGAGCAGGGCACTGGAGCTGGTCTCGTTCGACTGGCAGTTCGTCAGCGCGAGCGTGGGCGGATTGCCGATCGCGTCGGCCGGTGGATTGAGGGGCGGTTGCTCGAGCGCGGCGGGGAGCGGGCCGGTCGGGTCGTCGCAAAGATGCCCGCCCAGCGGACCGCCGTTGCAGCGGTAGTTGGCGATCGGCCCGTCTGGGGTGTTGATGTCGTTGGTGCTGTCGCCGTTCAACGAATAGACGGGCAACGGGGACGCGGAGGCCGGCGCGGAGCAGTCGTCCTCGTTGGTCAGCAGAACGATCGCCAGTTCCGCGTCGGGGCGCAGAAACCCGGCGTTTCCCACAGGCGCAGGGCTGCCGTCGGCCCCCAGCGCGCGGGCCACCGAGGCCAGCTGGTGCTCGAAGCCGCAACCACTATCTCCCAGCAGCGCGATGCACTGAAAGGTTTGGGCCAAGCCTGCCGGATCGGCAGCGGTGAAATTCTTCGTCGTTCCCGACGCGTTGTCCGTGATGAACGTTGCGCCTGCTTGGAGAGTGGTATCCGTGCAAGGCCCCTCCGGCACATAAAAAAAGTTACCGTTGTCCCCCGTGTTGGTGCACCCGATGCCGGCCGGGCCCTGATCGCTGGGCGCGCCCAGGTCCGATGAGATCACCGCCAGGTGGATGTCCGGTAGCCCCTGCGGAAGGGCCTGCAGGCTCTGGATGAAGCTGGGAATCTGCTCCAGCATCTTCGCCTGCATCGACGTCATCGACGACGAGTCGTCGACCATGAACAGGATATCGACGGCGGTCGACGTCGTGACCGCGGCGCTGACGGACTCGGTCGCGTCGCCGGGTTTCTGAGGCGCGCAAGCGCCCACATCCATGAGCGAGAGGCAGGCGACGAGCGCCAAGATGGCCCTCGACGACGGCTCGACGACTTTGCGGGAGAACGACATGGCAGGCCTCCTTGGGAAACTTCAGCTGGCTGAGCACACGCCGGGCCAAAGAAGAGAGCCGGAAAGCCGCGGGCCGCGAGGTCAGAGTGCCAACCAGATTGGCAGCTCCGCCAACCTGCCGCCACCCGATGCTAAGCTTGGCGCCGATGCTGCCGACCGAGCCGCTGCCGCCGTCGGGGCGGATCACGATCCCGGTGGCCCACGGCGGGCTCGAAGCCATCGTGCGTGAGCCGCCCGCCCCCGTCGCGGCGGCCGTGGTCTGCCACCCGCACCCGCTCGGCGGCGGCACCATGAACAACAACGTGGTCTATCGGGCGGCCAAGGCGCTCAACGAGGGGGGCCTGGCCACCTTGCGCTTCAACTTCCGCGGCGTCGGCGCGTCGACCGGCCGGTACGGCGAGGGCGTGGGCGAAGAGGACGACGCGCGCGACGCTCTCGCGTTCCTGCGGGCGCGCCACCCGGCGCTGCCGATCTGGATGGCGGGGTTTTCGTTCGGCGCCCGCGTCGGGCTCACCGTGGGCGCGCGCGAGCCGGCCGTCGTGAAGCTGCTCGGCATCGGCCTGGCGCTGAAGATGTTCGACTACACCTTTCTCGACAGTTGCTCGAAACCGAAGGCGATCGTGCAGGCCTCCGACGACGAGTACGGCGGACGCGACGCCATCGAGGCCGCCGTGCGCGAAATGGCCGAGCCCAAGCGCCTCTGGATCGTCGACGGCGCCACCCACCTGTTCCCGGGACACCTCGACCCCTTCGAAGCCGCCGCCAGTGAAGCGGTCACGTATTTGAAGGAGAACTGATCGCGTCGGGGGAGAGCGAGCTTCGCCCGCTCGAGCCCACCGCGGGAGGGTTTTGGGACCCTCCCAGGGTCCCCATGACAATCAATACCCTAGGTGCGATTGCCGCGGTTTGCCCGACTTGTCGGGCAAGAATTGCGGCGGGCGTTTGTCGCCGCCGATCTTCAACGAGACGCCGCGGACGCCGCCGGCCCCCACGGTCAGGCGCTGTACCGTCGGCTGGGAGGCGTTCTCGTGCCAGACCTCGATCTGGTAGTCGCCCGGTGGCACGCCCTTGATGTTGAACGATCCGGCCTCGTCGGCCTGGGCGTAATACGGCGAGTCGACGACGTAGACGAATCCCAACATCGACGCGTGGATGTTGCAGAGGAGCTGCACGACCCCGGGATGCTTGAAGGTCTCGGTGTACGTCGCCCCCTGCTTGTACAGACCGGTGTCGAACTCGTTGGGCTTCGAGAGCGAGAAGATATTGTGGAAGATCGCGTCTTCGTTGCGGAAGGAGACCTTGCTGCCGACCGGCACAACCAGCACGCGCGGCACGAAGGCCTTGTTGCGCTGGGTGACGACCTTGCCGTGCGCCGGAGTGGGACGCGGCGTCTCGCCGCCCGACCGCTTGAGCCAGACCACCGCGCCCCCGGGTCCCTGCGCCCCACCGCCCGAGACCGTGCCGCTCACACCGACGATCGGCGTGGGGGGCGAGGCCGGCGAGGTCGGCGCCGACGGGGCGACCGATGTTCCGGTCGGCGGCGTCGCAGCCGTGTCGGTCGACGGGACGGCGGCGGGCTGACCGCCGGCACGGCCGCGGGCGTCGCGCGCGAGGGGACGGATGGTCCGTTCGATCTCCGGATCTAGTTGATGCACGCGCAGGAGCGCCTCCCACTTGGTGGCGGCCGTCGCGAAATCGCCCGCGTCCCAGGCCAGCTTGCCGCCCGCGAGGAGATTGAAGATGAGGTACTGCTTCTCCGCGGCGGCCTTCACCGCCAGATCCTGCGGCGTGCGCACCGCCAGCGGGAGCGGCAGCTCCTCGCCCAGCCATCCGTGGGTGTCGGGCGGCGCCGCGACGGCCGGCGACGCGGCCGCCGCCAGCGCGACGACCAGCAATCCCGATGCGGCGCGGCCGACCTTCATCTTCACCAGCTATACACCAAAGAGCTGGTGAAGACGTTGTTGGCGACCGTCGGTGCGCCGGCCAGCTCGCGGTTGTCGAGATATTCCGCCTTCAGGATGATGACGTCCCACAGCTCGACGCGCAGACCGGCGGTCATTCGATCGACGGTGATCGGCGTGAACCCGTCGAACCAGGCGTGCCGCCGGTCGTAGCGCCCGTACACGGTGACCTTGTGCAGCGGTCCCATCGAAAACGGCAACGCGTACGCGAGCTGGACGTAACCGCCGCGTACGCTGAACGCCGACGACAGCGGGAAGGTTCCCAGCGAGGTGGTCTTCGGCCCCCCCTGCCCTTCGTCGACGTGAACGTACTCGGCGTTCAAGTAGACGCCGAAGGCGGCGACCCGCGCATCGAAACCGTACGCCTTCTGGCCGGCCGACTGGTCCGCCTGATCGTTGCGCGGTCCCGTCATTCCCGAGGCGCCCAACTTGGCCTGGACGATCGGCGTGTTGAGCTCGTAGCCGAGACGCCCGCTGCCGACCGGCTCGCCGCTCAGGCTGGCGTCGGGCGGCTGCAACGCCTCGACGAAGTTGCCGCTGTTGGTCCCGGCGACGTTGAGGCTCACCGCCGACCACAGGGGCGCGATCTGGATCCGGTAGAACAGCTTGGCGCCGACCGACTGCCCGGTCGTGTAGCGCGCCACCAGCGACGGCGTGACGCCGGTGCGGATGTTGGCCTGGTTGTCGAGGTATTCGATCCCGAACACCGAATCGAACTTCCCGGCGCTGATGGCCAGCTCCTGGCTGTCGAACGGCACCAGCCGGCCGAAGGCCTGCTCGACGTAGACCCGGGTGTCGTCGCCGGCGCCGGTGAACCGCGGCAAGAACTGCACGCGCGAAAACACCATGACCGGCGCCGCGGACGGCGCGTACTTGAGATCGACGTCCAGCGTGTTGAGCAAGAACGACGGCCGGCCGCCGATCCCGACCGAGCGCGGGAGAAATCCGTTGACGAACCGCCCGCCCGAATCGGTCGAGGCCACGTCGCCGCGCGAGTTGATCGCCGGCGCAAAGGGGTCGACGCCATAGTCGGCCGGGACGCTCTGGTCGCCGGGCGCAAAGCTGGTCCCGTCGCCCTGCGCCTTGGCGAACCCGACGTCGATGTAGCCATTGACCGACAAGGGAGAGGGCGCGCCCTGTCCGTCGGCCGGCGGCGTATAGCCGTCGCTGTCGTTGACCGGCTCGGGCTCCGGCTCGGGCTCCGGCTGCGCCGGCGGAACCTGCGCAAAGACGCGCGCGCCGAGACCAAGAAGTCCCAGCGTGAGACCGATCGTCGCCCACCGGCGCGTCCTCACAGAGGCACGACCGGGGTTGCGGCGGCCTCGATGACCGGACAGGTGACGGTAATGCCCGTGGCTTGGGTGGTCGAGGCGTCCAGATTCGCTTCGAGCTCGGCCTGTACCTCGATCCAATGGCATGTCCCCAGACCGGTGGGCGTGGCGAAGCAGGCGGGCAGTCCCGTGACCGAATCGGTCAGGTCGACGGTCAGGCGTCCGATATAAGGCGCGAGCTGGGTCGGATCTACAGCCATTATGGCGTCCGAATATTGATTGGACGTGGGGATCCCCTGGGCCACCATGTCGGTCGCGATTGGGCTTCCCGGCGGCGCGAAGATCGTTGCGAACGGCGGCACCGCGACCGTGTAGATCCGCCAGAAGGCGGAATAGCGCGGCTGCCCTCCGTTGGGGCCGATGTTCGGCGGCGGCCCTCCGCCCAATCCGGGCGGCGTCGTTCCGAGCACCTTCGGCATCTCCGAGAGCACGTGGGGCTGGCCGTCATCGCCGAACACCGTGAAGACGAAGAGCGGGAGCTCTTGAACGACGTTCTCCGCGTCCCAGCTGAAGGTGGCCGTCCCGAAATCGAGAAACGAAATGGGGGCACCATCCAACCATCCAGACCCGGGATTCCCGCCGCCCGTGATCCCGTCCGGCGTCAGCGGCATGGTGCGCCCTTCGCTGGGCGTCAGGGAGTAGCCGGCGTCCAGGATCTGGCGCGCCGAGGTGACGGAGCCCGGCGCCGTACCGCCGGGAACCAGGGCATACACGATCTGCCAAAACGGGCTGTAGAACCCGCTGTGCGGTCCGACGCTGAAGATCGGACGCAAGGTGGTTCCCGCGTCGAGTGGCTGCGGCGTCCCACCCGTCCAGCCGGTCACGGGAACGTAGGCCGGCTGCATCCAGACCCGGTCGAAGCTCGACCAGACCTCCGTCGTGACGTAGGTGGTCTGGTAGTCGTCCTCCCAGGCATTGCGTCCGACCAGCGCCGACTGGCCCATCGACAACGCCAGCAACTGCCCGAGCGGAATCCCGCCCGGCAACCCATCATTCGGCGCCAGCCCGTGCGTCGCTGGCGCGCCCTCCGCGTACAGCGCCTGGACGTCGAACAACGTCCACAGCTTCGGATCGGGCGGCGCGTCGCCCTGCGAACAGGCGCCCAGCGCAACCAGCGCCCCGGCAGCGAGCCCGCGCGACGGTGACCTCACCGCGCGAGAATAGACGCTCCCCATCCTCCGGCGCAAAAGAAAGCGGGGGCCTGTCTGGCCCCGCCGGACCTATCCCTTGCCCAGCGTCTTCGAGCCGGGCTTCCACTCGACCGGGCAGCGCTCGCCGGTCTGCAGCGCCTGGACCAACCGAAGCACCTCGGACACCGAGCGCCCGAGGAGATCGGCGTTGTACGACGCGTGCTGGACGACGCCGCTCGGGTCGATGATGATCGTGGTGCGCATCGCCATCCCGTTGTCGTCCATGAGCGCCCCGTAGTCGCGCGCGATGGTCTTGTTGAAGTCCGCCAGCAGCGGGTGGTTCAGCTTGCCGAGGCCGTTCTTGATCCAGGCCTTGTGCGAATGTTTCGAATCGGTCGAACAGCCGAGGATCTCGCAGTTGGCGGCCTTGAACTCTTCGTGGCGCCGCGAGAACTCCTGGATCTCCGTCGGACAGATGAAGGTGAAATCTGCCGGGTAGAAAAAGAGGACCACGTACTTCCCCTTGTAGTCCGAGAGCGAAATCTTCTTGAAGTCCCCATCGCCGACCACCGCGTCGATCGTGAACTCCGGGGCTTTCTTGGTGACGAGACTCATCTTGGCTCCTCCGCGTTGTTCGGCTGTTTGTGAGCACGAACACTAGCACATGATTTCGAGCCGTCCGGCCGCCAGCAATCGATTGCCTTCGGCCGATGTTGGGCCGAAGATCGTCGCATGAAGCTTCGCTTAAGCAGCAGTGCGGGTCTGCTCGGGATCCTGGTCGCGTCGTGCGGTGGTGGGGGTGGGGGTGGAACCGGCGCCGGGGGCGCCCCGATGTACGGCACCACCGGCATGCTCGGCAACCCTTCGTCGGCGGTGGTCGGCGCCAACCTGGTGTTCGCCAACGCATCCCTGAACGGCACGCCCGAGCTTCAGCCCGGGTTAGCCTTCGGGATGCTCATCGACACCGGCTCGCCGGTCGTCCTCATCGACCCGACCTTCTACAACATGGCGCCGCCCGCGACCTCCGCTGAGATCATGGCGAACATCGATCTGGGCCTCCTCGACGCGAGCGGGAACACCATCGTCACCATCCAGGCCATCCCGGCGCTCAAGCTGTCGAACGCCATGATGGACACGTTGGGCTTCGGCGGAATCCTGGGCGGCGACGTGATGCGCCAGTTCTCGGTCCAGCTCAACTACGCCAACCCCATGGACGCCTTCCGCCTGGGCGATAGTGGGACCGAGCCGACCGGCGTCGAGACGCCCGGCGGGGTGGTCGGGTTCACCCTCGCGGGCGGCGGCCAGGGCCAGGTCACGCTCAGCGCCAGCGCGGCGCCGATCGTGACCCTCCCCGCGACGCGCATTCCGCTCACCGTGACCATCGAGGGCCAGACATACCGCTTCATCCTCGACACCGGCGCCAGCGAGGTCTCCGTCCGGACGTCGGTCTTCGACGCGCTCACGGCCGACAGCCGGCCCAAGCTCTCCGGTTTCCAGATCACGACCGTGATGGGCGGCGCGAATGCCTCGGTCACGCGGGCCAAATCGATCACCATCGCCGGCGAGACCATCACCAACGTGCCGGTGATGACCATCCCTGGCGACTCGCTCCTCGACAGCATCGGCTCTGACGAGCTCCACTACCAGCTCGATGGTCTGCTGGGCGGGAGCTTCCTGCGAAACTTCCTGGTCACCATCGACTACCCGAACGGGCAGCTCCACCTGCAGCGCTACACGACCGAGACCTGGGTCGACGAATTCCAGCGCGTCGGCATCGGTCTCGGGGCCACGCCGCTGTCGAGCGCCCACTGGTACAACGCCGGCGTCGTATACGCGGGGACCGACGCGGCCGCCAAGGGGATCGCGGTGGGCGACGAGATCATCAGCGTCGACGGCGCGCCACTGGACGGGCTCGACCCCATCACGGCCGACAATTTCCTGAACGGCACGCCCGGCAGCACCAAGGTGCTCGGCCTCGGCGCGACCCTTTCGCCGTCGCTCGCCAACACCAACGTGACCGTGATGGTCGACGATCTGATCCCCAACCCGCAGTAGCCTGCGGTCGCTGGAATTTCGGGCTCGATCGGACGGCTACCGCGGCGCGGAGTTTGAGCTAGACTCAGCCTCGCCATGAAAACAGCGTTCCGAAGCTCCAATCCGGCCCTCTCCTCCAAATCGTTCGGCGGTTTCGTGGGCGCCCGTGCCGCGGGCGTCGGCGCGGGCGTCGGATCGCCCGCGGCCCTTAGCGCGGGCGCCAAGCCCATGACGATCCAGGGGACCGTCGACAAGACCGCGATCCTGCTGGCGGTCGTGATCCTCACCGCGATCTGGCCCTGGAAGCTCTTCTTCGATTCCCGCAACCCGGAGCTGCTGCTCCCCTGGCTGGGGATCGGCGCCATCGGCGGCTTCGTGATCGCGCTGGCGACGATCTTCAAGAAGACCTGGGCGCCCGTCACGGCGCCGATCTACGCGGCCTGCGAGGGGCTCGTGCTGGGCAGCACTTCGGCGCTCTTCGAGATGCGCTATCCGGGCATCGTCCTGCAATCGGTCGCGTTGACCTTCGGCGTCCTCGGGACCCTGCTGGTCGCTTACAAGACGGGCGCCCTGCGGGCGACGCCGGGCTTCAAGCGTGGCGTCATCGCGGCGACCGGCGCGATCGTGCTGGTCTACCTGGGATCGTTCCTGCTGGGGCTGTTCGGCGTCAACGTCGGCTTCATGCACTCGTCGACGCCGCTCGGGATCGGCATCAGCCTGGTGGTGGTGGTGATCGCGGCGCTGAACCTGGTCCTCGACTTCGATCTGATCGAGCAGGGCGCCAAGCTGGGCGCGCCCAAGTACATGGAGTGGTACGGCGCCTTCGGGCTGCTGGTCACCTTGGTCTGGCTCTACCTCGAGATCCTGCGCCTCCTCGCCCGGCTCAACGACCGGCGCTGACCTCGACGTTCCCCGGCGTACCCGACGTGGCCCGCACCCTGGTGGTTTCGGCTTTCGAGCCGGAGATCGCGCCGCTCCGTCGCGCCCTGGGGAAAACGGACGCCGTCGAGCTGGCGACCGTGGGCGTGGGGGCCATCGATGCCGCCGTCGGCGCCGCGAGAGCCATCGCCGGCAGCCGCGCCGGTCGGGTGATCTTCGTCGGCACGGCCGGGATCTATCTGCGCGGGGCCTCGGCGGCCGCCCGCGCGACCGGCGCGATCGGGACGGCGGCGATCGCGGGCGAGCTTCACTGCGTGTCGACGGCGGCGTTGCGCGGCGACGGCTATATCCCCGACCTGGTCGTCGTCCGATGCGAGACCTCGGGCGCGCTCCGCGCGGCGCTCTCCGCCTCGGTCCGGGGACCGGCGCGCGAACCACAGCCCGTGGCCTGTCCGCTGGCGATCACCCGTTCGGCGACGCTCGGGCGGCGGATCGCCGCCGCCACCGGCGCGACCCTGGAGAACCTCGAGGCC
>OCTA010000733.1_pt1 | contig 30186 bp, 20 predicted proteins | sample 1538991 | NCBI WGS metagenome assembly OCTA01 (sample SAMEA3539302, study PRJEB22396) | soil metagenome | biome: tundra; feature: field; material: soil | place: USA | collected 2010-05 | depth 0.15 m | reverse complement strand
TGTGAATGGCAAGATCATTGCCACCCGCAAGCTGGAGGTGCCCGCCAATGGCCGCGCCACTGTTGAGTTCGCGCCGCTCGATGTCAATTACGGCTTCAATCGCTGCGAAGTACGCATCGAAGGCGGCGATGCGTTCCCGGCCGACGATGCGACCGTGTTTGCTGTGCGCCGCTCCGATCCACAGCGCGTGCTGTTCGTTCACGCCTCTGGCGACACGCGCTCGCCCGTTTACTTTGGCTCCGCGCTGAAAGCGGCCGCGAATTCATCCTTTGTTCTGCAGTCTGTCTCGCAAGAGGAAACAACCAATCTCGATCCGTCGCACTTTGCATTCGTTGTTCTGTCGGATAGCTCTGCGTTGCCGGCGATCTTCGAGCACACGCTCGCGCAATACGTGGCTAGAGGCGGCAACGTTTTCATCGCACTCGCCACCAGCGCGGCCCGTCGCGCGCGAATCCCCGTGTGGGACGGCAGTGTATCCGATGCACACGACTACGCGCATTTGGCAGGCGCTGCGACCATCGGCGAGATCGACTTCACCCATCCCGCACTTCTCGACGCGCAGCCAGGGCGCGACAATGGCGGTTGGGCTGAGGCCAAGGTCTTCTATGCGGTTGTCGTCGATCCACGAGGAGCGCGCATTGCCGCACGCCTCAGCGACGGCACGCCGCTCCTGCTCGACAAGCAGATAGGCCAGGGCTATGTGCTCTTGTTCACAACCGGCCTTGAGAACCTCACCAACGATGTGCCGCTGCATCCGGTCTTTGTTGCCTTCGCCGACCGCGTCGCGCGGTATCTCTCCGGCAGCGAACGCCTCAGCGGATCCAAGCTCGTCGACTCGTATGTACAACTCCGCGCACCCGCCGATTCCGCCTCAGAGCAGGGCAGCGTCGAGGTGATCGGTCCTGATGGCCGCAGGCCGCTCTCGTTGAGCGAAGCAAAGTCCGCGCAGACTTTGCGCCTCGAGCAGGCCGGCTTCTACCAGATTCGTCTTGCGAATGGGCGCGATATGCTCATCGGAGTCAACCCTGACCGCCGCGAATCGGATTTGCTGCCGATCGCCGATGATGTGCAGCGACTGTGGAGTGGAAGCGCTTCCAGCGGCGCGTCGCAAACCGAAGCCGTCTCCACACACGAAGAAGGCTATCGTCCAGTAAGTTTGTGGTGGTACGTCATGCTGCTCGCTTTCATAACGGCACTCGCGGAAATAGCCTTCGCCAGCCGCTATATGAGCACGCAGCGGGAGGAAATATGAGCAAACGGAATGAGCTCAATTCCTATATCGAGCGAATACGGCAGAGACTTCTCCTCGCTGCCTGGGTACGTGGCGCTGCAATTGTTACCGGCACCGCGCTCACCGTTACCGTCGCTCTTGTCCTTCTGCTGAATCAGTTCGCGTTTGCCACACGTGGGCTCACAGGTGCACGACTGGCTTTGTTCATAGCCCTTGCCGCTTCCGCTGCATTCGGCATCGCCATGCCGTTGGTGCGCCTCACGCGTGCGCGCGCCGTGCGCAAAGCCGAAGCCGCGAATCCCGAACTGGAGCATCGGCTCACGACTTTTTACGAGAAGGAACAACAGGACGGCGATCCGTTTCTTGAGTTGCTCGCCGCTGACACGCTCGCCATGACGCAGCATGCTGAGCCGTCGTCCCTGGCTGAAGACAGGCGGCTGTTTGCCCTGGGCGGCGCGGGGGTTGGCTGCCTCACTGTACTCGTCTGGATGATCCTGGCCGGACCCGGTTATCTCGGTTACGGTGCATCGCTGCTCTGGACCGGACCGCCAACGAATGCGCAGCCGTTCTATGCCATCACGGTTACGCCCGGCAACATCGTCGTCCGCCGCAACAGCGATCAGGTCATCACCGCGCAAGTCACCGGCATGCAGCCTGCAACGGCGCAGCTCTTCGCGCACTATCAAAGCTCTTCCGGTTGGGAGCCCGTTGCCATGCGGGGACAGCAGCCCAACACGGATGGAAGTGCGAAGTTTCAATTCGTCTTCGCAGGATTGCCCGAGAACGTGGAGTATTACGTGGCTGCCGGTGCGCTGGCCTCACCGCATTACACGGTTTACGTGGTTGATTTGCCGGCGGTGAAAGAAATCCGCGCCACCTATCACTATCCCAAGTGGACGGGTATGAAGCCGACCACGGAAGAACATTCAGGCGATCTGCGCGCGATTGAAGGAACGGATGCCGCTCTGGAGATTGAAATGGATCATCCCTTGAAAGATGGCCAACTGACGCTCGACGACGGCCAAACGATTCAGCTCACCGGCGGCGACGGCAACAAATATCACGGCATCGTTCACATGGAGAAAGATGGAGCCTATCACATAGCTGCAGTGGACAAAGGTCAACCGATTCGGCTGTCTGAGGATTATTTTATTGCCACAGACAAGGCGCAGCCTCCCCAGATCTCCATCGATCGCCCGCGTGGCGATTACCGTGCCAATCCCATCGAGGAAGTCACGGTTGGCGTCAAGGCAGCCGCCGAGTTCGGATTGAACGATGTTCATGTTCATTACTCAGTAAATGGCGGCCCGGAGCGCGAGATCAACCTGCTCGAAAAGCCGGGTGCAAAGAGTGCCGACGGCTCGCACACATTGCCTCTTGAAGATTTCAAGCTTGTGCCCGGCGACGTCGTCAGCGTCTACGCCAGCGCGCGCGATGGTCATGCCGAATCGCGTACTGTTATGTCTTTCATACAGGTGGAACCCTTCGAACGCGAGTTCTCGCAGTCGCAGCAGGGCGTCGGCGTCGGCGGAGCTGGAGGCGCGGGTGGAAACGACCAGACCGAAATCTCCAAGCGCGAGAAAGAACTGATCGCCGCCACGTGGAAGCAGCAGAATAACAAGAGCGCTACTCAAAAAGATTCGGTGGTGGCCGGACAGTTCCTCTCTAATGCGCAGCAGAAACTTCGCGATCAGGTCATGGCATTGTCGGCCCGGATTGAGAGCCGCGATCTTTCCGCTGCCACTGAAGAGTTCACGGGTTTCGACAAAGACATGCAGGATGCCGCCGCCGCGATGGCGCCTTCCTCGGACAAATTGAAAGCCACGCAATGGAAGGATGCGCTTCCACTCGAACAGAAGGCCCTGCAAGCCCTGCTGCGCGCGGAGGCCACCTTCCGCAAGATCGAGGTTGCCTTTGGCCAGAGCGGCGGAGGCTCGGGCAACGGTAGCGCCGGGCGCGATCTCGCCAGTCTCTTCGATCTCGAATTGGATACGGAAAAGAACCAGTACGAAACCGCGCAGAGCATTTCTCCCCAAGAGCAGCACGCGAAAGACGTGGAGGACGCGCTCGCGAGGCTCGACGCGCTCGCAAAACGCCAGGAGGAGCAAGCAAATCGGCAGCGCGATCCGCAGCAAAGCTTCGAGCAGCGCTGGCAGCAGGAAATGCTGCGGCGCGAAGCCGAGCAACTGCAGCGTCAGATGGAGGAGATGGCGAGGAACGAGCAGCAAGACCATCAGGGGTCTAGCTCCTCGTCATCGCAGGCCAATTCTCAGCAGAGATCGTCCGCGCAAAGCAGTTCGCAAGACCAGTCCGGTTCGCAAGGTCAGGCCGGTCAGCAATCATCCGGTCAGCAATCTTGGGATCATGCCGATCAGCGGGTGCAACAGGCACTGCGGCGCCTTCAGGAAGCAGCCGATGCCATGAAGCGCAGAAGCGGCCCGCAGCAGAATGCCGATTCGGCGCGTCGAGCCGCCGAACAGCTGCGCGAAGCCGCGAATCTGCTTGCCGGCACGCAACAGCAAATCGCATCCGGCAGGGTGGATTCGCTGGCACGCGAGGCAGCCCGTCTCAAAGACGAAGAACGTGCGCAGTCTGAACGCATCGACAAGCTAGTCAGCCAGCAGCAGAACAGCAGCCCCTCCGACCTCACCGGCACCATGGCCCGCATTCGCGAGCGCGACCGGATCGCCCAGGAAAGGCAACAACTCTCCGACGATCTATCAAAACTGGAAAAGGATATGCGTGACAGCGCGCGTGAGATGGCCCCCAACCAACCGGGTATCGCGAAACAATTGCGCGATGCCCTCACTGAGGTGGACAACTCCGACCTCGATAACCACACCCAACGAACCGCAGACTGGCTGCGTCGTGGAATCAATCCAAATTCGAATGGCACGGAAGAGCAGATTGCGCAGGGACTCGACAAACTGAAGCAGCAGTTGCAGCAGGCACAGCAGGCAATGAGCGAACAACAGCCCGGGCAGCGCAACTCGGGACGTGAATCGGGCCAGAGCGATCAGTCCGCGGCGCTCGATACCATCGAACGCCTGCGCAAGCAGATCGAGTCGATGAAGCTCGCCCCCGGTCCCAACGGCGGTTCCGATCGAGACCGGCAGAATGCACAACGCGGCGCTCAGCAGGCCGGCGACAGGAATGGCCCCAGCGCTCAAGGTCCTCAAGGTCGACAGCAAGCGCACGTCGGACAGGACAATCAGCAATTGAGTCGAGGCGCCGACGCTCAGTCCGGACGCTCCTCCGACCCCCGCAGCGGCAATGCCCTTCGCCGATCAGGCGACGTTGGCGGTCCCGCCGACAATTCTCGCTTTTCGGGCCCGGGCACTGCAGACAGCACTGTGTGGGGCAACACCAACACCGGCAACAATCGCTATGGTTCATCCGCACATCAACCCCAGGCAAATGATCCATCCCCCAATTCCGCCGATACCGAGCGCACTTTCCAGCAGGGGCTGCGGGAATTGAACCAACTGCGGCAGATGCTCAAAGGCGATCCGCAGGCCGCGAAAGAGGCGGAGGATCTTGTTCGGCAGATGCAGCATCTTGACCCACGCCGCTTCCGAGGCAATCCGGCCATCGTTGAGGAGATGCACCGCGAAATACTTGGTTCCATGGACCGGCTTGAGCTTCAGTTGGAGCGCGGCGCGACTGCTTCGCTCGCATCGCGCACTGGGAAGCCGCAGGCAGTACCCGAGGGATATCAGGACTCAGTCGCCGAATACTATCGTTCCTTGAGCAAAGTTCCATGAGCATTCGATTGATGGCGGCGAAGGTTTGGGACAGCCCGATGAGAGCGAGCAATGTGGGTTGGAGCTTGGTGGGAGCGGCGCGGGATGGTGCGGAGTCAGACGACGGATCCGATCGCGATTCGCGCGACTGATCATCCCTATCGTCGAGGTGGAATATGCGTGGGGAAGGAAGGAAGCTAATTGACCGGATGCTTCCGCAGTTAAGTGCGGCAGGAGATGAGGTTAACCCATCTCAGGCAGGATGCCACTATCAGCCCGAGGGCAATAAGGAGCGCACTGCGGGAACGGGCAGTCGTGTTTCGTCGTATGAGTTGGTATCGGAGAGTCCGACATTCCAGTCGTCGAACTGTTCGCGCCAGGACAGCTGTGTTCGAAAATGGACGATCCCAGGCAGAAAGTACACTCGTTCGGCGCTGCAATTCTCAATGAATGGCTCTAGTTACACCGAGGGATGCCCTTCGAATTTTGGAAAGTCAATTGCTGAACTGAATCTGGAACTCACCCTCCCCGAGGAGTCCCATTTGATGAAGCAATTCGAGTCTTTCGCGCTGGACACTTCAAACGAGCGTCTCTGGCACGAGGGTGTGCAGATTGCTCTCGCCTATAAGCCATTCTCAGTTCTGCGTTATCTGGTGGAGAATGCTGGTCGTTTGATTACGCACGATGAACTTTTGGACGCGCTTTGGCCGACAACCTACGTGCAGCCCCAGGTGTTGAGGACTTACATGCTGGAGCTCCGGAAGGTCTTGGGTGATGATGCAAGACATCCGAAGTTCATTCAGACCTTGCCCAAGCGCGGGTACAGTTTTGTTGCGACTGTGAGGGAGAGTTCAGGCGGGGCTTTTGAAGTTGCGAAAGCCTCTGGAAGTCCGACGCGCGACGTGAGAACCGCCGAATTGGTAAGCCGTGATGGGGATCTGGTTCGTCTGCGAGAACTTGCTCAAATCGCAGGAAATGGGCAACGGCAGCTGGTATTCATATCCGGTGGGGCTGGAATTGGAAAGACCGCGCTCGTAGACGCGCTCCGCGAAGCTTTAGCCGTTTCATCACCAGAAGCATCTATGGTCTGCGGTCACTGCGTTGAGGGATTGAGCGAAAAGGAAGACTACTACCCCCTCATCGAGGCTTTCGATCAGCTCTCCGCGTCAGGAGATCAAGAGCGAGCGCGCATGATCCTTGCCAGGATTGGTTCGATGGGGCCGCCAATCGAACCAATGCCTGGCGCAGCCGCTGGACTCGTGGCCGCACCTGCATCGGGAATCACTTTTCGAAATGGACCGGGTGAATTATGCGAGGCACTCGAAGAGCTTGCACAAGAGAAGGTTCTCATTCTCGTACTGGAGGACATTCAATGGGCGCATGAATCTACACTCGAGCTCATCTCGGCTTTGGCGCGGCGCGGAAGGCGCGCAAAACTGATGGTGCTTGCGACATACCGACCTCAAGGTAGATTAACGGACCTTAGTCTGAAGTCAATGAAGCAAGACCTGTTGGTGCGGCATCTATGCACGGAATTGTCGCTCGCGCCGTTGTCGAAGAAAGCTATCAATCAATTGCTGAACCAGCGGCTGCAGCAAGAGAGATTGCCGAGCGGGCTTGATAGTTTTATCTACCAGCGCTCCGAGGGGAATCCGCTTATTGCTCTTGCGCTTCTGGAACACATGACTGCAGAGGGATTTCTGGTGCGCAAAGCGGCGATAAATGCAGGACAGTGGGAGCAGCCAATCCCCTTTTCCGAGATGGAAATCGGCGTTCCAAGCGAACTGGCGAAGGGAATTGAGTTGGAGATAGATCGCTTGAGCCCAGAGGAACAGAGGGTTCTCGAAGCGGGAAGTCTCATGAGCATCGCTTTTCCAGTTTGGGCAGTGGCGGCGGTGTTGGAAAAAGATTCGGATTATGTAGAGGAACTAACTGACCATTTGTCCCGCCGAACAGGGTTGGTGCACCGCGCGGGCCATGACGATCTTCCAGATGGAACGCAGTCGGATTTTTACACCTTTACCCACGAGTTCTATCGCGAGGTTCTTTATCAACGGCAACCGACAGGCCGCCGTGCGAAGGGGCACATCCGCATTGCAGAGCGGCTTCGCGAACTCTTTGCCGGGCGCGAGGCCAACGTAGCGAAAGAGATTGCGATGCAATATGAGGCGGCCGGCAACTGGCCGCGCACAGCGTATGCATTGCGCGAGGCTGCACGACACGCGCATGCGAGACACGCGTACCAGGAATCGGTTCAGTTGCTGGAGCACACTCTGCGCATCGCTGAGAATATGAGCGACGGAGAACGTGGAATCTTAGCAAAAGAGATCGAAGGCGAGTTGGAAATGGTCCGCGAAACGATCGCGGGAACGAGTCGGGAACAGAAGGCGAGTTGAAGATTTGATGTTTTTTGGACGGAGACTTGACGACTATCTTCTTGAAGATCGCTAGTGTGATGAACAAGGCAGGAGGTCTCACACATGCAGTCGATCTTTAAGAAAGTTCTTTTGGCGTCTGCGATAGCCGCAACCGCAGCCTTGGCAACAAACTCTGCAATGGCGTCAACAACCGTCAATGTACCTTTCAGCTTCAAGGTTGCCGGGAAGATTCTCCCCGCCGGTAACTATCGAGTCGAGCATGACTCGACCGGAAGCTTTGTGACACTCGCAAGCCTGAAATCGTCGCAAAGCTTTACCTGGATTCTAAGCCCGGGCCACGCGGAACCAGCCGGTCACAAGGTAGCTTTAAAGTTTGAAGACCGCGACAGAACCCATGTCCTTGAATCGATTCAATTCGGATCGATGGTTACCCCAAACCTCGACAAGGCCAAGAGCAATGACGATGATTCTGAGCGGGTCTCGCAGAGTTGGTAAATCACCTTGGTCCGTTGCGACCGCAAAGAAATACCAGGAAATGGTGAGGGAGCGTCTTCAACTCAATGAAGCCGCTCTCTTTTCAGCATGAGGCGAAATGCTCGAGGGGCAAGTCAAGGACGATTCAAGGTAATCTCGGATAAGCAGTGAGGGTCGCATCTTCGGTCCTCAATGTGTCACCCTAACGAGACTGGCTTGACGATCATCTTCCCAACCCCGTCGCGATATTGGCTGGCGATTGCGAAGGCCTCATCAATGCGTTCGATGTCCCTCGTGTGGGTAAGCAGCGGCGCAAACCACTCTGCGTGCGCGTGAAGTAGTTCCAGAGCCTCTTCTGTTTCGTGGTTCGATCGGCGCACGTTGAAGAGGGTGAGTTCCTTGCGCCTCATTGCGGATGCATCCAGCCCTACCAAGGGCGTTGAATGAATCCCTGTCAGCGCGACGCGCCCGGCATTGCGGGTGAGTTGAACCGCTTGACCGGTGGTATCTTCCTTGGCCGCGCAGTCAATTGCGCAGTCCACACCGCGCTGCCCTGTCGCGCGGAGGATTTCCTCAACAGCTTCACCGGGTTCCATCACCGCGTCAGCGCCAAATCCGCGCGCCAGCTCGCGTCGGTGCGCCAGAGGTTCTACAGACCAGATTCGCCCTGACTTGGCGGCTCGCAGCGCGGCGATCGTCAAAAGCCCAATGGGTCCCGCGCCGATAACCACTACCGATTCGCCTGGGCGGATTGACGCCAGGCGGACGGAGTGCAGCGCAACAGCAAGAGGCTCGGCCAGAGTCGCTTCGTCGAACGACATCCCTGTGGGGATGGGACAAAAGTTGGCAACCGGTAAGTTGACCAGTTCACGGAAAAAACCGGGATGGTACGGGTTGCTGAGAAAGCGAAGGTTCGCGCACACGTTGTGCTGCCCGCGCAAACAGAACTCGCAGTGGTAGCAATAAAGCGCGGGCTCGAGCGTTCCGCGGTCGTCCGCAGTCAGTCCGGTCACACCGGCGCCTGTCTTCACGATCCTTCCCGCGGGCTCGTGCCCGAGCACCATCGGGTAGACATTGGGAGTGCTGCCGACCGCGCCCTCGGAGTAGGCATGCAGATCGGACCCGCAGATGCCCACAGCCTCGATCCGGACCTGCACTTCACCCGGTCCGGGATCTTCAATCGGCATGTCGGCAAGCCGGAATGTCAGGGGAGCGATGAGTTCCGCAGCTCGCATCGAATGCTCTTCTTCAGAAACGATACCTCATCGGCGGGCGGAAACAAAAGGCGAGTGGACGGCTGCCCCAGCGGCACCCCGTGATCCGCTTCCCGTCCAAGTCCACGTCGGACCAAAAGAGCTTGCACTGTTCGCCGCGCTGAGGGCCAGCGTACATGGCGATCTTGAACTCGGTCACGTACTTATTTCTCCTCGGGCGCCCAGGGCGAATGCTTAATGGTCATTATTACCAATCCCAGATCGCCTCGTTGTTCTAACGATCGATGACGGCACAAAGACCCGATATCGCACAGGTTGCGCCCGTGTTGAAGCGCTATGGCTTTAGCGCCACATTATACGTTACTGACGGCCTTCTCCCACTCACATATTTGGTGGCCAAAGACGTTGATCCCCAGTTGACGATCGAAGCGGGCGCGAATCCTGAGCCGTTCACGGTCAAGGTAAAGGCTGCTCCGCCGGCACTCGCAACGGACGGCGCTTGTCGCATTGACCCGCATACACCCCTGACACCCGCGCCACTATGTGCTTCGATGTGCCTTGCGAAATGCGTTACGACCCCGAAGGGAAGGGGCTGAAAATCATTACACAATCGTGAACAGACGATCTGCAATGCTGAAACGGTGCATGCTTAAGCAGAGAGATTCTTCGGTGAATTGCGAGGCCGTCTTGGAAAATGCAAAGTCTCAGTGAATACTGCTGGCGATCACTTGAGAGTCAGTCGAATTCCAATTGATGCTCGTTGAACGCACCAATACTTCAAAGAAGCCGAGCGAGCCGTCGGGGCGCGCCGCTTGCTTGAGTATGGGAGCCATTGCAGCCGAATGAAACAGCTTTCGGCAGCCGCCTGGGTTCCGGCGACGTCCAGCCCCTGAAGAAGCAGTAGACGACCGTTGCCGTCCATGTTGGGCAGAAAGGCGATCAGGGCGAAGGTTTCAGTGCACCACGTTCCTTACTTGTTTGTGTATGCCGGCAAACCTTGGCTCACTCAGAAGTGGGTACGCCGTATCCTGTCCAATGCGTATCACAATAGTGTGAATGGTATTTGTGGCAATGATGATGTGGGCCAGATGTCGGCGTGGTATGTCCTGAGCGCGATGGGGTTTTATCCGGTGTGCCCGGGAAATGGAATCTACATCCTTGGTGGCCCGCTGTTCTCTCAGGTCACGCTCCATCTGGATGAAAAGTGGTACAAGGGAGCAAAGTTAACCATCGCGGCAAACAACAATGCGGCTGGCCATCCTTTTATCCAGAGTGCAAAGCTTAATGGGATACCTTTGTCACGCGCCTGGATTCGGCACAACGAAATTGCTGCAGGTGGCACCTTGGAATTCGAAATGGGCGCCGAGCCCAACAGAGAATGGGCAGTGCAGAAAGAAGATCTGCCACCCTCAGGAAGTTTCTGACCAATTGGCCTTGTGTCTCGCCAAAATTCCATCCGCACATGACGAAGAGATCAGCGCGAAATGCCCCTGAAGCAATGGCGGCTTCCGAATCACGGTTGGTAGCTGCGATTATTCAGACATCGATCGGAGTGACGCGGCTCCTCTCGACCTTACCGCGAAGATTCACGGGAGGACGAGAGTCTTTGCACCTCGGACAAGACCCCGACGGCGATCGTCCTGGAGTCAATCCATTTTCAGGATTGGTGCGGAAGCTGTGATGCATCCCAACCGCCCCCGAGAGCCTTGACCAACAGGACGCTGCCTTCGAAGCGTCGCCGCGTGATTTCAATGTCATTGCGCTCGTTTTGAAGCAGCGCGGTCTGCCAGGTAATTACCTGGAGATAGGTATCGACACCATCCTCGTAGCGCGTATTGAAGAGGTCGAGTGATTGTTGCGCGGACGCAGTGGCGTCGTGTTGCTGGCGCGCCTCGATCTCAAGGTTATGCAACGCGTTCAGATTGTCCTCGACCTGCTGGAATGCGGTCAGGGCGGTCTGGCGATAGGCGGCAATTGTGCCGTCGTATTGCGCGAGAGCGATGTCGGAAGTGGCGCGCCGGCGGCCGTGATCAAACAGGGTTTCAGATAGCGTGGGGCCGACGGCAAAGAAGCGGCTCGGCCACGACAACCAGTTGAGCGCAGATGTGCCCGCAAAGCCAGCCACAGCCGATAGTGACAGTGTGGGATAGTAGGCCGCCCGAGCAATGCCGATCTGTTCATTGGCCGCAGCCATGCTGCGCTCACTTGAGGCGATGTCGGGTCGACGTTCCAACAATTGCGACGGCAGCATACCGGGGATGGCGGGAATTGTAGGCGCTGCGACGGTGATCGGGTCACGCGGCAGAGTGAACGCGGCGGGCGGCTTGCCGATGAGGACAGCGATTGCATGCTCGAAACCGGCTCGCTGAATATCGACATCTGTGGCCTGCACCTGCGCCGCCTGGAGTTGCGTGCGCGCCTGGGTCACGTCTGAGAGCGGGGAGGCCCCGCCATTATAGCGATCCTCTGTGAGTTGAAGCGCGCCCTGGAAGGCCTTGACCGTGTCGCCAAGTAGCTTGCGTTGAGCATCGGCCGAGCGCAGGTCGAAGTATTCGACCGCCAGCTCGGCATGTAGAGAGAGCCGCGAAGTCTCGAGGTCAGCAGCCGAGGCTTGTGCTTGTTCACGCGCCTGCGCAATAGTCCGTCGGACGCGTCCCCAAAGGTCAATCTCGTAATTAAGATCGAAGGGAAGAACGAAGTTGCCTTCGCCGTTATTAGCGTATGAAGGATTGAAGTAAGGTTGATTGGGGGAATCGCGGACCGCACCGACAGTGGGCTCGACCCCGATCGTTGGCGCTTCAGACGCTCGATTGAAACGGATGGCAGCGCGCGCAGCGCGAAAGTTCGTCTCCGCCATTTGCAGCGTCTGGTTGGCCGGATCAATCTGCGCCTCGAGTGTGTTGAGTTGCGGATCGTTGAAGAGTGTCCACCAGTCGCCCTTCAATTGCTCGTCGCTGGGCTGAGCCGCCTTCCATCCGTCTTCAGGCTTGAAATTCCCGGGCAGTGGTTCCTTGAACCCCGGCGCAAGTGGAGCGGTGGGGCGCACGTACTCAGGTCCAACTCGGCATCCCGGGAGCGCGAGGCCCAGACATGCCAAGAGTAGCAGGATCGTCCCGCGTAGGATGCGGATGTTGATCATGATTGGCCTCGCAGGCTCACCACCCGCGGGTGAACCTCAACGCCGCTGGCCAGAGAGTCCGACGGATCGAGGACCACTTCGTCGGAAGACGTAAGGCCGGAGGTGATCTCTACTGAATTGCCGAAGTCATGACCGATGGTGACGGGCACAAGCTGAACGTGGTCACCGCGGACCACACCGACGCGAAGGCCCTCGGCGCGAAACAACAAAGTGTTCGAAGGAATCGTAACGGTGTTCCCAATCGCGGGGAGATGGAAGTGGACGAAAACATAGGCTCCAGGGCGCAGCACGCCCTTGGAGTTGTCGACGTCCACCTCGACGTTGAGTGTGCGCGTGGAATGATCGATGGCGTCGGCATTGCGCACAATCATTCCGGGAATCTTCTCGTCGGGATTGGAATCCTGCGTAAGCGTCGCACTGTCGCCGTCATGGATCGAGTCGGAGTAGACTTCGGGGACCGCAACATAGACGCGCAGTCGATTGACCGCAGCCAGGTGAAAGAGCTCGCGGGGATTGTTGGAGCCGGACCCCGCGTCGATGAGGTCGCCGATGTCGGTGTTGCGTGCGGTAAGCACGCCGTCAAAGGGTGCTACGATGCGTTCGTAGTTCTGCAGTTGTTCAAGCCGCCGAACGTTGGCCCTGCTGGCGTCTACCGCCGCCTGAGCGGCGATATAGTTGGCGCGGGTCTGGTCCGCCTCCTGCTGCGAGACGGCGTGCTTGGCCAGCAGCGCCTGCCACCGGTTGCTGGTCACGCCGGCGAGCTGCGCGTTGGCCTGGATGCGCTCCAACTCGGCACGTGACTGGTCGAGCTGCTGGTCGATCTCGGGAGTTTCGATCTCAGCCAGGAGCTGCCCCTTGCGCACTTGCGAGCCAATATCGAAGTACCACTTCTTCAGATAGCCGTTAGTACGCGAGTAGATGGGCGTGTCAGTAAAGGCTTGTACACTGCCGGGAAGGGCAAGCTCGTCGGCCTGCGAACCCGCAGTGGGATGCACCACATCGACCGACGGGATGGCTGCCTCTAGGGTCGCAACAGCCAAATGTTTCTCGCTTGTAGACCGCAGGTGCAGTCCGTAAGCAATCGCCGCGAGCAAAACAACCGCTGCGATGATGCCGGCCGTGCGAATGCCGCCTGGATTTTCCGGCAGCGAACCTGCTTTGGGTGCATCCTCATGTGCGGGGACGACGTCAGTCCCGGTCGCCCGCACCTCCTGTACCTGTTTGTTCATTTCTTCTTTCGCATCTAGGATTTCATTGCTGGAGTTCATGCATACTCCTCTGTGAGGCCTTTCTTCTGTTGCGACTGCTCGCTCTTCGTTGCCCCGTGAATCAATGCGAATACGCTGGGAACGAAAAGGAGGGTGGCGATTGTGGCGCAAAGCAATCCACCGATGACCGCGCGACCAAGCGGCGCGTTCTGTTCTCCGCCGTCGCCGAGACCAATCGCCATAGGTATCATGCCGATGATCATGGCCAGCGCGGTCATGATCACGGGGCGGAATCGGGTGGTGCCCGCCTCAACCGCCGCGAGGAGAGCGTTGCCATGCTCTTGGAGGCGGCTCTTGGCAAAGGAGACAACCAGGATGCTGTTGGCCGTAGCCACGCCCATGCACATGATGGCGCCCATCAACGCCGGCACACTCATTGTAGTGTGAGTAAGAAAGAGAAACAGCACGATGCCTGCCAAGGCCGCAGGCAGCGCCGTGATGATAATGAAAGGGTCCACCCAGCTCTGGAAGTTGACGACGATCAGCAGATAGACCAGCACGATGGAGAAAATCAGGCCGCCGAGCAGTCCGGCGTACGAGCTCCGCATCGTTTCAACCTGGCCTTTGAGCGTGACGAAGGTGCCTCGCGGCAATGACTTCGCGTCCGAGTCGAGAATCTTCGTGATATCGCGGCTCAAACCGCCCAGATCGCGGTCCTGCACGTTGGCATAGACATCGACAACGCGCCGGATGTTGTAGTGGTTCACGACCTCCATCTCATGCCCGCGGTCCACGCTGGCAAGATCGCTCAGAATCTCGGGATTCGCCGGTGCACCAGCCGCCGATGTGCTCGGGGTCGCGCGGTTGATGGGAATATTCTGAAGATCCTGCATCGTGTCCATCTTGTATTGCGGCGTCTGCGCCACGATGTTGTAGGCAACCATGTTGTTCCAGTTGAGAAAGAACATGGGCGTCACCTGAAAGCTGCCGCTCAGCGTATTGAGGACACTGGAGGAGACGTCCTCCTCTGTGTACCCGCCCTGAGCGGCCTTGGTGCGATCCACTCCCACCTGAAGCGTTGGATAGTCGAAGGGTTGCTGAATGCGAAGGTCGGTGAGGCCGGGAACCTCGCGCAGCTCTCCGAGAATCTTGTCTGCCTGGGCCTTGCTGGCATTCGCATCATTCCCTTCAATCTGCACGTCAATCGGCGCGGGCAATCCGAAGTTGAGAATCTGCGTGGTGATATCGGCCGGGAGAGTGTAGAAAGTATCGCCGGGAAAGATGCGCGGCAGGTTACTGCGTAATGCGCGCACATAGTTGGCAGTGGGCCGATGATCCCGCTTGAGCGTTACCAGAATGTCCCCGTCGCCGTTGCCCAGAGTTCCGTTGGTCAGGTGCTGGGTATTCAAGGCGCTGTAAGGCAGGCCGATGTTGTCGAGAATGTTGTCGATCTGCGCAGCTGGAATTTCCTTGCGGATCTCAGTCTCCACCAGGTCGAACAGGCGCGCGGTTTCTTCAATGCGCATTCCGGAAGGGCCGCGGACATGGAGAATGAACTGCCCGCTGTCGGTCTGGGGGAAGAAGTCTTCGCCAAGGAACGGTACGAGAACGAAAGCCGCAAGACAAAGCCCGAGGAACGAAGGAATGAAGATGCGTCGACGGAAGACGAGTCGCTGCAGAAGCGAGCGGTACCCTTCGCGCACACGCTCAAACATGTGCTCGAAGCCTTGGTGAAAATGCGCGAACAGCCCTTTGGTGCTTGCGACGTGTTCCTTTGCGCGCAGCAAATACATGGCTAGCGTCGGTACCAGAGTTCGGCTTAGCAGGTAGCTGGCCAACATTGCAAAGACGACCGCTTCGGCCAATGGCACAAAGAGATAGCGCGCCACGCCGCCGAGGAAGAACATAGGAAGGAAGACGATGCAGATGCAGAGTGTAGAGACCAGTGCCGGCACTGAGATCTGCGACGCGCCTTCAAGGATGGCCTCGCGCAGGGTGTGGCCTTGCTCCAAAAAGCGCTCAATGTTTTCGATGGTGACCGTGGCGTCGTCGACCAGAATACCGACAGCCAGCGCCAGGCCGCCGAGCGTCATGGTGTTGATCGTCTCGCCGATCAATCCGAGAACAATGACGGAGCTAAGGATCGACAGCGGAATGGAGACCGCGATAATCAGCGTGGATCGCCAGCTTCCCAGAAAGATCAGAATCATGACCGCGGTAAGGCCGGCGGCGATCACTGCCTCACGAATAACGCCCTGCACGGCTGCGCGCACGAAGATGCTTTGATCAGAGAGTGGCGTCATCTTGAGTTGCGGCGGGACAGTGCTTGCCACGCGCGGCAAAATCGATCGGATTCCCCTCACCACATCCAGGGTCGAGGAATTGCCACTCTTCAGAATCGAGATCAGGACGCCGCGACGGCCGTCCTGGCGCACGATGTTGGTCTGCACTTGAAAACCATCGCTGACACTTGCTACATCTCGCAGATAAATGGTCGTGCCGTTAACCTGTTTGAGCGGAATATTCGCAAGTTCTTCAACGGTACGCGGTGAGCCATTGGTCCGCACGTCGTATTCGGACTGGCCAACTTTGATAGTGCCCGAAGGCATCACAACGCTCTGCCGCGCCAGCGCATCGAGCACATCGCCGGGAGCAATGCCTTTGGACTCCATAGCCGCCTGATCCATGTTGACGCTGATCTGCCGTTGCTTGCCGCCATAGGGCGATGGCACCACCGCGCCCGGTATGGTGATGAGTTGTGTACGGATGAAGTTGGTGGCGTAGTCGTTTAGCTGTGCCTCAGATAGGCCCTGGCCCGAAATTCCGAGCTGCAGAATAGGCACGCTCGACGCCGAGAAATTGATGATCTGGGGGGGGAGCGTGCCCGGCGGAAGCTGCCGCAACATGAACTGGGATGCGGCGGTCACCTGCGCGTTTGCAGTGTCCAGCGACGCACCAGGCTGAAGAAACACTTTGACGACCGCCGTTCCGTTATACGTCGTAGATTCAATATGCTGGATGTTGTCGACCAGGGTGGTCAGCGCCTTCTCGTACGGCGAGGTAAGACGGCCCTCGAGCTCCTCGGGGTTGAGGCCCGTATACTGCCAGCCGATTGAGACCACAGGGATGTTGATGTTGGGAAAGATGTCAGTGGGCGTGCGCATGATCACTACCGGCGCAGAGATAAGGATCAAGAGCGCGAGAACGATGAATGTATATGGACGATTAAGGGCAACTTTGACAATCCACATGCGGTTCTTTTTTGCTCCCTGCTGCCGCAATCGCGGCGTCGCTAGCTTTGATCGGCGCTGCGGCACGATTGGCCTCGCCTGAGTAGTCTTTTGCACGATTCATGCCATTCCTCTTCTCTTTTAGAATCACTGCCTATTGAACTCAAACGGTGCCGACCGTGTCAGTTGCTGTCAAAGGGCCGACACGGAGCGATATATCAAGATAAGGGGGAAGGCTATTGCGTGACCTTACTGAAGCGAAGAATCAAAAGAGTCTGGTCCGGGGCCAGCCAGACCTGAATACATTGGCGGCCGGCGCAACTTGTGCGGAAATTGGCTGTCTATTCAGATCAGAGTCCTAGCTGTGATCGGGTTCAGGATTCTCAAGGAGGGCTGCTCGCCATGCGAGATCGACCATTCACACTTATATTTGGGGTTTTACTCGCCTTCGGAATGGTTGGTCCGGCCACAGCGCAGGACAATGGCGTCGGGCAGCCCTCGGCCCGTCAGGAGCTTCAACATATCCATACGCCACAATCGATCGACCAGGAACTTAGGCGCCTGACGAAAGATCTGGAGTTAACTCCCGAACAGCAGCAGCAAGTGCGGCGTCTGCTTGAAGAACACCATGATCGGATACAGGCGCTGCTCGACAAGAATCCGAACGCCTCGCGGCAGGAGCTTGGTCCGCAGATTCACACGATTAGCGATGAGACTCACCACAAGATTCATGCTTTGTTGACTGATCACCAGAAAGAATTGGAGAATGCGATGCAGCAGCGCGAGCATCAAGGTGAAGAAAGCCGGCGGCCTGCTCCACCGATTTAACTCAACCTTCGCTCAAATCACTGAAATCACCTGCGGGCCTCGCGACCGCACGTCAGGGGATCGGAGTGGAAGTTCCTGCACTCCTCTTGTGCAGGGCCTCTTCCAACTTCTTAAAGTCGTCGATGTCTTCGCATCCGCCATACCAGCGTACGATCTTGCCGGATGGCCCATAGCTCGGCGATCCACGAGCGCGCAACCATTTCCAGTTGCCGTTCACCGTCTTGACCCGATGCACAATATCTATCGGCCGTCCTGTTTCCAGCGCTTGTTTCAGCGCCTCCATCGCCGGAGCCCTCTCTTCCGGGTGAAGCGCCTCCAGCCATCCCAAGTTGCGCGCTTGTTCACAACTCATTCCGGTTATCTGCACCCATCGGGAACTGATATCCCTCAGGTTTCCATCCGCATCAAAAGTCCATGGGATCTGAGGGCTGAGTTCCAGCATGCACCGACGGTCCTCTTCGGTCTCACGGAGCATGTCCTCCGTCCGCTTGCTTCGCGTAACGTCCATGATTGCGACCGAAACACCAATCACCTCGTGCGCTTCATCGAATGCCGGCTGATAGGACGAATGGACCGTCAAATCCGGCTCCCCAGGCTTGGGAGAGGGCTTGAGAACTTCTAAGTTCACGATGACCTCGCCCTGCAATGCACGCTGAAGAAACGGCAGAACACGCGGGAACAATTTGGGCACCATCTCCCGCACAGTTCGTCCAATATGGGCTGCCACCGGAGCCCCATTTAAATCTGCGAGGCGCTGGTTGATGCTCACATAGCGAAGATTCTTGTCGAGGAAGCAAAGGCCAACTGGCGCCCCGTCATAGATGGCCTGCAACTGCGCCGACCGCTGGGCCGGCAATGCTTCCAGGCCGGAAACCCTCAAGCTACCACCACCCGATGCAAGTGATTGAGTCGACAGCGTCAGCGGAGAAGCCGCGATCGTGCTCGGTATATGCTCAGCCGGCAAGGGACGTCCGTAGAGCCAGCCCTGGCCCAACTCACATCCGAGCCAAAGGAGGATGTCTGCCTGCTCTTTGGTTTCCACGCCCTCCGCAACGGTTATCATGTCCAGGCTGTGTCCCAGCCCGACCACCGCAGCCACAATCTTGCGGCTCTCGCGTTTTTCGGTCATGGATTTGACAAAGCTTCTATCGATCTTCAACTTGCTGAATGGCAGCGCCTGAAGGTGAGTCAAGCTCGAATAGCCGGTGCCGAAGTCGTCCAGCGCCAGACTGCATCCCATCTCTCTGAGTTCGATGGCGATCTTCTGAGCGCGATCGAGGTTATTGACCAGCGCGCTTTCGGTAATTTCCACGGTGAGTCGCTGTAGCGGGAAGCCATGGTCCTCAGCCAGGTCGCGAATCTGGCGAGGCAGGCTGAGATAGTGCAATTGGATGGGAGAAATATTGACCGCCAGAAAGAGCGGCTCCGATAGTGCCTGTGCTGCAAGAAAGGATTTGCTCAGGATCCGATTGGTAAGCTGTCCAATCAGACCGTTCTGTTCCGCCAGCGAGATTAAATTCTCAGGGAGAATCAGTCCGAGGTCAGGGTGCTTCCAGCGCGCGAGGACTTCAAAACCGGCCAAACGGCCAGTCCGCAGTTCCATGATTGGCTGAAAGCATGGGACAAGAGCTTCGCTTTCAAGCGCATGTTGCACTTCGGAGAGGTTGACCAGCATAGCCGTCATCCTGTTGTTTTAACACGGATACTCTCTTGATCTCCAACTCGCGCCTGTCTTGGCGCCTTTCAGACAATCGAAGGGCGATTAAAGTATTCGCAAGAGCTTTCAAAGGATCTTTTGCCAGATCCGACGATCTCGCGGGTCGCCAATCAACCCGCACGCCGTTTGGAATGTGTGGCCGGAGCGACACGGCTCATCTGGGCGACCTTTGCCGCGACCGGTTTGGGTGGTGAAACCAGGACGGGCAGAAGTGTTGAGATGGCCATGATGCATGCAATCACATGGAGACCACTTGCATAGGATCCGCTACTCTGCCTCAAGTGTGCGATGAGGAGCGGTCCAAACGCGCTCGCGGAACCCCATGCCGTGAGCATCAGGCCGTAAATCGGTCCAACGTTTTTCGATCCGAAATAGTCGGCAGTGAAGGCCGGCATGGTGCCGAATCCGCCCCCGTAGCACATCAGGATGATGAACGTCAGGACGGTAAGAATCGCTGCCGAGGAGGCGCTGGGCATGATCCAAAAGAGGACAACCTGAAGCAGGAACATGGTCACGAAAGTCCATCGCCTGGTGATCGCATCGGAGATCCAGGCCCAGAAGATACGGCCAACGGCGTTGCCAATGCTGGCAATGCCAACCATCCCCGCGGCCACCACGGCGCTCACTTTGGCAATCTCCTGAAACATCGGCGACTCCTGCGAAATGATCGAGATGCCTGCCGAGGTGTTCAGAAATAGTAGGGCCCAAAGAGCCCACCACTGCCATGTTTTCAGGGCGCCGTTGAGGGTGTAGTCAATTGCCGCGCGCTGCGTGGTTTGAGTTGGGCTGGGAGACCAGCCCGCCGGCTTCCACCCATCCGGCGGGTTCTGCATCAAATAGCCGGTTGCCATGGTAATCACGAGATACGCGATGCCAAGATATGCAAATGTCTGCAAGACGCCAACACTTTGAATGAGTCGTGTTGCCACGGGTGCAGTTACCAAAGCCCCTGCGCCGAAGCCGCCAACGGCGATCCCGGTGATAAGGCCCCTGCGATCAGGGAACCACTTAACCAGCACGGCAACGGGAACAATGTAACTGAATCCAACTCCGATTCCTCCGATGACTCCATAGCTCAGGTAGAACCACCATAGCTTGTTGGCGGAGAAACTCGCCAGAAAGACACCTAAACCATAGAGGAAGCCGCCGGTAAGCGCGACAACGCGCGGACCTCTCTTGTTGAGCCAAAGGCCGCCGAAGAAAGCCGAAACTCCCAGTACAAAAATCGAGATTGTAAAGGTGAGCGTTACTTCCTCAATGGACCAATGGAATTGTTTGGCGAGTGGAACCCTGAATACGCTCCATGCATACACGGCGCCCAATGCCATTTGCAGGAGGAATCCCGCTGCAGCGATTCCCCAGCGGCTCGTGTTCGACATGTGGTTTTCCATCATTTGCAACTCCCACGTAGTTTGATCTGATTTCCCGGATTCTCCAGGAACCGGTTGATGAGCGCGACGCTTCTGCGTAGTTCCTTGTGTCGGAATTGACTGAGAAGCGAGATGAGTCCGGGCGGCTCGATGACGGGCTTCTCATAACAACCGAGCGTTTCACTTGCTGCAGTCGCAATGCACTGGAGCACTTCAGGATTGATGGCAGCGAGCACCTTGCCGAGAATGATCGCGTTGCGAATCGCGCGAATGGACTCATCTGACTTGGCAGCATCCACTGCGGTTTCAATCAATTTGTCGCTTGCGCCAAGCGCTCCGCGCAACAATTCGAAAACGCCGTGGTCGTGTAGTTGCTGCAGCAACTCATACGAGTCGAGCAAGGCCTCGGCGTGCGTAACCGGAGCCTGTTCCAACCGTTTGCGCAATTCTTCGCGAGGATCGCCGGGCGCTAACTCAAGAGTAATTGGTCGAGCCATCTTATTCTCCTTACCAGCAGGCGTAGCTAGCGGGTCTGTATCTGAACCAGTTGGTCCCCGGGTTGGCGGTAATCTTTACGCTTCCACTTGCGTTCCACTTCGACGCCACTCTGCGGTGTAGGGTGTCCGTGGCGTGAGTTTGTCGGCGGCAATGGGTCATCGCCGATCTGTCCCAACACCCGGAGCTGCACGGAAGTCTCTTTGTAAGCAGGGGTGTGGGTCGCCTTGTCTGTATGGCTGCCGGTGAGACGGTTGACTGGCTCTTCGGTAGAGTTCATGGGCATATACAGCTCTTTTCCCTGCACTCTTGTAGTGATGACGGCTTGTGCACGCACCTTGCCGTAACGCGAAGTCAACTGCACCCAACTACCTGTCTGGATACCGCGCTCAGCGGCCAGTTCCGGCGATACTTCAATGAATGTGCACGGAGTCTTCTCGCGGATGCCCTCGGTGCGATAAGTCAAGTTGCCCTCGTGGAAATGCTCGAGGAGGCGGCCGTTATTCAAGTGCAAGTCATACTGGGCATCTTGTTGGTCGGTTGGCTCCGACCAGGGAACAGGGAAGAACGTTGCCTTGCCGTCAGGAAAGTTGAACTCTCTCGTATACAGGAGGGGTTGATCGCTACCATCCTCGGCCACGGGCCACTGCAGTGTCTTGTAGCCTTCAAGACGCTCATAGGTCACGCCGGCCATCAGCGGCGTGAGAGGAGCTATCTCTTCGTAGATTTGGGATGGATGTTCGTATTTCCAGCCGGCACCTAACCGATTGGCAATGTCCTGGATAATGATCCAATCCGGTCGGCTCTCTCCGAGAGGCTCGAGAACCTCGTAGAGACGCTGAATGCGCCGCTCGGTGCTAGTGAAAGTACCTTCCTTTTCCAAACTCGGACTCGCGGGTAGAATCACGTCCGCGAAGCGGCAGGTCTCGCTAAAGAAGATTTCCTGCATGACAAAGAAGTCGAGCTTCGACAGCGCGTCCGCCACGTAATTCGCGTTTGAGTCGACCAGGCTCATCTCTTCGCCGAATACATACATCGCCTTGAGTTTGCCTTCGTGGATCGCATCGATCATCATATGGTTGTCGAGCCCGGGCTTGGGCGGCAATGAAACATTCCATGCCTTCTCAAACTTGGCGCGAATCGCAGGGTCGTCCACACTCTGATAGCCGGGGAAGTAATTCGGCATCGCCCCATGATCGCTGGCGCCTTGCACGTTATTGTGTCCGCGCAAGGGATAGGCGCCGGTCCCCGGCTTCATGTAATTGCCGGTGGCGAGCAGGAGGTTAGAGATGGCCGTTGAGGTGTCGGAACCCATCACGTGCTGGGTGACGCCCATTGCCCAGAGGGCACAGACACCCTCAGCTTCCGCGATCATGTGGGCGACCTTCGTCAGCGTTTCGATGGGGATTCCACATCTCTCGCTGGCCATTTGGAGCGTGAACGATTCCAGGCTCTTCCTGAATTCATTGACGCCTTTCACCCATTGACCGATGAACTCCTGATCACCGAGTCCGTTGTCGAGGATGTACCGGGTCACTGCGGAGAGCCAGATAAGGTCAGTTCCGGGCCGTGGACGAAAAAACAAGTCTGCGCGTTGTGCCATTTCGTGTTCGCGAAGGTCGGCGACGATCAGCTTTTGTCCCTGCAATTTGTGTGCGCGCTTCACCCGCGTGGCCAGCACCGGGTGGCTTTCGGCGGTATTGCTGCCCACGATCAACACCAGTCCAGCCTTCTCAATGTCCGATATGGATCCGGAGTCACCGCCGTAGCCAACTGTCCGGAAGAGGCCCATTGTTGCCGGCGCCTGGCAGTAACGAGAGCAGTTATCCATGTTATTGGTACCGATCACCGCACGCGCCAATTTCTGCATGAGATAGCTTTCTTCATTTGTGCATTTTGAAGAGGAGATGAAAGCGAGCGAGTCGGGACCGGTAGCCGCCTTAATCTCTGTAAATCTGCGCGCCACCAAAGACAGTGCCTCATCCCAGGAGGCTTCGCGGAAGGCGTCTCCCTCTCGAATCAACGGCTTGGTGAGGCGGTCTTGACTGTTCACGTAGTCCCATCCAAACTTGCCTTTGATGCAGGTGGAGACACCATTGGCCGGGCCGTGTGCGGGTTCCACTTTCAGAATCCGGCGGTCCTTGGTCCAAATATCGAAGCTGCAACCAACACCACAGTAGGTGCAGACCGTTTTTGTGCGCTTGATGCGCGACTCGCGCATGGTTGATTCCACTTCAGAGAGTTGAAGAATGGAGCCATAACCGATTTCCGGCTCGATGTCCTTTACGATGTCAATCATGCCGTCGAGAGCTGGTTTAGGGAGAGATGTGAAGTAGCCTGCCTCACCTAACATGTGCTTTTCCATCAGCGCGTTGCAGGGGCACACGGTGACACAATGGCCGCACGAGACGCAGCTCGATTCATTTATCGGCGCACCTCCATCCCACAGCACCCGCGGATGGGCGTCCTCCCAGTTGATGCTCAGCGTTTCATTTACCTCGAGATTTTGGCACGCCTCAACACAGCGACCGCAGAGGATGCATTGATCTGGATCGTAGCGGTAGAAGGGATTGGACATATCCACTTCGTAGGGCTTCGGCTTGTAGGGAATTGCCTGGTGCTCGACATGAAGGAGTTTGGTTGTGTTATGCACGGTACAGTTGCCGTTGTTGTTGTCGCAAACGGTACAGTAAAGCAGATGGTTACCGAGGATGCGGTCAAAAGCTTCGCGTCGCGCCCCCTCGCTGCGGGGATGTAACCACGTTCATGCCATCTGTGGCTCGCGTACCACAGGCTCTTACAAGCTTTCCGTCGACCTCAACCATGCACGTATCACAGGTTTGGATGGGCCCAAGTTGCGGGTGATAACAGACTTGCGGTATTTCGATCTCGCAACGATTAATGAGATCGATCAAGCGCTCTCCAGGCTGAATTGCCTGCGGCTTTCCGTCAATGGTCGCTGTCATGTGCGCTCCACCCTCCATGATGATTTTTGGATGGTAGTCTACGGAGCAAGGATGCGAAAAGCGCCTTTCGTTCGAAGGTGAAGCCAATGTCTAGCCCACGATTCCTTCGATGGCGCCCTTGGTCGTCTTGCCCAACGCCCTCTTTTCCCGTTGTACCGCCCCGACGTGCCGTCGGTTCCTATGTGATGAGTGGCACTTTAAGGGCCACTCTCCCCAATGGCCAACCTCCCGTGTATGAGATGGTTTCGCGCTCGGGGACGACTCGATGTGACGCCTATCCGTCATCAAATGTCGAAGATCTGACATTCCGGCGAGCCCATCCAGCGGTTAACACGCGCCTGCCTGCTGATTCTGAATCGGGCTGAATCGATCTGGGATGGCAAGGTACGTGCAGTTGAAACCTGGGGGGCGATTTGCCGCCAGGCGAACGTCAGCCACACAAACGAGAGAAGGAGATCACCGGACATGCCATTAACAACACTGAATAAACTCAACGCCCACATTGGATTCATTGGGCTTGGACTCATGGGGAGTCGGCTCGCGCGCCGCTTGCATTCAAACGGCTGGCATATTCAAGCCTGGAACCGTAGTCCCCAGCCGGCAAATGAGATCAACAAAGCGGGAATAGCCGTTGCATCGTCGGTCGCGGATCTCGTGGCTGTTTCGGATGTAATTCTCTCTTCCCTGGCAAATGATGCAGCGGTTCGATCCGTCTACTTCGACAAAGGCGGGGTCTTCTCCGCGGCAAAGCCGGGAACCGTCATCCTCGAAATGAGCACGATCTCGCCGGAGCTGTCACGCCAGCTCCATGCGGAGGCCCGTACACGGGGTGTAAACCTCCTCGATGTGGCCATCTCCGGATCGACACCCGCAGTCGACGCCGGAACGATCACACTGCTTGCCGGCGGGGATAAAGGGACCTTCGACCAATGTGTCCCGCTTTTCCAATCCATTGCCAGGCAGTGGTTTTTGATTGGACCCGGGTCTTCAGGCACTCAAATGAAGTTGGTGGTCAACCTGCTCCTTGGCCTTGACATGCAGGCTATCGCCGAAGCGGTTTCGCTCGGAGAGCATCTTCAAATCGATCGGAAGGTTCTGCTCGATGTCCTATCCAAGACGGCAGTGATCGCTCCTGCGATGATGGGGAAGATCCGGAAGATCAAGGACAGGGACTACTCTCCAGAATTTCCGCTGCGGCTGATGAGCAAAGACATGAATCTGGTCATGGATGCCGCTAGGATGTCTGGTGCTGATTTGCCCGCAGCCTCTGTCGCCCAATCCGTACTTGCCTCCAACGTCGTTGCAAGTGGCGACCTGGACCTGTCCGCTATAACCCCATTTGTCATCGGACAAGGATCGAGAATGCAGGCAGCCGAGGAGGCGATTCGATAGAGTCAGAGTTCGGCAGGGCGGCCCGCATGATTCGGTGATGGCTTGAGGAACTCATGCGGTATTGCTTGCATCTGTATGAATCAGCCTTTCTTGAAAGGAGTTTTTATGGATCGCAGAGGTTTCCTAAAGACGGCCACCGTTGCCGCCGCAGGTTCAGTCGCGTCCGCAGGCGCACAAAGCACTCAATCCTCCGCCGCTACCCGCCGTCCTGAGTCGCCGAACATGATCTATCGCGAACTCGGCCGCACGGGCGAACGTGTTTCTGCGATCGGCCTGGGTGGCTACCACCTTGGAAAGCAGCAAGACCCGGATGAGAGCATTCGCTTGATTCGCACTGCAATCGATCGCGGTATCACCTTTATGGATAATTGCTGGGACTACAACGGTGGCATCAGCGAGGTGAGGATGGGCCAGGCCCTCCGCGATGGTTACAGGCAGAAGGTCTTCCTGATGACAAAGATCGATGGCAGGGATAAGAACACTGCCGCCAGGCAGATTGAGCAATCGCTAGGACGCCTGCAGACCGATGTGATTGATCTCCTGCAATTCCATGAGGTTATTCGCCTTGATGATCCGGATGCCATCTTCGCTCCGGGTGGGGCCTTGGAGGCTGTCCAGGAGGCAAAGCAAGCGGGTAAAGTTCACTACGTCGGTTTCACAGGTCACAAGGATCCCAGCGTACACCTGCGCATGTTTGAGACTGCGGACAAACATTCGTTTCACTTCGACACTGTGCAGATGCCGATCAATGTGATGGATGCGCATTTCCGTTCATTTCTGAATGAGGTTGCGCCGGTCGCGCAGGCGCACGGTACGGCCATTCTTGCCATGAAGACCTTTGGAGATCCCTACATCCTCCAAAGCAACACGGTGACTCCGATGGAAGCCTTGCACTTCGGGCTGAACTCCCCGGCGTCGGTTGTGATCACCGGGATCGACTCTCCGGCAATCCTCGATCAGGCCTTCCAGGCCGTGCAAAGCTTCAGGCCCTTGGACCGGCTGCAGGTGGCTGCAATCCTCGAGAAGACAAAAGAAGCCGCCATGACCGGAAAGTTTGAGCTCTTCAAGACCAGCTCACATTATGACGGAACGATCAAGAATCCGTCCTGGCTCGGCTACACCAACGGATGAGCGACGGCACTTGGTGCCTTGTAGATTCCAGCGCAGACGGGCCATTTCCGCAGGCGGCCTGCTTCACCATCCAGCCTGCTCGATTGCGAATATACGCCCCAATGGCTCCACTGCGCTTGCTTGCTATGCTGCCCCCTCCCTGGCGTCTTTCCAAAGGTCAATCGATCCCTCTTGCGCGTAGAGATCAATCTCTGACAACTCTGCACCCGTAAACTGAAGTTGCTTCAGCGCATCGAGCGAGTTATCGAGTTGCTCCACGTTCCGCGCTCCGATCAATGCGGAAGTTATCCTTTTGTCGCGCAGGACCCACGCGATCGCCATTTGAGCGAGTGACTGTCCGCGTCCACTCGCAATTTCGTTCAGTGCTCGCACCCGCTTGAGATTATTTTCACTCAAGAACTCTTTCTGAAACGAGAGGCCTTCCTTTGCGCGCGACGTCCCGGGCACCCCCTTCAGATATTTATTCGTCAACATCCCCTGGGCGAGAGGCGAGAATGCAATGCAGCCGACGCCGAGTTCCTCTAGTGTGCCGAGAAGTTCCTTTTCCACCCAGCGATTCAGCATTGAGTACGACGGCTGATGAATCAGGAGAGGGACCCCCAGGCTCTTCAGAATCTGTGCTGCTTCACGCGTCCGATCCGGACCATACGATGAAATGCCCACATACAATGCCTTGCCTTGGCGCACCGCCTGCGCCAGTGCACCCATGGTTTCTTCTAACGGAACATCCATGGTCGGGCGATGGGAGTAAAAAATGTCGACATACTCGAGTCCCATGCGCGCCAGGCTTTCGTCCAGCGATGCAAGCAGATACTTGCGCGACCCGCCCACCCCATAAGGGCCTGGCCACATATCCCATCCCGCTTTTGTCGAAATCAAGAGCTCATTGCGGTGTTTGCTCAGATCCTTCCGCAGAATCTCCCCGAAGTTCTCCTCGGCGGACCCATAAGGCGGCCCATAGTTGTTCGCCAGATCGAAATGCGTTACGCCGCGATCGAAAGCGCGCCGAATCACTGCCCGGCCCGTCTCAAAGACATTGTCGCCTCCGAAGTTCTGCCACAGTCCAAGCGAGATCGGGGGTAGCACGATCCCCGATCGCCCACATTTCTTGAACATTGCTCCGTCATATCGCTTTTCATTGGGTGTATAACTCATTGCATCTCCTTTCTTCCATCGCCTTCTCAATGTTCTTCGTTGTCACCGCTCAATTGCTCCGAACCCACGATGATGCCATCCCAGAAGTCATCGGGCAAATTTACAACGATGGGTTCTGAAGTGCTGCGAACAACGACCCATTGGAAGGGGGCATCGCTCGAAGGATTAATCTCCTGGTGCGGAATCCACGCCGGGACATAAAGAAAATCGCCTTCTTTCAGCATTGCGTTAAATTCCCCTCGCTCGCCCCACCGAACGTAAGATGAGCCTCTCAGGACATAGGCGATCGTGTGTTGCTCTCCATGATGATGGATTCCCGTACGGGCTCCTGGTTCGACCAAGAATAGCCCTCCCCAAATAGGCGATTCTATGCCGGCTCCTGGATGGATAGCGGCAAAGCGCTGCGATCCTGGCGTTTGCGCAGTCGCAGAGTCTAACTGTTCTGAACTCACTACACGAATAGACTGATATTGCATGAAATCTCCGCAGGAGAGTGGCGTGATACTCGCCACACATCTACATGATCAAGTAGGCAATTCAGCAGCCAAACTAGTCGGCGGTTAGATTGCTGAACTAATTCAACTTTACAAGCTCTGTCGCTTCCGCTGTGACCGCGGGCCGACAAGCGCGTCTCTATTCCGCCTCGGCTCGGCCGCATAGGTCTTCAACTGGAACTGTAGTGGGCAGGCTTTGGGTTAACAATCATAAAGCAGATTCAATCCAGTTTCTATGGCATAGCGTAGCTATATCGTTTCAGCGATATACTTCGACCGAGGGAGCGGACAAGCCTCGAGTAGTCCACCCCCGTGTCATGCATTTGACCTGGCGTCCGCCTTTCGACAGGCTTCGGACTGGAGACCCACGAATGACGTCCCGGAGTGCTCCCACGGTGTTCGTCATCGACGACGATGCAGATGTGCGTGTGTCCATCCAGGGATTGCTGAAGGCGGCCGGTCTACCGTCCGAGTCCTTTGGAACGGCAGAGGAGTTCTTGTGTAACAAGGAAATTGATGGGCCTGGTTGTCTCGTTTTGGACGTGTCCCTTCCTGGAGCCAGCGGCCTGGAACTTCAGCGGAAACTGGCAGACGCCGGCGTACGAATTCCGATCATCTTCATTACCGGTCATGGCGATATTCCGATGACGGTGAAGGCCATCAAATCCGGCGCGGTGGAGTTCCTGACCAAGCCTTTCGTCGACCAGGATTTATTGAATGCGATTGAGCAAGCCTTCGAACACGATCGCAACACCCGCCGGCAGCAGGTTGAGCTTGCCCAATTGCGAAAGCGTTACGAGTCGCTGACAGCGCGCGAGAGCCAAGTCATGGCTCTGGTGGTCTCCGGCATGCTCAATAAACAAGTCGCGTTTGAACTCGGGACCAGCGAGATCACCGTGAAGATCCAACGCGGGCACATGATGGCGAAGATGCAGGCTGAATCACTTGCCGAATTGGTCAGGATGGCTGCCAAGCTCGATCTGCCGGCCAATCGGAAGTAACTTGATGCCGCTGCTGCCGAAGAATGGGAGCTTCCCCCACCATCTGGCATCAAATGCAACCGCCTTTGTCGTAGCCCATTTCGCGAATCTTTCGAGAGGACAGAGATATAGATATGGAACATCCAGAGAGGCCGAAGTTGGCCGCGGTTCCGGCAGTATCTGTAGCGCTACGCTTTGCGTTGGCTGTGGTCTCGGTCACGGTCGCCGCCGGGGTGGCGCGTGCGTTCATTCACTTCAATCTGCCTCAACCGTTCACAGCATTTGCCCTCTCTGCGATCGCTATTACTTTTTGGTACGCCGGAACCGCGCCGGGCATCCTTGCGGCGGTGCTGTCATCGCTCGTCCGCAGCTTTTTCTTTGAGCCCGGCACCAACACCGAATCCCGCCTTCTTTACGATCTTGTTTTTCTAATATTTGCATTACTCATGACACGGGTCGCGCGGACTCGAAATGAGCTTGAACGAAGGGTAAGGGATCGGACGGCGGAACTGACCCAATCCAATGATAAATTGCGGCGTGAGATTGCCGAGCGCGCCCAGGCAGAATATCTGACTGGTCAAGTATTCGAGTGCTCGCCTGACGCCGTATCCATCGTCGGAACAAATTACAGGTATCAGCGAGTCAACCCGGTTTATGAAAGAAATTGGGGAAGGCCAGTCGAAAGCTTCATCGGGATGCATGTAGCTGATCTCTGGGGTATGGAGTTGTTCGAGAATAAGCTCCGGCCATTCCTGGATCGATGCTTCGCCGGAGAAAGCGTTCGTTTTGGAGACTGGATCAATAACGCGCCCGGTCGTCAATACTTCGCTATAAGCTATTCACCTCTGCGGTCAGACTCCCACGAGGTGAAGGCGGCGCTTGTCATCAGCCGTGACCTTACCGAACACACACTGGCGTCAGAAGCGTTCCGTCAGGCGCAAACGGATCTCGCTCACGCCAGCCGGATGACCACCATGGGAGAGCTAACAGCCTCCCTGGCACACGAAGTGAATCAACCAATTGCCGCCGCTATGACCTGCG
>OCTA010000730.1_pt1 | contig 30223 bp, 18 predicted proteins | sample 1538991 | NCBI WGS metagenome assembly OCTA01 (sample SAMEA3539302, study PRJEB22396) | soil metagenome | biome: tundra; feature: field; material: soil | place: USA | collected 2010-05 | depth 0.15 m | reverse complement strand
CTCGAAGTTTGGCTCCTTGCTTTCCGGCGATCTCGCCGATCCGCTTCATCGCGCGGATCAGGACGCGCGCACCGTCGCCCAGCAGACTGCTGTCGGTCGGATAATGGATGTTCGTCTCCACCACTGTTGTATCCAGGCGCATCTGGAGATCGCCAGAGAAAGGAAGTCCGGGCCAATCTGGTGTATCGCGATTTCACGCGCGTGGGGGCCTCGAAAGTGCTTCAGTAACAGCAGTCGCAAAACCACTTCAGCCGGTGCGCCTCATCGCCCGGGCCCAGAGGGCACCCCGCGGCTCTTGGGACTGCGACGCGCCAGGGCCTCATACACGGCCGATACCAGTTGGTCGTCCTCCAGTACCTGGTCGGCATGCCTCATCCAGTCCTCGCGGAGGTTCACCACTTCCTCGGCGATAAGACCTTCACAGAAGTGGAGTTGCTGCCGGCGAGCTTCAGTCATTCTTGCTACTCCTGGATTTTGGGGCTGCGGAATCGGGGCGCAGCAGATGATGGTTCAGCTCGCAAATGGCTTCCAACTTGTCCTTCAGTTTGCGGTAACTGCTCAGCCACCGGCGCACTTGCGGAACCTGTTCGCGGCGGAGGCTGAACTGGCGAGTGCGCCCGCCGGGATAGCTGACGGTTAGGACCCACAACGGATGACCTTCGCCGCGGGCACACTTGGGGCAACCGCTGGAATGGCGGATGGTACGCTGCAACAGAGAACCGCGCAGGATCTCAGCGGCGTCGGGGAGCCGGCCGAGAAGCCTCTGCCGGGCCTGGATGGCGCCCCCCGATCACCGGCCGGGGAAGCGCTTGCCGATACGCCGACTGATCGCCGCTATTCTGCAAGGGTTACTTCCATTTCACAATGCGAAGATCCAACACAAAGATCGAGTACAAGACCGGCACCAGCAACAACGTGATGAACGTCGCAATCGTCAGACCGCCGATCTGCGCGTAGCACAGCGGCTCCCAGAGCGGTCCGCCGTGTGCGGCCAGGGGGAACAGCGCGATGACCGTGGCGCCCACCGTGATGAGCACCGGGCGCAAGCGCATGATCCCCGCGTCCAGTAGCGCCTCCACCAGCGGCTCTCCCTCTTCGTGCTTCTCTTCGATGAAATCGAAGAGCACAATGATGTGGCTCACAATCACTCCCACCAGGCTCGCAATCCCCAGAAATGCCATGAAACCGAAGGAAGCGTGCATCACCCGCAATGCTGCCAGCGCGCCCACCATCCCGTAGGGAATGGCGGCGAACACGATCAGCGGCTTCACCGCGTTGCGGAATTGGACCACCAGCGCGAGGAAGATCATGCCGATTGAGACCATCATCACCACCGCCAGTTCTTTGAAGCCACTCTGCTGTTCCTTGTACTCGCCGGCGATGTCCAGCTTGTAACCCGGCGGAAGGTTGCGCTCGAAATCGGCAAGACGAGGCATCACGTCCGCCAGCACCTCGGAGGAAAGCGAGCCGGCCATCGGAAAGCACGAAACGGTGATGGCGCGAAACTGGTTGTAACGCCGCAGCTTCCCGGTCACCACGGAGTAGTCCAGGCTGGAAACCTGCCGCAGCGGGACCTTGGCGTCGTCGCGCAGCGAATAAACATACAGATCTTGCAGGTCGGCCAGGTTGGCGCGCTCCTGCATCAGCAGGCGGGCCAGCACTGGGATCTGTTTGTCGCCCTCGCGCAGGACCGCGACCGGGTAGCCGTTGATGCCGCTGGCGGTGGACGCCGCCACGTCCAGGTTGGTGATGCCCACCAGGTTAGCCCGGTCGGGATCGATCTTCATCTGCACCGAGAAGGTCTCGGCGCCCCAATCGTCCCGCACGCGGTCCGCTTTCGGAGAACTGCGGAGCAGCGCCTTCAATCGGTCCGCCTGCACCCGCAGCAGGGGGATCTCTTCGCCCGAGATGCGGACCTGAACCGGTACCCCGATCGGCTTGCCGGTCTCAAGCTCGCGCGTATCGATCAGCGCGCCCGGCACGCGGGCGGTCAGTTCGGGCTGGAGTTCCTCCAGCAGGTGGTGCGTGTCGTGTTTATCCTTCACCTGTATGATGATCTCGGCGTAGTTGAATTGCCGCATTTCGGGTGAGGCGGAAAACCAGAAACGCGGGCCGCCGCCGCCGGCGAAGGTGGTCAGCGATTGCAAAATGTCGCGCGGTTTCCCGCCGGCGCCGGGATGCTCGCGGCCGTAGCGCTGGGCGGCCTCGCGGATGATGCTCTCGGCTTGGGCAGCCGCTTCGTTGGTGGCGCGCAGCGGCGCGTCCTCCGGCAGCCACACATCGACGTAGGAAAGGTAGGAGAGATCCTTCGGAAAGAACTGCGTCTTCAGACCCGCCGCGACGAAATAGCCCGCACCCAGAAAGACGAAGGACCCCAGAAGGAACAGCCACCGGTGGCGGATGGCGGCGGAACCGGCACGGTAGTACATCCGGAAGAAGCCCCTCTGGCGGCGCTCGGCGATGGAAGGCTCGGCCTTGGGCCTCAGCAGATAGTAGCCGAGCAGCGGAATGAAAGTCATCGAAACCAGCCGGGAGGAGACCAGCGAACACGTGATGACCACTGGAAGGCTGTACAGAAAACGGCCGGTATCGCCTTTCAACATGAGGAAGGGCAGATACGCCACGATATTCGTGATGGTGGCGAAGACGATGGCGGTGGCCAGCTTGGTGGGGCCGAGCCAGGCGGCGACGATGCGCGGATGGCCCTGCGCCAGGTCGCGCTTGATGGCGTCGCCGGCCACCACCGGATCGTCCACCAGCAGGCCGAGAGCGATGATCAGGGTGGCGATCGACACCTGTTGCAGATCGATGCCGAGCACGTACATCATGCCGAAGGTCATGGCCAGCGTGATGGGGATGGCCAACGCCATCAGCAGCGCGGACCGCCATTCCCAGAAGCCGATCAGCGAAACCAGCACCACCAGGGCGATGGCCTCGTACAGGCTGCGCATGAACAGATCGACGTTCTCCTCCACCTGCAGCGGCTGGTCCGACGTGCGCGCGAACACCAGGTCGCCGGGAAGGCGCTTCCGCAGATCGTCGAGCGCCGTGTCCACGGCTTTGCCGAAAGCGGCGATTTGCTCGCCCTGGCGCATCTGCACGGCCATCGTGACGGCGCGCGTGCGCTGCCACGTTCCATGGGCGTCGCGCCAGTTATAGAAGTTGAGGAAGCGCGCGGGGCTCTGATAGCCGCGCTCGATATCGACGAGTTGGCGAAGATACACCGGCGACCCGGACGCGGACGCCCCGACGAGCACATCGCCGATCTCCTTTTCGCTATGAAACTCGCCCGAGGGATCGATCTGGATATTCTTGCTTTGAGTTTCGAGCATGCCGCCTGCCAGCGTGATGTTGCGCGCCCCCAGCAGGTTGGGCAGACTGGCGGGCGAGAAACCGTAAGCCGCCAGGCGCGGCTGCGAGTAGAGCAGAAACACATTCTCGTCGAGAAGGCCGGAGCGGTCGATTTTGGACACCTGGGTGACGCTTTTCAGGGTTCGCTCGATCAGCTCGGTGAAATCGTCGAGTTCCCGGTAACTGTATTTGTCGCCCGCCACGGCCGCGAGCCTGGCGCGGGTTTCCGCGGGATCGCGGATCACCGCCGGCCGCCAGGAGTCGGGATGGAAATCGGACTGCTGGAGACGGCTCTGCATAAATTCGGCGATTCGGCCGGTGAGCGCGGCATCGCTGATCGGCGTGGCCATGTCGAGGATCAGAAAGCCGGGGCCCTCGGTCACCCTGACGTCTTTGGCGAAACCCTGCTGCCGGCTCCATTCGGCCGCGATCTCGAGGATGCGGCGGATATATCCCGGTTGGATGGTCTGCGGGAAGTTGACGGCGACCGACGCCCGCGAACCCCGCGGAGCGCCGGCGCGGACTCGCTCGATGGCATCCCGCACGGCCGCGGCGCGCAGATCCAGTTCGACGCCGCTGACTTTGGGACTGGCGACGGTGAGCATCAGGGCCGCCGTATCGCCGAAGTCCTTCACGAATTGGATGGGGCCGGCGCCGCTGGGGAGATCCGTGATGCCGTCCAGCTTGAGTTTGATATCGTCCAGTTGTTCCCCGGTATCCTTGATCGATTCGTCCAGTTCCAGGTAGACCACTGATAGGTTGGTGCGCGAGATCGACTTGATCTCCGTCACCTTGGCGTTCTGGCCGATCTTCTCCTCCACTTTCCTGGTGACCAGTTGCTCCACCTTTTCGGCCGGTGCGCCAAGCCAGGGCGTCACGGCGACGGCAATGCGAACCGGAATCTCGGGGTCCTTGCGCTGCGGCATCTTGAAGTAGCCGTAAACGCCCCACAAGACCGTGGCGGCCAGCAAGACCCAGGAGATATGGCGCGTTTCGACGAAGAAGCGCGCCGTGTTGTGCGTGTCGCGAATGAGTTCGGCGTCGGAATGATGTTGGGCCATACGATTTACGGGATGAGCTGCACCGCTTCGCCATCGGCGACAATAGTGGCGCCGGCGGTGATGACGCGCTCGCCTTTCTTCAAGCCTTCCATGACGACGATCGAATTTCCGAAGGTGGCGCCCAGGCGCACGTCGCGGATTTGGGCGGCGTACCGGGGTTCGGCGCCCGCCAGGACGAAGACCGCATACCGGTCTGGGTTTTTGGGCGAACGTACCACGGCGGTGAGAGGGATTGCCAGGACTTCCGCCCGGTTACGCGCCCCCTTCACCGTCACCGTGGCGATCATACCCGCTTTGAGGCGCCCCTCCTGGTTGGGGATGGTGACTTCGACGTCGAAGACGCGGCTCTTGGGATCGGCCGCCGGCGAGACATCCGTCACCCGGCCGGGAAACACCGTATCCGGCACGGCTTCCGTGGTGACGCCCAATTCCGCGCCCGTGTGGACCGAGGCGACCAGGGTGTCGGGCACCCCCAAGGTGGCTTTGACCGAGCGCGTATCGGCCAGCACAAAGGCCAGGGTTCCCGGCCCGGCGAGCGAGCCGGCCTGGATCGCTTTCTTCAAAACGACACCGCCCAAAGGAGCTTTCAGCTCGCTGTCCTCCAGGGCGATTTGCGCCTCCTGCACCATTTGCTCCGCGCCGTCGATCTGCGCCTGGATGGACTGCGCCTGCGCCTGCGCGGCGGCCACCCTGGCTTGGCTGACGTCTGCGTTCGCTTTGGCTGCGTCGTAGTCGTTCTTGGTGAGGCTCTGGCTGGCGAAGAGGTTTTTCGCGCGTCCGAAATCGAGCTGCGCTTTCTGGCTGGCGGCGGCTGCTTCGGCCGATTGGGAGCGCGCGGCCTCCAGGCCGGCCCGGGCCTGCGCCAGGTGCGCTTCCGCCTCCTTCACTTTGTTGACGAAGTCGGATTGGCGGAGTGTGGCGAGGACGTCCCCCCGGGCGACGACGTCTCCCGCCTGGATTTCGCGGCCTCCGGTGGTGCGCAGCGAGGCGACATAACCTCCTATGCGAAAGGCCGCGTTTACTTGCGTTTCGGGCGAGATGTTGGCGGAGTAGCGGGAATCGCTCGCCGTGGAAACAATCTCGGCCGGAGCGGCTTTCACGGGCGTCAGCGGTTTCTCGTGAGTCTGGTTTTGCTGGCAGCTTGAGAGGATCGCCAGGGCGGCGAGAACTGGAAACAGCGCGAATCTCATTGGTCTTCTCCCAGGGATTTTTCGAAGTCCGCCCGCGCCGTCCAAAATGCCAGTAGCGCCTGGCGTTGGTGGCTGTTGCCCTCCGCCAGGGCGGCCTGCATCTGCAGCACGTCTTTCAGCAGCGCGGAATCCTGCTTGTAACGATCGGTTTGCACCCGCAGATTCTCGGCCGCCGCCTCCTGCGCCAGTTGCGTCACGGCGAGCATCTGCCGGGCTTCCATCAGTTTTCGGAATCGATTGCCGACGTCGATCAGGATCTGGTCCTCGGCTTCCTTGACGGCCAGCGTAGCCTGGCTCACGACCCTGGTCTTTTCGGCCAGCTCGTGGCTCTTTCGATGCCAGTCGAACGGTTCCCACTCGACGGCTACGCCTACCATGGCGAAGTTGCCGGGGATCAGACCTCCGAAGTTGAGCGGCGAGAGGTAGTTGAAAGCCAGGCTGACGTCCGGGATCTGTTCGGCCTTCTTGATGCGGCGGTCGTAGTCGGCTTGCTCGACCTTGAGCTGAGCCTGCTTAAGCTCAGGCCGGTGGTGGAGCGCGATGGCGCGCGCGGCTTCCAGGTCGCCCGGCTCCCACGCGGCGTCCGCAACCGCGCTGACGCGAAATGCGGTGCGGATGTCGCGGCCCAGCAGGCTGTTCAGCAACTCCTGTTGCGTGGCCAGAGGATCGCGCAGCGCCAGCGCATCGTACTCGGCCTTGGCCAGCCGCGCCTTCACTTCGAGGCTCTGGCCCTTGAGGGCCACCTGTTCGGCAACGTACTGCCCGGTCAACCGGTCCAACTCGCGATACAGACGGATGCTCTGCTCCACGGCTTCGAGCGCGCTTTCCGTTTGGAGGATCTCGTAGTACGCCCGCTTCACCTGTTCGACGATGGCTTGCTTCTGCTGCCGGTCCAGCTCCACGGCGATCTGGCGTCCGAGTTTCAGTTGCTCGATCCCCAGGCCGAGCTTGTATTGCTGGGAAAGCGGCTGCGCGATCCGGCCCATCAGCAAACCCGCGGGTTGGAGCGGAGTTTGAATGGTAGTTGTCTGCGAAGGCACCGGCCCGATGCCGGGAAACGTCCCGAAGGCTCCGGTGTTGAATACAAAATCGAGCCGGGTGAGTCGCTGGCCTCCCAGTGCGGAGAAACTGAGGGCCGGCAGCCGGCGGGTGCGGAGGGCAGCCAGCCGGTCCTCGGCGCGCTGGATATCAAGCGCCGACGCCTGTAGCTGCCGGTTGTGCTCCAAGGCCATCGCGATGACGCGGTCCAAGCTCAGGATCTCGGTGGATGCCGGGCTCGGCTGGCCGGTGAGATGTGGGAGGAAGCTAAAGAAGATGGCGGCGGCGAGGCCCAATCGGCCGCCCGCAGACCGCGGAAAAGGGCTGTGGCGCGCTGTCTGGCGCTCTCCCCAGCCGCTGGGTCTTCGAACGATGGTCTCCATGGCACCTCCCGCACCCGCAAAGCGATGGCTCCGCGATTAGCCGGCACGGGCGTCCCTAACGGACGAGGTCCGATGGACGCGTCGGCTTTCGACAACGCGAATTCCCGCTGTTACCCGCCCGGCAAGAGCAGAACCAGCTTGCCGTAATCGCTCATGCTCGGTCGAATTATACAATACCGCCTCGCGGGTTAAAAGGATAAAAACGGTAAAAACGGTAAGATTCGGCATGATCCGGTATAATTTCGATGCGGGGGTACTCATTTGCCGCCCGAGATTCCCGACCCTCACCTGCCCACGGTTCGCGATTCCCAAGTTGCGAACGAGGAGTTCGAAGCCGCGCCGCCCCTGCCAGACCTTGCCGGGCAGCGCTTCGGCCCGCATCAGATTGTCCGCGAAATCGGCTGCGGCGGCATGGGCACCGTCTATCTGGCCGGAAGGGCCAGGCGCGAGGGCGGCCGGCGGTCACGCCGAGTCCGTCAGGCTCCCGTGCACGTGCGTGGAGCTTCGACGGCGTTGCTCGTGCTCTTCGCCGTCCACGCCCGCGTCTCGCAGCCCCGGCGCACGCGCGGTGGCCGCGCGCCCTAGCGCGACTACAAAAGGAGCGCTGGCACGGAAGACGCGCTCAAGCTTTGCTGCTAATAGAGGCAGCGCCGCCCGTGAAGCCGCGTTTCGAATCGAGCCTCGCGCGCCGGTTTGTCCCGCTCAGCATCGCGGGGGCGAACGCGCCGAACGCGCAGTCGGCGGCAGCATCGCGCGAGCGGCCGGGCGGTCACGGCCGTCCGCCAGACTCCTGTGCACGTTCGAGTTGGCCCGTGCGGTGGCATCAGAGCGCTACTGAACTGCCAACCCCTACGAGCCAACTCCATTTTATGATGGCAATATGAAATGGGAAAAGGGCGGCAGTTCGTTGGAAATTCGGACACAGGGCCAATTGGTGGATGGAAGGGCCGCGCTTGACGAAATTGTGGCCCGTGGCGCTTTCGTTCATTTGGAGCAGATGGCGTACGATCACTGGTGGATGGGTCTGGAAGCCGGTGGAATGCACTTTCATCTGAACTTCGGAGTCCAAGATGGGCGCTTGTGGGTTCGTCTGTCCGACCAGGGCGAGGAAAGCACAGAATGGGAAGGCGACAGCCGGGAGAGGCTGTTGCCCGGAGTTGCGGATTAGTTAGGCCCCTGGCCGGTGTCTCAGTCAATTCACATCGTGGGCTTCAAATGCCGATTGAGTCTAACCGTAGAGGCCCACACAGGCTCTCCCGCCGCCATGCCGAGGACCGAACCTACTACCGATTCGGCCGCGTCAACTCGATCTTCAGCCGCATCTTGACGTCGTTGTCGGCGTGCAGCGTGCCGTGGTACTGCCGCACCGGATGGAATTCCGTACCGGGCAGTATGGCGGCGGATTCGGGAATGGTGGTGTCGCCGGCCGACTCGGTCGTGCACTCGATCTTCCGGCACACCCCGTCGCCGCCGCGGTCGATGTTCACGCTGGTCACCGTCTTCAGTCCGTATCCGAAGACACACACCGTAGGGACGCTGAGAGGCCCCTTCATCTCGGCCCGAAAATCGCGCGCGCTGACCAGGTACGGGCGGTGCTCCGCGGGCAACCACGAGGGGTCCTCGTACCAATCCACGTTCTGGCCGTATTGATCGGTTCCGCAGGGGTAAGTCGGCAGTCCCTGGTAGGCGCCCGGAAAGCCTGCCACCATCCGCCGCAGTTTCTCGTCGAGGAATCCGAAGGGCAGCAGGCCCGGCCCGGAGAGAACGCACGTCAGGGCCCTCGGCGACCCCTCCAGCGGACCGCCGAGAAACAGGAGCCTCTCCACTTTCGATTTGCCGCCCAGACGCTCCACATAGTAGCGGCTCACCACGCAACCCATGCTGTGGGCGATGATGGTGATTGGTGGTGGCACCTTCCAGGCCTCGATGGCCGCCCCCAGTTGCCGCGCGGAGATCCGGCAGTCCTTGCGAAAATCCCACCCGAACTCCAGCAGATCCTTTCCCCGTTCGTACCCTAAACCTTCCTCCAGGTACTCCACCAGCTTCCCGTAAGCTTCCAGCTTGATCAGGTTGGGGACGATCACCACTTCGTTCACGATGCCGCGCGCCTCCACGCCGTCGCCCTCGCGAAGCTTGAAATGGTCGGGATGGGTAAACAGCCGCTTCACGTTGGGCCAGATCCGCTCACTGCCCTGCCAGAGTTCCGATCCCATGAACCCGGGAACGATCACCACCGGACGTCTCGCCCGCTTTTCCCCTCGCGCCGCGGGCTCTACCACCGTCAGATCGTCCGGCCCAAAGCCGCCCTTGAAGAGCAATCGTGCGTCGCCGATGCGAATCGTGTCTCCCGCTTCCAGCCGGCGCCGGGTCACGCGCTCCGCGCCGATCCAGGTTCCATTGTCGCTGCCCAGATCGCGGATGAAGAATCCTCCCTCGCGAAATTCAACACAGGCGTGGTTGCGCGAAACTTTCTGCGAATCGAGCACTACCACGTTGTCCGGCCGCCGCCCGATGGTCACCTCGCCCTCGAGAGGAACCTCCCACGTGCGCCCCGCCAGGAGCACCGCCAGGCTGGGCCGTTCGCTGTCCTCCAACCGCACTTCCAGGAAGGTTTCCCGTAATGAAACCTCCAGGTCGCCCTCCGTCTCGATCCGCGTCGCATCGAGATCCGTTTCCTCGGCCTCCGCTGCGAATCGTAGAGTACTCTTACCAATGGTGATCACGTCGCCCGGAGCGAGCGTGGCGCGGTCCACCCGCGATCCGTTGACGCGTGTCCCATTGGCCGAACCCAGGTCGACGACGGTGCAGCCCTCTTCGCCGCACTCCACACGCGTGTGATTGCGCGATGTGACTGCATCCGAGAGGACGATATCGTTGTTTGAGGCCCGCCCGATCATCACGCTGGCCCTGGCCAGCGAGAATTCCTTGGCGGAGTCGCCCGGACCCGTCAAGATGAGTTTCCCAAATGACATATGCACTCTGCGCTGCCGGCGGCGGTCACGCTTTCTCGAGAATGATCCTCTGATGGTCGAACAGCTTGCGGCTGAAGGCCTCCCGGTTGTAGCTTCCGCGGAGATCTTCCAGCTTGTACCGGAAGTCCGGATCGGTGAAGAAATACCTGGACGCCCGTAACGCAGCCAGCAGTTTGGACAGGCTGAACTTGTTGACCCGCTTTCCCCACTGGGTCAAGGTCTCGATGTAGTCCAGACGCCCGTTGTTGAGCGAAACGATCCGGAAGCAGGGCTGCGCAGCATCGCCGATCTGCTCCACTCCCGTGGGTAACCACGAACCCGGATAGAACTTCATTAGCACCGCCACCAGGTACCCGTCGGAACCGCGCTGGGCCTTCAAGCTCATCTGATCGGGTGGTGGAAAGCCCTCGCTACTCAGCATGGTCTGCAGGAACATCCGCCCCTTGGCAGGCAACAGATCGTGGCACAGACGGAAAAAGCGCCGGTAGATCCGCTCCTGCTCGCCCGCCTGGGCCTCCTCCGGGGAGCAGAAGTGCTCGAAGGCTCCTACCGATACCACGCCGTCGAAGCGGTCGAAACTGTCGGGATCCAGTTCCTTCCAGTCCACCAGGCGCACATCCAGGCCCTTCCGCCGGCAGGACTCGGCTTGCGCCGTGGAGAGCGTCAAGCCCACGCCGCGCCCGCCGCGCTCGCGGATGGTGTTGAGCAAGCCCCCCCATCCGCACCCGATATCCAGGACCGCATGACCGGGCGCGAATCCGATTCCCTCCAGAATGTAGTTGTGCTTATCGCGCTGCGCCTGGTCCAAAGACTTGCTGAAATCGCCATTGTACAGGGCCGCGGTGATGTCCCCGTATTCGCCCAAGCTCAGGCGAAACAGCTCGTCCATATAGTTGTACGTGGCATTGATCTGGGCTCGATTGGCCATCGGATTCCCGGTCTGTCCATAAAGTGTACATCAAAAGCGGACTTCCGTCGAATCGAATCAACTGGACCGCGCCCTGGTGTATACTGACGATTCTGGGATTATAGCCTTCTTCATGGGAGCGTTTGACGATGACGTCGGCCATGGCTGATTTCAAGGCACTGCAGCAGGAGTTCAACCGGCGGGGCTGGTGCCGAAAGCCCGCGGCGCGTGTGCTCCTGGAGCTCGCCCTGGATCTCCTGCTGGCCCTTGGCGGCATCGCCCTATTCATCGCCAGTCATTCCATTTGGGTTCGCGCCGCCGCCATGCTCGTCTCGACCGTGGGGTCGATCGCCGTCGGCACCAACGCCCACACGTCATCTCACTACGCAGCCAGCAGCAAGAAATGGGTAAACGAGCTGATGACATACTTCGGCTATCCGTTCTTTCTAGGCCTGTCGGCGACTTACTGGTGGCACAAGCACCTCGTGGTGCACCATCCGGCGCCGAATGTCATTGGAGTGGATGAAGATGCCGATCTCTCGCCCTGGTTCGCCCGGACCGACGAGCAGGTGCACCTCAGCCGCGGATGGCGGGGCGTCTATTACCGCAACCTCCAATGGCTGGTGCTGCCGCTGGTACTCAGTGTGCACGTCTTTGGGATGCAGTGGACCGGAATCGCACACATCGTGCGGGGGCTGCGGGCGAAGCGCGGGCACACGAAGTATCTGATCGACGTGGTGTGCCTGCTCCTGCATTACGCCACATGCCTGATTCTGCCCCTCTATTTCTTCTCGTTTTACCAGGTGGCGGCATTTTATGTCTTGCGCATTGCGCTCTTGGGATATGCCTTGTTTGCCGTTGTGGGTCCGGGCCACCTTCCGGTCGAAGCCTCTTGCGTTTACGAGACCGGCGGACCGGACAATTACCTGCTCCTGCAGACGGCGGCCACCCTCAATTTCCGCACGGGCCCTATAGGATCGCTAATGTGCTCCGGCATGCAATACCAGATTGAGCACCATTTATTGCCCGGCATCAGCCACGTTTACTATCCAGCCATCAGTCCATTCGTGGGCGCCTTTTGCCGGGAGCACGGCCTTCCGTACCGGACCTATCGCTGGGAGGTGGCCATCTGGAAGTCTCTGGCGATGTTCCGAAGACCGCCGCAGACAGTCTCCGTGGCGAACGCCCAGGCCGTCGGCGACCCCGGCGGGCGATAGCGACAGCGTCCAACGGGATGAGGCTGCCCTGCTTGCGACCAAGCGAGGTCCTGGGGTTCCGTCGGCAATCGAAAAGCGCGTCGCCGGACAACCGCATCTGGCGGTCACGCCGGTCCGCCAGACTCACATGCACGTGCAAGGCGGCTTCGCCGGCGCTGCTCGTGCTCTTCGCCGCCGCCCGCGCCCGCGTCTCGCCGGCCCGGTGCCGTGCGGTGCCGGCGCGCGCTGCCGCGGCTTCGAAAGTGGCGCTGGCACGGAAAAGGTGCGCTATGCCACGGGCAGGCTTCCCGGCCAACGAAGGCAACGCCGCCCGTGAAGCGGCGCATTCGAATCGAGCCTCGCGCACCGGCTTCTCGCGGGTGCGCACGCATCGGGCGCGCAGTCGGGGCCAGGCGCGAGCGGCCGGGCGGTAGTGGCGCGTCCGCCAGACTCCCGTGCACGTGTACGGGGGCGTTGGCGGCGCTGGTCGTGCTCTTTGCTGCCCGCGCTCGCGTCTCGCCGGCTCGCCGCCAGGGCGGTGGCTGCGCGCGCTGCCGCGGCTTCGACAGTGGCGCTGGCACGCCCCGATTTTAGACGACCCAATTCACCCCAATTGTGTTGTCGCCGGTCAAGGACTATACTGTCACATTGACCTACCGGCCGAATCAGTGGGGAGCGTTTCAAATGCCGGAGGTTATGGGGGAGGGCCTGTGCGGGTAGGGATCATCGTCGCGTACATGGATTACCATCGCAAGGGCCGTCACCATCGAGGCGTCTTGCAGCCTCAGATCGGGCCTTTGATCGCAGCCCTGCTGCCGCCGGGCATAGAGGTCGAAGTGGCCAACGATACCTGGGAGGACCCGGACTGGACTCGCGATTACGACCTGCTCTTCATTTCCAGCATGCATTCCGATTTCGACCGGGCGAAACAGATATCGCACTACTGGCGGCGGCGCGGCGCGACCACGGTCTACGGCGGCATCCTGGCCAGCACCTACCCGCGCCTGTGCGCGCCCTATTTCGATTCCATTGTGATCGGCGATCCGGAAGACACGGTTCCCAGGCTGTTCGAGGACTTCCAGCGAAAGCAACTGCAGCCCGTCTACCTCTCGTCGGGCTATGACGCGCGGCTCACCCCGGTGCCGCGATTCGACCTGCTGGCGCGCAAACAGCCGGTGCCCATCAGTTTGGAAGTGACGCGCGGTTGTCCCTTCACCTGCGAATTCTGCGCTCTGACAGGGCTGGGCACCAGGCACCACACGCGCCCGGTCGAGCTGGTTGTGCGCGATATCAAGGCGGCGCGAAGAATGCTGCGCGGCATGGTACCGGACTATAAGCTGCTGATGGCCGTATTCTGCGACAACAACATCGGCGGCAATCTCGCCTATCTGCGGAGCCTGTGCGAGGCCCTCACGCCACTGAAACAGAGGTGGGGTTCGGCGATCACGTTCAATGCGGTAGCGAACGGCGACATGGTGCAATCGCTCTCCCGCGCCGGCTGCCGGTTCCTGTTTATGGGGCTGGAGAGCTTCAACAAGGAAGCCATCATGGACATGCATAAGGTGCAGAACACGGTGGACAAGACGAAGCTGGTGATGGATCAGTGCCGGGCCAACGGCATTCTGATCGTGTCGGGGCTGATGATCAATCCGATTACCGACAGTTGCGACTACCTGCGCAGCATTCCTGCTAGCCTTTCGGAGTGCGGGCTGCACGTGCCCAGTTTCATCTGCTTCGAATCGCCGATTCCGGGGACGCCGCATTTCCATCGTCTGGCGGCGGAGCAAGAACCGGCGCTGCTTCCCAACGCGCTGCTGCGGGATTTCAACGGCTATACACTGGTGACCCGGCCCAAGCGCGAACCGTTGGACCGTTTGCTCGAGGCCTATCGCAAACTGATGAAGGAGACGTTCTCCTTGAAATCGAAGCTGAAGAAGTGGGCGGATGACGTGCCGCGTTTTGCGAAGGGGGGATACTGGGTGCCGGCTGTCATCGACGTGGTGGCGCAATTGCGCCCCTACCGGCCGCAGCCGGACCGCACATACATCGCGGGGACGGACACGCCGCCGCCGGAGTCGTTCAGTGTGCCGTTAACGGAAGCGGATTTTGTGAGCGATGAGGAGCGCCGGTTGATTCTGGAGCCGATGAAAGTGACCGACGGCGATGGCAGGGTGCGCCCGGAATGGCTCGACTCGACGAAGATCTATGAGCCGCGCGGCGCTGTTTCGGCGAACCCGCAGCAACTGGTGACGTTGCGTTAGGCGGTTGGTAAGGCGCGCTTGGTCAGTTCCACCTTCAGCCGCATCTTGACGTCGTTGTCCACGTAAATCGATCCGTGGTATTGGCGGACCGGATGAATCTCGGCGCCTTCCAACACTGCGCTCTCTTCCGGGATCGTGCCGTCGCCGTTGGGCGTCACCTCCAGGTCCAGCTTGCGGCACAGCCCGCCCGGGTCCCGCTCCACGGTCGCTTTGGTGATGGTCTTCAGTCCGTAGCCGAAGATGCAGATGGAGGGGACGCTGGAGTGCGTTCCCAACTCGGCGCGGAAGTCGCGATTGTAGCGCAGCATGGGGCGGCGCTCCTCCGGAAGCCATGTGGGATCGGCGAAGATATCCAGCATCCCTGAGTGGCCTTGATGGACGAAGGGGTAGATGGGCAGGATCTGATACCAGGCCGGGAAGGTGGCCAGTACTTCGCGCAGCCGGTCGTTGCGCAGACCGAACGGCAGCATGTTGGGCCCACGCAGCAGACTGGCGAAGGAATATGGCGTGCCCGACTGCGGTCCGCCGAGCAAAACGATGCGCTCGACCTTTTTCTTTCCTCCCAGCCGCTCCACGTAGTAACGGGTGACCAGAGAGCCCATGCTGTGGGCAATGATGGTGATGGGCGCACCGGGCTCCCAAGCATCGATGGCGGCTCCCAGGCGGCGCGCGGAATCACGGACGTCCTGGCGGAAATCGTAGCCGAATTCGAGCAGGTCGCGGCCGGATTCATATCCGAGGCCCTCCTGCAGGTAGTCCACCAGGAGGCTATATTTGTCGAGTTTGATGAGATTGGGGACGATGACGACTTCGCGCAGCAGGCCGCGCGGCTCCAGTTCATCCATGCAGAGAATCTCCGGCTGATTGAACACGGCGCGGGGATTGGGCCAGATTTGCTGGCTGCCGTGGAACAGGTTGGTGCCGGCAAAACCGGGGACGACGACGACCGGCCTGCGGCGCGGACCGCCGGATGACGCAGGCTGCTCCACTACCGTCAGCTCGTCGGCGACGAGGGCCGCTTTGAAGACGATGCGGATGCCGCCGATACGGATGGCATCGCCATCCTCCAGCGTGTGGCGGGTAATTTTCTCCGGTCCCACCCAGGTGCCGTTGTCGCTATTCAGATCGACGAGGACGAAGCGATCGCCCTTGCGCTCGACGCGGGCGTGGCGGCGGGATACCCTGGGAGATTCGAGCACCACCGCATTCTCCGGATGGCGCCCGAGTGTCACGTTGTCGGCATCGAGCGGCACTTCCCAGGTCCTGGCCGGCGTGTAGATGGCCAGACGGGCCACGGCGGTTTCCTGCAACTCCATGGTGAGCGGCTGGGCGGCGGCAGTCTCGTCAAACTCGCCCTCGGGCATGACGCGGGTCAGTTCCGGATCTGGCTCTTCTTCCCCGAGTTCGAATTTGAACGAGCAATCTCCGACGGTGATGGTGTCTCCGGGAATGAGTGCGATCCGCTCGACGCGGTCTCCGTTGACCTTGGTGCCGTTGGCCGAGCCGAGGTCCGCCAGCACGCAGCCTTGCGGCCCGCACTCCACCAGTGCATGGTTCCGCGAGGCCTTGGTGTCAGGCAGAACGATATCGTTGGTGGTGCCGCGTCCCAGGCTGATGGAGGATTTCGAAAGCGAATACTCCCGCCGGCCCCCGTCCGGCAAGGAAAGAGTCAATCGACCGAAAGAAGGTGCCATGTTGAACGATTGTACTCTGTTTCCGGCGGTTGCTGTCTTTAGCCACATCATCGTATTGTTCGACTTCATTGAGGAAAAGCGCGCGGAGGGCGCGCCACTTCAGGGAGCGCTCCTCGACGCCGGAATCATGCGCCTGCGTCCGGTGATGATTACAGTGGGCGCTACCGTGATTGCGCTGTTTCCGCTGGCGATCGAAGGCGGCCCCCTCTGGGAGCCACTCTGCTACGCGCAAATCGGCGGGCTTTCGGCGGCAACCTTCATCACCCTGCTCCTGGCGCCGGTGATCTATTCCATCTTTGTGCTCGATTTGAAACTGGTAACATGGCATAGGGGCACGACACCGGAGCCAACACCCTCGGCCTCAGACTAGACGGGGCGATTCGGGATGGAGGAAGGGTGTTCTCGCGTTGGTTTTGGCCTTGACCCATCGCGCGAGGTCTAGAGGGATACCTGGATGACGACAAGGATGGAGGCGATTGGTCTAGCTGCCGGCATCGCATCCATAATAGGGTTGGGGTTTGGCGTGGGGTCCGGAGTCGCCTTTGGGCAAGCGACGCAGGGACTGATTACGGGCCGCGTGGTGGATACGCAGACCGGCCTGGGTGTGGCCGGAGTTGTGGTGAACTCTTTCAGTGCCGCGACAAATGCCGCGGCGTCCGCCCGAACCGATTCTTCGGGGACGTACCTGTTGCCGCTGCTGCCCCCGGGCCAATACCGCATTCACGTGACGGCCGCGGCGTATCAGCCTCAGGATCTGCAGGATCTCACTCTTCCGGTGGCGGCGCGCGTGGATATCGACTTCCGTCTTCGTCCGCTCAGTGATGTGTGGGAATCCGGCCGGTATCACAGTCTGTTTTTTCCCGAAAGCGCCGCCGTGGTTACCTTCTTCGGCCCCGACGTCGATCCCACCCGTCTTGGTTCCTTTGAACCCCCGCGAACCACCGCCGGTACGCTGGAAGCGGGCGTTTCCGCCGTAATCGATCCGGCCGAGGTGCGCGATCTTCCACTCGCCGGACGCGACGTGTACTCGACACTGGTCACGGAGGCCGGGGTGACGTCCGACTTGAGCACCGCGCGCGGCTTGGGACTCTCGATCAGCGGACAGCGTCCCACATCGTCCAATTTCATGCTGGACGGCGTGGAGAACAACAACTACCTTGTTACAGGTCCGCTGATGACTGTTGCGCCCGAGGCGGTGCAGGAATACCGTGTTTCCACCAACAACTATTCGGCAGAATATGGGCGCACGGCGGCTTTCGTCGCCAACGCCGTGACGCGCTCGGGGGGAAGCAAGTGGCACGGCCTGGGTTATTTCGATTGGAAGAACGAGGCGCTGAACGCCAATGGCTTTCAGGGAAACTGGCAAGGGATTTCGCGCCGGCCCGACAAGGAAGATCAGTTTGGATATCAGGCCGGCGGACCGCTTCCGCGGCGTGGCCTTTTTGTGTCGAGCGCGTTCGAGCAGTTGCGAGACCGCCAGCTTGGGAATCCTACGACGGTGTTGCTGCCGACCACGAACCTGCTCGACTTCACGGCTCCTTCCGGTGTAGCACGCGCGCTCCTGACTCAGTATCCAGCGCCGCAGTCTGCGGCGGCCGGCAAGGCCCTCACCGCCGCCGCGATTCTGTCTCCACCGGTCTCACTCAATCGGTCGTTGGCTCTGGAACGGGTAGACTATTCGCCCGGTGATTCAAGAAATCGGTTGACCGGCCGTGTGGCTATCGCGCGCCTGGGACGTCCGGATTTCATCTGGAGTCCTTATCAGGACTTTGATTCGGCGCTGCGGCAGGATTCGGTGAGCGTTGCGATGAGCTGGGTACGTCAGGTTCGATCCAATCTCACCAGTGAGGCGCGTGCGGGCTGGACCAGCGATACGATCGGCTGGGATCGCGCTCATCCGGAGATCCCCACACTCGTCTCCGGCGATGGCGCGGTGCTGCCGGGAAGTCCGGCGTTCTACGCCTATCGCAACCGTGGCCGCAACGTGGAAATGCTGGAAAACGTCTTATGGGCCCAGGGACGCCACATCTTTAAAGCGGGCGGCGGCCTGCTCGTGCGCCGCATGAACGGCTACCTCACGGCGGGCCGCGACGGAGAGTACGCGTTCCCCAACGCGCTGTACTTTGCGCTGGACGCGCCGTCGTTTCTCTCCGTGGCGGTGGACCGTTCCAGGCTTTCGGCCTTGCGCATTCCGGATTACCAGCGCGATTGGGCGCAAAACGAGTTCTTTCTGTTCGCCCAGGATACGTTCCGTCTTTACCGGCACTTCACGTTAAACTTCGGCGTGCGGTATGAGAGCTTCGGTGCGCCGGTTAATACGGGCGGGGTAAAGGACGCGACGGTACAGTTGGGCCAGGGAACAACCATGGAGCAACGAATCGCGGGCGCGCAGTTGATGTTTCCCCGGGGCGGCAATGATCCTCTCTACGCTGCGGACCGCAACGATTTCGCGGGACGCTTCGGTTTCGCCTGGCAACCCGGCGGCTGGAGCAACACGGTGATACGCGGCGGGTATGGCACCTACTACGATCGCCCCTTCGACAACCTCTGGCAGAACCTGCGCAACAACAATCTCGTGCTCGCGGGTTTTGGCCTGCCGCAAGCGTTCGGCTTCAACTATCTTCAGCCTTTGGGCAGCGTGTTAACGCAGCAACAAGGATCCTCATTTACGAACGACTTTCCCGGGCTGACGATGTTCCAGCCGGGCTTTCGCGATCCGTATGTGCAAAGTTACTTCTTGGGAGTCCAGCAGCGCATCCGCGACGCGTGGACGATTGAGATCAACGCAACTGGCGCGCTGGGGCGGGAGCTGATCACCACAGATCTGCTGAATCGTCCCTATAGTGTGCCGATCAGCGCGACAAATCCCGGGGGCGTTCTGAACCCGGCGCTGCCGTTAGTTTCTTATCGCGGCAATCAAGGCTCGTCCGATTACGCGGCACTGACGGCGGTGGCGCACTACCAGGGGCGCTCCGTGCATGCGCAGGTATCTTATACCTGGGGCCACTCCATCGACAACCAGAGCGACTCACTGGCGGGGGATTTTTTCGACCTGAACTTTACCAACATCACCTCCGGCTCGAGTGCGTCCGCGATTTCGTCTTTCACGCGGCAATTCGCCAGCGGAGGAGATCGCGGCAGTTCGGACTTCGATCAACGCCACAACCTGGTGTTTCTTTCGCTCTGGAGCCTTCCGGCGCTTGCGCCCTCCTCAAAATTCGGATGGCTGCTTCGCGACTGGAAGTTTTCGCAACTGGGAGCGCTGCGTTCCGGCTTTCCGTACACTGTCTACGCGCCGTCGCCCCTGGTGGCGGGATCGGCGGAGATCATCAACAATCGGGCGAGCCTGACGGGGGCGCCGGCCGGAGGGACTGGATTGGCCGCAGGCGGCGTCCAATGGTTGAATCCGGCGGCGTTCACCGCGCCGGCGCCGGGGCAGGTCGGCTATCTTGGGCGGAATGCCCTGGTTGGCCCCGGATTACTGAACATCGATTGCTCGCTGAGCCGCTCGGCCGCTCTCCGATGGTTGGGAGAAGCGGGTCGGCTCACGGTGCGGGCGGATGCGTTCAACGTTCTGAATCACGTGAATCTGAACAATCCCGATAACTTCATTTCATCGTCCACGTTTGGCGTGGCGCAATACGGGCGCTCGGGGGTATCATCCGGATTCCCGGCCTTGACGCCGTTGAACGAGACCGCTCGCCAGATACAGTTGATTCTGAGGCTGGAATTTTGAGGATGTCTTGTTTAATCCGATGAGCCGTGATCCTGCGCGACGATCAATGTGGGACCTGCGAACCGGTTTCATGACGCGTCTGATCTTCGGCTGCTTCCTGGCGGTGCCCGGATTCGGGCAGAACGCCGTGACGGAACAGCCAGCCGGAGTGGTGCTGTCGGCCGGCGACGCGCAACTGCTGCGCGAGGGAATGGAGCTGTCGTTATTGGCGAAGTCCGGCGACTTGCTCTTTTCCGGCGACACACTGACCAGCGGCCAGGAACCGTCAACGCTGCTCGATTGTGCAGGCCGAGCGAAGGTTACCCTGGCGCCAGGGAGCAACCTGCGTCTGGAGGGCGGACCGCTCCGCCCCAAGCCGGGACGCATCACGGAGACCAACCCCATTCCGGCATGTTCGCTTCCTTCGATGGCGAGGGCACCCGCCGCATCCGGGCAGCACCTCGGCGCATCGCTTACGCGCGCGTTGCGGCCGCAGCAGGGCAAGACAGGAACGCCTGAATCGCGCATGGCGCAGCTCCCCGAAGATCGCCGGACCGCGCTGCTGGCGGAACTCCCGGCGGCATCGGACGATCCCGCGACACGCCTGGCGCGCGCGGGAATATTCGAGAAATATCAACTCAACGCCGATGCTGCGGAGGAATATCAGGCGCTGTCCGAGCGGTGGCCTGACGCGGCATGGCTCCGCAGCCGCTTATTCGTGCTCGAAGACGAACAAACCGTCAAACCTGCTGGTACCGCGGCAGGAGCGGCCGGCTCCGGAAGGACCTACGCGCTATTGATCGGGATTTCGCGTTATCAGTCGGAACAAATCCGCGCGTTGCGCTACGCGAATGAGGATGCCATCGTCTTCCGCGACTACCTGCGCAGTGCCCGCGGCGGCGCGCTCCCTGCGAGCGATGTGATCCTGCTGACCGACGAGAAAGCCACCACTGCGGCGATTCGCAATGCCTTCGATACGTTTCTGAAGGCACGGGCCGGCCCGGCCGACACGGTAATTGTGTTTCTGGCCGGGCACGGAACTGCCGAGCCCGGACGCGGCAGCTACCTGGTCACCTACGACAGTGATCCGCAAGATCTGGTTTCGACCGCTTTGCCCATGGCAGAAGTTCAGAAACTGCTCAGCGAGGACCTGTCGCACGTCGGCCGCGTGATGGCATACGTGGATGCGTGCCGTTCGGGCACCATAGGAACGATTCCCAACCAGGCGGCTGGCGTCAACGCCAATCTGGAGCGGTTGGGCGAGACCAAGGGCGAGATGCTCCTATTCACCGCGAGCCGCGCCAAGGAAGTGTCGTACGAAGGCCCGCAGTACGGCGGTGGTCATGGGGCGTTTACGTATTTCTTGCTCAATGCGCTGAACGGCGAAGCCGTTAAAGATCACGATGGCCGCGTCAGCCTGAATGAGGTAATAGACTACGTTCGATCGAAAGTGGCCGAGGGGACCTACGGCCGCCAGCATCCGCGTGATCTGGGAACGCTTGAGACCGATATCAATGTGGCGGACACGAAGCAGGAGGGCATCCATTTGCTGCCCTGGAGCGGGCCGCCGCCCCGGGGACAGGCCGGCCCCGCCGTGGCCCCCGTGGAGGTTGCCTCCCGCGGCATCGGCGACGACCGCGCACCCAGCGGGCCGACCCCGGCAGCGCCGAACGCCTTCGAACAGGCGCTTGCCGCGGGCCGATTGCTGCCGGACGAACCGAACAATGCCTTTGACGCCTTGCAGCAGCTTCGCACCGCGCTCGACGCAGAGGACTTTCTGGAGCAACAGAATCGTCTCCGCGTTGCGTTGGAGGATCGTGGGCAGCAGGTGCTGCTGCGCTATCTGAGCGGCGACCAGCATCCCCAAACTCGCGCGGACTTCGCTTCGGGCGCGGCCTATTTTCAAGCCGCACGGTTGCTGACGCCGGAGTCTTTGCTGCTCGACAGCCGCGCCAGTTTTTGTTTGGGCCGCGAAGCGCTTTTCGATAAAGCCTATGCGAAAGGAGCCGCTCTACTGGAGCGCGCCGCGCGCATCGACCCTTCCGGCGGATATTCCTACAATGCGCTGGGCATCGCCTATCTCGAGCAAGCCAACTACACGCGGGCGCTGGCGGCGTTCCGCGATGCGATGCGGCTGGCTCCGTACTGGGCTTATCCGCTGCACAATGCCGCACTCGCGGAAACGGAACTGGGAGACTATCAAGCCGCCATCCGGTATTATCGGCAGGCGATGAAACTGGCGCCGCAGGCATCGTATCTGCCCTACAACCTGGGATTGGTCTACGAGCGGATCAATCAGCGCAAGCAGGCGGAAACCGCGTTCCGGGCGGCGGCGGCTCTGTCTTCGGGGCTCAGCGAACCGCTCAACGCGCTTGGAGCTTTAGAAGCGTCGCTAGGACGAAATGTCGATGCCGAACGGTTGTACCGGCAGGCGCTGGATAAGAATCCGACGTTCCTGGCTGCGCGGCACAATCTTGCCGTGCTACTGGCGACGACGGGACGCGTACCGGAGGCCCTGGACTTGTGGAGAGCGAATCTGGCGCAGGCTCCCGACTATTTGCCCTCGCGCTTGAGCCTCGCCCGTGCGCTGGCCGCGGCCTCACAGACGACGGCCGCGGTCGAACAGTTCCAAGCGATCCTGAATCTGAAACCGGATTATGTGGCTGCGAGACTGGCATTGGCGGATGTACAAGCCAAGGCGGGTGAGATCGATTTAGCGCTGGCTCAACTGCGTGAAGCCTTGCGGCAGCAGCCGGGGAATCCGCTGCTGTACGAACAGATCGGCGATTTGGAGGCATCGCGCCAACGCGCAAGTGAGGCGCGAACGGCGTACGAAGCAGCGCTGGATCGCGCCACGGATTCCTCGGTTCGCAATCGAATTCGCAAGAAACTGAGGCGTCGATGACTTACTGTGTTGCCGCGGGGCTGATTCTCAGCGGCACGTTTACCAGCAGGGGTTCTCCCGATTTGGCTTCGACCCGGTAGAGGGTTTGCGGCGGCGGCTCATCGAGCGTCAGCAGACGAGTCTCGCTGGCCGCTGCGTCCTTCTCCGCCCTGGTGTAGGATTGGCCGACTCGCACGGGCGTTTCGAGCTTATCGACCTTCGTCCCAAATCGTTTTTCCCACCCATCCACTTGCCCGCGATCCAGTTTCAGCGGATCGCGTCCGATCTTTACTTCGTTCAGCGGCGCGGGCGTGACCAGCACCGTCAGCAGTTCCGCGGTCTGGTCCGGACGCGTCGGACGAATGGTAAAAAAACGCGGATCGTCCTGCATGCCGGGGATCTCGATCAATCGCCCCGCGGAGACGCGGTTGTTGCCGTTGCGCGTTCGCAGAACGGGAAAGATCAGGTATGGATCACCGTAGGATCCGTCCGCATACTGTTCGCGGTCGATCACGTAGAGGTAACCGGAGCGCGCCGACTCCACCCCCAAGCGAACTTTTTGTCCGGGCCGAAGTGGCGTGGCCGCCTGGGCGCGAACGGGAGTCCAATCGCCATCTCGCGCTTGAATCTCAATTTCGCGGTCGTCAGCCGGTTGCGCTTTCCGCAATTGCCACACGGTCACGCCGACGATGGCTTGCGTGGGTTGCGCCGGCGCTGGTTTTGGCGTGGTAGCCTTGGCGCCAACGGATGGTGGCACAGCCGTACTGCGAGCACCCGGCCGCGCCGCGAGAAATTCCTGGTTCCAGAGCTGGCGCGTGCCTTCGTCCGGGTCGGTCGCTGGTGGCGCTTGTGCCCACAGCGCCGTACCTGTTGCCGCCGCTGTTAACCCAGCCGCCGCCAACACCACCGTACATTGGACGGCGCTTCGCAGGATAGTGAGCTTCATCGTCAGTGATGCTCCAGTCTGGTCAGCTTTACGAGAAGCTTGGACCGCCCGCGCACGATGGTTCTTCGACCGGCCTCGTCTCGCTCTATCACTATAGCGCCGGCGGACGCGGAGCTCAAAAGGCGCTGGACCGCGGTGGCGCGCTCGGGATCCTGCACCGCGCCTTGATCCTGGGATTGCGCGAATTGCTTGGCCGCTTCGAGCTCCGGCACGGGTCGCTCGGCCCACACCATCCACAACTTCTCGACTCCTTCCTGCTGGTCGAAGACGATCCATCCGCGCCCGGGGATTTGCCGGCTATCTCCCGCGCCGAGCGCGGCACTTTGCCCCTGGGCCGGATACAAGATGTTGAAGCTAAGTTGCTGACTGCCCAGCGCCGGGCCTTCATTGAGAATGTAGAGATAACCGGTTTGCGGGCTGGCGATGTTAAAGCGAATCTGGTAGCCGAATTCGAAGATCATCTCGCCCGGAAGCGTGAAAGACGGGCCCAGGGGCTGTCCATCGCGGGATCGCTGTACGGTGATCGAGTAACTGAAGCTCCGTTCGGGCTCCAGTCCGCGGTAATAGAAGACTCCAGCCGCCCCGGCGATCGCCATCAGCAAGGTGGCGATCGCAACCCGCCTTCCGATACGTGAGACCGTGTCCGCGGGCTGGATGGATACAGGCTCAATGGCGGCCGGCGCGGCAGCCGGGCTCGTGGAAAGACGCGCACTGGTGTCGCCCGAGCGAATGGCGCGTGCAAACTCGTCCCCGAATTCCGTGGCGGTTCGATAGCGTTCCGCAGGCGCGAAGGCGAGCACCTTGTGCAGCGTGGCTTGGGCGCCGGCGGGTAAGTCGGGACGCAATTCCGCGGCATTTTTTTTCAGTCCCGCTTGCTCCGCAATATACATGGCCGCGGTGGTCGCAGCCTGGAACGGGCGCGTCCCGGAGACCAATTCAAACGCCAACACCCCGAGCGCGAAAATGTCGCTCGACGCCGTTGGCCGGCCGACCAATTGTTCCGGCGCCATGTAGGACATCGAGCCCGCGACGCGCGTCTGCTCGGCAGCGCCTTCGGCCTGCTCCTCCCGCACCGTCGCGATTCCGAAGTCGATGATCTTTACCGCTTCCTCGCTCCCGCTGGGAGTGTAGAGCATGATGTTTTCCGGCTTCAGGTCGCGATGAACGACGCCACGTTCGTGCGCCGCGGTCAAAGCTTGCGCCACTTTCTCGACGATCCGTGCCGCCCGCCCCAGTTCCATGCGCTGGCCGGTCCGTGCCAGTGCCCGCATGGCCGAGCGGAGTGTCACGCCGTCTACGAATTGCATCGCCAGGAACGGTTTCCCGTCCGGCATCTGGCCCGCGTCGAGCACATTGACGATACCGGGGTGATCCAGTCGCGCCAGCGCTTCGGTCTCTTCGCGGAACTTGCGGCTGAACCACTCGTCTCCCGCCGAGGCGTGTTCCAGAAGGACTTTGATCACAACTGGCCGCGAGTGGAGCTGCTCATCGTGCGCCAGGTACACCACGCCGAACCCGCCACGCCCGAGTTCGCGCACGATCCGGTAACGCTCCTTGATCAGGGCCGCCTGCATGGTTGCGGTAGCAGGCGCGGGCTCGAGGGCCGTCTCGGCTTCGGAGCCCTTCTCGCCGGCCTGCGCCTGGGGCGAATCCTGCCTGCCCTGCCCGCTGATAACCGTAAGATCCGGATCGTCGCTGGCCATGATGGAAGAATCTCAAAACCCTTATACTAATATACGTGCGTGCCCCTCCGTCCGCCATCTGGTACCTAGCCCTGTTGGCTGCGTTTCCCGCGGCACTCCCGATCGAAGCTCAGAGCGTGATCACGACCCTCGCGGGTACCGACTGGCTGTTTCCCGGCGACGGCAAACCGGCGCTCCAGGCGCCCATTAGTTCCAATATTGATACGGGTGTGGCGGTGGATCAAACGGGCAACCTTTACATCGCCGATCCATACAACATCATGGTGATGAAAGTGGCCCCCAATGGGATTCTCACCGTGGTGGCAGGCAACGGGATCTTTGGCTACTCGGGCGACGGCGGCCCGGCTACCAGCGCGGCCCTGGGCGGTCCGATGAGTGTGGCTGTGGATACCGCCGGGAACCTATACATCGCCGACGGGTTCAATTTCGTTCGCAAAGTGAACTCCGCGGGCATCATCTCGACCATCGCCGGTACGGGCTTCAGCGGAGCGCTGGGCGACGGCGGACCGGCAACCCAGGCCCAGCTTAACTTTCCCACCGCAATAGCGATTGGTCCGGCGGGTGAGATCTACATTGCGGACTTTGGCAACAACAAAATCCGGGAAATCGGCCTGGATGGAATCATGAGGACCGTAGCGGGGACCGGAGCACCCGATTATACGGGCGACGGTCTTGCGGCCACCAGCGCCACACTGTCGGGACCGACGGGAGTTGCCGTGGATTCCAGTGGCAATCTGTACATAGCCGATGAAGGCAACGAAGTGATCCGCAAGGTCACGCCTGACGGGATCATCAATACTTTCGCAGGCGGCGGGACAACCTTTCGCGATGGTGTTAGTGCCCGTTCGGCGGCGATCCTCCCGTTTGGTCTGGCGGTGAACGCGGCAGGCGACTTGTTCTTCGGCGATTATGTGTCGGATCGGGTTCGCAAGATTTCCGGCGGAATTATCACGTCCATGGCGGGTAATGGGAGCCCCGGCTATTCCGGCGACGGAGGCCCCGCCCTGGAGGCCATGCTCAATCTTCCCACCGGTGTCGCTTTGGCCGCAGACGGTTCGATTTACATCGCAGATACGGGCAATGCGCGGATCCGAAAGGCCGGCGCGGATGGGAACATCTCGACGGTTGCCGGCAATGGACTGTTCCGGACAGGGGGGGACGGTGGGGCCGCCACCAGCGCCGTGCTCTACCAGCCTACCGGCCTGGCTGTCGATTCAGCCGGTAACTTCTACATCTCTGAGCAGGTACATCACCGCGTGCGCAAGGTCTCGCCGGATGGAATCATTCAAACACTCGCTGGGACGGGAGATCCTGGCTATACCGGCGATCGCGGACCCGCGAAGAACGCCAAGCTGTTTGGTCCCGCAGGCCTGGCCGCCGATGCGCAGGGCAACGTGTACATCGCCGACGTAGACAATAGCGTAATCCGGATGGTGAGTGCGTATGGCACCATCACCACGGTGGCCGGCAATGGACGCTTCACCTACACTGGCGATGGCGTTGCGGCCACGTCGACGGCTCTGTTTGCTCCATTCGGCGTGGCCGTGGATGCCCTCGGGAATCTGTACATTGCCGATACCGACAACGAGCGCATCCGAAAAGTAAATGCAGCGACGGGCATCATCACCACCATCGCCGGAAACGGCGAGAAGGGATATACGGGCGATGGTCAGGCGGCCGTGAACGCCAGGCTCGGCGATCCCAGGGGAATCGCTCTCGATTCGGCGGGCAACGTGTACTTTGCCGAATACGCCAACAATGTCATTCGCGAAGTGACTGTGGCGACGGGCATCATCTCGACCGTGGCAGGCAACGGGAGCCCCGGCTACAGCGGAGACGGCCGACTGGCCACGGCGGCGATGTTGAACACGCCCACCAGTGTCGTGGTGGATTCCGCCTTCAATCTATACGTCGCGGATTACCGAAACCACGCCGTCCGTTTAATCAACCCGGCGGGCATTATCTCGACCTTGGCGGGAACCGGGATAGCCGGCCTGAGCGGTGATGGCGGACCTCCGGGATCGGCCATGCTATTTGGACCCAGCGATGTCAAGATCGATAGCGCCGGCAACGTGCTGATCGCCGATGAATTCAATAACCGGGTGCGCGGGATACTTAGCGCGGCGCAGAGTTTCCAGCTTTCCTCAAGTGCTCTATCCTACGCTGGACAAGTGTCCGGAGCTACTCCACCCGTGCAGCACATCGCCGTCCGCGGCTCCATCCCGGGCCTTCCATTCACCGTGACACTCCCGGGCAAATCCTGGATCACGGTCACGCCAACTAGCGGAGTGACCCCGGCTTCGCTCGATGTGACATGCACACCGGCGGACCTCGGCGAGGGTTCGGTGCAAGCGATGGTCACGGTACAAAGTCCAGTGACGCTACCAGCACAGCAGAGCTTTAGTGTCGCCTTCAATGTCGCTGCGGCATCCGCGCAGAAGTTGGGCGTGTCGCCGCAGACGATGTCGTTTACAGCGACCCAAGGCTCGGGGTCGATTACCCAGGTCCTGAAAGTGGACAACGAAGGAGGCGGAACATTCAGCTACAGCGCGACTTCGACTACAGGTTTGGACACAACCGGGGCCGCCGCGGGCGCCAGTTGGCTCAGCGTCTCGGCGGCCAGCGGACAGGTCACCGCAGTGGCGCCATCGCCCATCAGCGTCACGGTGGACCCCGGGAAGCTTGCGCCGGGAACGTTTAGGGGCCAGATTACGGTCATCACTTCCGGGGGCCAGCAGACAGTGGTGCCGGTGACGCTAACGGTGAACGCGGTACCGCAACGAATCGTGCTTTCCTCCACAGGCATGACCTTCACCGCGGTGGCCGGCGGCGGGGTGTCGCCTCCACAGACGCTGACCATACTGAACACGGGTTCCGGCTCGATGCCATGGTCTGTAACCGTAGTGTCCGTTTCAGGGGCGGATTCGGCTGCGCCGGGATCTTCCGCCCTTCCCGCTTCGTGGCTGCAAGTGACTCCCGCCTCCGGTGCAAGCGGCGCATCTCAGGGTGGAGGTGTTGCACAGATCGGCATCGAGCCGGCGGGACTCGCGGCCGGGGCTTACTACGGGCAAGTTCAAGTAACCTCGCCTACGGCCGACAACTCTCCGCAGGTGGTCTCCGTGGTCATGAATATGCTCCCGGCGGGCAGCGACCCCGGGCCGGTCGTGCAGCCCTCGGCGCTTGTGTTCACCGCCGTGGCAGGCGGACCTTCGCCCGGATCGCAGAACCTCGCGGTGGCGAATCTCAGCGCCCATTCCATCGCGTTTACGTCCGGAGCACTAACGGACACGGGCGGTTCATGGTTTGTCTCCCTGCCTGTCGCCGCGACAGTCGTGGCCAATCAGCTCGCTCGCATCGTAGTTCAGCCCAATACGAGCGGACTGGCTCCGGGAGTGTATCACGGAGCACTGACGTTGGGATTTTCCGGCGGCGTATCACGGTCGGTGAACCTCTTGCTGGTGGTGAGCGTGCCTCCGCTAGGGCAGCCTACCGGTTACTCGGTGGCAGGCCGATCCACGCCACAGCGGCAGCGCCCATGGGCGACCCAGTCCGCGTGCGTCGTCACGAAACTGTTGCCGGTTTTCACATCGCTCTCCGCGGACACCACCGCCGCGGCGGGATGGCCCAATCGTATGGTGGTGCAGGTGGTGGACGATTGTGGTGCTTCCATGATCGACGGGAGCGTGGTGGCGGAGTTTTCCAACAACGAACCATCGCAAGTGCTGGTGTCGGGAAAGGATGGTACGTGGAGCGGGACGTGGCTGGTGCGCGACTCCGCCACAAGCGTAACGATTCACGTCACAGCGCAGATTCCGGAAGGGCAACTGCGCGGTGTGGCGGAGGTCACCATCGGCGCCGCGGCGAACGTAGACCCGCCGCTGGTGTTTGCCGGAGGCGTCGTCAATAGCGCCACTTTCGCTGCCGGTGCCCCGCTGGCGCCGGGAGGCCTCATCTCGATTTTCGGTCAGCACCTGTCGCAGGATCAGCAAGGGGCGCCACAGATTCCGCTGGGAACGCAGCTCGCCGGAACGCTGGTGACGCTGGCCGGACATCCCTTACCGCTGCTGTTTGCGAGCGATGGCCAGGTGAATGCGATGATCCCCTATGGGATTCCCGTGAATGCGCACTATCAACTGGTGGTCTCACGCGGATCCAGCATCTCCGCGCCCGAACCTGTGACGCTGGCTGGCGCACAACCTGCAATTTTCACCAGCAACCAGAGCGGCAGCGGCCAGGGCATAATTCTGGATCTGAATAACCACCTCGTGCAACCCGGAAATCCAGCGCACGCGAACGATGTGGTGGTGATGTACTGCGAATCGCTGGGCGACGTCAATCCTGCAGTTCCGGCAGGCACGGCCGCGCCCGGTTCCCCGCCGGCGATGACGGCCAATCCGGTGACGGTGACCATCGGCGGAGTAGACGCCGCAGTTCAGTTCGCCGGGCTCGCTCCAGGATTCGCGGGCTTGTACCAGTTGAACGTCGTTGTGCCGGGCGGCGTTGCCGCCGGCGACGCCGTGCCGGTAGTTGTATCGGTAGCCGGGCAGGCGAGCCCTCCCGTGACCTTGGCAGTGCAGTAAACGCCAAACACGCTCAATAGAGGCCCTCGCAAGCGAAGCACTTGTCGATGCGAACGTCTCCGAAGGCGATCTCTTCAAGCTGCATGCCGCACTTCGGGGCACTGCATTGAGTGGAGCGCGGGCTCTCTCCAGTTCTTCGGCCCTGAGTTTTGCAAGCGCTCCTCGGCCAGTTTTCTCTCGCGTTCGGCTTTCTGACGGAGGACGCGAAGCAGCCGCTGCGTGAAGCCGACACGCTGAATCGTGGTTTCCACGACTTTCTCCTTTCTCAAGGCCGTTAACCTCATGTCCACTAGTGTCCGGCTATAAGTCGAACAGATTCAATTGGTTAGCGAAATCGAGTGA
>OCTA010000729.1_pt1 | contig 30279 bp, 24 predicted proteins | sample 1538991 | NCBI WGS metagenome assembly OCTA01 (sample SAMEA3539302, study PRJEB22396) | soil metagenome | biome: tundra; feature: field; material: soil | place: USA | collected 2010-05 | depth 0.15 m | reverse complement strand
TGACGGCAGGATTCCGACTTCGTGGCTTTCGGCGTTGTGGCTCGCGTTCCTCATCTCGATCGCCGGTAGCTCGGAAGGCACTTCGGGGGACGGACCGGAACTGAATCGGGACTATGGCCGGCCCCATCGCGGCCTGCGGATGCAGTCGGCCGACGGCGCTCGACACCTCCCCCCTCCTCGTCCCCCAAAGGGAACCCGATTCGCTGGAATCCCGATCCTCGGCGGTCTGCATCATCGCTACGCCTTTGCGGTCGCTGCACGCGCCTCACCGTCGCTCGAACCGCGAGCCGCTTGAGCCTCGGATGGAGTTTCTGTACCCCACAGGTCGTTTCTCGGGAAGGTCTAGCTCTCTCGCGCCCTGGAATAGATCATGAAGAATGTTCTCGTTCTGTCGATCATCGTCGGGCTGGCGTCCTATGGCTGCGCAGCGTCGGAGACGAGTGAAGATGCCGGCGGCACGGGCGGCGCCGTCGAGACCGGCGGCTCGGCCGGTCCGTCGGGAACCGGCGGCTCGGCCGGTAGTGGAGGAACGCCCGGCAGCGGAGGAACGCCCGGCACCGGCGGTATCATCGGGAGCGGCGGGATGACCGCGACCGGCGGCGCGAAGGGAAGCGGCGGAACGACGGGCGCGGGTGGCCTGAAGGGAAGCGGCGGAACGACGGGCACGGGCGGCGCCAGCGGGAGCGGCGGCGCGGGGGCGGGCGCCGGCGTCATGGGTACCGGCGGCTCGAGGGGCAGCGGCGGCGCGACGGGCAGCGGTGGTACGTCAAGCACCGGTGGTACGACCGGCAGCGGCGGCGCTCTGGGCAAGGGGGGCGCAACGGGGACCGGTGGCGCGACCTCGACCGGGGGCAACGCCGGCGCCGGCTCAGGTGGCAGCACCGGCACGGGGGGCGCCACCGGGACGGGCGGCACGATGACCGCCGACCAGGTCTTCGATCCATGCCGCTTTCATTTCGGCACCATCGATTCGGTCGCCAAGGCGAACCCGTCGATGATTCCGCAGATCGACTTCTTCACGCCGGGATGGATGGGCCAGAAAGACACCTTCGACATGAGCTACGTCTGCACCGAGGCGAACGCCGGCGGAGCCCTGGCGGGCAAGGTGCCGGTCATCGTCGCCTACGTGGCGGCGTTCTACGTCAAGCGCCACTTCGGGATATGTGATTGCAACGTGACCACCTGCGGGACCAACAACGATCTCTGTCATACCGGCGCCGCGGACATCACCAACAACCTGGCCAGCATCGTCAACGTCTACAAGAGCTACGCGCAGGGCTTCGCCGCCTGCTACGGCACCACCAAGCCGATCGTGTTCGAGATGGAGCCGGACTTCTATCAGTACACATACACCGGCATCGAGACGGTGCCCTGGACCTTCGCACAGGCGGGGCAGATCATGAGTCAGTTCGCGGCGGCGATAAAGGCGTACCTGCCGAACGCGGCGCTGTCGATGGACATCTCGCCCTGGGTCGGCACCAACAACAACACCGGCGGCGATGGCTCGGACAACGGGAAGAACTGGTACTCGTACTTCGACATGAGCCAGTTCACGTTCATCAACACCTCCGGCGGCGGCACCGACGCGGCCACGGCTCAGATTCGCGGCGACAAAATGACCTGGGCCGGCCTGAACCAGGTGACTGGCAAGCCGATCCTCGCCGACACCGGCTACGGCGTGGGGGGAAGCCCGGCCGGGCCCGATCCGGCCTGGGACAACGTCACGAACATCAACGCCCGCATCGCCAACGGCGTGCTCTCCATCAGCCAGTACAACGCCGCCTCCAACTGGGGCGCGACCATCTCGTCGAATCGCTCGCAGCTAAACATGCCCCGGTACTGTCCGTGAGCACCGGGGGTCGTCGACCCGCGCCATCGCGGTTAGGAGCCCTTGGTGTTTTCAGGGAGCCACGGGATGCTGGCCATTCCCCACGCCACAGTACGCTTTTACGACGTCGCTTCTGTGCCGGTTGGCTTCCCGGGATTGCTGGCGTCGCTGTCCGTGATGGTTTGGCGATGAGGGCCGCATTCATCGGAACCGCCTTCGTGACCGCCGTTGGGGGCTGCGGCAGCTCACCCCTCGAAGCGGTCACCCTTGATCCCCAAAGCCTCTCGCAGAATTTGGTCGCTCATTGGACCTTCGATGATGGGAGCGGAACGACTGTCGCCGACAGCTCCGGGAACGGCCACGACGGCACCCTCATCGGCGGTACCTGGCTCACTACGGGGCGCTTCGGCGGAGCGCTCACGCTGGCGTCCGGTGACACTGTTTCAGTCGCGAGCTTTCCGCAGGCAACCGCGAGCTGGACTGTTTCTCTTTGGACGCGGAGCTCCAGTGCCGGGCTTGCCGCGAGCACGACTGATTTCTCGACGATCGTGAGCACGGAGAACGCCTTCGCAGGCGGGTGGGAGATCCATCTCGATAATCGCCCAGATCGCGGCCGCTACGACGCCGCATACTTCGCCGGATCGACGGTGGACGATTACGTGGTGGTGTACTGCAGCTGTATCGAACCTGACAGCTGGATCCACCTTACCGCGGTCTGGAATGGCGACCTTGCGCAAATGACGTTGTACGATGACGATCAGCCGATCGACGAACTGGCCACGCCAAGCCCGATCTTGATGGGCGATGCCACGCTCTATATAGGGACCTGGAATCAGGGTGCCCGGTACTTCATCGGCGACATCGACGACTTCGCGATCTGGAGCCGCGCTCTACAGCAGCCTGAGATCGCGCTTCTCTCGCAGCAGCCTCCGAGCCCCTGAACCACGCATCGTGGAACCACCGGCGGCCGACGCGATGAATACATCCCAACGACTCTCTAAGGTCCTTCTGCTCGTGTTCTTGCCGGCCTGCGGCGCCGAAGGCACGTCGCGAGAGCATGTGGCACCGGCGGCGTCATGAGTGGAACGGGGATGGGAGCCAGGCGATGGGTGGATCGACATCGGGCGGTTCCTGGACGCGCTTCGATGCGGCTGCGACCGAGGATGGAGGCGCGGCGGTTTCCCAGCGGCGGGAGATCGGGCAGCGGCGCTGCGTCGGCGGGCAACGCGGGCGGCATTGCGGCGGGGACGGCTGGCAGCGCTGGAGGGCGTGTCCGTATTGGCTATAGAGGTAACAAAGGACATTCTTGACCTGCTGTGTGGCATTCGGTGTGACAGGAACGACGGAACATCGGCTCTCTCCGGCCACCCCCCGCTACCTCGGAACCGGGTTCTCCTCCCGCCCCACCCACGCCCGTCCGTACGCCGCCAATCCCGGGTCGGTTGTTCCATCGCCTCGGTTCGCGCAAGCGCCCAGGAATCCGGCGGCGAGGATGGCGATGCCGCGCACAGCATGTCGACTAGTCATTTTGCGGGGGACCTCACGGCGTAATCGCCAGGAGCTGGTTGTAGATGGGTGTCGACAACACGCCAGCCAGCGACGTGCGCACGTCGAGCGCAAAGACGGCCTGCGCCTTGACCGCCGCGGTTACGAATTTTTGGAGGTTGGCGTTGGTGTAGATCGCCGGGGAGTTGTCCGCGATCTCTTGTCCCCACGCTGCTTGCAGCGGAAAGTCCCACATCACCTGAAGGCCGTTCGGATCCCAGCGCGATGTGGGCAAGCCCTTGCCAGGTAACCCGTTCGACGCGATCCGAGTTTCGCCGCGCTGGGTGTCGCTAACCGAATCGCTGCCCGTACCGTTGAAGGTCACGATCGCGCAAGGATTCGCGGCCTTGCAGGTTGCACTGTAAGTGTTGGCCATGGCGGCTGTGACACCCCATCGCGCTTCGTACCCGTCGAAGAACCATCCGCGCACCTTCGCGCCGTAGCGATCGGCCCACTCCTTGATTACGGCGTTCCATTTCGGCGTGAAGGTCGCGTCGACTACCCAGTTGCTCACGGCCAGCGTGGTGAGTCCGAAACTGTTCGCCGCCTTGGTGTCACCCCAACCGACGTCCTCCGGGAGGTATAGGTACATGCCGATTCCCTTCGCCGCTAGCGCGTCGGCGATCTCCATCGGCAGATCTCGCTTCGAGCAACGCGTGTTCGCCGGCACGCCCGCGTACGTTTCGTACGCGGTGTTGGGCGAGTTGTAGTAACCGGTATTCTGCCCCAGCATGAGGAGAATGTTCTTGGCTCCGGTGTTCGCAACCTGCGTGGCGAAGCCAGGGACATCGAAGCTGTTCACCGCCGCATTCCACTCAACCGCCGTGTATCCCTTGTCGGCGGTCTGGCTGCGGGTGTCGGCGGAGTACGAGATGAAGAGCGTGAGCATCCCCGCCCAGTTGTCGTTGTTTAGGTTGTGGCTGTGGGTCTGGTTCGGGTAGCAGACACCCGCGAGCGGCGGCGCTCCCGCGGCCCCGCCCGTTCCTAGAGTTCCGCCCGACGCCGACGGGGCACCCTCAGCACCAGTTGCTCCCGCTCGCCCGCCTCCGGCGCCAGCCTGGGCGCCGCTCGTGCCGGCTCGACCGCCGATGCCACCCTCGGCGCCCGTCGTTCCGGCCTGACCGGCGGTGCCGGAGGACCCGCCCGAACCGGCGCCACCCAAATTGCCACCGATCGCGCCGCCACCGCGGGTTCCAGCCAGCCCACCGACGGCGCCGCTGGCTCCGCCGTTTCCTGAGATGGTGCTCCCGCCCGATCCAATCGCTCCACCGGCAGGAGGCAGGCGCGAGCCGCCGATCGCGTCCGAGCCGCCGATGTTCGTCCCTGAAGCTCCGCCGCTGTTTGACTCTCCCGCGGCTCCCGAAGCTCCGCCGGATCCGCCACCGGCGCAAGCGCCACCCGCAAGGGCGATTCCGAGACATAGGCCCATGGACAGCTGACGCAGCGTGGCTGGATTGGACATCATTTCTTCCGGAGGTTGGGGGAAGCATCGACGCGAGGCCGGCGCGTAGCGGCGTTCGTAGGCCGATGCGCTTCTTCGCATTTTGTGTCGGCCCCGCAGGAGATAAGGGCTGCAGCCTTAACAATTGGTGCATGTGCGGGATTGGAGCCCCAACTGCTTCTGCGCATAACCGGGTGGCAAGCCTTCCAGAGGCTCTGGCGCTCCGCGGCTATCCTTCGAATTCTTTTCGACTCGGGTAGATAGAGCCCAACACTGGTCGTGATCCGCCCCGATAGTGGCTTACCTCGACTATCGTGCTGGCCGCCATTCCAAGTGCTGGCGTATGGCTGGGTTCGTCATCTTCCAACAGCTGATCTTCCAACCAAGTCTGTACCCTCGGGGGAGGCGACGACCGAAGCGGAATCTGCGCGAACAGCTCGCGATGACCAGTGCCTCCAGAACATTTGCGCGTCGGGGGCTACCGCTACGGCCTGTGGTAAGGGCGGTGGCGCTTGCACGACCTGCGCGAGCAACGAAACCTGCTCGTCCGCGACCTTTACGTGCACACCGCTGCCTTGTAACTCCAGCACCTGCCCGAACGGCTGCTGCGACGCCACCAATGCCTGCCGCGCCGGCACGTCGACCAGCGCGTGTGGAGGGGGTGGACTACAATGTGCGGCCTGCGTCGGCAATCAGACGTGCAGCACTCAGCGAGTATGCATTAACAATCTGTGCTCTTCGTCGACCTGCATCGGGTATTGCGACGCCCAAGGCAAGTGCCAGGCTGGCTCTTCCAACGCGGCTTGCGAAACCAAGGGGTTGAACTGTGTAGCTTGTAACGCCGTCGAAACCTGTTGCACGAACCACACCTGCTAGGCTCAGGGATGTATATCAGCAACTGTCCGACCGGTTGCTGCGACGTCACTGGCCACTGCCAGCCTGGCAACAGCGCGACGTCTTGCGGCTACGCTGGGTTTGCATGTGTCAACTGCAATGGCGGCGTCTGTGACGGGAACGACCATACCTGCGGCGCGCCATCAACCTGCAACAGCTCCACCTACACCGGCGGTTGCTGCGGGAGCCGCTGACAACCAGTGCCACGGCGGGGCACGAACGCTTTCTGCGGAGCGAGCGGCTTTACCTGCGAGGCCTGCTCGTCGAATCAGAGCTGCTCGTTCCCCTCCGGGTTTTGTGGATAGAGCCTGTCGTCGAGAGCGACCACTATCACGCAGATCGCCCGAGCTGCCTGTCCGGAGGGTCTTGCCGCGCCGGTAGAGGTCGCTCCACCTCCGAGCCCCCGGCGGTACTGGACCTCCGGAAGGGACTGGCACATTGGCATATGATGGACATGTGCCGATCTCGTCTACTTGGAGGGGAGTTATGAGTGGCCCAGTGACCAGCAGCCAAACGCTAGTGGCGGTCGGATGGTGCCAGCGCACGCTCCGCGAGGCCGCGAAACGATCCTCGCGGGAACTGGGCGAGGTATTGTGCGCTTAAAGCCCGGACGTCGGCGTCGTTGTTCTCGATGGCGGCCTCGATCGAGATGGCGAGGGCCTCGTCGGCCAACACCCCTCTTGGGTGCCACTCGAGGTATCGGTTCGCCAACGCCCGCGCCAGCTTCGGGTCTCGATCGACGCGCAACGCGTGCGTCGCTTGGATCAGAAGGGATGGGTCGTCGGAAGGCGGAGCCAATGGCAGCCGTCCTCGAGAATGAACTTCGAGCGGCAACCGGCGCACCGGCGCTGCCGGCCGTGACTCCGTCGACCGGACCGGTTCGGCGGCTCGAGCCTGGGACGTCACGTCGGCGCGTGCTGCCTCTGGTCGCGCCGATGGTCTGAAACCAACCTTGCGTGAGATGAGCGTCTGGCACGAGCGAAAAAGCCGGTCAGGCCAATCCGTGAGTGCCGCGCTGGCTATCGCGCCGCTGCCGATCAGGAGAGCCGCGACGACGACCGGCCGAACCCATACGGAGCGTCGTCGCACCCATCCGTGCCCAAGGCTCAACAGCAGCCGCTGCTTTCGGCCGATCGGTAGGTGGAATGGTTCCATGCTCTCGACCAGCTTGACGGCCCGTACGCGGACCCAGGGCGCCTCGCCCAAGCAATCGCGGGAACCGTCGATCAATCGGTGGAGCGGAGCAAATTCGTAGTCTCTGGTCGCCATTAAGCTCCGGCCGCCTTACTACGCCGGCCTAGGGCAGGCGCTGTCGGGTCATATCCGCGCTGGTGGCGGGCGACGAGCGCTAGAAGCTCTTTTCGCGCGACGTGAAGCCGTCTCCAGACCGTGTTGACGGGGACGGCCTGGATGCGCGCAATCTCCTCGCCCGAGAGACCGTCGATCTCGAACAGTACGAAGGCGGCCCGGCGGTCGACGTTCATTTTCGAGAGCAGCGCGAGCAGGATGTGCTGGCTCTGTTTATGCTCGAGCGCTCCCGCCGGACCCGAGGCATCGTCTGGCAGTCCATCGACTGCGTCGGTGTGTTCTCGGGTGAAGATGCTCTTGATCCAGATTCGGCGCCTGAAATCACGGACCTGACGCTGCGTGATCCGATAGAGCCATGCGGCGGGGTGGCTGCCATCGAATGCGTGGAGTCGGCGGCTAGCGACGAGGAATACCTCCTGCGCGATGTCGTCCCGGTCTGCCTCGGGCCCGCCAAGTGCGCGAATCCACCTGAGGACGCTCTCACACCAGACGTCATAGAGGGCTAAGAACCTCGTGCGACGCGCCAAACGCGAGCTCGGGTCTTGAGGGACACAGTCGGGCGGGATACTGGTCGCCGATACTGAAAAGCCGGCCATTAGGTTCACAAGGGCCTGTGGGCAGCAATTCCTTCCCGGAAACGACACGCAAATACGAAATGCATTTCGGAGGTCTCGCCGCGACCTCGGGTTCGGATATGTTCATCCCGTGAGCAGGCGGCGCCCTTGTGATCACAAAGTGGGGCTGGCCGTGGTCTTCGCTGTCCAGGCCGCCACCGCGGCGAGAGGCGCCATAGTCGATCCGGCTTTGCTCATCGGAGGTTCTAGCGACTGTCCGACACCGACTCTGGTCTGGCAGCATCTGGCGCCGCTGGTGTCGAGCCAGGTTCTGCTCGATCGACTGGGGAGCCCCAGCGGACCGGCGTCGCCCGTGCAAATCGTCGACCTCGGTTCATCGCTCCATGTCACCGTGGGGAATCGCGTCCGCGAATACCGGGAAGAGGTTCGCGACTGCGCGAAGCGTGCTCAGTTCGCTGCCCTGTTCGTCGCCCTGGTCGTGGGCGCCGACACAACGGCGGCCAGCACGCCTCCCCCGATCCGCGTCGACGCCATTCGCGTAGCCACCCCGGAGGTCGTCGCCGTGCCTCCGGTCGCGCACTTTCGCTTGGAACTGGGCGCGACCGCAGGGACGGCGTTCGGTGTGCGCGGGCCGACGATTGCGCCAGGGCTCGCGCTCAGGATCGCCCTCGGCAATCGGCGTCTCATTCCAATCGCGGGTCTGACCGTCCTGGCGCCGTCCGGCGAGATCGTCGATGGCATCGGCATCCGCCAATGGCAGGCGGCGGCTGACGTGGATCTGCGTTCGGCCTTCCACGCGGTAGGCCGATTTCGTTTGTACGTCGAGCTCGGCGCGGCAGTCGAGCTGCTGTCGGATCGACCGACCAATCTGTCCGTTGCCCGGACGCAGGTCTCGTACGCGGTCGGTCCCCGGGCTGCGGCCGGGATGCTGCTCGCGACGCGAGGACGTCTGTGGCCCTTCCTCCTGATCCACGGCGACTGGTTTCCCTTCTCCCCGGAGCTGTTCGCGTTGCCGGCGGGCGATCTCGGGCAAGCATCTCCTTGGAATGTCGGCGCCACCGCCGGTGCTTCGTGGGGGGGACTTTGATGGCGGACCGCCGTGGCACAATCGTGGCGGCCCTCATGCTGCTGTTTTCCGCCGCGGGATGCGGACCTCGCATGGACCTCGGATCTAACGTCTTATGGGCTTCCCTGTTCGAGGGCGGGACCTTCGGCGAGTGGACCGGCGTCGCCGGTGGGTCAGCCAACGCCTTCCCTTCCCCAAACACGATTGTGGTGTCGGACGCTTATGCTCACCACGGTCGTTACGCCGCCCTGCTCACGATCGACGCCGGGCCGGACGGAACCCAGGCAAACACGGGCCTTGTACGCCAGGGTGGGCTGCCCGTCCAGGGATACTACAGCGCTTGGTACTACCTGCCCCGCACGATCGAGGTCGGCACCTTCTGGATCATATTCAAATTCCGGCTGCGTACCGACGCCAGCGATCCCGATACCGAGAACGAATTCTATGATCTCGAGCTCGTGAACGCGAACGACGGTTCGCTGACGCTGTTGGTCTACGACCACCAGTCCGGGACGAACGTTCCGCTGGTGTCGCCCCAGCCCGTCGTGCCGGTCAGCGTCTGGTTCCAAATTGAAGCCTTTTATCGAAACGCACAGGACGACTCGGGGCGACTCACAATCTGGTTGGATGGCCAGCAAGTCGCCGACGTGACCGGTCAACCGATGGCGCCCACGCCGTGGGTCGAATGGGACGCCGTCAACGTCGGCGAGAACCTGACACCCTCGACCGCGGTCGTCGCGATCGATGACTGCGCGATCAGCCTTTCCCGGGTGGGACCGACCGGCATCATCGCAGAATAAGACGATCGCGGGAAGGAAACCGCGGGCGCACGCCCTCCTTGTCGAGCGACCATGAGTATAGCCGTCTTGCGTTACATCCTTCTGGGGTTCGTCGTCGGGGCCTATGGTCAATGGGCGAGCAGCGACGACGAGTCTATCAACCGGCGCGGGCGGAGCGACCAGTGGCGGACCTGATTCGGGGACGGGCGGACCGGGCTCGGGCGCTGCCGGATAGGCTGGCTCGAACGCGGGCCAAAGTGGTGCGATGGGAGTTGGATCGGGTGGCAGCGCGGGCGCAGGTTCCGGCGGAAAGACTGGCCTGGGTGGCGGCGGCGTGCCGGGCAATGGCATCGGCGGAGGGCAGGCCGGGAGTGGGGGCATTCGAGCGGGCGGCGGCGAATGAAGGTGACCCGGTTTTTACAGCCGACGGAACTCTCGTTAACAGGACCTTTTTCCGCCTGGAGAAAAATATGTCGACCGTTCGCCGCAGGACGCTTGGCTTTCACTTCCTCTCGATCCTTTCGTTCGTGCTGGCCATTCCACCCCTGCTGGTCTCCTGCGCCAATAACGGGATGGGGACTTCCGACGGCGTGGCCGGGACCTCGGGCGAGGGAGGGAGTAACGGCGGCGTGGCGGGGGAGCCTGGGGGCCGAGGTGGGGCGGGGACTGGGGTTGGCGGGTCCAATTCGGCGGGGACGTCGGGAAGCGCAGGTGGTAAAGGGGGAATCGGTTCGGGCGGGGCCGGTTCCGGGAGCGCGGGAACTTCGGGGGAAGCGGGGGCGTCGCAGGTTGGTGGCCGGGGCGCGGGAGGCGCCGTGGCCACGGGGGGACTGGCTGGAGGTGGCCGAACCGGGACGGGGACTGGAGGTAGCGGGTCGGCCGGATCGAGTGGCGGTAACCTTGGAATGGCGGGCCATGCAGGTAACACGGGCGCAGCGGGAACTCCCAGCCAGACCGGCATTGGCGGGAGCTCAAGCGGAATTGGCGGCACCAGCGCCGAGGGGGGGGCAACCGGCCGTGGCGGATCCGGGGGAAGCGTTGGTGCGGCGGGCACCTCCGGCGTGGGAGGCAGCTCCGGCACCGCGGGCACCTCCGGTGGTGCAGGTACGTCGGGCACAGCCACTCCCTTCGGGTGCAAGTTTGCGTGGGGGGAACCCAGCCCCGGCGGATCTTTGAATTCGTACGGCTGGTTGCAGTTCATGACGAACTGGGCAGGGTCGTCGATTGCGGCCAATGGCAACGTGTCATCCTGTGAAAGCTGCGGTTGGCTGTCGCAGCTCTCCTCGACAAACATTGTTCCGGCCTATTACGCCTACGTGATCGGATTCTATGGCCATGCGAACGGTCTGCCGGACGGCAACCAGAGCGGCGGTCCCAACCTGACGACTGGTGCCTCGGCCCTCATCATGGGCGCTGCCAATACGGCATGCCCATCGGGTCAGCTGTGTGCCCAGAACAAGATCGTACAGGCCTATGCGTACTATGCCAAACAGAGCCATGCTGTCTGGCCGACGAAGCCGCTCATCTGGCTCCTGGAAGGCGACTTCGTTCAGTATGCGGCTTCGTCGCAAAGCAAGCCCCTCACCTATCCCCAGCTAGGACAGCTCGCCGCCCTCATCACGTCGGCGATCAAGACCAACATGCCAAACGCGATCGTCGCTATGGATCACTCGACTTGGAATTCGGACGACGTGACGAATTCTTTCTGGAATGCGATGACACAGGCCGACCTCGACATGGTGTGGACAACGGGCGTTGGGAACAACAATGGGTTTCTGAGCACGGGAACCAACGCCAGCAGCTACAACGGTAAAACCTGCACGTATTCGTACCTCCACGCGCTTACCGGAAAATCAATTCTCGTCGACGAAAGTGCTGGGCTCTCACAGGCCAGCGATACCTGGTCCAACCAGACTGCGGCGACCTTGAACGCACGCATCTCCGAGGGGGTAGTCGCCATCAATGTGAGTGGCGCGCCGTCCACGTATCAGGCGAACGTCACCAATCTCTCGTCTCAGCTGAACAGCACCTGTCGATAGGCACCCGCATTTCGCGCGAATATTTAGGCCCCGGCGGAGAAATGCCGACCACCCGCGACCGGACCTAACGCGCTTCGGCGGGGAATCTGCGTCACTTCGAGTCCCGAGACTTCGGCAAGGCAGAAGGGCACGATCTTTTGTGGAAGGTAAGGCCTCTCGGTCGCCCTTGCGGAGGGTGAAGGAATCGTCGTTGTTCCCGAGGGAGGACCCATGCGCCAAGTCAGGATGCTGCTAATTTTGCTGCCGCTTGTGGTTGGGGCGTGCGGCACGTCGTCGGTCGTCGAGGACGACGGCGGCGCTGGTGGCTCTGGAACGGGCGGCCGACAGAATATAGGCGGCTCTGATGGTGGTGGCGGGGCATCGGTGACCGGCGGTGGAGGTTCGGCAGGTATGCGAGCGGCCGGCGGGGCGGCGGGTTCGGGCGGCGCTCCAAGCTTCGGCGGATCTTCGGGTGATGGCGGACGAAACACCGGTGGCGATGGCGGCAACGTCGGCGGCGATCGTGGCGCCACCGGCGGCAGCGGTGCCGGCATCGGCGGCTCAGGCAATACCGGCGGCAGCCCGTCAGGCGGAAGAACTGGATCGGGCGGGGCGGCCGGGCGCGCCGGTTCGGGGGGCGGCGGCCATGGTGGTACTGGCGGCTCGCTGGGCGGTGGTGGCGGGGCAGGCACCGGTACTGCAGGCGGGGGCGGGGGTGGCCCTGCGGGAACCAATGGTACCGGAGGTGGTGGCGGCGGTGGTCGGGGCGGCACGACCGGCGGCGCTGGCGCATCAGGTTGCGGCGTGTCGCCAGTCACTCCCAATGCGACCCAGCAAGCCAAGAACGTCCTCTGTTACCTGTACAGCCAGTACGGCAACCACGTGCTGTCGGGGCAGGAAGAAAATGCGACCGGGCAGGTAGCCGACGCCAACGTCGAAGTCGACTATATCTTTCAGCAGACTGGCAAGTACCCGGCAATTCGCTCGTTCGACGTGAACAATGCGGGCATCGCCAGTCGCTGCCTGTCCTGGTGGCAGTCGAATGGCCTATGTGTCTTTGGATATCACATGGGTGCGCCGAGCACCTCGGACGGTTATACCGGCTCGATGACCGCAGTAAACGGAGGCATCGATAGCGTCGTGACAGCGGGATCCTCGAACAACACGGTGTTCAACCAGCGTCTCGACAATGTGGTCACTCAGGCGATGCAAGTGCAAAGCGGCGGCGGCGTTGTCATTCTCCGACTGTTCCACGAGGCAGGAGGCACTTGGTTCTGGTGGAGCAAGGAAGGCGGAGCGGAATACGTCAAACTCTGGAACTACGCCTTCAATTACATCACCCAAACTCGAGGTGTGAAGGGCATCCTGTGGCTTTTGCCGTACGATGGCTCGCCCCAATCTTCGTTCTTCCCCGGCGATGCGCACGTCGACCTTGCGGGAGCGGATACCTATAACGCCGTCGACGACTATAGTCCCGCCACCTCGCTATTCAACTCGGTTGTAGGTATCGCGGGGAAAGCGATGCCGATCGCCTTGCACGAGAATGGACCGATTCCCGATCCGGATCAGCTGCAGTCGACGAAGACGAATTGGCTTTGGTTCAACACATGGACCGCGCCCTACCCTGAAAATGACACGTCCGTAACCGAACTGAAGAAAGTGTACACGAGCAGCTACGTCATCACGCGCGATGAGATGCCGAGCCTCAAGTAGATCCGAGCCTGCTCGAAAGACCCATCGGACCTCACACGGCAGACCCAGATAGGTTTGCATGCGCGCTCGAGACCCTGCGTCCCAGACCGGTCCCCGCCCGACCGCCGCCAGTTCCGCCACCGGCTCCGCCGCCAACCGCCCCACCGCTATCGGAGCGCCCGCCGGTGGCGGGCCCGTTACCGGCGTTCCAATCCGCCCCCCGCGCCTACGTCCTCCGAGCACCGCCGGCCCTGAGACGAATGGGCAGCGTCGTGGAACCTGGCAAAATGCCAAAATCATATTCGGAATTAAAATTCTGGCGAAGGAAGGCGCACCGCGGCTTGTCACGCCGGTGATGTCGTCGGGAAATTCAGAATTCAGCGTCGGAACGCGGCACCGAATGTCGGGAGCAGGAGGTGCGAGCGACGTGGGCCGGTGTTCCGTCGCGATGACCGGATGTGACCCAATAAGTGGAAGCTACTCGCGGCGGCGGGTTCGTTTTAGCCGTCAAGGCGCGACGGCGCCGTCGGCTCCAGCCGCGCCCCGCTGCCTCGGTGTTTGCCTGAATCTCAAGTAGCATGCGGACGGATGGTGCGAGGACTGTAAGTTTCACTGCCAGTGGGGCACCGAGAAGGACTGCGTGTCCAACTGCGGGGAGCCTTGGGACGAGAAGCCTGTTTGAATTCCGTCGATGGGAAGGTTCTCCGATTCCGACGGATGGATAGGGTAGCCACCACGCATGCCCGCAGCCATTGGCTTGCGCGCCCGAGGTTCCCCGTAGAACGCTCATCCGGCGTCGGCGTAAGAAGCGCCCGGAGGGGACGACGATGACCATGATGATCTGCCGTCGCTTGCGCGCCTCCTTGAAGAACCGGAGGAGGTCCGTAAACACGGACTTTGGATCGAGGTTCTCCTCGGGCTGGTCGATCACAATGGGTCGGTCGTCCGTCGTATCGAGTCGCAAGTAGATGATGAGCAGAACAACACCGCGGGTCCCGGGAGAGAGCTGATCGATGTCGACCCCGTCATACGTGATCGCGTAGTCGACGCGGATGTGATCGGTCGAGAAGAGCCACGCCGCCATTTCCTCGAGGGTCACGTCCGTCGCGAAGCATTCCTGGAGCCTCGGCACCTCACCAAGCTCCGCCTGGACCGCCTTGATGGCGGCGACAGGATCGCCGTCGTCCTCCCACGCGGGCACGAGGTGGTCCGTCGCGAGCCTGTAGAGCGCACCGGGCTCGGTCACGGCATGGCGCTTCCGCATGTCGAAGAGGCGTTCGCCTCTGCGGATCCAACCGTCGACGTCCGCTCGCCGACGCACCTTTAACGTCAGGCTGCGCTCGGCGACGTCGAGCGTTCCCAGCTCACTTTCTAGGGGGAGGTACAGTCGACGCAGGATTGCCTCCTCCGCGATGACCGCGTTCACGATGCCTTGGTAGGAGGCGAACCGTTCGGTCTGATGCTCCCGGATCCTGTCTCGTGCCTTCGACACGTGCTCGATCTGCTGCGCGAGCGTCTTGTGCTCCTGGGCCTTTGCCGCCTGCGCCTTCGTCAGGTCCGCTAACTGCTTCTCCACGATGCCCGCGTCGCGGAGCACCTTCTGCGCCGCAGCCAGCCGGGCCTTGATCTCCATGTAGGACCCCGGGGGGAACGGGGGATCCGTCGGCCCGCGAAGGCGCGCCGCTTCTGCCTGGACCTTTTCGCCAGCGTTTCTCAGTACCGCTTCATAGTTCCCGACGAACGAAAGGGAGAAGGACTTCTCCTGTTCGGCGGTGAGGCCGGAGCACGCTTCCCGGACCCTCGCCAGGAATGCCGCCGATCGCCGGCGGGCGTCCTCGGCGGCGGTTCGCAGTTCAATCTGGAGGTCGCCTATCGCCTTGGTCCGGACGGCCAGCGCCTTGAGCTCCTCTTCCCGCTTGGCCATCTCGCCCTGGAGCGCCGCGAAGGCCCGCTGCTTCTCCCGCGCCCCAGGCGGCGCGGTTTTCGCGAGGAGCTTGTCGATCTTCGCTCCGTCGGCGGCCAGTTCCGCCAGCTTCCGACGCATCTCGGGCAGGCGCCGCTCCGCCGCGTACTCTTGCGCGATCAGTTCGCTGCGCAGCCTCACGTCGATCTCCAGCGACCTCTTCGTCTCGTGCAGGGCCTCGGTCTCGCGGGCAAGCAGTGCCTCGAACGTGACAGCGTCCAGGCGCTCATCTGGCTCAAGCCGCTGGAACACGATCCGCTCCACCTCGGCGCGCAGCCGATCCTGTCGGCCGTCCGGGTCGCAGAGCGATTCTACGAAGTGCTGCGACAGGTACAGGACGCCGCCCTGTTGGGGGTCCTCAAGGTCGGCCGCCTCATCGAGCGTCGTGCCGACGACCGAGGCGTCGATAGCGGCGTCGTTCTTGGCGCCGTCACCCCAGGTGACCGAGACGATGGCCTTCTTGATGAACCGCTTGGCCTTGCCGAGGAACGACGCCGGCCCGCGCTCGTACGACTGCGCGCCGTACGCGATGAGGTCGGCAAGCGCCGTCTTCCCTGAACCGCGTGACCCAATGATGGCGACGAGGCCCGGATTCAGATCGATCGGCGCCGAAGGGCTCCTTCGCGGTCATTCGCGCGGTGCCGGCGACACCGGCGCAGCTGCTCCAAAGCATGAGCGGGGGAGGGGGGAGCAGTTTTGCTGCTGGCGCGGCTCTCGCCATGGTTGCCGCGCGCGGCGCCGGCGGCGCAGGCAAGGGTGGAGGAAATGCCGGAGGGTGGTGGTGGCGCCGAGGGCGGAGGCAAGGGTGGTGGACTGGATGCGGCCGGGGAGCGCGGGCGCGCCCAAGCGGCCATCGCGGCGTTGTCCCGCGCAGGAGGCCAGCCGAGCTCCGGCCCCCCGCCTATCCAAGGCGCGGCCGACGGTGCCGCAGCTGATGAACTAAGGGGCGAGAAATAATGGATACGGAAGCTACGACCCTCGACGTTGTGCCGTCGGCCGCAGAGAGCGAGGAGCGGCCGAAGCCGGTCCTGATCGGGGCCACCCGCGCACAGCCAATGGACCGGTCGCCGTCGGATAAATGCCGGAGCCATGGGGCGTTACCCCACGCCCAGGTCGGTGGAGACGATGCGTTTATTTTGGCCTGGGTCGCAGTAATGCCGCGGTTCGCAGTAAGGGTCTGCAGCTGGTGCTGTCTATGGTCCTGAACATAGCCCTCGGCGCAGCCGTCGTGTTCCTCGCATGGAGAAACGAGCAGAAGGAGCCGCTGGTCTTCGTCCGAGACAGTCTGGGGAACGTCGTGCAGGCGGACTCCGGCTCATTCCTGCACGCGGGTGACGCTCGGAATGAGGCAGAGATCAAAGGATTCCTCCGCAGGTGGGTGTTGGACGCGTTTACCTGGACGCCCCTCGATGTTGAGGATCGGCTAAAGGCCTGCCTGCAGCTCGTCGACGGGAAAGCGCAGGCCGTGGTGAAAGCGGGACTGCGGCTCGAGGAGCGGCAAGCCCTCGTCGATCGTGGTACCTCCGGCCGCGTCTACGATGACAAAACGGTAGGCAGGGAGCCGCAGGTGGCGATCGTGCGTCCCACCCCTCTTGAGGTGATGGTGTCGTTCGAACACTACTATGTCGACCGGTCGGGACGAGCTGCCGATGCGGGCCACTTCTTCGTACGCGCGGTGTTGAAGCAGGTGCCCCGTTCGCCCGTTAATCCCAGCGGTCTCATGATCGCCGACGTCCAGATCTCTCAGGACCTCTGACAGAACCATCTAACAGGGGGCCTCCGGGTGGCCGCCCCATCGATCGCGTCCTAGCTTCGGTCTCCGTGTAGGATGAAGTTCTGTCGAGCATCGCGCCCGCCCCGAACCCATTCACCTTGGATGACAAACATGACACGACGCACATACAAAGCTGCGTTCCACCCCATCGGTCGACTGGTTCTGTGCATCCTTGCGCTCCTCCTCGGTGCACCGCTAGCGGCGGTCGCCGACCCGTTTCCCGCGCCCACGTGCGCCTCGGTGTTTTCGGGATCGCAAAGGCATGCCATCGACGACGCGTGCGGCTCCGAGGGTGACGGGACGACGGATGCGAAGAGGGCCGAGAGCCGCGCGAAGAACAATCTCTGCACCGAGGGCGGAAGCAATCCTGTCACGGTGACGTTTGCCACCTTCAAGGCCCTCCAGAAGGAAGCGAACGACCGGAAGGACAAAGACATCCCGTCCGGAGGCTCATCGAGCCTGCCGCCAGACCGGACGGTTCTCGCCTCGCTCGTGACGGCATCCAATGGCAAGAAGGTCGGAGAGGGAAGCTTCGTGCGCCTCGTCGCGTTCCTGCTCGATGCTCATCACTCGAATGTGAGCGGCGGCGAGGCGGTCAACTGCAAGAAGGGCGGAAAGCCGAACAACGACATCCACATCGCGCTTGTAGCGACGAAGGGCGAGGATGACATGTGCACGAGCCTGACGGCCGAGATGATCCCGCACTATCGTCCGAGGGAGTGGGAGACGGTGGCCGGCGCCAAAATCGACCGGCCGGTCCGCGTGACCGGACAACTCTTTTTTGATGCCAGCCACTCGCCATGCTCTGGCAACAAGCGCCCGAGCCCGCAGCGGGCCTCAATCTGGGAGATCCACCCTGTCGACGCGTTCGATGTCTGCAAGTCCAAGACCCTGGCCTCTTGTCCAGCCAACAAGGAATCGGCATGGATCCCGTTCGACCAGTGGATGGGTACGGAAGAGCAAGAGGAGTGATGCGCGAAATGCTCCCCAAATGTCAGCCCAGGTAGACCGTCGGCTCAGGTCAACACCCCGGATTGGGCGTAATCTGGCTTACCGGCCTGAGAACGTCACCTCCCGTTTGCGGTCAAGGCCAGTTGAACTCTGGGACTCTCAGTCTTGTTCCAGGAAGGTCCCGTTCTCTCGAAGCCTAGCCAATCAGCTAGCTATATAGCTAGACACGGTGTAAGGCTTTGACTTCTTGTTCTAACGGTGCAGAAATGCTAACAACAGACGTCGGCTTGTGTTCTTGGCGCAGTGGAAGTGAGGGTAGGTTCATGAGGGTTGTCGGGCTGAGTGCATTTGCTCTGATTCTTGCATCCGCGTCCGTATCGCAAGCGCAACAAGACGTTTTCGAAGGGCAACACGCGTCGAGCCCCGCACTCACGGCGGCCGCCGATGGTGCATTCTTGCCGCAGACGCTGTCCGCCCGCATCGGCAGGGTCCCGGTATTTGCTTTCGGGTCCGGGGGTTACGATTCCTCCCGCACCGGGCCCCTTGCTGACTCGGCGGTCGAAGTCGAGATCTGGGGTCCTTTTGCCATAAGAGCCCAAACGACCTACAGCAATGACACAGCTAGGATGCGCCCCAGCATCGCGGGCCGTGTTCAACTGTTGCGTCAAGAGAGGCACGGCGTCGACGGCGCGCTGACTGTCTTCTTCAAGACGGAGGGCTTCACGGAAACTGAGGGTGAAATCGAAACGTTTGCTTCGGTGGGGCACCGTTTCGAGAACCTGTCTCTTATTGGGAACCTGGTCTACGGACAAGATCCAGAAGGCAACGAGAGGGATGGCGAGGTCCGCGCTGCAGCCTTTCATCAAACTGGGAGGTTTGTTCTGGGGCTCGACTCTCGGGTCCGGTTTGCGATCGGGACCCAACACGGCCGTGCCGCGACCACCGAACCCAAGTTCGACTTTGTCGGAGGTCCGGTCGCCACGGTGGCAGCGGGACCGATCGGCGTCTTTGCTGAGGTGGGTCCGAGCGCGTTCCAGCTTGCAGGCAACCCGCTGCGCGCAGGCGTTGTTGTCGTTGCTGGCCTCGGGGCGGCGTATTGAAAGGGAGAGCTCAAAGGTCCCTTTCGTCGGGTTCTTCGCAAGTGTAGCCGCGTTCGCGCTGATAGTGCGCGCTGTCACAACGTGCTCTACCGCTATTCGCGGTGCCACGAACAGCCGCTGCTGTCGCCATGCTATTGCCAAATTATCGAGGCTACGTCGGCACCGACGCTCTACCATCACCTCTACTGGAAACGGCGATTTGAAAGCGCCGCGTTCGCGCATGAGGTTGGCGGCCAGTCCGTAGCCAACGGTTTCGAAACCGACCGAATAGGACGATTCAGTGCGGAACCGACGGCCAGGATTCAGGCCGCCACGATAAAGGTTGGCGGTTTCGGGGAGATGAGCCATCCTAGCTCGGACGCCATGAAGAGGACGACGCGCGTACAGATTCGAGTCATCGTCACAATAATCGTCGGCGTAGTGGGTTGCGGCAGTAGCGGCGTCCGTCTCTCCGACGCCGGTGGCACCGATACGGGCAGAGACGTCTTCCCAGGCGACGCGCTGGACGGAGGCTACGTCGACCAGGGGCCGGCGGGCCGCGGCGGAGCGGGCGGCGCCGGCGGCATGACGGGCGCCGGCGGCGTGGCTGGAGCCGGAGACGGCTCGGCAGGCGCAGGGGCTGCCGGCAATTCCGGAGCGGGGGGTGTCCCGGGATGCGGGACGCTCGCAAACACCGCCAGCCCAGTCACGCCAACGTCGCTTGCCGCGACCCGCCGCGATTACGCCGGCGGGCCGCTGGCCGACGGGGTGTACGACCTCATGGCGGTGGAGCAGACAGACCCGATAGTCGCGGGCGAGCAATATCGCCGAACAATCTCGATCGAGACAGGGGCCACCGCATTTCAGTGGGCCATCGACGACGTAAATGTCGTCGGCTCGGGCAGCTTCGATCTGGCAGGTGGCCTAGCGCTGTCCGGCGCCGTTGTCTCGTTCTCTGGTTCGTGCGCGCCCGGCGGCGGTTACTTTTACACGGCCAACGGTACTCAGTTCGCGCTCTATTTCATTCCCCCCAACATGAGCGAGAAGATCTACCACTTTCAGCTCCACCAGTAGCGAGCGGACATCGGGCTGGACAGCGACTCGTCCTTGAAGTACGGTCGCGGCGGTTCAGTGGGGATCCGCAAGCCTGCGGAGAAGGGGATCGGGATGAAAGCCGCCAAGTTCTTCTGTGCATTGATCATTGTCTTGGTGTGCGCCGACGGTATCGTCTCCGCGTTCAACAGTCCGGAACTCGTGATGGGATTCGAGGTCCCCGCCGATTGGTCCTCGACCACCCCCGGGGTAACGCTCGGGACATCGTCGACGCACACGGAAGGCTCCGCTTCGCTCTCCGTTCATCCGTCGAGCAGCAACGGGTGGACGCCATTGCTCAGCCTGCCGCTCGGTACGCTGGCCGCTATGAGTCCGACGGTCGCGATCGACATCATGCTGCCTACGCAGCAGGCGAATCCCAACTGGTTGGGGGCGGTGCAGATGTACATCAGCTGCCCCACTCACAACATCTACAATGCATACCTCGCCGAGGTGGAACTGACCGGCAAGCCGCTTGGCGTATGGAACACCCTCACGTTCCCGCTGACGGGAAGTGAGGCAGCCAGCCTCCTCGCGTCGGGGTACTCGGACTTGACGTTCACTGTAGTTCTCAACGTCGCAGTGCCGACGTCTGGAATCTACCTGTTCGACAATTTGAAGTTCCTTCCGGTAACTGCCAGCGGCTGCGTCGGACAGCCGAACGGTACCCTCTGTACCGACGGCAGCGCGTGCACGCAAATCGATAGCTGCCGGGGCGGGGTGTGCGTGGGCTCGAGCCCCCTGATCTGCGACGACAACAACCCCTGTACCGCCGACCGATGCGATGTGACGCTCGGATGCGTCCACTCTCCGATCTCGTGCAACCTCAGGAACGGTCGCATCGAGGCAGAGTCGTTCGACGCCCAGAACGGCATCGCCGCCAGCCCGACCTTCGTTACGCCCATAAACGCGTCTGCCTGGGTTCAGTTCAACAACGTCAACTTCGGCAGCCCCGGAACCACGGGGCGGTTCGAGGCCATGCTCCTGGGCGCGGCCAACGACCGGCACGTCGAGCTCCACCTGGATTCACCAAACGGCACCCTCGTCGCGGATCTCCTCACGTTGCTCAGCGACCCGGTCGCGCCGACGCCCCAGTCGATCGACTTCATCACAGCAGTTTCCGGGGTACACAACGTCGTCGTCGTTTTTAAGACCACGGACGCAGGAAGCTTGGACTGGTTCCAGCTCGAAAAGGCGCTCGGGAGCGATTCGATCGCAACCTTTCCGCCTGACTTCCATCACTCGAACCCCGGACAGGGCTTCCCCACGAACGTGTCGGCCGCGACCGAGGCGCCGGACGACATCCCCAACCCCGGGTGGATCATGCGGACCTCACCTCTGAGCTTGCCGGATGGCCAGAGCAGGGTAATGGGGATCCAGACGGACAGGACCGCCGGAGTGGTCGCCCAGGCGCGCTGGGCGGGTCCGGCGGGCAACGTGACGATATCGCTGCTCAACGGTCAGGGACAGATCCTGGCGACCAACACGTCTATGGCAGTTCAAGGGGGGGGCACCGCATTCGTCGGCGCGAACGCCATACCGGCCCAGCAGATCGGAGTCATGCTGACCAACCACAGCGGCGTCGCGCTGAACATCAATATCAGGGTGGAGGCGGTACGATGAACGGCCGTCACAAGAGAATCGGACTCTGGTCCCTCGCGGTTCCTGCGGCGGCGCTGCTCCTCTGCCTGGCATCGCGCACGAGCCGGGCCGCCAGCCAGACGATCGACTTCGAGTCTTTTCCCAGCGGTCAGGCGGTCGCGGATGGGGTTGTGCTTGACGTGCAATACGCCTCGTTTGGGGTCGAGTTCAAGTACCAGCGGCCGAAGGTCCCCGTCATCGAGTCCCCCATAAACGCGCCAGTGGCGCACTCGGGGACGTTTGAAGCGATGGGGCCTGACTATTCGCAGGAGTTCAGCAGCAGCGACTTCCGCATAACGTTCCGCTCGACTCAGTCGCTGGTCCAGTTGTACGGTGGCTCGGATTGCCTCAATGCCCAGGGCTCGCTCACGGCGTTCGACGTCAACGGCAACATCGTCGCGCCGGTCACCGGTCCCCTGCCACTTACGAACGGTCACACCTCCACACTGTTCACGGTCGCGACCAGCTCGCCCCAGATCCTCTCCGTGAGCTATCGCGCCTTTCCACCCAGCGGACCGAGCCTCTTCGACGGGTGCGATGAGGCTATCGACGACCTGCACTTCGAAGGGAATCCTCCCCCCGGCAGCGCATCCCCCCCGACGATCTCACTGACCGCTCCGTCTCCTGGCAATGGCACCTACTGGTCGAACCAGGCGCTGGTGGTCTCGGGCGTCTACAGTGGCACCGACCTCTATCCGCAGATCGAGATCGATCTGACGAACGTTACCCCGGCGCCCAACAGCACGTCGGGGGCGACGCTTTCGTTCTTCATACTGCTGACGCCGCAGCAAACGACCGGCACGAACCTGCCATTCTCGCTCACCCTTTTCCCGGCGGGCCAGTTGCCTGCAGGGAACTACAATGTGCTCGCCACGACAAAGGACTCTTCGGGGCAACAGGCGCAGGCGACAGTCAGCTTCGGGAACGTGCCACCCACGAACGGCTTCACGAACCTGGGGCCGTTCCTTTTCGGCGCATCGGCGGAGAGTTGCCAGATGGCATTCTACCAGAACGGGGCGTTAGGCTATCGGCTGAACGCGGCGGGGTTGACGTTAGAGACCGAGTTCGTCCCCACGGTGATCGCACAAAAGTGGCGGACCGTGAATGCTCCTATCTTCTGGCCGTTCAAGACGCTCGGATGTCCGACGTCGGCGGTAATCAACGTGACCCCGTCGTCCCCCAATAACCATTTTGTCAATAGTCCTGTGGATCCTCCCGTGAACGCGCCGCTAGCGGGCACCATAGCTCAGGAGTTCGAGCGCGGACGTATCTACGCTTCGACGGGCCGAGACGCTGTCTACGTCCCCGGAATCTTGAGGAGCGCGCTCTTCAATCTGGGTTTCGCGGCGTCTCGGAGCGGACAGCCGTTGGGGGGGATCAATCTTGAGGTCTACGAGGTCGGCTGGCCGCTGGCGGATCCCACCTGGTTCCTGGATTCAGCCGACCCCATCTGGGTCTTCCAGCGATTCGATCAGTACAACATTGGCCCTGTTTTCCAAAACACGATCGAGGTGCGGGGGCGAATGCCTCAGCTATATGTTGAACGGATCGGCGGCAGCCCGACCGAGCTCGCTCAGGCACAGCAAATCGCGAATCCGTTGAGCATCCCGACCGCGTCCGTGGATCAAACGACGCCGAGCGTGTGGCAGACGTTCCCCTGTTCGAAGGCGAGCACCGACCAATGGGTTACCAGCTGCGATACGTCCGCTCTCGGCGCGACTCATCCGGCGGGCCAGTTTTCGGGGGCACCGTATTGCGCTAATTCGCCGACCAGCTGCGACTCGAGCTGCAACTCGAGCTGCCAGACGGTGAACTTCTCAAACATTTTCAGCCTCCCGGAGTGGGTCGACACTGGCCTCATCGACCAGCAGAGCTTCTATCACGCGATCATTCGAAATCTTAACGAGAAGGGGCCTGATTCCGGCTCGAGTCTCGCGAACGGCGACATGCCGCTCAACCACGAGAACTGTAACCCTTCGGATTTGAACGAGATCCTGGGGGATGCCGAGGACGCCGGCGCGGTGGTGGTACTCGGCCTCTCGTGTTTGGCCGAAGTATTCACTTTCTTCCTGACCGACGAGTGCGATGACGGAAAGAGCTACACGGAGGGGGTCTTCTCGGGCAACTGCCGCTCCGACTGGAACCTGCACACCCGTCCGCTGCCGACGGCGGGGGACTGGCAGTACCAGAGCAACGGCAACTACGAAGTCTTGACGCCGACCATCGAGCCGGAGTTCGAGGTCGAGTTCGAGGCCGCCTACGCGAAAGATTATTTCAAAAACTTCCTACCCATGCCGAACGACCTTGTGACGATCCACGGCCGCCATATCGTCGACTGCGGGCACTGCCCGTTCAAGGCGGAAATCCATCCTCCCGACCTGATTTTAGACACCCGATCCAACCTGTCGGCGAATGATGGCTTTATCGAGCTAGACACCAAGATCACGGAGGCCTACCTGTGGGGTAACGGCTTCTTGCCTTTCGGTGTGCCGTTGACTGTGAACGTGTTCGCGCCACCGCGGCCATCGCCGACAGCGAGGATGAATGTCCTGCACGGCGAGAGCACGTACTTCAACCAGCAGAATGCGAACTATTCGTTCACAACGCTCTCCGGACAGGTAGCGATGACCGTCACCGGTCTCGACGGCGAGGTTGACGGCCATTTCTCGATTATCCCTAATAGCGGCGAGTGGTATTATCCGACCATCTCTCCCGCGGAAGTCGTCGACTTTTACCAGCTCTCCTGGTTCTAAAGGCTCGATGCGGTTGATCGCGATGCGGTTCGCCGTATCTGCTCTGGCGGCGGGGTTCTCCTCCGTGGCGGCTGCCCAAACCTGCCCGAGTCCGACCAGTCAGTACGACTACAGTGTCAACGTGGGTTTCTTGGTGGGTCTAACGGTTGTGCCGCACGTCCGGTTCACCTACGGCTTGGACCTGCGGCTCGGGCGCGGTCCGTTCTCCGGATTCGGTCGCGTCGAGGGACACGGGCGAGAGTACGCTCAGTTTCTGGTCGGGGTAAACTACGTGCACCATCCCGCCCAGGGGGAGGTCGCGGTAGCATTCAACGGGCGTCACGCGGACCACGATGTGGGCGATGTGGTGGGCTCGGCCCTTGGGCTGCATCTCGCGTTCGGTGACTGGAATTCCCTTGCCGGCGCCCAGCTTGAGGGGATGATTCCAGCAGTCGGGGACCGGCGCAACGGCGACGCGGGCATGTCGGTGTTCTGGGTCGTGCCGGGCGGGTGGCTCAGCACCCTCTCGTGCGGCACCGACTAGTCCTCTGAAAACGAAATGCTTTGCGGAACTCGGCGAGGTTTTCCTTCGCAAAGTCGATCAGTTGGGCCGGCCGAGACCATCCAGAAATCACGGATCCAGGGGACTAGGCCAATTCATGGGGAGTTCGTCGAGAGCGCGGACAGGTCGAGCTCCTTCAAGCGATCGTCGTCGATCCGCACCTGGTGCTTCTGCCGCACGCTGGCGGTCCAATCGTCGAGCTTCTTCGCTTCCACGGTACTGACCAGTCTTTGGTGGATGAGCTCGCGAACCTGGTACAGCTCGCGCGTGTAGCCCTTCGTTCTCTCGGTGACCTGGAGAACGTAGAAGCCTCCGTCCGTAGCGACGGGACCGCCCACGGTCCCTTCCGACGTTGCGAACGCTGCGTCAATGACGGTTCTGGGCATGATCGGGCTGGCGGGCTGGATGAGCCCGAAGTCGCCGCCGTTCCGTCGGCTGATCTCGTCTTCAGAGTAGCGCCGGGCGAGATCGCCGAAGCCGCCCGGGTCGGTGGGCGAGAGCGCCTTCGCGGCGGCGAGGACCTCGCGCGCCCGTGGCGCGCTTCTCACGAAGACGGCCCGCAGGTGAAGCCGATCCGGCCGCCTGAACTCGTCAAGATGACCAGAGTAGTACTGCTGGATCTGGGAGTCGGGGATGTCCGCTGCGTTCAGCTGCACGTTGTCCCGCAACATGCGCGAGACCATCTCCTGCTTCGCCGCTCGGATCACGCTCGGATGGGTGTCATATCCGCGGTCACGCGCCTCTTTCGCGAGCACTTCGAACCTGATCGCCTTTTCGACCAGATCCTTGGCATTCCCGGAGGGGGCCGCATTTGAGGTCGCGCGATACAGGTCCGGTGAGATCAGCTCATCAATGGTAAGGGGCTGGCCGTCTATGAAGGCCACCGCCGGGATTTGGCTTGCCGGCTCTCGCTCGTGAGGCTGAGAGTGCCTTCGGCATGCGGCCCCGCTCGCCGTGGCTGCAATGATGAGGGAGGCTACGGTGGTCTTGTTCATGGTGCCGTATCATAGAGCCCTTTACGCCCATTCTCGACAACGACGGGCTTGTCTGCCGCAAATATTCCATCCGTAGGTCACGCGCTCGTGTCTGCCCCGGGAACCCACCCCGTCTGGTGCAAAAACCGATCGAGGCGAATGTTCATCGCTCTGGAGGCTTGAGAATGGCCACGAAGGGGCCATTACGACTGAGAACGGCCCGCGTACAACGGCAGACGCGAGGGGAGGGGCCGAAGAAGGGAGCCCGACGCCGGCGTACTGCCGCTGGCGTTTCATTTTCTGGCGGTCTGGGTTGGGGTGTGGCTGGCGCGCCAGCAAGCGAACCAGATTGAACACCGAAAGACCGCGAACCGGGCCCCGCTGGAGCGCCTGGGGAAGCAGCGGCTGCGCTTCACCCTCGGTGATCACCCAAAACCAGCCATACATGATCACCTCAAAACCGGCCATATGAAGTAGCGCGCCGGGACGTTGACGAGGCGGAGGACCGAATGGTCCTTCGCCGGAATGGGCAACGTCTTGAGCGACGACAAACAGCAGCAGGTACCCGTACTTGGCCGTCTCGGCTGGAGCCTGAGGCGGATCCAGTCCGCGACGGGCGTTCGTCGGGAGACGGCGAGCGGGTATCTCAAGGCGGCGGGGATCTCGATTGGTCCGTCGGGACGATGGGGCCACGGGCCGGCAAAACCGGCCATAGAGGTGATCACCGGCTCGGGGCCGACGATTGCCGACGGCGACAGATCAAAACCGGCCATAGAGGTGATCACCGGCTCGGCGTCGGTGGAAACGCCGGCACGACCGAGCCGAAGCCCGACAGCAAGCGCGTGCGAGCCGTACCGGGAGCTCATCGAGACGGGGCTCGAGCGCGGTCGCAACGCGATGGCGATCTGGCAGGACCTGGTGACCGACCACGGCTTCGCTGGGAAGTACGCCAGCGTGATGCGGTACGTGGTGAAGCTGCGCGGGGCCCGGCCCGTCGAGGCCCGCGCGGTGATCCACACGGAGCCCGGCGAAGAGTCGCAGGTCGACTACGGCGAAGGTCCGATGGTGCGCGACGCAGCGACGGGCAAGTACCGCCGCACGAGGCTCTTCATTCTGACGCTCGGTTACAGCCGGAAGTCAGTGCGGCTGCTGTCGTGGCGATCGAGCTCGCGGATATGGGCGGAATTGCACGAGCGCGCCTTTCGCCGGCTCGGTGGCGCGACGCGCGTCGTGGTCCTCGACAACCTGCGCGAGGGCGTGCTGCGCCCGGATGCGTACGACCCGACGCTGAACCCGCTCTACGCCGACGTGCTCAAGCACTACGGCGTGACGGCGGTGCCGTGTCGTGTCCGCGATCCCGACCGCAAGGGGAAGACGGAATCGGCCGTCGGGCACACGCAGCGGACGCCGCTGAAGGGGATGCGCTTCGAAACGATCGAAGAGGCGCAGACGCACCTCGATCGCTGGGACGCGAACTGGGCCGACAAGCGGATCCACGGCACGACGAAGCGTCAGGTCGCCGCGATGTTTGAGGAAGAGCGGCCGCATCTGCTGCCGCTTCCAATCGAGCCATTCCGCTACTACCAGCACAGCGAGAGGACGGTGCGTCTCGACGGACACGTCGAGGTCGAGGGCGCCTACTACGCCGCGCCACCGGGACTGATCGGCGCTCGGCTGCCGGTCCAGTGGGACGGCGAACGGGTCCGCCTGCTTGATCGCACGACGGGACAACTCATGCGCGAGCACCTCGTCCAGCATCGCGGCGGCTATCGGACGCCCGAGGCCGACAAGCCCGTGAAGACGCCGCAGACGACGCTGCAACTGCTTGCGCGAGCGCACCACGGCGGTCGCCAGATCGGCGCGCTCTGCGTCGAGATCCACCGCTGCGATGGCGAGATCGGCGTGAAGCGCATCCTGGGCGTGCTGTCGCTGGCACGGAAGCACGGCGGCCCCACCACCGACGCTGCCTGCGCCGCCGCGATCGAGATGGGCGTGCCGACGTACCGCTTCGTCCGCCGCTACATCGAGCGGCGGATCGCGCCGCAGCTGTCGCTGCGCCAAATCGATCCTCTCATCCGCGAGCTGACTCAGTACCGCGATCTCATCAACCACATGACCAAGGAGTCCGAATGAATCTCGTCGAGCTACAACGTGCGCTGCGGCAGCTGCGCTTGGGCGGCATGGCTGCCGTCCTCGAGCCCAGGCTGCTCGAAGCGCAGTCCGAGCGTGTCACTCCGATCGATTTCATCTCGACCCTCGTCAGCGACGAGCTAACGCGGCGAAGTGATCGGCTGCTCGAGCGCCGCACCAAGCACGCGGAATTCAGGGATAGCGACAAGACCGTCGACACCTTCGATCTCGACTTCAACAAGAAGATGAACCGCCGGCTCATCTACGAGCTCGCCGGCGGCCAATTCATCAACCGGCGAGAAGACGTCCTTTTCCTCGGACCGCCCGGCACGGGCAAGAGCCACCTCGCGCAGGCCATCGGCCGCGCCGCGATCCAGCAGGGCGTCCGGGTCCTCTATCGCGAGGCCCACGTCCTCGTCGAGAAGATTGCCGACGCCGTCCTCGACGGCACGCGCAAGGAATGTCTCGCTGACCTGGCCACAGTGCCGCTGCTCATCATCGACGACCTCGGCATGCGGAAGCTCCCGGCCACCGCCGCTGAGGACCTCCTCGAACTCGTCATGCGGCGCTACGAACGCGCCAGCACGGTCTTCACCTCGAACCGGCCCGTCGAGGACTGGGGCAAGCTATTTGGCGACACCGCCGCCGTCGCCGCCATGCTCGACCGCCTCCTCCACCACGGCCACGTCCTCAAGTGCGGACCGCGCAGCTGGAGAACCAAGCACCAAGGGAACTTGCAACCGGAAGAAGCAACGAGCTAGATGATCCTGTCCCGGTCGCTCCTCGTATGGCCGGTTTTGACCCGATCACGTATGGCCGCTTTTGAGGTGATCACCGAGGCTTCACCGATGCCGAGCGGCGCGGGTTCCTGACGAACTGGCCCGACCAGAGGAAACTTTCGAGGGTCGGTGTGCCGACAAGACACGTGAAGGGTGAGTTGGCCCTCCACCAACCGGAACAAGGAGTCTTGAGATGAATCGTCTTGTCGAGAGAACTTCCAGTCGAGCGCTGGGCCTCGCCGTGGGGATCGCCACCGCGCTGCTCGCTGCCAGTGCCGCGGAGGCCCGCGGTCGCGCTCACACGGGCGACGGCCCGTTGGGCGGCACGCGGCGCGCGGCCCGGAGACTCCGGCCCGGTCACCCGCGCCGGTATGTGTCCCGTCAGTGTCCGAGTCCGAAACGGGAGAACGGCCCGCGCGGTGGCAGCAGTTCGCGCTCATCGCGGCCACGCCCCTCAAGCTCACGAAATCGCTCGTGCTGCGGTCTGAGCTGCTCAGCTAGGCGGTCTCCTGGCAAACCGAACGCAACGTCCGCCGTCCGCCTGGAGTAGGCGTCCCAATCGCGTTTCTCGCCGGGCCGCTCTGCCGGCGCGGCCTCCTTGATCGCCCGCACGATCTCGCCACGGTGGTGGCCCGTCAGGCGCATCCGAACGGCGATCTCGGCGTCAACCCGCGACGGATGGACGTGCCGGCCTGGGCGCTCCCGGGAGACATCCGCGAAGTGACGCCGATAGACCTCCGCTGGTGTTCGGGCCTCCCGGATCTCGACCGATCGGTGCTCGGGGTCTGGCGCACTCTCTTCTCTCGTCATGCGAATCCGTTCCCGCTCGGCGACGAGGCTCTGCTGGAGTTCCGGGTTCGCGATGTTGAAGCCCTGCTCTGCGGCCAACTCGACGCACATTTTCTGGAACCGCTCGTTTCCGCGAACGGTGAACGCGCCCCACTTCTGGGCGCTCAGCTGGAGGGCGGCGAGAACGCTTTCCCGTCGGTTGCTGTCGTAGATGTCGATCTCCTTACCCCGGTCCGTGAAGGCAGGAGAGCCTCGCTCGCCAACGCGACGATAGTGGACATGCCAACCTTGGACGAGGGCGGCGAATGCCCGGATGTCCTGGGGCGCCGGGCGCTCGAAGGTCGGCCCTTCTATGGCGGCCGGCCGTCGTTCTCGATGTCGCCACCCCTGCGCGAGATCCTGATCTCTTTGATGCAGCCATTCCCCGTAGCTCGGGAACCGTCCCCGATCCCTGTGCAGCTCGGCACGCTCCAGCTTTTGGCGATCGCGCTGCTCCGCCTTCTCCTGCGCTTGACGCGCGGCCAGCACGCTCCTGGTCGCATTGAGGAGCTCTCCCCGTCCCTTCCAAGATCCGCGAAAGATGTCGGTCCGTTCTCGCCGATGCCGGGCGAGCATGCGTTGCCGCTCCTCCTGCCGTTGTTGCGTCCTACGCTCCCGTCCGTTTGAA
>OCTA010000728.1_pt1 | contig 30311 bp, 27 predicted proteins | sample 1538991 | NCBI WGS metagenome assembly OCTA01 (sample SAMEA3539302, study PRJEB22396) | soil metagenome | biome: tundra; feature: field; material: soil | place: USA | collected 2010-05 | depth 0.15 m | reverse complement strand
CATCCACCTTGATCCATTCGCCCGGATTGGGCGTGTTGCGTCGCGTCGGCGTGAACCAGTGTCCGACAACTGCCGCGCCGATTACATCTGTGATCAATCTGTATTTGCGCCCATCCCAGGCAAACAGCACGGGACACGAGCTACCGCGGCGATCTGCCTCTTTCATTGCAATGACCTGCGTATGCGGCAGATCGATTTCATCCTGCAGCACGCCCGTAGGCCACAGGATCCGCAACAAGTCGATGCCGTCTGCCTTGCCCAGGCCGACAAGAAGCTGCGGCGGACCTTGAGTTTGATATCCCACGGCGCCGGCCAACTCCCACTTCTGCCACTGGCCGCTCGAGAAAATCTCGACCTTCACGCCGAGTGCTGTCTTGTTATCGGCATAGCCGGCCAAGTCGAGGCGCACAAAGTGATTCTTGTTTGCGCCCAAATTCTTCAGCAGCACCGGCGGCGCGTTCAACTGCGTCACGATCAGGTCCGGCGCGCCGTCACCGTCCACGTCGGCCGCGATCAGACCACGCGGCGCATGGAGCTTCACGTTATCCAAACCCAGCGCGCGGCTCACGTCTTCAAAGCTGCCATCGCCTCGATTGCGCAACACCTTAATCCTTGGACCCGCGTTGGTGTCTACAATCGCTGCCAGATCAATCCACCCATCGTTGTCGATGTCGACCGGCGTCACACCCCATCCACGCAACGCGCCCTGGATTGACAGCTCTACGCGCTCAAATTGCCTGCCAACCTTGTCCGGCGCCGCAACATTGCGCCACAACGTCAATCCCGGCGCACCTTCGTGGGTGACGGCGATATCCATCCAGCCGTCCTTGTTGTAGTCAAGAACCGCAATGCCCACAGTCGCCGCAAGCTTCGCATTCTCATACAAAGGCTGCGTAGGATATTTGCCCTCGCGCGGGTTCACATACAACATGGGTGCCGCGCTGTCACCGGTGATGGCCAGGTCCACCGCACGATCGTTGTTGAAGTCGGTCAGAATGACCGCAGCCGTCTTGCCGCTGCCACCAAATCCTGTGGGCGCCGTCCACTCGGTGAACGTCTTGTTGCCGTTGTTGCGCCAAAGCACATTCGATTCATCCCCGGCATTCATAGGCGAGCCTGTCAGCAACAGATCCAGATCGCCGTCGTGATCGAAATCCACAAACGTGATGCCCGTCGGCCGGTTGCGCGGCATAAGGCCGGCCTCCGCGGTCACGTCAGCAAATTTCCCTTTCCCGAGATTCCGAAATAACCGCACTCCCTCGTCCGTCGCCACGGCAAGATCATTCAAGCTATCCCCGTCGTAATCGCCCACGGCACACGCAACACCATGGCCTGAAACTTTCAGGCCGGCAACCGCGGCATCCAGTTCTTCAAAGCTGCCATCGGCGCGGCGATGCAGCACGCGAAGCGCCTGCTCGCCCGACTCCATCAACACTAGGTCCATGCTGCCCGAGCCAGTCACGTCCATCATGCAGGCGCCACCCGTTTCGCTGGATTGGCCTTTTGCGGCGGGCAGCGTCTGCGCTTCCAGCCGCACGGGAATCATCTTCTGCTCAACCTGTTGCGGCTCTTCCATAGGCGTCACCGTCGAGTAGTGTCCCTGCTCACCGTAAGCCAACCCGATAGCCGCAGAAATCTTCGTGCTTGTCATGTGCTGGAAGAGCTTGAAGTGCTCTTTCGCTGCAGCAACGTTGCCGGAGCGCTGCAGTGCGCGCGCCAAGGCAAACTCCGATGAGGCGTGCAGCGGGTTGATCGTCAACGCTTGCTGCAAAATCGCAATGGCCTTGTCGAACTGCTTCATCTCCTGGTAGCAGACGCCCTCAAAGTAATAGGAGTCCGCATCCTTCGGGTCAAACTTCACCGCCTGCCGAAAGCTGGCCAGCGCCGCGTCCAGTTCATTGTCTGCGTGCTGCGCCAGGCCCAGGTTGTACCATGCCTGCGGATTCTGGGGATCAAGAGCGATGGCCGCGTTCAGAGACTTTTTTGCCTCGTCCAGCTTTTGCAGAGTCATCAACGCGATGCCTTCGTTGATGGCGGCCTGTGCAAGCTTCGGATCTTTCTTGAAAGCATCGGAAAAGGAGTTGGCGGCGCGTTCGGTAAACTGCTGCCCCATCTGCGCCACGCCTCGATTGTTCAGGCGAATTGCTTCAGAGTCGAAATGGGTTTCTGCCCCCGCCAGTACGGCCGTGACCGCAAGACATAGAAGGGCCAGACAACCGCCTGATCGCATCAATCTCGTTCCCAACGTGATCTCCACCCTAATCGGGCGTCGCCGCCCTATTTGTACCCGCAACCATCCAGTGTATGCGAGCGGCCGCGGCAATCGCACAGACCTGTCGCACCGCCTTTCTCCCCATGAAAGGTCACGATGCAGAATGGCAGAAGTTCATGTTGCGACCGGCTCAGGCAGCGCCGCCCGAGCGGCGCGGCTACGGGACAAGGACAATCTTTCCGCCGACTGCGCCCTTTTCCGCAAGCCGCTGTGCTTCCTGGATCTCCGCAAGCTTCATCACGCGGGCAATGGGAATCGAGAACTCGTGGCGCGCTACGTCTTCGGCCAGCTGATGCATGCGAAGTGGGTCCGATTGCGCCATAAAGGATTCAACTCGAATATTGAGCTTTTTGGCGCCCTCTGGTTCGCCGAGAACTGAGCCAATGACTCCGCCGCTACGAAGCGTCTTGAAAAGTTTCTTGATGGTCTCGCCTCCAACTGTGTCGGCGATGGCATCCAGATCGTGCAGCCGACCGATCTCCTCTTCACTATCGATCGCCACAACTCCATCCGTGTGCAGTTCTGCAGCTTTCTCCTTTTCAGAGGACCGGACGCCTGCCAGTGCCTTCGCTCCGTGCTTGCGGGCAACGTGTGCGGCGGTCCGCCCCACGCCGCCCAATGCCCCTGTGACCAGGACCGTTTGCCCCTGCTGAATTTTGATGGCGCGCTCAATGAGTTGCGACCCGGTAATGGTGACAAGGGGAAGCGCTGCCGCCTGCTCGAAGGTCAGACCATCGGGTATGGGCGCAAGTAAGTCAGCCTTGACGACGGTGTATTCGGCATAAGTGTGGTTGGTTAGTGCCATAACACGCGCGCCCTGGTTGAACCCTTTGACGTTTCGGCCCATCTTCGCTACTTCTCCGGAAAGATCGCGTCCAAGAATCGCCGGAAGTTCGAGAGGCATCCGCGCTTTGGCCGCGCCGCTCCTGAGCTTGTAGTCGATGGGATTGATGCTGGTCGCTCTTACCTTCACCAGCACCTCATCCTCGCCATATTGCGGCTCGGCAACGTCTTCATATCGCAGTTGTTCCGGGCCGCCATATTCATAAAGCAGAACAGCCTTCATAGATTCCCCCTGCATTTAGCGGGTGTGATGGCTCCTGATGTCTCTTGGTTGTCCATCCGCTCTGGAAGATGAACTGTTTACTCCGGCGAAACAGTAGCCCGTCATGGAGATGTGGCCCGGGATGAACGATGGAACCAGCCCTGCCAGGTCACCGGCTACGGTGAGCGATGGAGCGATTGCGCAGCCATTTGGCTATCCCGAGAGACAGCAGCAGGCAGCCGAAAGGAATGCACATCAGCGCGACAATGAGCGCGAACCACCCGGTATTGGTGGTGGCACCGGTGCGCGTAAAACCACCTAACACCGTCACAAGCAGCACAGCGGCTATCACTCCCGCACCCGCCATGGAACCGCCCCATTGCAGCAACTGACGTGTGCCGTCATTGGGTGCTGTGCGACTGGAAGCGGAGGGTTGATGGCCTGGGCTGACGGGAGGCATTTCGAACTCACGATCCTTGCGCTAAACGAAGCATCACGTAGGTAATCACGCCGGTGACTGAAACGTAAAGCCACAAAGGAAAGGTCCAGCGAGCTACTTTCCGGTGCTGCGGAATGCGGCCTGAGAGGGAGAAGAAGAAGGTGACTAGAACCAGAGGGAGGGCAACCACCGCCAGAATGATGTGGCTGGCCAAAAGCCATAGATAAAACGTGCGGAACGCGGCGTGGACTGGATAATGGACGTCGCCGTGCAAATAATGATGCAGAATGTAGCTGATCAGGAACAACGTGGAAAAGCCGAATGCCGTGATCATTGCGGCGCGATGGGCGCGAATCCGGCGCGCGCGAATAAACGTGTAGCCGATGAGTAATGACGTGGCCGCGAGCCCGTTGAACACCGCATTCAGTGCCGGCAGGAATGCGTACTGCGAGCTCGCCGCCGCGGCAGGATGAATATAGATCAGCCAGAGTAGGAACAGTGTCGCCGCCGCGCTGATGGCCAGGATAGCGGCGATGGCCAAGCGCGCACCGGACTGAGAACTCGAGGCGGGAGCGATGGTCGTCATGGTTCCTTAGTGAGCTGCTCTCGCGCAGACCATAAGCGTCGTTAGCAGCAGTGGCAGATAGATGACGCTCACTTTGAGCAGGTCGCGCGCCACCATGCGGCTCTCGGTCGGTGTGGGGGCGCGCAGGATTCGCGCGAAGCGAATGGTGTAGGCCAGGTAAATGATTCCCAGCAAAGTGGCCACTACAGCGTATGTAGGGCCGGCCAGTCCCAGTTTCCAGGGAGCAAGGCTCACCGGAATCATCAGCACGGCATAGAACAAGGCCTCGGCCACAGTGGAGAATCCATCGGGCTGCACAACCGGTAACATGCGGATGTTCGCGCGGGCGTAATCATCGCGATAGAGCCAGGCAATCGCCATGAAATGGGGAAACTGCCATACAAAGAGGATGGCGAAAAGAGCCACGGCGGGCCACTCGATGCGTCCGCGGGCGGCGGTCCAGCCAAGCAGTGGGCCCATGGCCCCCGGGAATGCTCCAACAAACGTTGCCATGCTGGTGACACGCTTGAGCGGCGTATAGACCGCCACATACGTGAATGCCGTAAGCAGCGCAAGGGATACGGTAAGCAGATTGGTGTGAAGCAGCAGCCACCACGAGCCAATCGCCAGTGACCCGATCCCGGCTGCGATGCCCTGCATCAGCGAAATGCGCCCGGAGGGCAAGGGGCGATCGGCTGTGCGGATCATGAGGGCGTCCGTGGTGCGTTCCAAGGCCTGGTTCAGGGCCCCGGCTCCCGCAGAGACCAGCCCAATGCCGATCAAAGTGTCAAGCAGGCCCCGTTGCACACTTGAAATACCGGACTGCATTGAGCCCAGGTAGAAGCCGGCCCACCCGGTGACCAGCACCATTCCCGTGACCCGTACCTTGAACAACTCGCGGAAGTCGTGAATCAGCACCGCCGTCGAACCCGGGCTCGGCACGTGCACGTGAGCCGCGTGCGATGCGTGCTCCGCGGCGGGGGTGTCAAGTTCTGCCGGTGTAACGGCCTGGGAAGCGGGAATCATCTGGATGAATGAAGCCTCAGCGGGAGCGCTCAAATTGCGCCTTGACTCTTCTGATGATAGCAAGCTTGAGGGGGTTTTGAACTCAGGCGTCGAGTGGGGATTCACCAGCCCGACCGATTCGCTCGAAGGAGCCTCGACCCCATCCACCGAGGTAAATCATCTGACGAGCACCATTGCTGCCTCGGTGCATTGGTCGCACGCTTTCACATCGCCGGTCTCAATTTATACTTCAACTGTGATTTCTTTCCATGAATTGCTGAGGTTCTGCGACATCGGGTGCTCCTGGTGAGTCAAAAGCAAACCAGGCGGCGTATCGGCGTGGTGACTACCTCCCGCGCCGATTTCAGCCACCTCTATTGGCCATTGCGCGAATTGGCCGCGCACCCCGAAGTCGAACTCGGCGTCTTCGCCCTCGGCCCCCATCTCTCGCCCGAATTTGGCGCCACCATTGCCGAGATCGAGCGCGAGGGTTTTCCCATCAAGTCGCGCATCGAGTGCCTGCTCAGTTCCGATACCGATACGGGCATGGCTAAGACCATCGGCATCGCGATCCTCGGCCTGGCCGACGCGCTCACCGCGTGGCGTCCCGACCTGCTGCTCTTGATCGCCGACCGTTACGAGATGCTGGCGCCTGCGTCGGTCGCACTCGCTCTGCGCATCCCTGTCGCCCACATAGAGGGGGGCGAAGTGAGTCAGGGCGCGATTGATGACTACGTTCGCAACGCGCTTACCAAGCTGGCCCATCTGCACTTCACTTCAACTGAAACAGCACGCCGTCGCGTCGTTGCCATGGGTGAGGAACCGTGGCGTGTCCACCGCGCGGGAGCCCCGTCACTCGACCACATTCGCCGATCAAACCTTTTGGATCGCCCGGCAATCGAGACCCGTCTCGGCCTCACACTTGCGTCGCCCACCCTGCTGGCCTTGTGGCATCCGGTCACGATTCATCGCGATACCAATGCCGAAGCCGATGCATTCTTCGCCGCTATGGGGCGAATTGCCGGACAGCTTCTCTTCGTCTATCCCAACGCTGACTCCGGCAGTTACGCACTTATCGAACGCACGCGAGCGCTCGCCGCGATACGTGCCAATACGCACATATTCGTAAATCTCGACGCCGTTACCTACTGGAGCCTGCTCGGGCAGGTCGACGTAATGGTCGGCAATTCGTCCAGCGGCATCATGGAAGCAGCTTCGTTCGCTCTACCGGTGGTGAATGTGGGCATGCGCCAGCAGGGCCGCGAGCGCGCCCTCAACATCATCGACGCGCCGGCTGAGAGCGATGCCATCTGTACCGCCATCGATCGCACCCTCAGTCCCGCCTTCCGAGCCAGCTTATGTGGCATGGCGAATCCTTATGGCGATGGAACCGCCGCAGGAACCATCGTTCAGACACTCACTTCCGCCCCTCTCGAAGGCATTCTCATCAAACAGCCCGCGCCCATCCCGGAAACCCAAACCTGTAAACTGCGGGAATAACCGCCGTTCCGCTGAGTAAACGTCTTATAGCTCTCCGGTAACATCTTTGGATAAGATCCTGCAAGATTCTTCAATCTCGATGTTGCTCCATCTTCGTGTACACCTTGCTCCGATAGCTTTCCATCTAATTAACGCCCTCCAAATGGAGCAACCCCCACTCATCGTTAGGCATCTCTCCGTAGTATCGCTTGGAGAGTTGAATCAACAACGGTGACTTAGCTGAAGGTTAAAGGATGACTTATCGGCGTCCCTAAATGGGCGTTGATCTGATGAGCCCCAGGGGCGCAAATCCGAAACGGGAATCCGAGGAAGAGATTTCGAGGTTACCCCGGCTATCCACAAAAACGGTTGCCTACACTGAGTCATTCGGCGTTGAAGAGCAGGCAATTTATGGTTGTTAAGACACAAAGCAAAGAGCGCGGCATCACTGGGCTGCATGTCGGAATCAACAATGTTCGGCGCTACTTCCCCAAGGGCACCTCGTGCATCGAGTTACAACTCGACCACCTCAACATTCGATGCGGTCTGACCCCGGATTTTTGGCAGGACCGGCCCGACATCTACGATCCGAGACTGGGCGCATGGCTCGAGGCTAAACATTTCCATGCAGAGCCGGGCCGTACTTCCGTCCCGCTGGTCATGATACCTGCAGGCAAGGATGCCTATCGTTTGCAGCCGGTGCCATTAAACGGGCACCCCAAGGACAAGCAGCCCTCGAATGAGGCGGACTAAGCCTTTGGCCCTTCGTAGCTTTTTCCGCGCAACATAGGACCTTTCTATGTTGCCGTACGACTAAATGTTGACGCTCTGCACAAACCAGGCACTGATATTACCTGTGCTGCACCCGGCCCCTCTCCTGCATTGCGCCTCTCCTTGATAAACTCAGGACAATGTCCATTCAACAACTTCAAAAGGGCGTGGAGCGTCATTTTGCCTCGGGCACAGGCGCAGTCGGTGATGAGTCCGCTCTGCAGGTCTTTCTCGAGCTTCGCGGGGCTCTTGAGCGAGGCGAAGTCAGAGCCGCATCGCCTGATCCCGTCTCGCCCACCGGTTGGCGCGTCAATAGCTGGGTGAAACAAGGCATTTTGCTGGGATTTCGCCTCGGTGTTCTACAAGATTTTCCGGCGCCCGGGTTCTCCTTCGTCGACAAGAGCACGTATCCAGTCCGCCAGTTTACCGCCGGCGATGGCGTCCGCGTCGTCCCAGGCGGCTCTTCTGTACGCGCCGGAGCCTTTGTTGCGCGCGGTGCAGTGTGCATGCCACCGATGTACATCAACGCGGGAGCTTTTGTGGACGAAGGAACCCTGGTCGACTCCCACGCTCTAGTCGGCTCCTGCGCCCAGGTGGGCAAACGCGTGCATCTCAGCGCCGCAGCGCAGATCGGCGGCGTGCTTGAGCCGGTGAACGCCAGCCCGGTGATTATCGAGGATGATGTGCTGGTCGGTGGCAATGCCGGCGTCTATGAGGGCACCGTCGTCGGCCACGGTGCGGTTCTCGCGGCCGGAACGATTCTTACGCGAGGCACTCCCCTTTTTGATCTCGTGAATGGCACGATTCTGCGGGCTGCGGGCGACTTGCCACTCATCGTCCCGGCAAACGCTGTCGTGGTCCCCGGCTCCCGCGCGATTTCCAAGGGCAAAGGCGAAGAGTGGGGTCTCAGCCTCTACGCTCCAGTGATCGTCAAATATCGCGATGAGAAAACCGACCTGAGCACCACCCTCGAGGATTTGCTGCGTTAGCTCTCGTGCAAATGTCTCTCGATGCAAGGTAGGGAGGGCCCGCGGGTTAGCCTGTAGCGATGGACGTTCCGAAAGCTGGAAAGCCAGTCGAAATGATTGAGTGGGGCGTCATTGGCCCCGGTCGCGCAGGCGCGCGCTTTGCCCAAGGACTCAATGCCGTCGAAAACTCGCTACTAAAGGCGGTGTGGGGCCGCAATCCCGATCGAACTCGTTCCTTTGCGCTGCGATTTGGCAATCCCCATCCATTTGACTCCTTAGATGACCTGCTGGCCAGCGCGATTGACGCCGTCTACGTGGCCACCCACCCCGACAGCCACGCAGAATTCTGTCTCAAAGCGCTTTCCGCCGGCAAGCATGTGTTGTGCGAAAAGCCCTCCACCCTCAACGTCCGTCAACTTGAGCAGGTTCTGGAAGCCGCCCACCTCCATTGCCGTCTCTACATGGAAGCCATGAAGCCGCCGTTTTTCCCGCTTTACCAACGCCTCCGCAAGCATCTCAAAGCAGAGCCGATCGGGCCGGTGGGCTTCATTCGCGCCGGCCACGCCGACTCTACTCTCGCTCCGGATTACCCCTTGCATTTCGCCGAGTTGGGCGGCGGCGGCATCATGGGGATCGGGCCCTATGAGGCATTTCTTGCCCTGGACTGGCTTGGCCCTCTCAAGCGCGTGCAGACAATGGGCCGTATTACGGCCGCAGGCGTGGACGGTTTCGCGCTCATCCAGACTGAGCACGAACGCGGGATGTCTCAGCTTCACACTGGTCTCGATCTGCTAAGCCGCGGCGATGCCCTGCTTTCTGCTCCCCGCGGATTCGTCACCATCCATGAAAACTGGTGGAACCCCTCCCGCGCCACGATCCAATATATCGATGGCCGCACCGTCGAGCTTGATGAGCCATACGCTGCCGGCGGCTTCAATTACGAGACCGCTCATTTTTGCGACCTCATTCGCGAAGGCAAGAGAGAAAGCCCCGAAATTACGCACGCCCTTTCACTCGCCATGGCCCGCCTGCTTGAGGCGGCACGCACCGCACTCGGAGTTCATTTTCCCGGCCAGTGAACTGCGATTTGAAGAAGGTAGAGACGCACAACTTCCGAATTTGCCTACCGCGCTCACTTGCCGTGAACTCCGGCTTTCTGCAGCGTTAGGTGAATGGCTTCCAGAAGCTTGCCGGAAGGATCATTTTGGTAGTCCCAGAACATGACGCCGCCAAGCTTGCGAGTTAGCACATAGTCACATTTCGCGACGATCGATTCAGGGTCTTCATAGGACACAAAGATTTCGTTGTCCTCGCTGTATAGGTACGGCACCGATGAGTTCGAGTCCCAATACCGGGTATATCCGTGGTTGACCATGCTTTCTGCGATCGAGCTGTAAGAGGTGTAACTTCCCGGCGCCGCCTTTCCAGGCTGAAAGAGTCCATGATTGGCGTTCTTCACTTGTCCCCATTGCCGGCCATAAAACGGGATGCCCAGAAGAATCTTTGCCGCGGGCACTCCGGCCTGTTCAAAAGCTCGCACGGACGTGTCGACCGAAGCCTTCTTGGGATCCGCGGGATCTACGAACAGGGGTGCATGGTTGCCGGTTATTGCATCGGAACCGGCCTCGTAGTAGTCGTAAGTCATCAAATTCACGGTGTCGACGTACCGCTGCACCTTCGCCATTTCCGTATGATCTAAATACTCGTTGTCAGAGCCGGCGGCAATGGTTAGATACAGTCGTCTATGCGTTCTTGTCGACTCCTGATCGAATCGCTCGCGCATTTCTTTGAGCAGCAACGTAAAGTTCTGCTTGTCTTCACTGCGGAACGCACTGCTGGCCCCCGCCATGCCCGGATACTCCCAATCCACATCCAACCCGTCGAGGTTGTGGAGCTTTAGAAAATCCATCACGCTCTGTTTAAAAGTATCTCTGCTTTGCGCCGTCAGTGCAACGTCAGAGAAGTGATTTGACCAAAGCCACCCGCCGACAGAGATGAGCACTGTGAGCGAAGGATTCTCCCGCTTGAGGTCTGTCAGCCGCGCAAGATTTTCCGTGTCGTTCGCAAACCCGGCAACCATGCGACCGTCCACAATGTTCGCGAATGCATAGTTGATGCGATTGAGACGGTGCGGATCGATCTGCCCGGCCTGCAATACCGAATCCTGGGGAAAAACGTACCCCACCACGATCGGTTGAGATCCTGAAACCGAGGCGGCAATGCCGCAGACTGGAGCGGCAAGAATCAGGCCGAAAATGAAGAGGCAGTTTGCAGTCATGAGATCCGACGCCTGTAGCTGCAGGTGATATCAGAAGAGTTTCGAGCTTCGCGGCTTCATCAAGTTGTCCGGAGAAAAACCCTCCTCTATTCGCTCCGCTGAGTGCGGCATGCAGTGCTGCCTCGACTGGAACGGAGCCGCAAACGACCGGGTCACGTGGAGCCGGTCCATGACCACATAACGTGTCCGCACCCCGCCCAGGGTCTGCGGCAATTCGGCGGGAATCCGCTTCCTGTCCACATAGATGACCAACGCGGCCTCCTTGGGATTGTCCAGGCTCTGGCCAACGCCGACGCCAAAGAAAGCTGGATTCTGCTGCATGATGCTGCGAACCAACTGCCGCTTGATATTCACAGCCTGGGCGAGTTGCGTTGGGGGAAGCGCCGGCGAACCCCCCAGTGAGTTGGCCATCGACGCCGAACCGAGGGCCACCGCGCGTAAGCTGGTCGGAATCGCCTCGGTGCGGACGCCTTCCACTGTCTCCGGCACAACCACGTGCATCGTTTCATTCACATAGACAATCACAGCCGCCTCGCCCGGATGATCGCTGCTCTTGCCCAAGGCTACTCCGAGAATGCCGGCCGTCGGATTCACCAGCAGGCGTGCCGCGGTCAGCGCTTGCTGCACCCTTGCAACATCCGCATCGCTCAATGCGCGAGCCTGCGCCTCAGCCACTGTGCTGTCCCCATAGCTGAGGCACCTGACCCCATGGTCGGTCGTTCCCACAAATGTGTAGTTCGTCCCGGTGCCTACCTGCGAACTCAACTCGCTCAACACGTCGGCAGCGGGGCTGGCCACGCCTTGCCCTACGCCCGACACGTCGGTACCTCCAGCAAAATAGAGCCCCACAGGCTCGGCGTTGCCGGCGTCCACCACCAGCGCGCCCGAGTCACCCGAATCGCTGAAGCGATTGCCGCTGACTGCCAACTGGTTGGTGAACGTTTTGGTCAGATATGGCTTGGTTTCGGCGCAGTCCCGGTAATAGTCCACTGAGATATCAACGTTGATAGCCGAAACGCCGCCGCAAGTCAGCCCGGTGGTGCGGCCGCTCTTGGCGACGCGAAGATCGAGCGCACCTGGCTCGCCTTTTCCCCCGGTCGATGAAATGCCCGGTGGCGCAGCGGCGAGCGTGCCGTCGGCCTGCCGGGTGCCCATCTCCAAAATACTGCCCGTCGGGTCGACGCTGTGCGAAGCAACCTGCGCAATCGCTGCGTCCGCATTTGTCTGGCTCGAACTGAGCGCCAGCCATCCTGTCAGTGATCCCACCGGCACAGTGCCCGGGCCATCTCCGTTTGGCGTGCAGTTGTTGTCAATCAAGCCCGGTTGCACGATGGCGTCGCCTACCTGGGCATGATCGCTTCGCGCCAGAACGTGGTTGTTGCTCAGCAGATATTGGCGACCGCTGTTGTCCTGGATGAGTGATCCAAGCGTCCCGCTGCAGCAGTCCACGATCGTGTTTCCGTTCAGGTCAAAGTCGTTGTTATTCCCCCCGGAACTGCCCAATTCGACGGGGCTCGACAACTGTGCCTGATGATTCGCAGGATTGCTCGCAACTCCGGCCGTGTTTAGCAACACCTCGGCTTCTGTCTTCGCTGCCGAATCGCCCGCAGTGGCCACCACATACGTGACGCCGGTGTCCGCGATCAGTGTAGGTGCGGTATACGTCACTGTGCACGCGGTGAATGCCTTGTTCGACCGTTGGCAATTCGTTGCGCCGAGCGATCCTAGGCCGCCACTCGTGCCCGTCGCCGTATTTGACAGCGCGAAGTGGATGTCGGTTGCACCCCCCGCCTCTGCCAGATAGGCAGTCAGCGTCACTGTCCCGTTCGCCCCCAACGCCACGTTCTCTGGGTTGAGCGGCTGCTGAAATCCCGGCGTCAATGTCAATACGGTGGATGCCCGCACAGAGGGGTCCGCCTCGAGCGCCGCGGTTACCACTACTCCCACGCGATCGGCGGTCAGGTAGCTGGGCGGGATGTATTGTCCCGTCGTGCTAATCGTCCCGGTTCCAGCGCTTGCGTCGCCGCCTGCCAGGGACCATGTCACAGGAGCCGCACCGCCGCCCGCCAACGTCGCGGCAAACTGGTGCATTGCGCTTCCATGGGCATCGGTCGCATTACATCCGGTGCAGTTCGTGTCGATGGTTGACACCACCGGCGAGACAGAAAATGCAGCGTTCACTGGTTTTGCGGTTACCGGCCCCGCGCCGCATCCCGCGAGCACGGCAATCAGTGGCGCCAACACTGCACTAAGCAGTCCGAATCCACGCACACCTCGCATACGCCCAGCAACGGAGCCAGAGCCCTTTAGCGACACGATCGTCTTGGTTTGGGCAGCAAATGGCAAAGCAATCGGGCTCGATTCACTGGAGGTCTGACAATTTCGGCATCTACCCGCTAAACATTAAGGGTAACGCATCGTACCCGAGCAATAGATTCATTCACGGTGCCGGATGGGCGGCCCAATCCTCGCCAAGTGAACCTCGTCGGCCACCGCTGGGGGAGGAGCTGGATTCTTGCCACGGAAACAGGGAAACGGCTGCCGCCATCAAGCTGCGAGATTGAGACCAAGGGATTTACATCGTCATTGCCTGGTCCAGGCAATCAAATGCGTGCCACGCGTAACGCGATCAATGACCCATCGGTAATAACACAAGCGTAATTCTGTAACCATCATAAAGTGATGTAAGTCACCTCAACGTCCGAATATGTCGTACACTTCGATCATGGGGGAACTGAAAGGCCTACACAAGCTCTTTGTAAAGAATAGTTTCCACCGAGCTTGCCGCTCCCATTCAGTTTGTTATTCAGTCGGTTACCTGAGTTTGGTGCAGTGCACACCTCGATGGTGATTTCCGCAAGTTCGCAGAATGGCTTGCTGTCGTGCGTGGCGCAATCTGACTCTCGTTGCTCGAAACCGGCGAAATTACCGCACTGTTTGGCGGAGGGCTCATGCAATCACCGAAGGATGAACGCGGGCAATCAACCATCTTCGCAGCTTTCTTCTTCGGGCTATTGTCGCTCGGTTTCCTCGCAATTGGGTTGGACGTCGGCTTCTTGATCCATGCCAAGCGGATGGCGCAGGGCGCCGCCGATGCCGCAGCGGTTGCCGCCGCGGAAGAGATGAGCGCTGGGAACACGAGCAACGAGCAGACCGTGGCCAACGCCATGGCCAAGCTCAATGGATTCGACACGACCCTTGCAACGAACCCCGCCACGGTAACCCTCTCGGCGCCTACTTCCGGAAGCTATGCCGGATCAGCCTCCTATGTACAGGCGGTTGTCACCCAGCCGATTCGGACTATCTTCCTTGGAGCTTTCCAAGGCAAAGCAACTACCCTGACGGTGGGAGCCCGGGCTGTCGCCGGAGGGGGCCTGAGCAGCCCCACCTGCATCTGTCTTGAGGCCCCGACAGGGACAGGCCTCAGCTTGAGCAACAACGCGCAGATCCTGGCGTCCCAATGCGGAGTCACCGTCGACTCCAGCAGCAACAATGCGGTCGACATCGTGGGCAGTGCGGGTCTGAATGCACTTTCGCTCGGAACAGTATCGTCAACCTGGGACAATTCCGGGAACATCAACAACGGCGGAACTATGGCTTCGACCATGAAAGTCGTGCAGGGAATTACCAACCAGTGCAAGCCAACTCTGACTGTACCTACCCTTCCGAACGGAATTAACTGCTACAACAATCCAATTCAAGGCTGGGTCCTTCCCGGTTATACGGCGAATTACAATTACCAATCCAAAATGTGACCGAAACGAATGGTACGGTGGTGAATGAAGTCGCAACAAGCGGCGTTATCTGCTACAACAGCCTGGATACAAGTCAGTCCTCTTCAGTTACCTTTCTACCTGGCTATACCTATTACATCGTTGGAAACTTCACTACTGGCGGCGGCGCTCCCATTTCAGGCCAGGGCGTGACTTTCTATGTCGGTGGCACGGTCAACATCGCCAACGGGGTGACTTCAAATCTCTCGGCCCCGACGGTTGGGACTAATCCTGCAGTTCCCCAAACCTTGTTTTACGCGATGGGCAATACCGTCACCATTCAGGGAGGTTCAAATTCGAATTTCTCCGGACTTGTATATGCTCCCAACGCCGCGGTGACGCTGAACAATGGCACCGGAACAACCCTCAATATGGACTTCGTTTCTCAAACGCTTTCCATGAGCGGGGGCGCAACACTAAACAGTTATGCGACTTCAAACCTGGGAACCTTGAATTTATCGGTTGCGAAACTCGCCGAGTGAGGACATGAATATTATGGGCAATTCCGTTTTGCGTTTTCTTCATACATTGCATTCACGCTTTCTTCAGGCTCGCAAGGCCATGCAGAGAAACGAGGGCAGCTCGCTTGTCGAACTGGCGCTCCTGATGTCGTTTTTCGGCGCACCTATGCTGCTCGGGACCTCCGAAGTTGCCTTCCTGATCTACGACTCCATTGAGGTCACGAATGCCGCTCACGCGGGAGCTATGTACGGCATGATGAGTTCGACATTCGCCGCCGACTCTTCTGGAGTGAGGGCTGCGGCGCAAGCCGAGGCGCCTGACATCGGCAGTACAGTGACCGTGACGCCGACCATCTACTATGCTTGCTCTGCTGCAGTGGATGGCACTCAATACAGCACTCAAACGGCCGCAAATACAGCTTGCACCGGCGTATCCAATCACAGCCTGCAATTCATTAAAGTAGTGACCAGTGCGACGATCACTTCACCTTTCCAGTTCGCAGGCCTTCCGAATAACGTGACCTTTGGAGGCACATCGGTCATGGAGGTTCAGGAATAGCCATGTCCTCCGAAAACGATCATCGGCGGAACGCTAACTCAAAACTGGCCGCGCGGGTTCAGGCAGCTAGGCGTCTCTTTGAGCACAGCCGTCGACACCTCGGCCTTGCACGGAGTCAGGACGGACAGGCACTGGTCGAGTTCGCGATCACTTTCAGCGTGCTTGTCAGTTTCTTCTTCGTATTCATGGGGATTTGTCTGATTTTTTACAGCTATAACATGATCTCGGAATCCGCGAGAGAGGGAACCCGCTATGCCTCCCTGCATGGATCGACCTGTGTAACTGCAGCTCAAGCTTCGTGCACCGCGTCGGCGTCCAGCGTTAACACTTTTATTTCTGGAACAGGTGGGCCGAACCTGGGCGGAGGTACGATGACACCGTCCACCTCCTTCCCTGACGGAAACGAAAATCCTGGAAGCCGTGTTCTCGTCACAGTCCAATATGTATTCCCTGTCAGCCTTCCCTTTGTGCCTCAGAACTCCGTGTCCATGGCGAGCACCTCTGAGATGTACATTGTGCAGTGAGATACGCGCCCATTCGTCCTCTCGTCTCATGCGCGGAACCCCCGTTCCAGCGGGGAAATCGCACGTCCACGACCTTATCGTGCAATTTTTCCGAGACCTGTGACACTTTGGTGCCATGCGAACATGCATTTCCAGCCGCGATTTATCTGGGGATTTCCAAACCCCCATGCACTCCTACACCCTTTAGGTTATTGATTCCAATAGAGTCGAATGCTACAAAGCTCATATAAGCAATGGGTCCCTGATTCGCATCCAGTCGTTGGTTGACATTTCACGGAGGAAGAAATGAAGTTGCAAGAACTGATCTCAAATGCAAGCGAGCTTGAGCACGTGAAGTCCGGCAAAGGGAACGTATTTATCGACTTCCTCAAATCCCTCACCGGCTCAAAGACGTCGATTTCCGTTGACGGCTATATGAAGAAGGCTGATAGAGACGATTTCGTAATGTTTAGTGAGTCGCCAAGGGCGTCAACCTGGGCTCAGATTTCGATTCGGAAGGTACGCGCGCTCGAATACTTCGGACGAGAGTTTATCCCTGATGGTGTGTGTGCAAAAGTGCGATTGACCCTTTAATTCCATGTGCAGCGTGACGCCGGTCAAGGCAGAGCAAACCGGAGTCGCCATACCGGTTTGAAGCCGAGACCTCTCTCCCTCTCTTATCAGGGAAGCCTAGTTCATGCATTCGGCATCTGCTGCCAAGCCCTTGCATCGCGCTGCGTTCATCCCGCGCTGGCTCCCAGTCAATCAGGACCCTTCTTAAGCCACGACGAGGACAAGCTTGCCGAAGTGGCTGGCCTCCTCCATCCGCGCCAGAACTTCTCGAGCCTGAGTCCAGGAAAAGCTTTGCAACACGGGTCGCAGTTTGCGCTGCGCAATGCATTCATTCATCTCCTCGAAATCCTGCCGTGACCCGACATAGATTCCCTGGATGCGTGCCTGCTTGTGCAGAATAATCGGCAATGGCAACGGCTCCGACGGCCCGGAGAGTACGCCGACCTGGGCAATCACGCCGCCCATGCGCAAGGCCCGCAGCGAGCGTGGCAATGTGCCGAGGCCGCCTACTTCTACCACCAGATCTACTCCCTCGCCGCCTGTCTGCTCGAGCGCCCAACGATCCCATGCGGGGGTTTCGCTGTAATTCAGCCCAGCCTCGAGTCCGAGGTCCATCGCACGATCAAGCTTCTCGCGGCTTGACGAGATGCCTAGAACGCGCGCACCCGCAATCCGCGCGAACTGAAGGGCAAAGATCGAGACGCCCCCGGTCCCCTGGATCAGTACGGCCGCACCGGATTTGAGACGAGCGGGAGCCAGCGCATTCCATGCCGTGACGGCCGCGCAAGGCAGTGTTGCGGCTTCCTCGCTGCTCAAGTGATTTGGCACCGCGACCAATCCCGTCTCGTTGAAGACCACATATTCGGCGAGCACCCCGTCAATGTCGCCGCCGAGGGCGCCTTTCGTCTTGGCCGGCGTGGGAGGACCATCCAACCAGTTCTGCATGAAAATACCAGCGACCCGGTCCCCGAGCTTCCATCGCGAAACGCCTTCGCCCAATTCCACCACTTCGCCCGCTCCATCGGAGCAGGGGATGCGCGGGAACTTCAATTTGGGGTTATAAAGCCCCTTCACCATCAAAAGATCGCGATAGTTGAGAGCAACCGCATGTATTTTGACTAGCACCTCACCGGGCCCCGGGTGAGGGGTCGGCCTTTCCACAAACTCTAAAGAATCAATACCGAACGCCGATATCTGCCAGACCCACATGGGGGTATCCTCAATTGTTCTCATGCATCGGGCATGCCGCCAATGGGACGAACGGCGGAGAAACTCCCGTAAAATGAAGATATGGCGCGCGGTTGGGAAAGTAAATCCGTGGAGGAGCAGATGGCAAGTGCCTTACAGCATCAGGCAGCGAAACCCGAAAATGGGTTCGTGAGCGAAGAACAGCGGCGGCTTACCGAACAAAAGCGCGGTGAACGAGAACGCCACAGACAGGCGCTGAATCTGCAGCGTGAAAACATCCTGTCGCAAAAAACTTCTCACCCCGCACGCCGTTCCGCGCTAGAGGCCGCCCTGGCCCAGATCGAATCGCAGATCGCGTCGCTCGAATAGATCCGCAACCGGCGCGAACGCTGGCACTCTTCCGCCTGTGGCTCTACTCATCCCGGGCAAAGAGCAGCGAATTAGCCTGCTGCACGGGCGTCAGCGTCACACGCGCAATGTTCACGTGCGGTGGCCTGCCTGCGGCCCAAACAATCACATCGGCCACATCGTCCGCGGTGAGCGGCTTCACGCCTTTGTAGACTTTGGCCGCGCGTTCCGAATCTCCGTGGAACCGCACCAGGCTAAAGTCGGTCTCGACCATACCAGGGTCTACGGTGGTTACGCGCACCGGCGTTCCCAGCACATCCATGCGCAAGCCGTCATTGATGGCGCGCTCGGCCGCCTTGGTTGCGCAGTAGACCGCCCCATTGGGGTATGTCATTTCGCCTGCGGTCGAACCAAGGTTGATCACATGGCCGCGCCCCCGCACCACCATGCCCGGCACCACGGAACGGGTCACATAGAGCAGACCCTTCACGTTGGTGTCGATCATTTCTTCCCAGTCCTCAATCCGGCCCATGTAGAGTTTGTCTAGCCCGCGGCTAAGGCCGGCGTTGTTCACCAGGATGTCGATTTCCGCCCACTCTGGCGGCAGGTCGTCGATCGATCCCTGAACGGCACGGTAGTCCCGCACGTCCAGATCGATCGAGTGAACGGCAACGGCGCCCCGCTCCTTTGCGCGAGAGGCCACTTCAGCGAGCTTGCCGGCCCGGCGAGCGGCGAGCAATAGCCGAACGCCATGGGGAGCGAAGGCAAGTGCTGTTGCCGCGCCAATACCGGAACTGGCGCCGGTTATGAAAACGATCTTCCCATTAAGGCTCATGAAGCTATCCTAACCAATCGTCGGGAATAAACATCGTGATGGCGGCTACGGATCCAGCCCATTCATCTTTCCACGTTTCCGAGTTGGGTGAGGTGTTCTCTTGCTACCCCGTCTGGCCCGCTGCTTCCATTCCGGATGGTCGCATGCCGCTTGGCCATGAGGTACTGGCCTACTGCCCAATCCTCGTTGCCGAGTCCCTCTTGTTCAGCCTGCTCAAACAGCTTGGCCAGGTCCTCGGCCAGGCTCAGGCGCGTCCGGCGACTGGCTGCGGCTTCCCGCAGCAGGCGCAAATCCTTTGCACCCAGCGCCATGGTGGCGCCCGCTTCTTTGGGCGGATGCAGCATCACCTTCCCGTATGCGGCGTAAAACGGCGACTGGAACAGCGCGTTGTTGACGGCTTCAAGTAAAACTTCCGGCGCAATTCCCTGCGATTCCGAATAAACAAACGCCTCGCTCAGCGAGTGGATCATGGCGCTGATCAGAAAATTACCGCCCAGTTTGAGCGCATGAGCCTGGCGCGGCTCGCTTCCAATCACCGAAATCCCGCGTGAAAGTGGCTGCAACAATGGGCGCGCTCTGGATATGTTTGATTGTGTGCCCGCGACTACAATCCACAGGCGACCTTCTTCGGCTACGTTAGGCCTCCCGAACACAGGCGCTCCGACATACGCATGCCCGCGACGCGCATGCTCGGCAGTGAGCCGTTCAGACAAGGCGACGCTGATCGTGCTGAGAGAAATGTGGAGTGCGCCGGGCTTGAGCCCCTCGATGGCACCTCCCGAGCCGAAGAGGACGTCCTCGTGGGCGGTGTCATCGAAGAGCATCGTCAGAACAGCGTCGGCGCTAGCGACGGCGTCCGCCGGCTTGGCAGCTACGGCCGCACCTTGGGATACAAGCGCCTCGGCTTTTTCGCGTGTGCGGTTCCACACTGTGACTTGGTGACCGGCGGCCAGCAGCCGCCTCGCCATGGGCGAACCCATTTTGCCCAACCCAAGAAAGGCAATCTTCATCTTGAAAATCCTCGATCTCCAATCTTATGCGACGCAAGGGTCTCTCCAACCCACCGCCGCCTGACCGTTAAACTGAATGTTCGATGCTGCGAACTGTAAATGCGACGCGTTATGTGCTTCCCTTGCGCGAAGGAGGCTCTTTGCCCGCAATTGTGGAGGCAGATGACCTCGGGCTCTATGTCGTCAAATTCCGCGGAGCGGGACAAGGGGTTCTGGCTTTGATTGCGGAATTGATTGCCGGTGAGATTGGCCGAGCCCTCGGCCTGCGTGTACCCGAAATCGTATTCATCGAGATCGACGCCTCGCTTGGCCGCAACGAACCAGATTATGAGATTCGGCAGTTGCTGCAGGCCAGCGCGGGTTTGAACCTTGCTATCGATTACCTTCCCGGATCCGTCATGTTTGACCCCGCCGCACGGGACACAGCCTCGCCCGCAGATGCATCGCTGACAGTGTGGTTCGACGCATTCACGCAGAATGTGGACCGAACGCCGAGGAACGCCAATCTTCTGGTATGGCATCGCAAACTCTACCCGATCGACCACGGAGCGGCGCTCTTCTTCCACCACGACTGGGCCACAATGGAGCAAAAGGTCGAGTCGCCGTTCCTGCAGATCGGGCAGCACATCCTCCTGCCTTGGGCTTCTGAAATCAAACAGGCTTCAGCAATCGCGCATGCGAAGCTGACGCCCGAGGTGCTTGCGGAGGTCATTGAACAGGTGCCGGATGCCTGGTTGGAAAACATCCCAGGCGGCTTAAGCGCGACACAGCGACGAGCCGGCTATTTAAATTTCTTCCTACGGCGGCTGGCAGCGTCGCATATCTTCGAACAGGAGGCGATCGATGCACGCTCCCGCCTCGTTTGATTACGCCATCCTGCGCGTGGTGCCGCGCGTGGAGCGCCAAGAGTTCATGAACGCCGGCATCATCGTCTTTTGCCTTGAGAAGCGATACCTTGCGGCGCGCGTCCATCTTGACGAGGACCGGCTGCGAGCCCTGTGGCCGGAAGCTGACGCCGCGCTCGTCACCCAGCACCTTGAAGCCATTCCGCGCATTTGTGCGGGCGACCAGGAAGCTGGACCCATCGCGCTTCTCTCGCAACGGGAGCGGTTCCACTGGCTTGTCTCGCCGCGCAGTACCATCATCCAGCCGTCGCCCGTGCACACCGGGGTGTGCGATGACACAGGTAGCCTGTTGGACCGCTTGGAGCAGCAGTTCCTCGTCTGAATGATTCTTCAGCCGCTTGAATGGTGACGTGAGAAACCGGCGCGTTTACGCCGGTGCAATCATGTGGTGGGCAATGGCAAACAAGGCCAGTTCAAGGCGCGTTGAGACGCCAGTCTTATCGAAGATATTCGACAGATGGCGCTTGACGGTCTCTTCACTCAGGCCAAATTGTTTGGCGATATCCCGGTTGCTGCAGCCTTCCACGATGCACCCCACCACTTCAAGTTCACGGGGAGTGAGTCCATAGGTCTTTGGTGGCGGCGGCGATGCCTGTTGCATCAGGTCATGCAGAGCCGAAACAAGATTGACAACCCGCTTGCCACCGATCCAATAGTCGCCCGCACAGACGGTGCGGATGGCAGTCTTCAGATGGCCGGCCAGTGCGTCTTTCAGCACAATGCCCCGGGCGCCAATATGAAGGGCCTCGATGATCTGCTGCGTCGTGATGGTAGAGGTGAGAAGCAGAATCTTGACGGAGGGCGAACCCTTCATGATGGCCCGCATGGCTTCCAGGCCGGGCAAGCGCGGCATCGCCACGTCTAGCAGCAAAATGTCCGGCTGGAGATCGAGAGTCTGCGTGATCGCTTCATCGCCGTCGTCGGCTTCGCCAACCACGTCAAAACCCTCTTGTGTGGTGAGCATGTTGCGCACGCCGATGCGAACCACGGGATGATCGTCCGCCAATATAATTCGTGTCGGTCTTTCCACTCGAGCGGTCAACCTCCCATAAGCCGTACGGCTACAGAGCGACACGGGATTTCTGCCCGCACAAACCGGCGATACTTGACTCCTTGTCCCGCCGGACATTAGTTCACTCTGCCTACGTCGGAAATTCTACATCAAGCATACGCTCCAGTTTTTCGGCAGTGGCCTGCAAATCGCTGGGTACCCCCGCGGAGTTATTCAATTGGTCACTCTCCCTCTCAAGCAGCGCGCCAAGCAAGGCAGCCCGCTGAACGCCGGCCATGCCACAACCGCCCTTGATGGCGTGCCCAATGCGGCGGACCTCGGCGGCGTCCCCCTTGGCGATAGCGGTCTCAAGCGCCTCGCTCCTGCTTCTCAGGTCCGCGGCAACCGTGGCATAGACCTGCCGCACTGCCGCTTCCGGCATTAACTGCCTGAATTGAGCCAATGTTTCGACGTTCACGATCTCCTCAGACGAAGCCGAGCCAGCGTCATCCGCCTTCAGAGTGTGTTGATTCAGCAGTTGCTGCAGCTCCTCGGTACCGAAAGGCTTTTGAAGGAATCCATCTGTTGCTTTCTTTATCTCGTCGGATGGAGCACTCCCGCTGATCGCGTAAATGCGTCCGTGGCTCCGAAGGCGGAGCTCTTCTATCAGTTTGAGCCCGCTGAGACCCTCCATTTGCACGTCCACGAGGATCACGTACGGCTCACATTCGCCCGACTCCAGCATTCCCAGCGACGCCGCGCCCCCGGTTGCCGTATGCAGGGTGTAGCCGCTCAGGGTCAGCAGGGTCGCAATCACCTCTCGGCTGATCATATCGTCGTCGATCAGCAAGACCGTCGGTAAACTGCAATCTGCGCCTATGCCGAGCACTTATCCAGTTTGCGCCTGCCAAACCCGCGTTGGCCGCAAATATTGCTGCCACGAACCTGAAAGGGAACACTTTAGTTTCCTTAGATCATGCTCTGAAAACGGGGATCGATTGCCTTCACCGGAGCTACTCCTCCGCGATCGACACCTCGTGGAGCCACCCCGGCGCTTTCAGCAACTCGCGCGGACGGGAACCGTCCGCCGGGCCCACCAGCCCATCTCGTTCCATCAAATCAATCAGATGCGCAGCCCGACCATAGCCGATACGCAGACGCCGCTGCAGCAGCGATGTAGAAGCTTTGCCGAACTCAAAGACCAGCCGCACCGCATCGTCGAACATGGGATCGTTCTCGTCGGGATCGCTGTTGGAGCCTTCCACGCTGGGTCGCTCGTCTTTGGGCGACTCCAGGAAGCCCTCAACGTACTCGTCCTGCCCCTGATCCTTCCAGAAGCCGACCACCGCGGCCGTCTCCTTTTCACTCACATACGGCGCATGAAGCCGCATCAAGCGGCTGGTGCCGGGTGGCAGGAAAAGCATGTCGCCGCGCCCCAGCAGGGCCTCTGCGCCATTCGTGTCCAGAATGGTCCGCGAGTCCACTTTCGTTGCCAGGCGGAAACTGATGCGCGTAGGAATATTGGCCTTGATGAGGCCCGTAATCACGTCCACACTGGGCCGCTGCGTGGCGAGAATCAGGTGAATGCCCACGGCTCGCGCCATCTGCGCCAGCCGCGTGATGGACTCTTCCACGTTGGAGCGGTCGAGCATCATCAGGTCGGCCAGCTCATCGATGATGATGACAATGTACGGGAGCGGCTCCTCGTCTTCGCCTTCGTCAAAAAGCGAAGGCATCGTGCCTTCAAACAGCTTGTTGTACTGATCGATGTTGCGCACGCTGCGGCTGGCCAGCAGTTTCAGCCGCCGCTCCATCTCTCGGACCGCATTGCGCAGCGCATTCGCCGCCAGTTTCGGTTCCGTAATGATCGGCGTGAAGAGATGCGGAATGCCCTCGTACATCCCCAGTTCCACGCGCTTTGGGTCAACAAGGATGAGCCGCACCTGGCTGGGCGTTGTGCGGAACAAAAGGCTCATGATCATCGCGTTAATGGCTACCGATTTGCCCGACCCTGTGGAACCCGCAATCAGCACATGCGGCATCGAGGACAAATCCGCCGTAACGATGCGGCCGTTGATGTCCTTGCCCATGGCCAGCGTCAAGCGTGACTTGGCCTTATGAAAGGTCTCCGATTCCAGCACGTCGCGCAGGTGAATGGTTTCGCGCTCGTGGTTGGGCACCTGGATGCCGACCGTGCTCTTTCCCGCCATGCGCTCGATCAAAATGCTCTCGGCGCGCATGGCGAGACAAAGGTCTTCAGCAAGCCCGGTCACGCGGCTGTATTTGACCCCGGCCTCGGGCTTGAATTCATACGTAGTGACCATCGGGCCGGGGTTGATCTGAACCACTTGCCCGGTCACGTCGAACTCGGCGCATTTTTCTACGAGAACTTTGGCTTCTTCGCGAAGTTCGTCCTCGCGCACTGTCTGTGGGCCGGTACCCGCGTTCAGCAGAGTGCTGGCCGGCAACTTGAATCCACTGACGTTTTTAGGAGCCACAGTAACGCTGCGTGTCTCGGCGTCGGCGCGTTCATGAATGGCAATCTCCGCCGGGCGCTGCGAAGAAGGGGCAGGAGCTGGCGGATCGTACGCCGTACGGGCGGGCCGCATCTCAACCACCCGCGGAGGGGCTTGCGAAGTGGCCGCCTCAACAGAGGCAGAACGCGAAACTGGACTCGTAACCGCTCCGGCAACTGGAGACGAAGCAACCGCAGAGCTCTCTGCCACCGTCCGTTCCCAAATACTTGCGCGGCGGGCTGAAACCTCCACCGGGACCTGTGCCTCCGCGGGCTGGGTCGCAGCTCGCTGAAAAGCAGGGATCTCGTCCACCGGATCTGGCTCTGGAACGCTCTTTCGCCGCCCGAATAGCGAGGTAAGCCGTCCAAGACCCCTGGGGCTCGGCTCGGGCACCGCTTCCTGTGTCGCACCGATGGAGCCTGAGAACAGACGCTGGTCCGGTCCCGGCGACTCCTGTGCCGTGCGAACAGCTTCTTGCTCTGCCTTGCGCTCTGCTCGCTCTTCCCGCCAGTTCCGCCAGCGGTCGTTCAATGAAATCGCATGAATCCAGCGATCTTCAATGGCTTGCTTGATCACCCAGAAATTGACGGCCGAAGCAAAGTAGACACCCGCGCCGGCAAATACCGCCGCCACCAGCCACGCCCCCTGGATGTTCAGGTAGACGACCAGAGTGCCGGCTACCAGCCGGCCCATGACGCCTTCCACCGGAATCGCATGCATCCAGCGCCAATGCCAGGGCAACAGGCCGAAAACGGCGGGCAGAAACACAACAGCCAGTGCGCATCCGATCCACCGCAGCCAGGCTGCTCCGCCCGATCGTGAACGCATCCAGCTCCAGCCTAGGCCGCCGAGCCACAGTGGAAGCAAGAAAGTCGTAATCCCGATTGCCTGCAGCAGCAGATCGCTCAGCCACGCTCCGAAAAGGCCAATCCAGTTGTATACGTCCCGTGGCAACGCGGAGTCAGTGGAGGTGTTCAGAGAAGGGTCTGCCGGGTGATACGTGACAAGAGCGAGGAGAAGGAGGACCGAAACCAGCGCCAGCACAAGCCCCATAAACACGTTCAGGGCGCGGCTGCGCGTGGGGGACAGGGCAATCGGAATGGTCTTCATTTGAGGGACGCCTCCGCTCCTTGGCCGCCGAAATCGACGCGAACAAGCCGCCAGGGCGGACGAGAAATCCCAGAGCAGCTTTTATTATCCCTGTCGCGGAACCGGAAGCCGGGCAAAACCCGGCAGGGGGAACCTTGCTGCAAACCCCCGGAGGCAGACGTCACATTCTAATCTGGTTATTGCCCGATGAACTTGCTTCCCCAGAGCAGCAGCACCAGGCCAACGACAATGCGATAGACGGCGAAGACCGTAAATCCATGCTTGCGCACCCACAGCAAAAACCACTCAACCACGCCCAGGGCGACAATGAACGACACCACAAATCCGATAATCAGCACGATCCATCGCTCGCCTGTCATCACAACGTGCGCAGCGGCTGTGGCAGCTCCCGCCACTTTGCTGGGGTGAATCTCCTTCAGCAAGTCATATCCTGTAGCGGCGAGCATGGTGGGAATCGAGAGCAGAAAGCTGAACTCAAGCGCCGACGGTCTGTCCATGCCTACCAGCTGCCCCGCGGCGATAGTCGACATGGAGCGAGACGTACCCGGAAAGATCGCTGAAAGCGACTGGCACAGTCCGATCCAAATGGCCTGGCCCAGCCCCAATTCTTCTACGTGTGTGGTCGTCGGCTCAAAGCGGGATGACCGCGCATCGATGATCCACATCAGGATGCCGCCAATCAGCAGCGCCCAGGCGATCACGCTCAGGCTGCCCAGATTCCTGTCGCTCCATTTTTTCAGCACTAGAGCTGGCACTGAGGTGCAGGCAAAAGCGATAAGCGTAAGAGAAATGGGATGAGTCAGCCATGTGCGGTCGCCGCCCTCGCCTTTGGGAAAGGTGCGTACGAACCCCAAAATGCGCTCAAGGTAGAGAAGCAGCAGGGCAAAGATCGCTCCCGCCTGGATCACGATCGTATACATCTTCCAATAGGCGTCGTCCAGCGGAATCCTCATCAACGCTTCGGCGATACGAAGGTGCGCCGTCGAACTGACCGGCAAAAATTCGGTCAGGCCTTCCACAATCCCCAATAGAACAGACTGAATGTAGACGTTCAAAAATCCTCCGGTCCAAAGTCGTCAATCCCGCCAGGCGAATAACATTTACCTCTCTCGGCCTATTGGCGTTCGATGCCATAGACGGGGATGCCCTGATCCAATTTGTACACCAGGGCCGCTGCCCGCCAGGTGAAATCCGATTGCGGGAATTTGTCTCTTAACCTCGCGACCAGCTCGCGGGCGTGGTTGTGCGCCTCGTCCTGTTTCTTGTCGCTGCCATCCGCGCCAAACATGTCTGTCAGGACCGCCTGCCGGTACACCGCCTCATAAAGCGCCTGCGCTGTCCGCGGAGCGTCAGGGTGCTCTGCTGCATACTTTTCGTAAATATCGGATTCCTTCTCGGGGCACTTGGTCGCGCCCTGCCAGTCACCGCAGAGCTTGTTGTCAATCAAGTCGTAGTCCGCCAGATCGGCCCAGCGCGTGTGCGGATAATACTTGACCACTTTCTTCAGATCGTCCTCATCCATCTGGTCGCGCATATAGGGATCGCGCTCTTTGGCTGACGGAAGGGATGAGAAGTCGGCTTTCTGAATCTGCCACAGAATGTCCGCTGCGCGCCACGCGGCCTCCGGAGCCAGGGGCGAGTTGGGAAACATCTCCACCAGCCTTCGATAAAGCAAGTGGGCGCTCCGGGCGGCGTTCACCGGTCCGCGGGGATCCGATGCCAAAGATTCTTCGTTGGCCGCGCTCCCCATCAGCACCTGGTCGCCATTCGGAGTCGTATCCTGCACCACTGCTTTGGCCTCCATCCAGCCGGAGATTGGCGGCGGCGTGTCGTTAGTGCCAAATATGGGCGTGTCGCTCTGGTGCTCCTCTTCGATATCGGTGTTGGCGTAGACACGCACCCACGGGCCGCTCTTTTCAGCCACAACCATTTCACGGCCAATCTGCACGCGATCGACTTTCTGCGCATTCAAGTCCGGCGAAACAAACAGAGGCGTCACGCGCAAAACCGTTGCGCGCGGGCCGGCCATGGGCTTCACCAGTTGCGGCTTTTTGTCGCCAAGCGCAGGCAGCGCGGCAAGCAGGAAGGCCGCACCGAATGCGATGGCTTGGGCAGCGCCGGTCCGATTCGCGAGAACTTCGGTCTTCATCACAGAGAAAATCATAGTCGAACGACGTTACGAGTTGGGTTCGGTAAGCACCTGGGCCAGCAACTCAGGTGCCACATTGCCCCCGCTCACCACGGCGACGGCTTTGGTGTAAATCGGCAATTCTGCCTCATGGAAGAGCAGAGCGGCCACGGCCACCGCTCCGCTGGGCTCGGGCACCAGGCGCGCAACGGCCACGATAGCTCGCATGGCAGCACGAATCTCGGCTTCATTGACGATGATGATGCCATCGACGAAAGCCTGAATATGTGCGAAATTCCGTTCCCCAACGCTTTGTGTGCGCAGGCCATCGGCGATGGTCCGGCTGGTCAGTTCCGCAGGCCAGGTAACGATTTTGCCGCTGCGAAAGCTCGCCGCCGTGTCACCGGCAAGCTCCGGCTCCGCGCCGAAGACCTTCGCCTCGGTGCGAAGCTGTTTCACGGCCGCTGCAACGCCGCTCAAAAGACCGCCGCCCGAGACCGGTGCCAGCACGAGATCCACTCCCGGCAGCTCTTCCACGATCTCCAGGCCGCAAGTTCCCTGCCCGGCGATAATCTGCTCGTCGTCATAGGGCGGTATGACAACATAGCCGTGTTCGCGCACAAGCTCTTCAGCCTTCTCCAGACGCTCGCTTGAAGCGGGGCCTACATCCACCACTTCGGCACCCATGGCCAGCGTCGCCGCTCGCTTGATGGCCGGGGCGTTCGACGGCATCACGATCACCGCTTTGGCTCCCACCGCGCGCGCTGCATAGGCCACGCCCTGGGCATGATTTCCGCTGGAGTATGTGATGACGCCGCGTGCGATCTCTTCCGGCGTAAGCTGCAAAATCTTGTTCGCCGCACCACGGATTTTGAACGCGCCAATGGGCTGCAGGCTTTCCGCTTTGAGCCAAATCTCTTTGGGGGCGCCGTAGTCCGCCACACCGGGGAACGGTGCGCGCACCAGTGGCGTTTTCACGGCGATGGAAGCGATGCGCGCAGCCGCGCCCCTTATGTCTGCGATTGAAACCAGTTGTATTTCCATTCAGATTCCCCGAAGCATCCGTCCTTGTTGGGCGAGGAGGAACGGGGACGAGCCGAGACATCCCCGTCCAATGTTTCTGGAGGCCGCTCAAATCTCCATAATCACGGGCATGATCATGGGCCGGCGTCCGGTCGTTTTCTGGATAAGCCGTTTCAATTCCACGCGAACTTTTTCTTTGACCATTCCGTAATCCGCTTTTTCTTCCGCGGTCAGCCCGTCCAGCGTCTTCAGCACGACTTCACTGGCCTGGTCGGTTATATCCGCTCCGCCGAATCCGCGCATCACCACTTCAGGGGCGCGTTCCACCTTGCCCGTGCGCTTATTAATCGCCAGCACCGCCATGACAAATCCGTCCTCTGACAAAATGCGCCGATCGCGAATGACAAGCTCTTCCACCACATCGATCGTCGAACCTGAATCGATGAGGATGCGGCCCGCAGTCACCTTGTCTTTCTTGCGCGCATCATTCTTGTCCAGTTCCAGCACGTCGCCATCCTCAATCACGATGGCATGTTCAACCGACCCCGTTTCAAGGGCCACTTTAGCGTGCTGGCGCAGATGGCGGTAGTCGCCGTGAACGGGAATGAAGAACTTGGGGCGGACGAGATTGATCAGGAGGCGCATCTCATCCTGGCTTCCATGGCCGCTTACGTGGATCATCCCGTTGGAGCCGTCGTCGCAGATCACGTTTGCATCCCGGCGATAGAGATGGTCGATCACCCGAAAAATGCTCTTCTCGTTGCCGGGAATGATGCGAGAACTGAGCACCACCGTGTCGCCCATTTCGATGCGCGCATGCTTGTGGTTGTCGACAGCGGCCCGGCTGAGGGCGCTCATCGGTTCTCCCTGCGTTCCACTGATCAGGATCATTAGTTGCTCGGGAGGGAAGTCGCGCATCTGGCTGGGATTGATCACCAGGCCCGGCGGGATGTTGATATAGCCCAGGTCCTGCGCAATCTCAGTGCTCTCCATCATCGAACGGCCCATGATGGCCACCTTGCGGCCGTGACTTCGAGCCAGATCGAGCGCGATGCGAATCCGATAGATCGACGACGAAAAACAACTGAAGAAAAGCTTCTTCTTGGTCCTGGAAAAGACTTCGTCGAGCCGGGGAATAACCGCGCGCTCGCTGGGCGTGTAGCCGGAACGATCGACATTTGTCGAATCCTGAAGCAGCGCCAGCACGCCGCGCTTGCCGTATTCGGCAAATGTGTGCAGATCGAACGGCTTTTCGTCGAGCGGAGAGAGATCAATCTTGAAATCGCCGGTGTGGATAACAATCCCTACGGGAGTTTCAATGGCCAGGGCCACGCAATCGACAAGTGAATGGGTCACCCGGATGGGTTCGATCGTGAACGGACCGATCGTGAACTTTTCCTTGGGCGTGATCTCGATCAGCTCGGTCTCATCGAGCAACTGGTTCTCTTCGAGATTACCCTCGACGTAAGCCAGCGTGAATTCGGTTGCGTATACCGGGACCTTGAGTTCACTTAGGAGCCAGGGTAGGCCGCCGATATGGTCCTGATGCCCGTGGGTAAGGATGAT
>OCTA010000726.1_pt1 | contig 30340 bp, 17 predicted proteins | sample 1538991 | NCBI WGS metagenome assembly OCTA01 (sample SAMEA3539302, study PRJEB22396) | soil metagenome | biome: tundra; feature: field; material: soil | place: USA | collected 2010-05 | depth 0.15 m | reverse complement strand
TAGGTCCCGGTGCGATCCTTCAAAAGGGCGACAAACCTGGCGACCAGGGAGTCGCGGTCGAACGGCTTCGCCACGAAGCCCGCGAGTTCCCGTCCCGCGAATCGCCCGGCCAGGTCCTCCTCGCTGAAGCCGCTCATGAGAACGACCGGCACCGCGGGCCGGATCTTGCGCAGTTCGCGGAAGGTGTCCTCGCCGCCCATATGCGGCATCGTCAGGTCGAGCAGCACCGCGGTGAAATCGTTCGCCCGCTTCCCGAATATCTCCAGCGCCTGCCTGCCGTCTCCGGCGAGCACGACGTCGAACCCCGCGCTCTCGAGATGGCGCGCCGCCACGGTCCGCACGGTCTCCTCGTCGTCCACGACAAGGATTGTGCCGCGCCCGTGCGGCCGGGCGGGCGCGGCCTGGGCGGTGTCCGGCGGAGGGCCCGCCGGGCCCGCGGCCGGCAGGAAGACCCGGAAGGTGCTGCCGCGCCCGGGCTCGCTCTCGACGCTGATCTCCCCGCGATGCCCGCGGACGATGCCGAGGGCGGCCGGCAGGCCGAGGCCGCGGCCGGTGAACCTGGTCGTGAAGAACGGCTCGAAGATTCGCGCCGCAACCTCGGGCGACATCCCGCTTCCGTCGTCCGCAACCTCGAGCAGGACGTAGTCCCCCGGCGGCAGTCCGGACGCGGGATGAACGGCGGGCGGCGCCGGAGCCCGCCGGCTCAAGCCGGTGGACACGCGGATCGTTCCGCTCCGCTCGCCGATCGCATCCGAGGCGTTGGTCACGAGGTTGACGAACACCTGGCGGATCTGTCCCGGGTCGGCCTCGACCGGGGGAAGGTCGCGGGCGAGATCGTAATGGAGGATGCACTTCTTCGTGATCGAAACCTGCAGCAGCTGCCTCGTGTCCCCGACCAGGGAGCTCAGGTCGATCCGGGAGGTGGCGAACCGGCCGCGCCCCGAATAGGCGAGCATCTGCCTGCACAGTTCCGCCGCCCGAATCGCCGCCTTCCGGATCTGCTGGAGGAAGGGCTGGGCGGGCGAAGACTCAGGCAGCTCGAGCTCGGCGAGGCTCGCATTGCCGAGCATCGCCGTCAGCAGATTGTTGAAGTCGTGCGCAATCCCGCCCGCGAGCACGCCCAGGCTCTCGAGCTTCTGGGCCTGGAGGATCTTTCGTTCCGTGGCCAGGCGCGCGGCCTCCATTTCCTTCTGGCGGGAGATGTCGCGCGCGATGGTCGAATGCGACAGCGGCCGCCCGTCGTTGTCGCGCTGAAGGATGATGAGCTGCGAGACCGGGATTTCGCGCCCGCTTGAGTCCAACATCGCATTCTCGCCGATCCAAAATCCGCTTGCGAGAACCGCGGGGATCGCCTCCTCCATGATGATCTTCGCGGACCAATCCGGGTGGGCATCGCGGATCCGCAGGTTGCGCGCGGCCGCAAGGTCGGCAACCCCGAGGAGGCGGCGATACGCGGGGTTGAAATAAAGGTATCGGTTTTCGAGGTCGGCCGATGCGATGAAATCCGGGGACGCCTCGATGATGTCGAGGAGGCGGTTCTTTTCCGCCTCGCCCGTTCTGCACTCCGTGAGGTCGAGGTGCGTGCCCGCCATGCGAAGGGCGGTGCCGTCCGGCGCCCGCTCGATCACCGTGCCGCGGGAATGGATCCATTTCCATTCGCCCTGCCGCGTCCGCATCCGGTAATCCGTCTCGTAATGGGCGCTCCTGCCGGCGAGGTGGTCCTTAAGAAGGGACCAGACCCTCGGCTGGTCGTCGGGGTGGACGCAACCGAGCCACCAGTCCTTTTCGAGCGGTATCTCCTCGAGGCGGTAACCCAGCATTTCCGCGTAGGCCCGGTCGTACGTGAACCGGCCCGCCTTCAGGTCGCCGTTCCAGAACCCGAGCCTTGAGCCGGTGAGCACCTGCGCAAGGTGCTCCCGGTTCCGCTTGAGGGCGTCTTCGGCCTCGTCCCGGAGCATGACCGTTGTTCCGAGCCCCAGCCCGACGGACGCGACCGCGGTCGACAGGATGAGAACGTTGGCGGCGAGCGCCGTCGATGCGCCCGTGACGCACAGTCCAAGATAAGTGCCGAGATTTATTCCCAGCACCGCCGCCGCGGCGCCCGGAAGGCCGCGGCTGAGGACGATCCAAACCAATGGAACGAAACAGAGCGAATACAGATGCAGTTTCCGCAAAGGCTCCCACCCGATGACCGCATACAGCGTGACCAACACGGTCAAAGCCTGGGCCAGCGTCTGCCATCTCGAAGGCCGTTCGATCGCCGTTCCGATGCGCTGGCGCCCGGGCACGATCCAGGGTCCGGCGAATATGACGGCGGCCGGAACGACCGTGAGGATGCTTCCGACCGCGCCGGCCCACCGGAACGCGACTTCAGTCCAGAAGCGATTCGAGACCGGCCAGAGACCTGTTTGGGAGGCAAGTGCTTCGACCACCGCCGCGGGAAGAGCGGCAGCCACCGATACGGCCAGCAGGAGCACACCCTCGCGGCGGCTCCCGGGGAGGGGCGCCGGCCCCAGCCTTTGACGGACGAGCCGTGCCATGCCGGCATAGCCTGCCGCCGCGATGAATGAAAATGCGAGAGAGGGGAGAAAACCAGGATTCGACGGATCGATCGCGAGAAAAGTGATCAGCTGGGCGGCGAAGACGACGAACGCCAGCCTGGGACGGCAAAGAATGAGGAACGCAAATGCGAAACCCGGCGCCTCGCGCAGTCCCGCGGGCGGTCCGGAGGGAAAACGACTCGAAAGCCATTCCGAGCCCAGATGGAGCAGGAGGTATGCTGCGCTGACCAGCGCCAGCCGCGATCCTTGACGGAGCTTCATGGCGCGCTCGGCGCGCTGCAAAAACCCCCACCCGCCGGATTGGCGGGGATAATGCCATCGATCGATAAGGACAGCTGGAGACTAACTATAGCAGCAAACGCGGACAACGGACGGATCATCCTCGAATGACCGTTGTCAACGGGGCGTCAATGGAAAAGCGGACCTGATCTTGCCGGGATCGTTCCCGATCAGGCCGTCCACACCCCATCTGGAAAGCCTGCGGATCGCCCTGCAATCGTTGACTGTCCAGCACCACAATTGGAGGCCCCGGCCCCGGATTGCCGCGACGAGCGGAGCCGAATCGATCCAGCGGTAATTCAGGCTGATCCCGCAGGCTCCCAGGGAAAGGGCCGCACGGACCCAGCGCAGGCCTCCCTCCGGCGAAGGATCCGAAGACGCTCCCGGATCGGCGATCAGCATTCGCGGAATGGACGGGGCGAGTGCCGCCGCCTCGCGAAGCAAGGTGCGTTCGAACGAGGCCAGTATTACGTTGCGGGCCGTCCGGGTCCGTCGAATCGCCATCAGGATCGGAGGCATCCGGGTGCCCTTCTTGATTTCAATTTGCACGAGCATCCGGCCGCGCGCGAAGGCGAGAGCCTCCTGCAGGCTCGGAATCGGCTCGCCTCCGACCCGCAGGCGCCCGATTTCGTCCCGGGAGCAGTCGGCCAGCCGGCCGGCCCGCCCCGTCAGCCTCCCGAGGTCCTCATCGTGAAAGACCACGGGAATGCCGTCGCGCGTGGTTTGGACATCGAGCTCAATCCCGTCCGCCCCGAGGGCGCGCGCGCACTCGAACGCCCTTAGCGTGTTCTCCGGAGCCCGGGCCGAGGCGCCGCGGTGGGCGATGCAAAGGGGGGGCATCGATCGTTGCGGTTTAGGATTGGTGGGAGGACGACTTTGGTCTATTCGGTCGCGATCTTGTGGCCTGGTGGTATTCGCAGACGAGACTGATCTTTCCCGGCGCGGTGACGCGTGGGAGGCCGGAGGCCGCCCTGCCGCCCGGCGCGGATTGTGAAGTCGTTCAGCTGCTGGCCCGGGACGGGACGAGGATCGTGGGCCGGTTTGGCGCCGCGCCGGCTCCGGGTGCGCAGGTCACCTCCGGAACCGGAGCCCCGCTGACGGTCGCGTTCTTCTGCGGCAACGCCTCGTGCATCGCCCAGAACGACGACGAGTTCTCCCGATTCCGTCGCCTCGGCTGCAACGCCATGATGGCGGACTACGCGGGGTTCGGGCTGAGCGGCGGCGTCCCGAGCGAGGGCGGATGCTATGCGACGGCGGACGCCGTCTATGATCACCTGGTCGGCCGGCGCGGCATCGATCCAAACCGAATTGTGCTGGCCGGCCGGTCGCTCGGCGCGGCCGTGGCCATCGACCTCGCCAGCCGCCGCCCGACCGCCGGGCTCATCGCCGTCAGCCCTTTTACGAGCATGTATGCGATGGCGCGCCGCACGCGTCCCTGGTGGCCGACCCGGATGCTGCTGCGGCATCATTTCGACAACCTGGCGAAGATTCCGTCGGTTGCCTGTCCGATCCTGTTCATCCATGGGAGCGATGACGATTTCGTCGCGCCGGGAATGGCGGACGTTCTGGCCGCATCCGCGAGATCCCGCGTGGAGCGGCTCGCCATCCCGAGCGGAAACCATCGCACGGTGATGCAGGCGGATGAGGAGCGGCTGTGGGCCGGAATCGCCGCGTTTCTCGGGACATTAAGATAGGACGGAATCGGCCGGTCGCGGCGGCCCGAACGCCTTTCGCGTGTCGCCCGGGCAATTTGCGCCGCGGTTTCCCGGCGGGATTCAGCCGGTGACCGTGAGCACGATGCCGGCCAGCACGCCCACGACCGCCAGCCATTTTGCGGGGCTGGACCTTTCGCCAAGGAACGCGATGCTTCCGCAGAATGCAACGAGTGTGCTTCCCCTGCGCACGCCTGCGACGAGCGCAATCAGCGCGCCGGGGTCGCGCAGCGCTCCGAAATAGAGAAAGTCCGCGACCAGCAGGGACGCCGAAACGAACAGGATGCTCCACCTCCAGTGGAACTCCTGCCGCGGCCACCACCTCAGTTTCCAGCCGATGACCAGCGGCAGGAAAAGGATGGCGAGGTAAATCGAAAACCAGGCCTGCACCGTGGCGGGCTGGAAACCGGCCCGGCCAAACAGGATCTTGTCGTAGAGGGCGCTGGCCGCGTTCAGGATCGTCCCGACCGCGAGCCAGCCGATCCATGGATTGCGAAGGAAATGAACGCCCTCCTGCCGGCCTGCGAACGAGAGCACGAGAAAGGAGGCCAGGGTGACGACGACCCCGAGCAACGCCAGTTCCGTCGGGCGTTCTCCGAGGACAAGGACGGCCCCGAGGAGGGTCCCGACCGGTCCGGTCGCCCGGATCGGGGAGGAAATCGAGACCGGCAGGTGCTTGACGGCGAAATACGTGCAGGCCCATGCCGCCCCGACGATCACCGATTTGAGCATGATCTGGGCGTGCTGGAAGAGGCTCATCGGAGCCACCGCGAGCATGGCGGGCAGAAGATGGTGATTCGCGGCCCCGGCCGCCATGAGCAGAAGCCATAGCCCGGCGGCGAACACGTTTCCAATGAACAGCACGGGCAGGACGGCGTTCCCGTTCACCGCGTGCTTGGTGCCGAGTTCGTAGCAGCCGAGGAAGAAAGCAGAGAGTAGGCTCGCTAGGATCCAGGACATGGTTGGGCCGACAATCACAGCCGCAGGCAGGGCTGTCGAGCGGCAGGCGCGGGTAGTGTGCTGATTTGCCGAAGATGTGTCCTCTCTCGTCGGGGAGCTGCCAAGACCCCAGACCTCCGTCAAGACAGGTCGCCAAGAGCCGCCGGCTGATGCCGGCCAGATGGCGGCCCGGAGACGTCGGATGAGGCAGCTATCTCCTCGTGAGGACACATCTTCGGCAAATCAGGACACCTTCCACGCGCGCGGCGCCTTGCGCCAATGGACTGTCCGACATATTCTTATATGTATGGGCACGTCATTGCCTAACGAACACCCTGTAGGACTGGCGAATGAGCCGCATGCCATGTGTCATGTCTGACCCCTCTTCACAGGCGCCGCGTCCCGGCCTGACCCATACAGATCAACTGGAACTGCTCGCCGCGGGCGCGCGGGTGACATCCAGTGCGATCGTGATTACGGATGATCGCGGAACGATAGAATGGATCAATCCGGCATTCGAGGCGATCAGCGGCTATAAGGCGGATGAAGTGATCGGCCGGAAGATCAGTATCGTGAAATCGGGCGAGCACCCGGCGCAGTTCTACGCCGATATGTGGAGGACGATCATGGATGGGCGGGACTGGCGCGGCGAGGTCGTCAACCGCGCCAAGGACGGAAGGCTGTACAACGAGGAGATTGCCATCACGCCCATGCGGGATTCCGGCGGCGCGATCCGCCATTTCATCGCCGTGAAGAAGGACGTCACGGAGCGCAAACGGCTCGAGACGCAGTTGATGCGTGCACAGCGCCTCGAGAGCATCGGCATGCTTGCGAGCGGAATCGCACACGACTTGAACAATGTTCTGGCCCCCGTGCTCATGAGCATCGAGCTGCTCAAGCTCGAGATGCCGGGCGCGGGCGCTCGCGAGAACCTGGACCTGATGGAAGGCGCGGCGAACCGCGGCGCGGCCATCATCCGCCAGCTGCTGACTTTCGTCAAAGGGATCGAGGGTGAACGGATCGAGGTCGACCCGAAGCACCTCCTGAAGGGAATTGCCCAGCTGGTCTCCCAGACGTTTCCCCGGAATATTGAACTGCGCGTTGCACTGGAGCCCGGCACCGGCGCCGTAAAGGGGGATGTGACGCAATTGGAGCAGGTCCTTGTCAACCTCGCCGTCAACGCGCGCGACGCCATGCCCGGCGGCGGCGTCCTCGGGCTGCGCGCGGGAAATTGCCGGGTGGACGAGAAACAGGCCGGCCTGCACCCGGGAGCAAAGGCGGGGGAGTTCGTGGTGATCACCGTATCGGACACGGGAGCAGGAATCGCACCGGAGAACATCGAGCGGATTTTTGAGCCGTTTTTCACAACCAAATCCCGGGGGAGGGGAACGGGTCTCGGCCTCGCAACGGTTCACGGAATCGTCCGGAGCCACGGCGGCTTCATTGAGGTTTCGAGCCTCTTGGGGAATGGTTCCGAATTCCGGGTCTTCCTTCCTGTCCATTCGGGACCCGGGCCGGTCCCGCATCCTGCCGCTCCCCAGCGCAAGCTCAAGGGGAACGGGCGCTGCGTCCTGGTCGTGGACGATGATGAGGCGATCCGCCATCTGATGCGGGACATTTTGGCGCGGCACGGTTTCATCGTTGTTTCGGCTGAGGACGGCTTGGATGCCCTCAATCGCTTCCGGGAGTCGCCGGGGCGCTTCTGCGCCGTCATCACGGACATGATCATGCCGAAAATGAACGGCGCGGAACTGGCATCCATTCTCAATCGCGTGGCACCAGAAGTGCCTGTAATTGCTTCTTCCGGACTTATTTCCAAAGGGGACGGGGACAAGACCGCGGCGATTCCACCGTCGATCGCTTGCGTGCTGAGCAAGCCATACACCGAGGGGGTGCTTTTGGGCGCGCTCTCCACGGTTCTGGCCTAACCTTTGCCGGTTTCACCAATTTCTGCGCAGCAATCCCCAAGGCATGCGGGGCGCAGGCATCGGCCGGATGCTAGTGTCTACGCATGGCCACTTTATCCGACCGCAACCCGGACAACGCTCCTGGGCGTTACTATATCGATTCCAGCTGCATCGACTGCGACCAGTGCCGCACGACAGCGCCGGAATTGTTTGCCCGCAACGCCGAGACAGGCTTCTCGTCCGTTCTGAAGCAACCGTTGACTGCCGAGGAGGTGGCCCTCGCCGAAGAGGTTCTGGCCGCCTGCCCGACGCAGTCGATTGGGAACGATGGGGCATAGGAGGTCGATCCTTGCGCTGGCGTTGACCCTCGCCCCGTTGGCGGCGTGGGCGGCGGAGACCGGGGCCGAAACGACCGCATCCGTCCCCGATCAGACATGTCTTGACTGCCACAGCGACCACTCCCTCACGATGGCGAAGGGACGCCGCGAGGTGTCGCTTTTCGCAGATCCGGCTATCATCGCCAAGTCCGCCCACGCGGCCCTGAAATGCGTGGACTGCCATGAGGGGTTCGATCCGGCGGCCATTCCCCACAAGAAGACGATCGGTCCGGTCGATTGCGCGGGCTGCCACGATGACATTGGCGCCAAGCATGCCTTTCACCGCCGCCTGGGCCTGACTCCGATCCCGGCCGGCGCCGACACGGCGTGCGCCGACTGTCACGGCACGCACGCCGTTACCGCATCGAATTCGCCGGATTTTCCATTTGTCAGGGCGCGCCAGACCGAGGCGTGCGGCCGCTGCCACCGGTCGGCCCGGGACGAATTCGCAGCATCGGCCCATGGCAAGGCGTTTGGCGCGGCGGATGCCCCCAGCTGCCTGGTTTGCCATACGAAGCCGATCGTCGGCGCGGTCCGGGGCGTGCCGGAAATTTCCGTCAAGCTTGCGCAGGCCGCTCTTTGCGAATCGTGCCACGTTGACAAGCCCGCCGTTGCGAATCAGGCGCTGCGGGGCACCCACTTCGTGGCGAGCTTTGACCAGAGCGTCCACGGCGCGGCTCTCCATCGCGGCAATGCCAAGGCCGCAAACTGCGTCGACTGCCACGGCGCGCACGAAATGAACCGCGCCATGGCCGCCAGCGCCCGGATGGGCAAGCTGCTGGCCGCGGAGACGTGCGCCAAGTGCCACGCGTCCGTCGCCTCGGCGTACCAGAGCAGCGTGCACGCCGCGGCCCTGCGCCGCGGAAGCCTCGACTCGCCGACGTGCACCGACTGCCACGGCGAGCACGACATTCGCGCCCATACCGACCCGACCTCGCCCGTCTATGCATCCAATCTGGCCCGGCAGGTGTGCGCGACCTGCCACGCCTCGGTTGCCCTCACGAAAAGGTACGGTCTCACCTCAAACTCGTTCCAGACTTTCTCGGACAGCTACCACGGCCTCGCCGAGCGCGAGGGCTCGCTGACGGTGGCCAACTGCGCAAGCTGCCACAGCGCCCACGCGATCAAGTCTGCCCTCGACCCGACTTCGAGCGTGAACAAGGCCAATCTTGTCAGGACCTGTGGGCAATGCCACCCGGGAGCCAACACGCGCTTCACCGAGGGTTCGGTGCATGTGAGCCTGTATGCCCCGGACGGAAAGGATGGGAACAGCCCCATCCTCCACCTGATCGCGACCCTGTACGTGATCCTGATCGTGGTCGTCGTGGGCGGCATGTTCCTCCACAACGCGCTGGATTTCCTGAAGAAGATCCGGCGCAAGCTCGCCATCCAGAAGGGGACCATCGAGGAGGAGCACGTGGCGCACAGGCTTTATCTGCGGATGACCGTCAGCGAGCGCCTGCAGCACGGAACGCTCGTCATCAGCTTCATGATCCTCGTCGTGACAGGCTTCATGCTCCATTTCCCGGATGCGTGGTGGGTCGCGGCAATCCGGCGCGCCAGCTCGCCCCTGTTTGAGCTCCGAGGACTCATTCACCGGATCGCGGGAGCGGTCATGATCGCCGGGGCAATCTGGCACGTTTGCTATCTGGGATTCACCAAGTCCGGCCGGAGCCTTTTCCGGGATCTTCTGCCGCGCGCGCGGGACCTGACCGACCCGTTCAAGGTCCTGAAATACAACATCGGCCTGGCGCCGGACAAGCCGCGGTTCGGCCGGTTCAGCTACATCGAGAAGGCCGAATACTGGGCGCTCGTCTGGGGCACGATCCTCATGGGCATCACGGGCGCCATCCTGTGGTTCGACAATATTTCCATGGGGCGCCTGACGAAGCTGGGCTTCGACATCTCCCACGCCGTCCATTTCTACGAGGCGATCCTGGCGACGCTGGCCATCATCGTGTGGCATTTGTACTTCGTCATCTTCAACCCGGACATCTATCCCGTGAACCTGGCCTGGCTCACGGGGCGCATGTCCGAGCGCGAGATGCTGGAGGAGCACCCGGCCGAGCTCGAACGACTGAAGGCCGCCGAAGCGAAGCCGGAGGATCCTCCTCCCGCGCCCGGGAAATAGCCCGCCGTCCTGGGTGAGCGCTTCCGGCAGAAGGAGGCGCCCCGCTGCTGCCGGGCGGGTTCCTTTAGCCTCGCGGAACGGCGAGACTTGGCTGTTCCATGATGGCACAGATGACTCCGAAAAAAGCGCTGCTGAGAAGCCTGGCCTGGGCGGCCGCCGCAGCGGCATTCTCGGTGCTGGTTCGGAGCTGGCGGGGAGGGGAGGCGGCGAATCAGTTCCTTGCCGGCTACCTTGTGGAGCTGAGCCTGAGCGCCGACAACCTCTTTGTATTCACGGTCATATTTGGATACTTTGCCGTCGGGCCGGAGCAGCAGCGGAGGGTCCTTTATTGGGGCATCGCGGGAGCGGCGGTCCTGCGGGGTCTGTTCATCGTTTTGGGAGTGGTTGCGCTCCGGCGTTTCCATTGGCTGTTGTACGGGTTCGGCGCCCTGCTTTTTTTCACGGCGCTGCGAATGGCGAGGTCCAAACGCCGGGGACGCGGGGCGAATCCGGAGCGGAATGCGGGCATCCGGCTGATCGGGAGGTTTGTGAATCTCGCGGATTCCGGCGCCGGGGGTCTGTTCTTTGTGAGGGCGGGACGCCGATGGGTTCCCACGCGCCTTCTGCTCGTGCTCATCGCAATCGAAGCGACCGATGTGCTGTTCGCCTTCGACTCGCTGCCTGCGGTGCTTGCCATCACGCGCAGCGCCTGGATCGCCTTCACGTCCAATCTTTTTGCCGTGGCCGGCCTGCGTTCGCTCTATTTCGCGCTGACGGGAGCCCGAACCCGTTTCAGGCACCTTGAAGCCGGCCTCGTCGTCATCCTGCTTTTCATCGGAGCGAAGATCATGGTTTCGCCCTGGCTCGACGTAAGCACGGGCATGTCGCTCGCGGTGATCGGGTCTGTCCTGGCGGTCGCCATACTGTCGAGTTTGCGCGTCCGGGCGCCCGCGGCCTGAAGCGGCGCGGCGCCAGGCCCCGGGACCCTCATGCGCCCAGACCACGAGCGAAGTCTGCCGATCATTTGCGCTTATAAGCGGGCTTGGCATTCGCCTCCAAGACGCCTTTTATGTAAACGACAAATGGCTTTGATGCTGCCTTGGCGAAGAGCCCATGGCAGAAAGAAGCTTGAATAAGCGCAGCCGGCCCCCCTGAACAAGCAAAGAACCCATATGAAGACGACCCGTGATCGCACAGCCTGGCTCTTGGGCGGAGATGCGGCATGCACCGATCAACCCCTTGAAGTGGAACGTCCGCTGCGGATCATTCTGCTCGGGGCGCCCGGCGTGGGGAAGGGGACGCAGGCCGAACTGCTCACTTCCGGTTTCGCCTGCTGCCAGCTTTCCACGGGAGACATCTTTCGCGCAGCAAGCTCGCCCGACCACGGCGGATGCGAGAATTGGGAGCCGAGTCCCGCGATGAAGGCCGCCCTGGGCTATATGCGCCGGGGCGAGCTGGTGCCGGACGAGACGGTGCTGGGTCTCGTCACCGAACGCGTGAGCTGCCTGCACTGCCGCGGCGGATTTCTCCTGGACGGATTTCCGCGCACGGTCGCCCAGGCGGAGGCGCTGGACTTGATCCTGGAGCGCGAGAAGATCAAGCTCGACGCGGTGGTGAGCTACGATCTTCCCATCGAGGAGGTCGTCGCGAGGGCAAGCGGACGGCGGACCTGCAGCAAATGCAAGGCGGTCTACCACCTCACGGCCCGCCGGCCGGCGAAGGAAGGCATTTGCGACCGGTGCGGCGGCGTCCTTTATCAGCGCGAGGACGACAAGCCGGAAACGATCCGCGTGCGCCAGGAAACGTACGCGCGCAGCACGGCGCCGCTCATCGATTACTACACGAAGCAGGGCTTGCTCATCTCGATTTCCGCCGAAGGGGTTCCGGGCGCGATATTCGCCAGGACCCTGGATGCGCTCGCGCCCCGCCTTTCCCTTCGCGTAGAGCCCGCGGCCGAACCGAAGAAGTAGTCCGGTTTCTGACGGGCAGGTCCGGGTCCCGGCCGCGGAGCGCTTGCGCCCCCCCCGCGTCCGCGTTACGTTCGTCGCCGTGCCCGAGCAATCCAGACAACCGGCCGCAGGGGCGGCTCTGCCGGCCATGGCAAGGCCCGAGCTTCTGGCGCCGGCCGGAGACTGGGAATGCGCGCGGGCGGCGGTGGAGAACGGGGCGGACGCGATCTATTTCGGGCTGGAGCGCTTCAACGCACGAATGCGGGCGAAGAACTTCACCAAGGCGGACCTGCCGGAGCTGATGGCTTTCCTGCACCTGCGCGGGGCGAAGGGGTATCTCACCTTCAACACCCTTGTATTTGCCGACGAGATGGAGGAGGCGGAGAGCTATGCTCGCACGATGATCGAGGCGGGGGTCGATGCCGCAATCGTGCAGGATGTCGGGGTCTGCCGGATGATCCGCGCCCTTTCGCCGGATTTTCCGATTCATTGCTCGACGCAGATGACGATCACGAGCGCGGAGGGCGTGCGATTTGCGCGAAGGCTGGGGGCGGACCTCGTTGTCCTTGCCCGGGAAAACTCCCTTGCGGACATCGCCAGGATCCGGGCCGCCCTGGACGCGACCGGCGGGGGGCTTCCGTTGGAGGTCTTTGTCCACGGCGCCCTCTGCATCGCCTACTCGGGGCAGTGCCTGACGAGCGAGTCGCTCGGCGGCCGTTCCGCAAACCGGGGGGAGTGCGCGCAGGCCTGCCGCCTGCCGTACGGGCTTTTTTCGGACGGACAACCCGTCCCGCTGGGCGACCGGCGCTATCTTCTCAGCCCGAGGGATCTTTCGGGCCTTGAGGCCCTGCCCGATCTCGTCCGCGCGGGCGTTGCCTCGCTCAAGGTCGAGGGGCGCCTCAAGTCTGCGGAATACGTGGCCAGCATCACGCGCATCTATCGCCAGGCGCTGGACCGCGTCATGGCGGGGGTTTCCGGCCCCGATCCCGGCGCCGACCGGTATGAACTCGAAATGAGTTTCTCCCGGGGGCTGTCCCCGGGCTGGCTTCGCGGGACGGACAACCAGGCGCTTGTGCATGCGCGTTTCGGGACGAAACGGGGGGTCTTTGTCGGCGAAGTCGCCCGCGTGGCCGACGAGTCAATAACGCTTTGCCTGGCTTCCCCGTTGAAGCCCGGCGATGGCGTGGTCTTCGACGCCGGGCGGCCTGAGGACGGGGAGGAGGGCGGTCGCGTCTATGAGGTCCATCCGGGAGGCGCGCCCGGCGAGGAGGCGACGCTTCGATTCGGCCGGGACGACATCGATTGGCGGCGCGTGCATCCGGGGCAATTTGTCTGGAAGACGAACGATCCCGCCCTGGACCGGAAGATCCGCGCCACGTTTTTCGGGGAATCGATCCGATTTCGCAGGCCGGTGCACTTCGAGGTCCACGGCCATGCCGGGGCGCCGCTCATCCTGATCGCGGACGACGGCCTGGGGCATGCCGTGAAGATGGAGTCGGCCACGCCGCTGGCCGCCGCAAGGAACCAGCCGCTGACCGCCGGGCGGCTCGTGGAGCAACTGGGGCGGCTCGGCGGCACCCCCTTCGAGCTGGGCGGGCTGCGCTCCTTCATCGAAGGCGAGGCGATGCTTCCCATGAGCGAACTGAACAGGCTCCGGCGCGAAGCCGTCGGCGCGCTGGAGGAGCTGCGATCGCGGCCCGGGCGCTGGAAGATGAACCCGGACGCGGCCGGGCGGCTCGCGGCGGCGCGTCCGCGCCCGGCGGCGGGGAGCCCCGCGCCTCCGGAGCTGATCGCCGTCATCCGGCTGCCCGGGCAGCTCGAGGCGGCCTGGGATGCAGGAGCGCGGACGATCTACTGCGAATTCGAGAACCCCAAGCATTACCGGGATGCGGTCGCCCGGTTCCGGGGGCTGCAGAAGGGCCTGGAAGCGGATGCGGGCCCGGCGGCGCCCCCGCCGGCGATCTGGGTCGCCCCCCCGCGCATCTTCAAGCCGGGCGAGGAGTGGATACTCAGCCAGGTGAGATCGTGCGATGCGGATGGATACCTTGTCCGTAACTACGATCACCTGGGCTTCTTTGCCGGCGAGCGCCGCCGCGGCGATTTCTCGCTCAATGTCGCCAATCCCTGGACCGCGGAGGCGTACGTCCGCGACGCGGGGCTGGAGCGGGTGACGGCGAGCTATGACCTGAACGTCTCCCAATTGGAGGCCCTCCTGCAGTCGGCGCCCCCGGCGTGGTTCGACATCACCATCCACCAGAGGATGCCGATGTTTCACATGGAGCACTGCGTTTTCTGCGCGTTCCTGTCCGAAGGCCACGACTACCGCGACTGCGGCCGTCCCTGCGAAAGCCACCGGGTCGAACTGGGCGACAGGACCGGGGCGCTCCTGCCCATCAAGGCAGACGCAGGCTGCCGCAACACCGTTTTCAACAACCGGGCCCAAACCGGGGCGGAGTTCGTCTCGCGCCTGCTCGAGCTCGGGGCCCGCAGTTTTCGCGTGGAATTCGTGAACGAGCCGGCCGAGGAGGTCGCGCGCACGGTGCGCAGCTATGCGCAGCTTCTCCGGGGCGAAATCGCCGGCAGCGCGCTGTGGCGCGAGCTGAAGCTCATCAACCAGCTTGGCGTGACCCGCGGCCAGCTGGACACCGAGCACCGCGCGCTCCGGCGCAAATCGTGAGCTGAGCTTCCCGGTTTCAGGCGCCTGAGGGTCTCCTTCACCCGCGCGCGGTGGGCGCCGGGCCGGCCGCCGGCGTTCCGAGGCGGGCGAACCGGTACTTGACTAGGGCCCGCAGCCACGTGAGGGGGTCGCGCCACATCCGAATCTTCTTTCCCTCCTTGAACGAGCGGGACCGGTAGGTGACGGGGATCTCCACCGGGCGGTAGCCTTTGCGGACCAGCTTGATCAGGAGCTCCCAGTCGAAGTCAAATCGGTCGCACTCGAAAGTCAGGCCTTCGAGGCAGTCGCGCCGGAACACCTTGTACATCGTGAAGGGATCCCTGAGCCAAATGCCAAGCGCGGCGTTCAGGAGGAGGGTGAAGGTCCAATGGGCGAGATTGAGCACGACGCCGCGAAACGGCTGGTCGTCGAATTTCCGGATCGCCCAGCCGCCCCGGCCGTGGCGCGAGCCGAGGACGAACGCCTGCCTTCCCGCGATGATGGGCGAGAGCAGCGCTTCGTAATCGGCGAGATCGTACTCCAGGTCCGCGTCCTGGATGAGCAGGATGTCGCCGGTCGCCGCCGCGAATCCGGCCCGGACCGCATGCCCCTTTCCCCGGGGCCCTTCCTCGAGGATCAGCCGCACGCGCGGGTCGTCGCGGAAGCCGAGCACGACCTCGCGGCTGCCGTCGGTCGAGTTGCTCTCGACGATGATGATCTCCATCTCCACCCCGGGAATCGTCTTTGCCATCAGGGCGTCGAGCGCAGCCTTGGCGGTCGCCCGCTCGTTGTAGACGGGCACGATGACGGAGAGTCGGGTCATGACGGGGGAGTCCGACACTTGCGGCCGGATTCCCGGCGGTCAATCACGGGCCGCGCGGGCGATCCACCGGGGATTGCCGACCGCCAGCCACTGGCCCCATCCGTGGCCCAGGTCGATCGCCTCGACCGTGATTTCGGTGCCGCCGGGGAACTCCGACAAATCGACAGCCGCCGCGTACCATTTGTGGGCGGTGAGCTTTTGCAGCGCGACCGTCCTGAGCGTCCGGCCCCCGGAGGCCTGTTTCAACCGGACGTAAAGGTTCGATGCGTCGGGTCCGACCATGACCGGCAGGGCGAGCACCGGCCGGTTCGAGTCGAGCGCCAGAGGCCCAAAGACCAGGCGGCCGGTGGACTCGTCCCCTCCCCAGGAGCCGTAGGCCGGCCCGGGCAGGGGGCAGGCGGGTGCGGCGGCGGGTATGCCGGCGGCGGTCCAAACCCCATAGGAGCCGTAGGACGGCCCGGGCAGGGGGCAGGCGGGTGCGACGGCGGGCATGCCCGCGGGGGCCCAAACCCCATCGATGCGCACGGCGCAATCGGGGACTTGCGCGTCCTTCGGGAGCCATTCAACGGGATGATAGGCGACCCATTGCGCCCCGACCTGCATGTCGTGCCGCCAGATCTCGGCCGCGGGCAGGACGAGGCAGGCCGCCCCGACCGCAGCCGCACTCCACAGCGGCAGCCCGATGTCCCGCCAGCGCGACCGCGGCCGGACGGACGCCGAATCCGGCTCCGCCCGCTCGATCGGCACCACGTACTTTCGCCGGAAGATGAAGAATTGTTTTTCGATGAGGTGGAAGGTGAGGAGCGAAATCCCGGCCGCAAGGGGCACGCACACGACAATGGCGGCAATCGTCGCGTCGATCCGCTTCGATCCGGTGAAGATCTGGCTGCCGAAATACCTGACCGTCGCCACGACGGCAAAATTGTGCATGACGTAGACCGAGAAGCTCACCTCGCCCAGGCGGCTCAGCGGCCAGTCGATCCACCTGGGAATCCGGATCGTGCAGCTCAGGTAGCTGACAAGCAGGTAGGCCCAGAACACTCCCTCGATGGTCGGCCAGACGATCCACATCGCGGAATCGGCCCCGTTGAAGTAGCCGCCCCAATGCACGAGCCAGTTCAATCCGGCAATGGCGGCAAGAACCGCCAGGATCAGGTGAATGGGCGAGGCAAACCATGCCCTCCGCCGGAGAAACAGGCCGGAGGCGAGCATCCCGGCTGCGAACTGGTCGAAGCGCCCCAGCATGGTCCAGTAGCCCGCATCCTGCACGGAGCCCGCATGCGCGAAATAGAAGGCGCGCAGGGCGAGAAAGAGAAGAGTCAGCGCCAGGAGATAGCGGTAACCGTGGCGCGCCACGAACGCCATCAGGAACGGGAAGATCAGGTAAAACTGGAATTCGAGCCCGATCGTCCAGAGCTGCCCAAAGCCGGGCAGGCCGGGCAGCACGCCCACGTCCAGAAAAGGGACGAGAAAAAGGGCGCCATCCGCAGCGGTGTAGTGTCCCCGATAGGCGCACAGGACGATGAGGATCGCAAAGAGATAGAGGGGGTAGATTCGGACGATGCGGGAAACGAGAAAGTCCCAGTAGCGAATCCGGTTTCCATAGCCGATCACGCCGAAGATGAAGCCGCTGAGGACGAAGAAAAGATCCACCCCGGAGCTTCCCTCGCTCAGCACATTGAGGAGAAAGTGCCGGGAGGGCGCCACGTTGCCGAGCACCGCATGGTAGTAGTGGTAGACCACCACCAGGGCCGCCGCGATTCCCCGGAGATGGTCCAGCCGGAAGAAGTGGCCGCCGATGTTCTTGCTCTGCAGGTCGCGGTCCGGCAGCCCGAGGACCATCGCCTGAATTCCGCCGACGAGCGCCAGCGCTATGACGAAGAAGCCGGCCAGATGAATGCCGTAGGAAAGGGCCGGCGAATCGAAGAGCGCCGGAAACGGCCAGATCGCAGCGACAACAGCCGCAAGCCAAAGGGATGCCAGGATCGCCGGCGGCCGCCGAAGCAGGGACATCCGGCCATTTGTTGCGGAGGTCCGGGCCGTGGCAATCGGAAATGCGCGATCTTCGGGAAATTTGCGGGACGGGTCCGCCTCCGGATGCATTCAGGGGTCGCCGTGAATCGGCTCGCCAGCCCGCGGCCGGCATGCGATGAGTGCGTCCCGGCTCGCCGGATTGCCGCGGATAGCGGATTTTGGCGAGAACCCTGTCTTTCCTTTAGAATGAACCGTGACGCAGACGCCGTTCGGACCGCGGGAATCCAGGCCGCGGGGACACAGGACCGGTGGCGTGCGCCGTGCAGCCTGGCCGCCTGCGCCCTCATCCTATTCGCCCGGATGCCCGACCGGTTCCTCAATCCCCAATTCTACGCGGAGGACGCCTACTTTTACGAGAAGGCCCTTCTGGGAGGGATCCGCTCGCTTGCGATGCCGTACGGCGGCTATCTGCTTTCGATCCCGCGCCTCGTCGCATGGCTGGCCGTCCGGCTCCCTCCGCTGCATGTCCCTCTCTTCTTCAATCTGGCGGCGCTTCTGGTCGCGCTTCTCGCCATCGGCCGGATCTTCTCCGCGAGGACCCGCCTGCCCATGAAGCCCGTCGTCGCCCTGTCCGTGGTCCTCCTCCCGCATGCGGAGGATCTGTTCATGACCCTGGAGAACATCCAGTGGGTGGCCTCCCTGGGGCTCGTCCTCATGCTGGTCTCGTCGGATGCGGCCGGCCCCCGCCAGCGTGCGAACGACACTGCCACGATCGCGCTCTGCGGACTGACCGGGGTGTTCTCCATTCTGCTCGCGCCCCTTTTCATGATTCGCGCGGCATTGCGCAGGACGTTTGAGAGCAGGCTTGTGGCGGGCCTGGTCCTGGCGGCCGCGCTTGTCCAGGCCTGGTTTGTGATGCACGGGGGAGGACCGATTGCGGTGGGCCGTCCGGCTCCCTTCGATTTCGGCCTGGTGCCGGCCGTTCTAGGCTATCGCCTCATCGCGCAGCCTTTCGGCGGAACGGCGCTGATTCAGCTCCCGCCCCTCGCCCTCGGCTTCGCGGGCCTGCTGGCGTTTGCGGCCCTTGCCGCGATGGTCATGAATCCGCGGCTGGACGCTGCGGACAGGCGCGCGAGGGCGTTGCTTTGCGCGGTTGTCGTTCCCGTGGCGGCCGCGGCATTCTACCGGTTTAGGGACATGCTGCCGATGTTCCTGTCGCCCGAGCCCTTGGCGCGCTATTTCTTCGTGCCCCAGATCGTGTTTGTCTGGCTGGTCGCGGCTGAGTTTCCGTCCGGTGGCGCGCGGCGCGTCTTATCGATCGCCGCATTGTCGGCCTATCTCATCACCTGCGCCTGCTTCTTTCGGGTTCAGCCCCTTGTGGACTATCGGTGGAAGGACTATGCCCCCTTGATACGGAGCGGCCAGCATTACGAGATTCCCGTCAATCCGCCCGGCTGGCACTTCCGCTACTCAGGAGAAGGAATGTGAACACGAGGATGAACAGCGAGGCGCCGGCGGCGGCGAGCAACCAATCGAAGTTCCGCGGCCTGTATTCCACGGCGATGCGGTGATGGCCGGGGTCCACCAGGATTCCCTGGAAGGCGTGATTGATCCGGAGCACAGCGGCTGGACGCCCGTCGACCTGACAATGCGGATATCCCGGCCAGTAGGCTTCCGTCAGGACGACGATTCCCGCGCTGGTGGCCTCGACGGAAAACGCGGTCGAATCCTCGGTCAACCGATAGTCGGTCGCCGGGACGGAGACGCGGCCGTCCAGCGAGTCTCTCGTCATGCCGCCGAGAGCCCGGCAGGTCGCGGAATCGGAGGCCTGCGCCGCTGCGAACGGGCGGCCATTCCCCTTTTCCAGCAGTGACATGAATTCCGGCGCGTCGCGGTAGAGCACAACCCGGTCCGTGAAGAAGGCCCGCGGCCAGGCGGTCGGGCTTTCGTAAACGTCGAGGTCTCCCGCGCGGTCCAGCTTGAGCAGGGCACCCAGGGCGGCCTGATCGCTGCGCAGGTCGAGATAGTAGCGGGTGTTCAGGAAATCCAGGAAGGGCCGCGCTTGCGCCAGCATGTTCCGCGACAGGTACAGCCTCCAGTCCCACTCGCGATCGAGGGGGGCCAGAAGGGTCAATTCCCTGTATCGCGGATTGATCAGGGCATCCGGCCCGTTGATTTCCTCGAGCCCGTACATCGCGCTCCATCCGGGGAAAAGGTTGTTCTGCAGGCCGATCGAGCGGCCCGGATCCGTCCGAACGGCGTTCTGAATCCAGCGCACGGCGCCGGACTTCGCGTGGAAATCGACCCGGGGAGCCGGGTGCACGACGTAGTCCTCGAATCCGGCCGACTCCACCTGCTGCCCGAAACGCCACAGGAGGGCGAGAAGGCAAAGCGCGATCCCGCCGCCCAAGGCGGGCGTCATCGAACCGCGCCGGAGGGCGGCGCGGGCGAGCAGGCCGAGCGAGACCAGGGCCCCCAACAGGACGGCCAGGTAGCCGCGCACGAAGGCGCTCATGGGGACCGACTGCCCGATCTTCACCGCAGTGAAGGTCATCGCCACGTCGTAATTCGGCCGGTGGACCGCCTGGCGGAACGCAAAGAACTGGAATACGAGCGCGAACAGAAGCAGGCCCGCGAAAATCAGGTCGCCGCGGCCTTCCGGCGTTCCGAGGCGGCGCGATGCCGCGGCAAACCCGGCTCCCGCAAGGACGGACCACAGCACGATGAGGACGCAGGTGAACGTGTTGTCGATGTGGGCGACATTTGCGAGGAACGGGACGCTTTCGATCCAGGCGGGCGGGACGAGGCCGAAGGCGAGGCTCAGCGGCAGCAGGGAAAAAACCGCAAGCACCGCAATCGCGCGATCGGCGAACTGGTGCCGGAGAGTCGCAAGGAAGTAGAGAAGCCCCGCGAGGATGAGAAAACTGGCGGACGGGTTGAACAGGCGCTCGCCCATTTCAAGCGGCCGGTAGAAAGCCTCGTCGAATGCGCCAAGCAGCATCCCCGGCTGGATCTGGAATGCGCTCACGGCGTTGTAGCTCGTGTAGGAGACCTTCAGCGTCTCGAGAAAGCTGAGCCAGACGGGAGCGGTGAGCGCGGCGAACAGGACTGCCAATCCAGCAAGGCCCGCCAGTTTGAGGAGCCGCCCCCGCCACGGGGCCCGCGAAGCGAGCAGCAGGAAGGCGCCGGCGAGGTTGAGCGACAGAAGCAGCATGTACGCCTCCTTGGCCGTGCCACTCAGCATGAGGGCGAGATCGGCCGCGAAAAGGCCGCACGCCCAGCGGCAACAGGTGCGCCGGCTCGCCGGCTCCGCGATGCGGATCCAGCAATAGAGCGTCCAGGGAGCATAGCAGAGGCTAAAGAAAGCCGGATGGTTGAGCCGGTATATGAAGAAGCCCATGAAGGGCGCTCCGAGGCAGATCAGGAGGGCCGACCCCAGGTGCCGGGTCAGCGTGAGCACGATCAATCCGAGCCCGAGGGCCAGAAGCCATTTGGACGCAAGAAACTTGAAGTCCCAGGCCCACGCCGCCCCGTCGGCGGCCACGACAAGAAAATGAAGGGGATCGCCGAACATGGATTGTCCCTGGCCCAGGAGCGGCGTCCCCGCGGAATCGTAGCGGTTCCACAGCGGAAGCTCGCCGTCGCGGAAGAGGGCGCGATGCTGCACGGCCGAGTAGGGGACGGCCTGCCACATGATTGCGCCGACATCCGAGCCCTTCACGTCGACCGTGCCGCTGCCGGAGTAGCCCGGCAGGGTCGGGAAGTCGTCGTACAGAAGGATCGATCCGAAGTTTGGCGCGACGAAGCTTTTGCCGAGAAACACCACGGGATAGGCGCTCGCGACGACGGAGGCAGCCGCGGTCAGCGCCAGGGCAAGACGCGGCCGGGCCGCCGCCCAACGCACCATTGCGCCGCAGGAATCCCGCAGCCGGGCCGAGCGATCGAGTGCGAGCAGGAGAATGGCAAGGACGGCGAACACCGCGGCGGCCCGCCCGAGCCACGTGAAGGCGATGTCGCCCCAGGGCAGCGGCAGGAGAATCGGCGGGTCGAATTCGACCATGAGCTGCGGATCGTCGGCTCCCGGGGCCATGACGACCTCGAGGCGTCCGCCGGATTCGCGCATGGATTGGATCTGGTGGGCCGGCCTGAATGCCGAGGCCGGCACGGCCCGCACGACGCGGCCCTGCCTGTCCACGACCCGCACGGCGGCGATCGTGACCGTGCCGTCGCGATCGATCGGATCGAATCGGAACGAGCGATAGGCCCCGGCGGGCACGTCCAGCCGGTACGGGAGGGGCGTCTCGCTCCTGTCCAGGGGCAGCGTCGTCGAATCATCCTCGCGAAAGCCGTCACCGGAGTCGTAATACAACTGGACGTGGCCGGGCACCGAGGAGGTCATGAGGGCCTCCAGGGCGTAGCCCCGCGAACGCTTGTGGGCGGCCGGCAGGAAGGGAACCACGGCGGCCGCGCTGAAAAGGGCTGCCACGAAAAGAGTTGAACCGGAGAGCCATTTCATCGGCGGGACAGGTGGAAGGGGAAGAGCGCGAACGCGGCGCCGGCCGACAGCCCGGCAAGCAGAAGGCCGTTCTTCACGCAGCGCCAGGCGAGATACGACAGGCTGCCCATCTCGACCGGCTGGCTGAATGCGACCCAATCCTTCGGATCGTCATCGTGCGCGGCGACGATGAAGGGCCGCGCAGGGGCCCGGACGTAGGCCGAGCGCCATGAATTTCCCGGCGTCCTGTCCGGGCTGACCGAGGCGAGGAACCGGCCGGTCGCGGCGTCCCGGAGGTCGATCCCCGAGCCGTTTCCCCCCGGGTTGCCGGCAACCTCGAACTTGAGCCAGCCCGCCCGGGGAGGGGGCAGCGGACGGCTTTCCCAAACGCCGGCGCCGGTCCGTTCGACCGGGCCGAACGAGCCCCAGAAAACCGCGTTGGACAAAAGCGGACACTCGGGGGGAAGGCCCTGCGGCGATCCGCCGGCGCGGGGCTGCGGAGGCGAGTCCTGGCCGCGGCGCGAATCGAGCCGGACGAATCCGCCGGCTCCAGAACCGGTCAGCGGCAGGCAGTCGCGCACGCTCGCGGGCAGCAGCTCCCGCAGGGGCTGCGTCCGGAGGCGTGCGAGAAAACCATCCGTTCCGGGGTAGGGGATCTCCTCGTGCCGGAGATACGCCTCGTCGCCCGTGGCGAGGTAGTTTCGGACATTCTCGATGCAATAATGGCGATACCTTCTGCCTTCGGGCAGCTGGTCATGGAATACGCTTTGCAGCTGCACGGCGCAGCCGGCCGCAAACGGCGCCAGCCACAGCAGCGCGACCGCGGCGGCGGCCCTCTTCCCGGCGCGATCCAGACCGCCGAAGACGAACAGCCAGCCGATCGCCAGGGCGTTCACGACCGCCCCGACGATCAGGGTGTCCACGTACCGGGAGGGAGGCGGGTTCCCGCCCGCGCCCCGTGCGTACGCGGTGGCGAGGAGCTGGAGAAGCACCCACGCGCCCAGGCCCGAGAGCGCCATACCCGGGCCGCGCGAGTCCCCGGCCGCCCCCCGGAGCACCCGCCACGCGAGCCAGCACCACGGGAGCCACAGCAGGACCGAGAGCCACGCATTGTTTTCACCGGCGGCCGGCCACTCGGCGCACTGGAAGAATGTCGAGGCGAATTCAACGAACGAATGCGCCTTGGCCGACTCGAGGTACGGCACCGAAACCCGCGTCAGGCAGCCGGCGGCGACGAGGATCGCCGCGATGACGATGACCGGGAGAATGGCGGCCCAGGCCCGCTGCCGCCGGATTCCGGCGTGCAGAAGGAGGCCCAGGACGACGGCGGCCGCAAAGAAACCGGACGCCATGGTGAGCAGGGCAAGCGCCATGCACGAGAGTCCGAACCACCGGGTTCCCCGGCCATTTCCCGTGGTTCCGGCTATGGCGCCGAATGACAGTCCCACCAGAAACAGCTGCTGGGAATGGAATCCGTTGATGATGTTTTCTGAGGCAAAGGGCAGGCCGTACAGGGAGGCGAGAAGGACGAAGAGCGGCGCATGCCAGCGGCGGCCGAGGAACGACGTTCCCCATCCGAAGAATGCGGCGGCGATCAGCGCGGCGATGGCGGAATTCACGGCGGTCTCCAGCCGCTGGTCCCATTGGCCGTTTGCGGTCGTGAGGCCGAGATTGACGAGCTTTGTCAGGACGACCCGGTGCTCGTTGTGGGGCATGAACAGTTCCCCCAGGGTGAAATGGCCCTGGTACCAGGGCGCCAGCAGGTGGATCCCTTCGGCGTCCCACTGGTCCCACTCCGGCAGGTCCATGCCATCGCGGTTTACGACGGCCCAGCGGGCCCCGAGGACAAGCGCGAACAGGCAGGCGATCAGCCCAAGGCGGACGACTCGGATCCTGTTCATCGGTGGTCAGTGAGCCCGCCACGCCCCGAGGCAGAGGACGATCCCGCAGCCCGCGGCGATTTCGGCAAGAAGCAACCCATTTTTCACGCATCTCCATGCGATATACGAGAGCATTCCCATTTCGGAGGGTTCGCTGAACGCCAGCCAGCGCGCCGGGTCGTCGTCGCGCGCGGCGACGATGAAGGGGTTCTCCGGGGCCCGGACGTAGGCCGAGCGCCACGATTTTTCGGGCTGTTTGTCCGGCCGCACCTCGGCCAGCAGGCGCCGGGTTGAGGCATCCCTGATTTCCAGGGACAGTCCCTTCTCCCCGACCTGCCCCGCCACCTCAAACTTGAGCCATCCTTCCCTAGGCGCGGGCAGCGGATCGCTTTCCCACGAGCCCTTGGCCGCGGAGCCCTCCGCAGCGAAGCTTCCCCAGGTCACGGCATTCGAAAGCGCGGGCATTCCCGGCGGAAGCCCCGCCGCCGGCCGTGGCTCGCGGGACGCGGCGCCGAGGTCCTCCGGACCGCGGGAATCCTCCTGTTGGAACGGACCTCCCGGCAGGTGGGAACGCAGGGGGATGGAATCGCGGACGCTGACCGGGAGGGCGGCCCGCAAAGAGGGGACGAGGAGGCGCTCGATCAGGAGCTTTGCGCCGGGATAGGGGATCTCGTTGTGGCGCAGGTAGGCTTCGTCGCCCGTGGCGAGGTAGTTGCGCACGTTCGCCACGCAGTAGCGGTGGTAGACTCCCTCGTTGGGGAGTTCATGCTTGAGGATTCTACCGAGCTGGTCGTCCGATGCGCCGACCACTGTGCCAACCCAGGCGAGGGCGATGAAGGCGCGCGCGCAGCGGGCGGCGGTATCCAATCTTCCATGCCGTGCAAGCCAGCCCAGGGCGAGGGCGTTGACGACGATCCCGAAAACCAGCGTGTCGATGTAGCGGGAGGCGGGCGGATAGCCGCCATCGCCTCTGGCGTAGGCGGTCGCCAGGAGCTGGAGCAGCACCCATGCGCCCAGGCCGAGAAGGATGACGCCGGGCCCCCGGCCGGCGCCGGCCGGCCGCATCAGAGTCCGCCAGGAGAGCAGGCACCAGGGAAGCCAGAGGATCCCGATGAGCCATGTGTTTTGAAGTTTTCGCACCGGCCATTCCAGGCTTTGAAGAAGAGTGGCGGCAAACTCGCCGGCCGTATGAGCCTTGGCCAATTCGTGGTGCGGGACCGTGACCCGGGTCAGGCAGCCGACCGCGAGCAAGGCTGCGGCAAGCAGGAGCGCGGGGACGGCCGGCCTCCAGGATCGCTCGCGCCGCAGGACTGGTAGGAGAATCAAACCGAGCACCACCGCGGCCGCAAAGAAACCGGATGCCATGCTGACCATGGCCAGCGCCATGCACGCGGCGCCCAGCCACCATCGGCACGACCACGCGCGGGCGGCGGGCAGGCCCGCGATGGCGCCAAAGGACAATCCGATGAGAAGGAACTGCTGGGAATTGAACCCGGCGATCACGTTGTGCCAGGCGAACGGCAGGCCGTAGGCCGCCCCCAGCAGGATGAAGAGCGGCGCATGCCAGCGGCGATCCAGGAAGCCCACCCCGAACAGGTACAAGCCGGCGGCGATGAGGCCGGGCAGGATGGCGTTGGCGGCCGCCTCGAGCCGCTGATCCCACTGGCCGTCGGCGGCGGCCAGGCCGAGGTTGACGAGTTTCGTCAGCACCACCCGGTGCTCGTTGTGGGGGAGGAACAATACGCCCAGCGTGAGATGGCCCTGATACCAGGGAGCCAGCAGATTTGTGCCCTCGGCGTCCCATTGGTCCCACTCCGGCAGGTCCATGCCGTAGCGGTCGACAACCGCCCATCGGGCCCCGAGGACGAACGCGAACAGGCAGGCGATCAGCCCGAGGCGGACGGCTCGGATCTTATCCATTGGTGGTCAGTGTACCCAAAAGGAGCGTTTCTTCTTTTTCTTTCGCTCCAGAGGCTTAAGCATACTCGGCGCATCAATTCCATCTTTTACGATGAACGAACCGGCTCGAGCTTCCGATAGGGCCCGGATTTGGCGAGGACTGGCCTTCGTCAAATCCAGACGCGGATAATTTTCCGTTCCATGATCCCAGCCGCCCAATGAGGTGCTTTTTCAACCTCAACGAAAGCGCCCCGCATTTCTGGAACTACGGGGAAATGCTCAAGGTGGCCATCCTGTCCCTGCGCAAGCACACTTCCATGGAACCCGTGGTCGTCTACGACGGCGGCGACAACTATCTGGCCCGCTGGCTCACCGGCTATGGGGTCGAGGTGATCCACCACCGCTGCCGGCTCCTTCCCGATTTGGAGCGGCTGGCCTCCGGCACGGGCAATCCGTCCCTGCTCGTCCATGGCGCGGGAATCCTGCTGAAGGCCGACCTGGCCGACCTTTGCGCGGAACGGGGCTGGGGCGGCGAGCGAATCCTGTTCTGCGATTGCGACGTCATGTTTCAGGGAGATCCGGCGGGCGACTGGCCTGCGCTGGACGGAGCCTGTTTCGCGGTGGGGCCGGAGGATGTGCCGGAAGCGCCGGAACGGTTCAACACCGGAGTCATGCTGATCAATGTCGCATCGATGCTTCCGCGCGCCGAGCCGTTCCGGAAGTTCCTGGCCGGGATTTTGGCGGAGGCGGTCAAGGTAAGCTGGGACCAGCACGCCTACCGCCTCTTCTTCCGGCGGGACGAATGGAGGCCGCTCCGGGCGGAGCTGAATTGGAAGCCCTACTGGGGCCCCAATCCGGGCGCCCGCATCATCCATTTTCACGGGCCAAAGCCGTGGATGCGCGCCGACATCGCATCGGGCCGGATCGATGCCGCACACGCTCCCCTCGCGGTGCAGTCCTTTTTCGAATGGTGCGACCGCTGGGATGCATTCTTTCGGGAGGCGGTGCGATAAGCCGTTTAGCCTTGCCGCCGGAGGGCGGCCGGATTTCTCTCGGCCCGCATGGCGCCTGTAACCGCCCGACGGGTCGTCGGCCTTGATTTTCTGCGCTGCTGCGCAATCGGGTGCGTCCTGCTCGCGCACGGGCTGACCTTCCTCTATCCGCACGTTGGAGGCGTTCTGCTCTGGCCCGGCTTCGGCCTCTCCCTGTACGACCTCGGCCACCTCGGCTCGTTCGGGGTCGAGTTGTTTTTCGTCCTGAGCGGATTCCTGATCGGGGGAATCCTGCTCGGAGTGGGGCCCCGCCTGGCCGAGGGCGCCGAACTCCTGCGCTTCTACTGCCGCCGCTGGTTTCGGACGCTGCCCAATTACTATCTTTTCCTGCTGATCAACATCGCGTTCCTTCTCTGGATTTTTCCGCAGCCGATCCCCTGGGGGCAGGCGGCCAGGTACCTCGTATTCCTTCAGACCTTCACGGGCCGGCACACGTTCTTCTTCCTGGAATCCTGGAGCCTGTGCATCGAGGAATGGTTCTACCTGATCTTTCCGCTCCTTGTGTTTCTGGTGCTGCGCATGCGGCGCAGCGTCACATTCGCCTTCCTGCTGGTGATCGTCGCGCTGTACCTCGCCTCGTCCATCGGACGTTTCTTCTACGCCGCGAATCCCGCGAACACCTGGGCGGACGACATCCGCGAGACGGTCCTGATCCGCTTTGACGCTCTCATGACGGGCGTCCTCGCAGCATGGGTGGCCTCGCGGCACCCGGGAGCGTTCGCGCGCGCGCCGCGGCTTTGCGCGCTGGCGGGCGCCGCTCTGCTCCTGTTCTGCTACTGCACGTGCTACTGGTACAACGCGGACAACGAGACGCTTTTTGCAAAGACGGTGCGTTTCAATCTGATCTCGCTCGGATTCGCCCTTCTCATGCCCCTCGGGGCCGGCGTGCAGGCGACGCGGTCCGCATGGTTCAACGCGAGCGCGGAGTCGTTCGCCCGCTGGTCCTATTCGATGTACCTGGTCCATCTCCCGATCCATCGCCTGCTCCGGGAGCGCTGGTTTCCCAAAAACCAGACATCGGCCCTTCAGGGATGCTTGGCCTTCGGCGCATTCCTCGCCGGGACAATCGTCCTCAGCGCCCTCATCTACCGCTTCTTCGAGCGTCCGGCGACCCGCATGCGCACCCGCTTCGCCTTCAGCCGCGAACCGGCTGCTCCGGGTCCGCCTGTCCCTGTCGATTAGGCACGAGAGGAGGGGTCCTGGGCGGATAGGCGAGCGCGAAGTCCTCGGAATCGAGCGAGAGGTTGGGATTGTAGGCCGGATCGTTGAGGAGGCGCTCCCCCCAGCGCGCCTTCACCGCGTCGATCTCGCCCTGGAATCGCCGGACCTTGTCCGGCGTGTTCTCCTGGCCTCGGCTGGCGGACTCGTGGTGCAGGAGTTCGGCGAACGGGGTGTACAGGTTGCGGTACCCCGCCGCCTCGACCTTGAGGCAGAAGTCCACGTCGTTGAACGCGATCACGAGCTTGTCCTCGTCGAAGCCGCCCACCTCAAAAAAGACGTCGCGGCGCACGGCGAGGCAGGCCGCGGTGACGACCGAAAGATCCTGCGTCAGGTGCGGGCGGAACTGCGGCGTGCCCGGATCCTGCCGGGCGAAGTTCTTGAACGCGTGCCCTGCGACGCCGCCGAGCCCGGTGATGACCCCGGCGTGCTGGAGGCTCATGTCGGGATAGTACAGCCGGGCCCCGACCGCTCCGATCTCCGGCCGAACGGCGTGGCTCACCAGTTCGTCGAGCCAGCGGGGTTCCAGGATCTCCACGTCGTTGTTGAGAAGGCAGAGGATCTGGCCGCGCGCCTCGCGCGCGGCCAGGTTGTTGATCGCCGAATAGTTGAAGGGAGCCGCGTAATCGATGACCCGCACGCCGTCCTCCTTCGCAAGGTCTGAAAACAGGGCGAGCGCCGCCGTGTCGTCGGAGCGATTGTCGACGAGAATGATCTCGTAGGGGCTGTAGGCCGTCCGGGCGAAGATCGAGGCGAAGCACACCCGCACAAGTGGTTCGGCGTTGTGCGTCGGGATGATGATCGACACGAGCGGGCGCGGCTCCGGGACGGGATAGATGACCTGCCAATGGCCGCCGACCGTGGGGCGGAGCGCGGCCGCGATCTTGCGGCGCGCGAAATGCTCCCCCAGGGCGCGCCGGGCGGCCTCGTTCACGTAGCTCTTTTCGCCGAGGTGGAGGGAGGTCGAGCCCTCGCTTGCGCGCCAGTGGTAAAGGACGCGCGGGACATGCCGGATCGCCGCCGCGGGAATCGCCTCGGTCACCCGAAGCAGCAGGTCCCAGTCCTGGCTCCCCTCGAAGCCCTCGCGCAGCCCGCCGGCGGCGCGAAGCGTCGCGGTGCGGAACACGGCCAGATGGGAGATGTAGTTCTGGCCGTTCAGCAGGTCCGGGTTCCAGTCCGGCTTGAAGTGGGGGTCGAACCGGAAGCCCTGCTCGTCGATCTTGTCCTCGTCCGTGTACACGAGTTCCAGGCCGGGATGGGCGGCTATCTCGCGGGCGACGCAGGCGAGGGCATGGGGCGCGAGCTCGTCGTCGTGGTCAAACAGCGCCGTGAACTCGCCGGTCGCGAGCGCGAGCGCGGAATTGGTCGCCGCCGAGATGTGGCCGTTCTTTTCCCGGAAGACGACCTTGACGCGGGAATCCTCCGCCGCGGCCGCCTGGAGAATGGCGCGGACGTGGGGCTTTGTGGAAGCGTCGTCGGCGATGCACAGCTCCCAATGCGGATACGCCTGCGCCCGCACGGACTCGATGGCCCGGGCCAGCCATTTTTCCTCCGGGTTGAACACGGGCATGAGGACCGAGATCTTCGGGGCCGGGCCGGGCGCCCCGGCTTCCGCCCGAAGCGACACCAGGTCGGCAGGCGACGGATTGTCGTGCGTCCGGACCCAGTGCTCATAGGAGCCCGGCTCATCGACGGCGGCGGCGGGGTCGAGGGAGACCTCGAAGAAGCAGCGCCATTCGCCCGCGGACTCGGCGACCTCGATGCACACCGAACGGTCATCGGGCAGGACCAGCGCGTCGATCTTGAATCCGCTGTGCGCGCATTGCGGCCTGTCGGATCGGCCTTGAAAGAGATCGGGCCGGTCGAGCCCGTACACGCCGGCGTAGATGCGCCCGTCGATCCTGGCGCGAATTCTTTCGAGCAGGCCGGTCTCGTCGCAGAAGCACCAGCCCCGTATCGTCACCTCGCGATCGTGCCGGTTCCAGCTCCGGGGCGCGTCGATATGGTGGTGGAAATGCCAGCCGCTTTCGATAACGGGCCTGCCTAGCGCGACCAGGGGCGGGCCCGGTTCCGCCCCGGCCCGTCCGTGCGGTTTGCGGTCGATGAGCATCCGGCGGGCGGCGCGCAGAAGTGCCGTGGCCTTCCAGGAAAAGGATTCCTGCATCCGCCGGATCTTGTCCTCCCGCTGGGCAATCACACCCTCGATGGCGGCGATGCGCCGGTTGAGGCGGGAAATTTCCGCCGCATTCTTTTGCCGCTGTTCCGAGGCATCCTCCGCCGCCCTGGCGAGCTGGGAGGTCAGGGCCTGGACGGAGTTCTCCAGAAGAACGGCGTTGGCCCGCTGCATGCGGTCGCGCCGCTGCCATTCGCGCGACGGATCCGTCGATTCCGGATCGCCGGGCGAACGCAGGCCGTGGACGGGCGGGCTGGCGCGACTCATGAGGCAGCCGCCACCATGAGCAATCTTGCCGGGGTTGGAAAGCCTAACCCGGCTCGTCCACCGCCGGGT
>OCTA010000725.1_pt1 | contig 30355 bp, 22 predicted proteins | sample 1538991 | NCBI WGS metagenome assembly OCTA01 (sample SAMEA3539302, study PRJEB22396) | soil metagenome | biome: tundra; feature: field; material: soil | place: USA | collected 2010-05 | depth 0.15 m | reverse complement strand
GTAGCATTGCAACTTATGACGTTAAGGAACCGGTTTTGCCGTCCAAATCCTCGGCGTAGTATAGAGTGAATCACCTAAATAGGTGAATTTCTGTGTACCAATATGCCAACATGTAGGCGCTTACAAATTACTATGTAGTGAACTTACTGGCTTCCTGTCACCGGGTCTGTCCTGTAGAAGCCCGTCTCGATTACCGGGCCGGCATCTGGGTTCCATCGGCCGTCATCCCTGGACCATAATCGGGCCGTGATCTCTCTTCTTGTTTATGCCTGAGAGGTGAACCTGGATGGTGATGGATCTGATTCTCAGGGTATGCATGGTTCTCCTTCTCGCGCCGCGGATTTGGAGAATGCTCCTCTGACGCCGCGCGGCCCTGCGGCCGCTCCGTCCTGCCAGCCCCAAAACCCACTCGCGCACGCGCCGGAAGCCAGGCTTTGCCATGCTGAGAAAATACTTCAATCTGGTCCAGTTTTGCTGGCCCAGTTTGGCCGTCCGGTCATTTGATGGGAGATCGTCGAGGAAGCCGCCCAGTTGATCTAGCCGGCGCATGATGAGTTGATCCGGCAGGCGGCACGGGGCAGGGTGATCCACAATGATGACAACCGCATGCGTGTGCTTCGGCTGAAACGCGATCCGTCCGACGAGCGTACCGCCGTATTCACCAGCGGGATCGTGTCGGTCGGCCCGGACTGGAAGATGCGGACGAGAACATCGCTGACGGGTTGAAACAGCGAAGAGCACAACTGCCGAGCCCGATTCAAATGTGTGACTGTCGCGCAATGTTCTGCTGTTGCCGGCGGAGTCGAGATCTTGCTGGCTAACTTTCTCGCGCACGGGCGCCGGCAGTTTCTAGAGGTTGCTCAGATTGGGCCGTAATAGATCTGAAATAGCCTGACTGAGTTAACATCGGGTGTACTTCGATGCGGGTTTTCTTGCGGTTCCGTCTAAGCGAAAATAGACCAGGCTCTTCAACGACGCTGCGCTGCCGAAAATTCACCGAATATCGGGCGACAATTTCTAACGCCCGTTGTGCGGCAAACCCCTAGCGGGTGTGACACGGTAAGACCCGGGACGCGTATGGACCATACCTTTGGTTCGGTCTTTGGGGACCAAAGGGTACCGCGGGCTCCTCCAGGAGCGTAAAAACTTAGATTCCCGCTCACTTCACGACGCAGCGAAAAGCCTTCAAACGCACCACTCTTTCGGCCGTTCTCCGATGGGGTTTTCCGCTCACTTTATTGCATCCTGTCTCGAACCTCAATAGACAAAGGCAGTGCGCACGACTCGAAGTGCTCCAATCATGCCGGGCCGGTTTCGCCATGCCGACTTTACCGTAAACAGATCGAAGAGTGGTGTGGTAGTAACCCTTAGTGCTGCACGCTCTTCCGCATCCCTCACACCGGTGAATGCTGACCCCATGATGTTGAACTTGGGCAGTGACCATCTGTTGCTGCAGGCCAGCCAAGATTGCTTTGCCCTCGCTTATCGCCAATCCCACGGTGGCCGGATAAAGCTCCGCTATACGCTCAATCGTGGCAATCTCATGTTCGGTGGGTTTGCCCGGAACCACCTCGGCGACCAGCTTCTCCTCATCTTGCGTTGGACAAGAGTGGCTCTTCTCAGATCAATGACAAGGTGGTAGTCTTTCTCATTAGCATCCAGCATGTTGGATGGGATACGGCCCACCATTTATGCAAAAGGCGTACACAGTTCCCTCCGTTAGTCGAGCGCTTGCAATTCTGGAGTTGCTCGCACAATCCAAGCGGGGCCTCACACTATCCGATATCAGCAGGAAGCTCGCGCTGCCAAAGAGTTCAGTTCACGTGCTGGTCCGGACGTTGGAGTTGATTGGCTATCTGAAGAACAACCCGAAAAGTAGAAAATATCACTTTGGTCTTAAACTTATCAGCCTGAGTAACACCGCCCTCGAGAATCTCGACATGCGTGAACAGGCCAGACCTTTCTTGCAGGACTTGATGCTTAAGACCGGGCTCACGGTGCATATGGCAATTCTCGAAGGTGCCGAGGCGGTGATCATTGAAAAGGTAGAGGCCCCTGGCATGCTGCGCCTGGCGACATGGGTGGGGCGGCGACTGGACGCAAACAGTTCTAGCCTGGGGAAGGCCTTGCTAGCGTTTGCTCCGGCGGAGTCGGACATGAGTCGACGGCTTACTGGGCGCGCTTATGCCAGGCACAACCGAAACACGATTACTTCCCCAGATAGGCTCGCTCGCGAATTGAAGAAAATACATGAACTTGGATACGCCTTTGACGACGAAGAGGGCGAGATAGGGTTTCGTTGCATAGGAGCTCCGATTTACGACTCCGCAGGCAAGGTAATTGCCGCAGTCAGCGTGGCCGGCACATCGGCCCAAATTCCCAAAGAGAACGTGTCCAAGCTGGCATGTGCCGTGAAGGCCACAGCACAGGAGATCTCCGCAAATCTCGGGTTTAAGGTGGATTCCGAAGAAGAATGATGGACCGTCTGAGTTTCAGCTAATAGGTGGTGGGCCGTCCGCCGCTCCAATCGAAGACGGCAACGGTCGCGCAAAAGTTCCCTTCAGAAACTCACCACGCCACCAGGAAGCGATCTCCTTTACTTTCTCAAATTGGCCTCTCGGAATTCTTGTTAGCATGTAATCGATGTGCTCCTTTGTCATCCGCTGGAACAGCCGCGTCCGTGCGGCTCCCGAGGTGATGCAACTGACCGCCACATTGTCTGCGCGAAAGGCCACGGTGCCCTTGCGCTCAATTCATCGGCTGCGGTCTTCGAAAGTCTCATCAGCATCCCCAAAGCGAACGACGCCCTTAAGGCAAAAAGGCCTTTTCAGTATCCCGCGTCGGATTCCTTGTGTACAGCCGGAAATGGCACCTCTGTGCCGCGTCAGAACTTCACTTTTACGGCTAGTTGAACATCCCTGGGCCCTGAGCTGGACGAGATCACGCCAAAGGTGCCGGTGCCGATTGTTGCCCCTGGAGTACCGAGGTTCGTATGATTGAACGCGTTGAATAGCTCCCCTCTGAATTCAACCTTGATCCGGTCGTTGATCGGTGTCTGCTTGATGAAGGCAATGTCCCAATTCTGCACACCTGGTTGAGTCAAGATATTGCGCCCGGCGTTCCCAAACCGCGGTGTTCCATTTGCCAAAGCTTGCGCCAGGGCGGCTGTGGTAAAGCAACTTGTTTTGAACCACTCGGAAATTGTCTTCGGTCCGGCCCCATTGCATGTGCGATCGGGTCGTGGCGAGTTAGAGTTTGTGTTGGAGTAATCCTGGGTCGAATTCACCGTGATTGGGAAGCCGGAGTGTGCGGTAATGATCGCACTGACTTCCCACCCTCCAACCAATAGATTTACATAGCGCCCGTTTCCCAGAAATCTCTGTCCCTTGCCGAATGGCAGTTGGTAAAGGGGACTCGCGACAAATGTGTGAGTGATATTCTGGTCAGACAGACCGTAATCCGATTTGGGATCATTGTCATTCTGAGTGCGAGTCTGGTTCCCTACATTACCGCCTTGATCGTCTAAGCCTTTTGAAAAAGTGTAGGCAATTAGCGCCGCAAGGCCATGAGACGCTCTTTTCTCAAGTTTTCCATAGACGGATTCATAGTTCGAATACGCTGTTTCATCGTCATAATTGAGCGCGTTGAAGTCAGGGTATGGACGACGAGGTTGTAGGTCCCCAACCCCAGGTGTAGGTTGGTTGCCAAACTGATGCTCGTAGTCAAGGTGCAAACCACGGTTGCCCACGTATGCAATCTCCGCTCCCCACTCTTTTGCCAGTTGAGATTGCACGCTCAAGCTCCATTCATAGGCCTCAGGCGTCTTATAGTTAGGACTCGGCATGAGTTGCGCGGTTATTCCCGCTAGAGATACTGACGGCGCATTGCTGAATATTTGTTGTGTTTTGGTCGGAATCCCATTCGTGAGCGGAGGTGGGGCACCGAAGGCTGTGTTATAAATGGGAGTCTGGGTGGACACTGGGTTGTTGTTGGCAAACGAGCCCATGCGGTTAGTATCCGGTAAATCCATAAATATTCCGGCGCCTGCGTGAAGTACGAGCTTGTCTGAGTGAGTCGGCTGCCAGGACACACCCAGGCGTGGGGCAAAATATCCTGGACCAGGCCCGTAGCTTACCTGGCGCACCTTATTGCCTGTGAATCCCTTGGCTCTTCTCATGCTGGAGGTCATCACAAGACACTGCCCAGTGGCCGAGATGAAGTATTGAGTGGAGCACAGTGCATCATTGGCTGCATCCGGCAGCGCGGTGAGGAGAAGCGCATCCCCCGGCGCGAAAGCCTTCGATAAAGGAAAGAATGCCGCTAGCTGATCGTGTGTATCCATAGGCTGACGGCGGTATTCCCAGCGCAAACCAGACTGGATGGAAAGTCGAGGATTGACTTTGAAATTATCCTGAACAAACAGGCTGATTAAACGTCCGCCCACCATATTGGTAATAATTGCATTTTTTGTGTATGTTCCCCCGGAGGGAAAACCCAGTTCCATGTCCGCTAGATCGGAGACATTACTAACCCCAGGTATTTCCCCGGCAAGAGATGAGTACTGGCCATTGAAGAAGAATTCTCCATTTGCTTGTAATGGGTCGCTCACACCCTTGGTTTGCCAGAAGTCCCAATTGATGCCAAGGGCGATCGTATGCCGGCGAATGACTTTCGTAAAAGTGTCTTCATACTGTTCGATTGAATCGGGAGCTGCAACCGGAAAGTAACCTGGGAAGCCATCGCCCCAGGTGGGAAAGTTGGAAAAAACAACATTCGGGTAGAGATTGAATTGGGGCAGCGGAGTCGTGAGCCCGGCGATTCCAAAACCGGCCAGTGTACCTCCGGCCCGGGGACATCCATTGCATGAATAAGTCAGGTAGTCCTTCTGATAGCCTATCCGGACGTCGTTAATGGTCGAGGGGCCCAGCACAAGCGTCCAGCCTCCAACCAGATTCTGCCCGCGGAAATGCTGATAGCCACTGAAAACTGGCAGCGCGCCGGGAAACAGAATGTCAGAGTTACCAAACAGGTAACGGAAGAATACCGTATTTTTTGCCGATAAGGTAGCGTCCACCCGGCCGTCATACTGGTCATTTTGTTGTTGCTGTGGCGTTTCATTCGTGTAGTTCACGAAACCAGGAGTATTCGGCTCTGGAAACAGATTTAGTACTTTTTGGGCGACGGGATCGAGTGTGGTTACAATATTCCCCTGTATCGGCGAACCCACAAGGACGGTCGCCTGTCCAGCGCCCGGGTTTGCCGGATCCGCCGGACATGTGTAGTTGGATTCGGAAGCCGGATCGAACAATTGGCCGGTGTCGAAGTTCATGTTGGGCGGTGCAGCCGCTCCACTGGATGCACATAGGTTCGCGGTAGTGCCGGTTAGGAAAGAGCTGAAGTCCCCGGTCTTTTCAGCATCTGTAGGGACAACGCTGGGCGAGACTTCTCCCTGCGTCAGCCGCAGACCTTCATAGGCACCGAAATAAAATATCTTGTTCTTAATGATGGGTCCGCCCACCGCGCCGCCAAATTGATTTCGAGAGAGAGCTGGCTTGGTCACCGCAAAATAGCCTGTCCCATCCATTACACTGTTTCTGGCATATTCCCATGCAGAGCCGTGTATCGCACTTGTTCCGGACTCTGTAATTAGATTCATCACCGTACCTGAGGCCAAGCCGAAAGATGCGTCGTAAATATTGCTTTGAATCTTGAATTCATGGACCATTTCAGGGGGCGGAGATAAAGCAAAACTACTATTGTTCAACGCTCTTGAGATCATCCCATCGATTAGGAGAAGGTTCCCCCCCGACCCTCCACCCGAACCGCTGAAGCCGAGGTCGTTAAAGCCCGAACCATTGGCTGCTCCGGTGGCCAGGGATCTCCCTGTCGTGTTCACGGTACCTGGAACCAGCAGGGCAAGAGCGCTTACCTCCCGCAAGTTAAGCGGCATCTCCAGGATCTCGATCTGACTAACCGTGGTGCCGAGGCTGGCATTTGTCGTATCAACAAGCGGGGGGGCTGATTGCACCGTGACCGTCTGGGTCGCTACACCTACTTCCAATGAGATGTTCAACGTAATCTGTTGATAGACTTTGAGAGAAATGCCCGTGAGTGTCGTGGTGTTAAAGCCGGCTTGGGTGGCTGACACGGTGTAGGAGCCCGCAGGCAACGACAGAAAGTTGTAGTTCCCGGATGAATCCGCCGTCGTGCGGCTATCGACACCTGTATCTGTGTTTGTCGCCGTGATGGCAACCTGTGGAACCAAAGCTCCCGTGGCGTCAGTCACAGTTCCCGCAATGCTTCCCGAGGTCGCCTGGCCCCAGCATGGAAGTGCCGATGAGATCAACGCCGCGCCCGCCAGCGCTAGCAGAATCTGAGGAAAGGCGCGTCTTAATCTGGTCAACTGCTGCGATCTCAACTTATGAATACGCCGCTTCGTTTCTTCAAGTAGACTGAAGCAATAAGACCGCAACAAGTAATAAGATCTCATTATTCCTCCGAATGCCGACCAGGATGTCGATGAGCTAAGGTAGCCCAGATTAATGGCTACGTCGATGAAAACAACTTACTCATTTGCCAATCCGTCCAGTATGTTGAACAGCCGCTGGAGCCAGAGACAAAGCCAGTTGATTTCGCTTTCGGGATCTCAATCCACGGTATCGAGTAGAACTTCTCTCAAAGTACAAAATCAATGGTGAGCACTTTTACACAGCGCTCACGACCAAATGTATGATTCTTGTTGATATTTGCCTGGCTGGACCTTCCGAACGGCTCTTGCGCCGCAATTCAAGGCAGAATCGGCCGGCGATTCCGTATGCAAAGTCCATAGAAATTTGGACGGGAAATGCTCGGAAGGTGTTTAGTGATGGACGGTCCGGCGGTCTTGCCGCGCCGAACTGCCTGTCAACCATCGACGTAGAATGGCAAGAACAACCTGCGAGATCAATGTGAGTGCCCAGTTACAAACCAGCATGTCGGCAAGTGAGAACGCCTGCCAATTATGCTCCCACGCTCAATAACGAGGGCGCGACATCGGAACCAGGAATACTCCTTGGAGAATTGTAGCAAGGAGTACGCAAATGCAAGGAGACCTTCCTGCGGACTCACGTCAGGAAAACAATGCACAACGGAGTGCCGACCGGTGTGTATTTACCGGTAAAGGCCAACTTGCCCGTTACCTTGTCGATTCGAAACGAGGTGATCTGGTCGCTGCGCTGATTGCACGCATATAAGAAGTTTCCGCCCGGATCCATGTTGAAATGGCTCGGATAGTCGCCCAGAGTCAAGGTGTTACCAACGTGATCCAGCCTGCCGTCTCTTCCGACCGCAAACACAGCGATGGAATTGTGCAACCGGTTGGCGGCATAGAGGAAGCGCCCGTCCAGCGACAGCATGATTTCCGAACAGAAATTGGTCCCCGTATACCCAATTGGGAGGGTGGACACCGTCTGTTGCGGTCTGAGTGCACCGGTCCCGGAATCGTACAGAAAAAATACTACTGTAGACGCCTCCTCCTGGATGGAATACATCCAATTCCCATTTGGATGAAATGCAAAGTGCCGGGGGCCATCTCCGGTCGGCAGCGAGACGAAAGGCGAACCCGCCGGCTTCAGCTTGCCTGTATTTACGTCGAATTCATAAACGTAGATCCGGTCCTGGCCTAAGTCGGTTTGCAGTACGAAATTGTTCTTCGGATCAGGATGGATCATGTGTGCATGGGGTGCGTCGTGTCCGCTAATTGCAAAGCTGCCGTGGGGCGCATCGGTTGCATGGACGCTCCCTAGCTGTCCCTTGTCCTGATGGACATCGACGGCTGAGCCAAGAGATCCATTCGACAGAATTGGAAGTACCGCGATGTTGCCGCCGAAATAATTGGCTACAAACGCGTATTTGCCGGTAGCGTCGATACTCAGATGGGCTGGACCCGCGCCCTGCGAGCTCACGGCGTTCAGAAACCCCAGATCTCCGTTGGTCCGGTCAATCACAAAGGCGCTCACCGAACCATTTTTGCCGTCAACATCGGAGACCTCATTGCCGGCGTAAAGGTATTTTCCTGAAGGATGGAGAGTGAGCCAGCTCGGGTTGACGCTTTGAGCGGCCAGTTTGATCCGTGACAACTCTCCCGTAGCCCGGTCCATTTCAAACAGGTAAATTCCCTTCCCGTTCGCCGTGCCGTCGACTGGGCTGGTATCAGTGCCCACATATGCCAGCGTTCTGGGCCTGCTCGGCAGAGCCAAAAGATCCTCCGCCGGCCTCATGGCTGCATACGCGACAGCGAATGCTACCGTCGATTTTGAGAACGACCGGCGCGAAACCTGGCCTTGGAGGTCCATCTGGCGTGACAAATATTCAAATTTCACCGGACTCCTTTTCTTCGGCTGGTCGAACAGAGATCGGTCCTTATCCCGCCGCAACGAGTGTCACTTGATCGCGGCCGGCGAACTCCCGGTGCCTTCTATGATCTTGTCGAGAGGTGGCAGGATGTCCCCTTCATGGGAAGCGTCGTCGAATTTCTGGATTTTCTCCTGAACGCCTCGCCAGTATTGATATTCGGCATCCCATCGGCCCAAAGCCGATCCCAAGCGGTACGGCGTGTATTCTTGCAGCCACTCTGCCCCGTACACGGGCCGGAGGTCGGTAATGCGATCCATGAGATCGACAATGCGCGAGTGATCTTGGTAAGTAATTTGAGAGCCCCAGTTATTCCACCAACGGTCTGAGTCAGGACGTCGAGGACCAAGCTTACTCCATAGCTCTGAAATCTCTATAGGCGTTTGAAACTTCTGCCCAGCATAGTCGAGAAGCCGGCTTCCGACCATCAGACTGTTAACGGTTGCAGGATCTGCACCAAGGCTTTCAGCATGAAACAGTGATGTTTCGGCCTGCTCCGCTAGGAGCCGGGTTTCATGTAAGTCCATTCGGTGCGCAGCCACCTTTTCGTAGTACGGGGGAAAGAATGGATCCTCCCACAAAGCAAACATAGTCTGTTCGTTTCCAAGCACCTTTTGCAGGGCGGTTTCAGCTTCGGACATTTTATTGAGTGCCGAGGCAATATCTGGAGCAATGGCAGCTGGGTACATCACGCTCGCATACTCGGAAAAGAAATGCACTCGATCGATGGCCGTCGATTGCCACGGCGCCGCAGCGCCATAGGCCATTCCAGGCAACGACATGCGGAAGAGCAATTGTGCGTCGTCAGCCCACACTGAGTTGATTAAGCCTAGCGCGCCGGAGAGCCTGCCCGCAGCCAGGAATGTATCGATGTTTTCAAATGTGGTGTTGTAATCGGGAGCGATATTGTCATAGCTCATCACCCCTGGTTGCACGATGTGGGGAATACGGTTAGCGATCAACGGGCCAAGCCAGCGCTTGTAGGTTGGATCTTCTGAGGTGTAATACCAGGCAGTAGCAATCAGCCCAGCAGGAAGCTGGGGAATGATCTGCGGAAATTTCACGATGATATCGTCATACGCCATCACGTGCTTGCCCTGATTCTGAAACAACCGCGTGACGTCTGTGAGTTGCTTCACAAAAAGAGCTGCCGGAGCCGCTGCGGTGCCGGATGCCTTTGTGGCTTGCTCGATTTGAAATGTCTCATCAAACCCGATGCTGACATAGGGGCTGGGAAATAGGTCCGCCAACTGTTTCACCCAGTCGGTCAAAAGAAGCATTACCTTTGGATTGCGAGGATCGAATTCAGTCCCGTGTGGCTCGTCCGAGATCTCGGAATATTGCTCTATCCTAAACAGATCGTGCTGGTGGCCATATAAATCCAGATTGGGGATTACATCGATGTGCCGCTGGCGCCCGTATGCGACAATCCGCCGAACCTCATCCTGCGTAAGCTGGCCATCAGGGTCCAAAAGCGGATAGCCTTTCAGTTCTATGCTGTTTTCGGTGTAAAGATAGTATTGGTTCGTTTTCCAGCGAGCTAGAAAGTCGATCTGATGCTCAATTTCCTTTTCGGTTGGCAATGGACCGTGGCTGATATCGATCATGGTCCCGCGGATTGCCAATGATGGCCAATCGTGAATTTCAACCTTCGGCAGAACCGCGGCGGATCCGCTTCCTTCGACGAGCTGTCTTAGCGTTTGGATCCCGAAGAAAATTCCCGCAGACGAGCGCGCGTGAATACTTACTCCATGCTCAGTCACGGACAAATCGTATGCCTCTTTGGAGTGCGATCCGGGCAAGTCTCCGGGGAGTGCGAGCGGTTGATCTGCGGCTCCAGTCCGGTCAAGGATGATGGCCGACTCCGGAGCCCCGCTATTGCCAGAAGTGCTGATTGGCAGCCGACCCCCCGTACGCTCTTCCAGATACCTTGACAGTTCCTCGGCCGCGAAGCGGTCTTCCGTGCTGGGAGTGGACGAAAAAGTAATAGTCATGCCCGCCAACAAGACGGAGTCCGCACCGTAGTTGATCTGTTGTGGACGCGGAAGGAGAGGACTATGGCCGGCATAAGCGCGATTGCCGACGAACATGCATAACAGCAAGACGACCAATTGTATCCGGACCATTAAATTCCTTTCGTCCTAACAATGTAGGGCGCGTACTTGGGGCAGTTAGAAACATGTTCGGCCAAACCATTGGCCCGATCTCTGTGTACAGACCCAGCCCAGTTTCATCCGCGCCTTTTCCTTAGATCAAGAGCAATCCACCATCGCCGGTCGTTTGCGTCCAGCGTATTGGATTACCGTCGTGGGTGTGCGGAGAAAGACAACGGTCTAAGTGACCTTTCCGCGTGCAGCAACGTTCCATTGATCGACAACTTTCTCCCCGGAAACAACGAAGACGCGGTCGTGCAGATTGATGCAAGGACAGACGTGGTTGGGAATAATTCTTAGCTGGTCTCCCACTTCTAAATGGGAATCCCCGGGGACGATCAAGTGACCGTGCTCTTCAGACAAATCATGCAATATCAGTTCGGGACGGTCTTGAATGTATCCAAAGTGCTTCCGTTCCCCCGAAAGCAAGGTATCAGCCGACAGCGTTTTGCTGCCGGCGTCGATGACGGCCTTGCCCGGAACGCTGGTGCTCACAACCGTGGCGATCACGGTCACTGCGCAATCAGAATAGGCTGCGGACTCCGCATCCACGGTATTTCGATCGTTGAATATATACGTTCCCGGCCGAATCTCAGTGACGCCATGAAATTGATGACTTTGGAAAGCCGCAGGTGTGTTGCCGCCGCTGACAACTGGGTACGGAACGCCAGCCGAATCAAACAGCGCATATAGTTGGTCGAGCTTGACATTCTCGAGAGCGATGTCTTGCTCTCGAATCTCCAGGTTACCCATGATGTGGCCAGGATAGAGAGAGATGCCTTCCCACCTAAGGTTGGGCAGCGCAATGATCTTCTGCGCAATGGCGATTGATTCTTCGTTTGCGCTAAGGCCGCAACGCTGCAATCCCGTGTCAAACTCCAATCGGATTCCAACTTCAACACCGGCCGATTTTGCAACTCGTGAAATCCCCGCGGCCACCGCCAAGGAGTCCATCGCAACAGAGATCCGGACCCGTTTCGCGAGTTCCGCCAGTCGCATCCACTTCTTTTCACCCCAAAGCGGATAAACGATGAGGAGGTCATTGATGCCCGCGTCTGCCATGACCTCCGCCTCACCGAGCTTTGCAACCGTAACTCCGGGCGCGCCATGTTGCAACTGGAGTCGAGCGATCTGCGGTATCTTGTGGGTCTTGGTGTGCGGACGGAGCGTGAGGTTATGCGCGCAGCAATATCTCGCCATCCCGCTGAGGTTTCGGCCCAGCGTGTCGATATCGACAAGAACCGCCGGTGTGTCTAAGTCATGGATATTCATAAACAGTTATCTCCAACCTTATACAACCACGCCCGAATCGACCATAACGCGGCCATTCCTCAATACCGACTTGATCCCCACCGGAGCGACGGCAGGCATGTCATAACTGGCATCCGTATGGACAGTTTTTGGATTGAACACCGTGACATCTGCCACATAACCTTCTGCAATCCGACCTCTATCGTTTAGATGGAACGTTGCAGCCGGCTTGCCTGTGACTTTATGGACAGCTTCTTCAACGCTTAACCATTTGCGCTCACGGACCACTTCGCCAAGCAATAGAGGAAATGTTCCGTACAGGCGGGGGTGCGACCGTCCGCTGGTATAAACCCCGTCGGTAATGACCATCGCCAGAGGGTGTGTGAGGAGCGCATGAAGATTCTCCATCGACTGGGCGTGCTCCACAATATTCACATCGCCCCGTTGTTCCAGCAGAATGTCCAGCACCACGCTGTCGGGATCGCTTCCCCGTTCGTCTGCGACGTCCTGGATCGACCTGCCCACCAGTGAGGAGGGATTGTTTGCCGCCGACGTTATCACAACGTCATTCCAGCGCGCCTCGGCTTTAATCTGAGGCCGGATGGATTCACGCTGTACAGGATCAGCGAGCCGCAAAAGAAGCTGTGAAGTCCCCCCATCCAGCGCAGTCTGCGGCAACACTTGCGTAAGTACCGTGCACCCGGCCAGCCACGGATATGCGTCAAACGCCACATCGACGCCCCGCACAGACGCTTGTTCTATCGCCGCCAGGGCATGTTGCTGCAACGACCAATTATCCGGCCCAGCGGCCTGCAGATGGGAGATCTGAAGCCGGCACCCGGAGGCCTCGGCAACTGAAATCTGCTCTTCGACCGCTTCGACCAACATCTCGGAATAGTTCCGCATGTGGGTTGCGTACACGGCACCTCTCCTGGCGACCACGCGGCAGAGGGTTGTTAGCTCCTGTGGGGACGCGCCTGAACCCGGAGCGTACATGAGTCCCGAGGAAAAACCCGCGGCACCTTCCTGCAACGCCTCATCTAGCAGACCCGACATTGTGTCAAGCTCCCGGATCGTAAGTGCCCTGCTCGTATTCCCTGCAACCTTGATTCTTAGTGAACCGTGCCCAACGAGCGATGCGACCGTGGCAACTTTCGACTTGCTCGCGCTCGCCAGATAATCGGCAGCAGAATTCCATCCCCAAAGGTTATTTCCATATAAGATGCCGTTTCCAAAATCCCGCAATACCTGCGGGTCTTCCGGCAATGGATATGCTGAGAAACCGCAGTTTCCAACGACCTCGGTGGTCACCCCCTGCAATAGCTTTTCGGTGTGATTTTCCAGCACCTGAAGGTCCGAGTGGCTATGTGCATCAATAAATCCGGGCGCAATTATGCAGCCCGTACAGTCAATAATGTTGGTTCCCGCGCCTACTCCTGATGCATAGCCCCTGGCTAAATTGCCTACGTGCACGATCCGATCGCCTTGGATAATAACCTCACCTGAAATCGGAGAGGTGCCCGTGCCATCAACGATGGTACCGCCCGTCAGAATTGTACTTGTAGCTTGCTTCATACTGGCGCTACAAAGTTTGAGCTCGGAGTGTGGATACCAATCTCATGCCTGCGCAACAGGTCCAGAATCTTCTGATTAAGAAAATTGATATGCGCTCGGTCCTCCGCGTCAACGGTGAGCGTAGCATCGCGAACCTCGCTCTCTCCGAGGACGCCACGTGCCACAAGCAATGCTTTCTCCGCATGATGGAAGAATTCAAGGCTCTGCAAACTATAAACAATTTGCGGCAGAACACCTTGGAACAGTTCATAGGCCGCATCTTTATTCCCAGAACGTGCCTTTTCCCAAACGATCTGGAGCAGGTCCGAGACTGCTAGGCCTGGCATCACTCCACAAATGCCTGCATCGATGAGTTCTATCATGTAGGTGCCACCCCACCCGTCGACCACGCCGACAGCCCCATCTGTCGCTTCGACGATTGACCTCACCCGCGGAGACATCATTGGCTCTTCCAGCTTCAAATATCGAAAGTGCTCATGCTGACCATGGAGAGTCTTCACGAATTCCAGGCTCAGGGTTGTACCTCCAGGGTTGAAGTCCTGGATGATGAGTGGGACGGTAATCGACTTTAAGATTCGATCAAAGTATCGCAGCAAATCGCGTTCCGGCAAGCCGAAGAGCCGCGGAACGGCAACTGAAATTGCGGCGGCCCCGGCACGTTCGAGTTCACGCGCTGTTTCCACCACAAACGCAGTGGAAACATGATTTACCTGTGCCACAACCGAAAGGCGGCCTTTCACAATACTTATGGCCTGACATACCAGTTCGCTGCGTTCGGCTTCCCGAAGTTTGTAGAATTCGCTTGCGTATGCTGGAAGGCAGACTCCACAGACATTTGCGTTGATCGCAAACTCCAACAGGTTTTCGAGCGCCTTCCATTCGATTCTGCCGTCGCGGGTAAATGGAGTCGGAACGATAGGAAGAACGCCATTAATCTTAAATGTTGCCATGAATCTCCGTTCTGCGGTGGCGCTGTTTTTCCTCGTACACCGTCACCAGGAAGCAGCTCACGAATATCAGCAGCCCGCCCGCGAGCAAATTGACGGTCAACTTTTCCCCCAGGAGGATCGCCGAGAATAACACGCCGAATACGGGCAGTAAGTAAACAGACAAAGCGGCGCGCATGACTTCCACTACCTGGATCACCGAAAAATAAAGCAGCATTGACAGACCGAGGCTGAAAATCGCGACTAGAACCAGGCTCCACCACACCGAAGGCCCGAGGTGCGCAACTTGGCGCCAACCGCCCCGGTCTGTCGCGAGAAAGAGCACCAGCAATTCCAGGTCGGCCACAATAAAGCTCCACACGAGCACCTGCGCCGGAGAGAATCGTGAGAGGGCTCGACGGCTGAACGAGTTGTTGAACGCGCTTCCGGCACAACTCGCAAGCACTAATAAATTTCCCCCCATATATTCGAGACGGAACAATCTCGCGTTGTGGATATCGTTCGCCGAGATCAAGCACACGCCAAAAATTGCAATGACGAACGACAACAAGCGCAATTTCGTGAATCGTTCATGAAGAAAAACCGAAGCGCTCAGCGCAGTCAGCACTGGAACAGTCAATGCGAGCACGCTGGCATTCGATGCAAGTGTGCGCTCAACTCCTAAGACCAAGCCTAACTGTGCAGGTACAATTCCCAGCGTGCCGAGCAGAAACACATCGAGCAGAATCACCCGGTTCTCAACCCGGAATAGGTCCCAATTCAGCTTGGCGAACGGCATCACCAGCAGGGTCGCAATCGCGAGTGGGAGCAGTGTCACAAGTACTGCGCCCAGTTCGCGGGTTGCGATCCGCGCACCGGAAAACTGGAACGCCCACATGGCGTTTACCGCGATCAGCACACCAAAGGCGAGCATTGGCCTGCGCGCAAAGTGGCTGCTGGACGCGTTTGACGCGGCGTTGCTGTCTAAGTGCTGAGGAGCGGCGACTTCCATCTCATCAACGATGCTACGGTCGCTCATAGGGTGCGTCAACGCGTAAAGTTCACTGGGACCTGATTTGTTCATCCTGCTGGACGGATAACACACCGCTTCGATTCCGCCACAGCAATCGAGCGTCAATGGTGTAGTACAAATCCTCTTAGCAGGAGAAAATCGAAGCCGTTAAGACTCGTTGCCGAAACAGGCACGGCCTTCCGCACGGAACCTGCGGGTCAGGCGTGTGACTTTTTGAGCTCCTGCTATGAGACGGAAGAAGCAGCACGTGTTGTTGCTCGAGTCGCACTGGCAAGCATTAGTGTTACCCGGGACAAGGAGAACCGGATAGAAGCTCTGGACCGCAGCGAGTCCGGCGTGACTATGAAGAATGGTCGCGGCGCAACCATGAAGTATGATTACGGGCGGAATGGCGTCGCGCAATAACGATCCACTTTAAGAGGTTGAAAATGTCAAGAATCAGAATCTCTCATCCAGATAAGCGAGTAAGCACGGGCTCTTACTCCGATGCTGTGCTTATTGACGGCTGGCTGTATGTCAGTGGCCAGGGGCCACTCGATCTTGTTACAGGCAAAGTGGTCCCCGGAACCATCGAAGAGGAGACTCGGCGCACTCTTGAGCACATCGGCAAGATACTCGAAGCAGCTGACATGAGTTTTCATGATGTTGTGAAATGCACCTGCCACATTTCCAATATCAGCGATTTCGAGAGATTTGACGCGGTCTATCGCGAGTTTTTCTCGGGGATACTTCCAGCGCGCACGACAGTCCAGAGCGTTTTAGGTGGGATTCAAGTTGAAATCGATGCGATCGCCCGTGTATCGAATAAGAAAGGGTAACCAATATGGAATTGACGAATTCGAAGAGTGCCCCCCCAAACGAGGCGAGGCTCGCAACCGCCCAATTGAATCCGTCTGAAGTGCCGGCCGCGGTGGTAGGACTTGGTCTCATGGGGACGAGCATGATCGCGTGTCTCCTGGCTGCGGGCCATCCTGTCATTGGCCTCACCAGGAATATCGATCGACATCGCGATGTCCCTGATCATATCCGCGTCCTGCTGGAAGAAATGCAGCGAGAGGGATTGCTGGACAAAGATGTGGATAGCATTGTGGAGCAGTTCCGCGTCAGTGCGGACTACTCTGATCTGGCCGATCGTTCTATCGTCTTCGAGTCCATAGTGGAGAACCTGGCCGTGAAAAGAGAGGCCATCTCGCGGATCGAAGCCACCGTCTCCAACGAAACAGTCATCGGCAGCAATACATCCTCGATTCCGGTGGCCCTTCTCCAAGAAGGTGCGAACCATCCTGATCGCATCCTGGGTATCCATTGGGGAGAGCCGGCGCACGTGAGCCGGTTTCTCGAAGTGATCTGCGGACCGCAAACCGACAGCTTCTATGCGGAGTATGTCATAAGGCTGGCAGAGTCCTGGGGAAAGGAACCTACATTTGTGAAACGCGATGTACGTGGCTTCATTACCAACCGGCTTATGTACGCCTTGATAAGGGAAGCTTTCTACCTCGTTGAGGAAGGATATGCCACCTGCAGTGACGTCGACCGTTCATTCCGGAATGATCTTGGCTTTTGGGCAACATTCGCCGGGCCATTCAGATTTATGGATCTTACGGGTATCCAAGCCTATGCCAAGGTCATGGAAGATTTGCTGCCGGACCTGAATTGCAGCAAGAGCGTGCCCGAGTTAATGCAGCGGATGGTTAAGTCTGGAGCTCAAGGCATTCGCAACGCGAAGGGATTCTATGAATACACGCCGGAGGAGGCTGCCCGTTGGGAGAAGCTGTTCTTGAAATTCAGTTATGAAATTCGTGCGCTGGCCGCGAAATATCCGGCGGATGTTGGAAGCACCCGAGTGGATTCTCCTTTGGATGTGAGATGAGCGCTCGGTTTCTGGAGGGCGCGACGATCCTAGACAATACCCGGACCGGCCTGAGGCCGTCCATAAGATCACGTATAACCCGGATCAGCGCTTTGGCCTGCGCGAGAGAGCGTAAGTGCACTGTGGCTGCGTGTATGGATTTAGGCCGCTCCGGATGATTCAGCTTATTGGACGCTTTCCGCTTGAATAGGATGGTCTGCATTGACATTTGCCTATCGTGGTGAAAGTGTACGGACGAGACGGATCTTTTGACTTAGAGACCTTCACAAAGCGTCCTCTATCGGGGCTTGTCGCTAAATTGGGATTTTCAACTTCCATGAAAGGGTAATTTCTATGCGTTTCCACCGGCTTTTTTCCCCTCAAGTATGCGGGGTCTTTGCAATTGTTCTAATCTCTCCGTTTCCAATTGCAAAGGCCCAATTCGCGCAAGAGGCTGCCACACCGCCTATGGGCTGGAACAGTTGGAACCATTTCGGCGACAAAGTAAATGACGCAAACGTGCGCGCGACAGCGGACGCAATGGTCTCAAGCGGAATGCGGGATACCGGTTACATCTACGTGAATGTTGATGACACTTGGGAAGGTCAGCGTGACGCCCAGGGAAATATACATCCCAACAGCAAGTTCCCCGACATGAAGGCGCTGGCCGATTATGTGCACTCGAAAGGGTTGAAGTTCGGAATCTACTCCTCTCCGGGACCGAAAACCTGCGGGGAGTATGAAGGTAGCTATGGCCATGAGCAGCAGGATGCGGATACGTATGCCAAGTGGGGCGTTGACTTTCTCAAATATGATCTATGCAGTTATGAATCCATCATGCAGATGTGGGACCTCGACCAACCTGAGAAGCCCTTGTCCGTGACTCAGCAGGAGAAGGCTGTCGCCATGATGCAGCAGGCGTACGAGAAGATGCACCAGGCGCTTTTGAATACTCATCGGCCGATCGTTTTCAGTCTTTGCCAATATGGCATTGGTTCCGTCTGGAAATGGGGGCCGGAGGTGGGAGGGAATCTTTGGCGCACGACCGACGACATCCGGGACAACTATCGCAGCATGTCGCTGATTGGCTTTTCTCAGGCGGGGCTGGAAGAGTATGCCGGGCCGGGCCATTGGAACGATCCGGACATGCTGGAGATCGGCAATGGGGGCATGACTCCCGACCAATATCGTACTCAGATGAGCCTGTGGGCGCTGCTGGCTGCGCCGCTGCTGGCGGGCAACGATCTGAGCAATATGAGCGACACGACAAAAAGCATTCTAATGAACAAGGAAGTGATCGCAGTCGATCAGGACAGCCTGGGAATCCAGGGAAAAAGAATCGCGCCGCTTCAAATCTGGATGAAACCGTTGAGCGGCGGCGCCAAAGCCGTGGCCATTTTCAATTATGTCCTCGATGATCAAGCCATTCCTATAACGCTTCAGCTGAAAGATGTGGGCTTCACAGGTCTCGTTCATGCTCGGGACCTATGGGCCCATAGAGATCTTGAGATACTTCACGGCTCGTACACGGTCGTCGTCCCACCCGGCGGTGTAGTCATGCTGCGGCTTTCGAAATAGAGAGTCACCGGCGTTTACCGCAGCGCTCCCGCGCCGCCGCCTAATTACCTTCGCGCCGGATCGTAAATTGATCGACCACGCTGCCCGGCGTGCAACGGATGTCGTTCTTTCCACCGCCCGCTGGGCCGCAAACGAACGATCCCTGAATTTCCGTTGGCGTGAACTGTAGCTGAAGAACGCCGAAGTGCATGGCTCGAAACGCGGACCATGAGGGCTTTGGACACAAGCGAAACAGGCAGCTTGTCTTACTTTCTTCGAGCTCGGACCCGCCGGTTCCCGCCGTTACGCTCACAACGCCGCCCTCCGGGTAGCTGCGCTCGTAGTCGTGGTTATGACCATTCAAATTCAGCACATACTTGCTGTGAGCTTTTGCGAGTCTGGCGATGTAGTGCCGTAGCACCATATCGCTGCGATGATAACCGGAGGTATAGGGTGGCCTGTGACCAAAGGTCACAATGAAGGTGATCTCAGGGTCATGCTGGGCCTGATCCATCACACTTTTCGCCTTCGCGTACCAGCCGGACCATGTTTCTGATGTGTAGGGTTCCGGGTATGCGATGAACCGCGCGTTCCCGTAATCGAACCACGACCAGTCCTGACCGCAGCATCCCAAGGCTGGAGCGCCCTGGGATGTCTCCGGATTCGGCAATTCAAAGCGTCCCTTGTAGTTTCTCAGATCGTCGTATTGCTGTTCGTCCCACTCGTGATTGCCCCAAGCCGGCATGTAAGCGGTGTCCTGAGACCAAATCATCACATCGTTGAAGTGCTGATCGGCGGCTGCCTGACCATTCGGATTCGCAAGGCTCAAATCTCCCAAGATCAGCACAGCGGCGGGCAGATGTGCCGCGATTAACTGCTGATTGGGCACCACATCCCTGTAATAATTGGAGGCGCCGATGTCGCCTTCGGCGTCGATGGTGAAATCCGTGCCCCCAGGGAGAGGTGGAGTTCTGAAGGTGTGGTCCGGGCACGAACCAATCGAATAATGGTAAAGCTCGTTTGACTTCAGGCCTGTCAGAGGAGACTGGCGAAATGGACCGGGAGACGAGAAGGGCAGCGGTTTCGGTGTCTCTGCGGTCGCGGTCATTCCATAGTGAATCGTCGCCCCATATCGGATTCCTGCCGCCGTACCTCGCCAGTCGAAGGTCACCGATGTTGGCCCTGTGATTGTCCAGTGAATTTCGTCCGCGTCGCATTTCGACCCCTGGCCCTCTTTCGGCAGGACACTTGCCAGGCTCGCGACGGACAACAGCAAAGCCGCGGAAATAACAAGGGAGAGTTCAAGCCTTTGTGGCACAGTTCAGTGCTCCTTCCGAGTTTTATAAGTTTATGCTTTGATGAAGATCTTTCGCTTCATCATCCAAAACAGGATCAGCCATTCAAGGCCTAACGCGGCGCTTGCCTGGAAAAGGAGAGCACCGCTGCCCAGATGTACTGCTATGGGGCGCGTGAAGATATCGGTTACCGCATTGATCGATACAAGGCTGACCAGCATATAGATGAAAACAGCGTTCATCCCAAACGGCAAAACAACGATGCTCCACTTACGATAGCGGGCAATGTCGACGAGCCAAAAGAAGAATACGAATTCAAGGCAAGCCACGCCGGCACTTGCAAGGCCATACGATGTCGTCCACATTTTCATTTCGATCGGGATAACCGGGCTCAGCGCGAATCCGGCAATTAGGAATCCTATTCCCATTCCACCTATGATTTTTGCCTTGCTGCTCATTGAACGCGATGTCATCAGCAGTTCCCCGATAAGCAGACCGATCAGTGTGGTCGCAATCGCGGGAATTACTACTAAGACAGTTCCCCATCCCTCATCCCGGTAAGGCCAGATATCCCAGTGTTGTTGGCCCAGTAACGCGATATCAACGGAATGTACCAGGTTGTGATTGATGGCATATGAACCCGCCGGGATTCCAGGGGCGGGTACGAATGCCAATACGAGCGCGTAGGCGGTCAGGATGATTCCAGCGAGCGAGGCTTGAAACCGCCACGATTTCCTCGCCACCAGAAAGGCAACCAAATACGCAATGGCGATGGGCTGAAGCGCGCTGCTTAGTTCAACCCAATACGGCGAGGAGAGCGATTTGGATTCCCGCACTGAACCTAATAGAAATAGAACTACGGCGCGCTGGACAGCGTGTGCCAACTGCTGACGGTAACTTTCTGCAAGAGACCGCTTAGCGAGAGAGAGCGGTACCGAAACCCCGACCATCAACATAAAGCTCGGCCAGATGCAATCGTAGAAATGCAACCCAATCCACGGGCTGTGCTCGAGTTGACTGACGATAGCGTCGATGACGAAATTATGACCAAACGCGGCCAGGCCCAACATCAACATGCCGCCGCCGACGATCCAGAACATAGTGAACCCTCGGAACACGTCAAGCGAAACCAACCGCTCGATATTGGGGCAAGCAGGCGATCTCTGGACACTTTCATTTCCCTCCAGGTCCCGCGCATTTTTCCCTATCTCAGGAGTACTATTCGTCGTCATGAGGTGCCCTTTCTTGGCCCCTAATCGTTCTTCGATGTTTCCAACTTCCAAGTGTGGCTTCCCAATCCAGGAGGAAGATCGACCGTCAATCTTTCCTGATCGAAATCTGCTGCGCGTATCGTTATAGGTCTGTCGTCTATGGAAAGTTTCAGATGCGAGGACCCCAGTTGTTCTCTTAGCGCGTCGGAAAGCCACAGTTGCCATGAGGAAGGATGATTTGCGAAGTAGGCACTGTTGCGTGGATCCCCTGCAAAGGTGAGTTGCATGCCACTACCGTCGACTGTCGAGTCTATCTGCGTATGGAGAATACCTATATATTGATTTGTTCCCAATGACTGATAATCTGGCGGTAAAGCGGCGAAGAGTTGCTCTATGAAATTATGATCAAGGGCGATATCTCTATCATGAAAGCCAAGAATTACGGGCCCATCCGGATGATCGGGCCATCGTTCGGGATGGAGATTGTCCAGGAGGTCGTAGCCGGTATCGAATTGAGAAACCACGTTTGCCATATCTAAAACAAGCTCGTGGTCGAGATAGTAGGTGGATGTATCGCTGTGAAAGAAACCGAAGCCAACGCGCGCAGCCAGCGCCGCGGTGTTATTGAATTGTGATTTCGACCATGCATCGCCGCCGGGCTTCAACTCCAGTGCTTCCACTCCAAAATCTTTCTGCAATTCCGCCAACGAACGCTTCATATGATAGAGCTGCGCGACTGCCGGAACCTCCACATCGCGCAGTCTGTCCCGAAATTCGGTATACCAGCCGTCCACCGAACCCTCTCCTGCCAAGTCCGCCGTCCACCACGGCCCGGGAGACGATTCCAGATCGGGCTCCATATGCGTCCATCCGTGGCTCTCGATGTCCAATACACCTTCAGCGACGCCATCTTCAAGACCTTTTCGGGTAGAGCCATAGTCCTGATGAAGTCCATACAAATCGGTGAACTTTCGAGTCCAAGGCGACACGACTCGTTTCGATTGCCGGTCAACGTATCCCGTGTTCACCAGAGCGCTTGCGATGCCATGATGTCGTTTCAATGGCTCAATGAGATCCTGTCGAATGGCTTCCTCATTCGGCTCAAGATAGCGCCAGTAGGAGAGGAAACCCTTGTCGGCGGTACCCCAGTCGTCCAACTCGAAAATGAGCCGATGAGAATAGTCCATATTGGGTACGATTGCATAGCCCAGACTCCAAACCAGCGACCGAAAGAACAGGTTCCTCCAAAGGGTCGAACTGCATAATGCCGGCACGGTCGGAGTTCCCAGCCATATTGCGGAGACTCCGGGACCTGCTTGATTCACGGTGAGGACCGGGTGTTGATCTTGAGCCAGCAGAACTTCCGCGCTCGTCGGCTGGACCCATAAGCGAACTGAATAGTCACGATTCTGCGAGAGCGGGTCATTCCCGCTTCCTGCAATGCCACGCACAATATAATGATCCCGGGTCAGACGAAAGTTATCCGTTGACGTATAGAACTGCTTGAATTTCAGGCCCAGCAACGTCTTCAGAGTCGGATCAAGGACCCGGGAATTGAGTACGATAAGACCCATTCCGGCGCGCACTGCTTCGCCGAGAGTGGTGAAGTCCTGATCGCCGTAAGAGGAGAGGTCGGCGAGCCAGACAACGGCGCCATAGCGATTCTCTCCTGAGCGGCCAAACAGATAAGACGCATCCAGATGCTGCTGATCCAATCGCAGAATGTCGAAGGGGACCAACCACGCTTTCAGGAGCGCCGCGACAGGTTGGAATCTGTCGCCTTCACTACTAACCATTATGCCGAAAGGATCGCTCCTATGTTCGACCACAAGCAAAACCCGGTAAGGCTTGTTGTGAAGGGCAGGCGAAAGGGCGGAAACTGCAGCGCGCGACACCTGCGCGATGGCAACAATGCATAACAAGACCAAGCAGAAAGCAGCGACTCTTCTTACGATACAGTTTCTTGTCGGATTTACATGATTGACCAAGTTTCTCAACTCTCTTGAAACGGTAAGGCTTAGCTGCTATTTCTGAAATTCATCGCCGTTGTTCGGACCGGCCCGAGGCTCAAGCGGCGGCGGGCAACATATGTCGTAGTTACATTGCTCGCGGCAGAAAAGCAAGAGCAGACCGCCTGTCCGTGGACAATACGTGCAACCTATTGAACATTTATTTCTTAACGGGAGCGTCTCTATTCCAGGTGCATGCGTACAGCACCGATCTTGGTCGAAATGCCCTAATGCGCCAGCCGTTGCTGCAAGTCGACCAGGCCATTGCTGCGATCAAGGCGCGCAGCATAGGTTTCATCACCAGCCCCGACCGCCATTGGCCACGAATTTGAAAGCTGCTCCACTCTGCTGCCTGTTGAACTCGGCCCCGCACCCGATAGTCCCCGATAGCTTGGCGCTGCTTGGATAAGATCTGTTCAGCAGAATGAACACTGCTAAGTTGCGGCACTTCAATTGGAGCACGCGTGCGGGAGATCCCCTGCCGTCACTGGATGAAATGATGAAAAACCCTATCCCTTCTGGGCTCCCGCCCATTAACTCGAAGTAGTTCACGAAGAATAGTTATTCATTGGTTCTTGATGACGAACAAGATTGCGGTCGCACAGGTCCCTCCTGCGTTCGAGTTTCCGAGCGCGTTCAGCATTCTGAACGCATTTGCCGTGGTCAACGGTTCTCTATATTGACTTCCCATCTATCGAAGATGATTATCCATACAATCTGGTTATGCTCGTCACTGCTTAACACGAGGCATCGCGAAAATCCGGAATGAGTGTTCAGGCCTAACATAAATGACGGAAACAAATTCGATTCGCAGAAAGTTTCTTAGACTAGCCGGTACCGGTATGGCCGGTGCCGCTGCTGGATTGTTGACGGCTTCGAGAGCGCACGCATCGGCTTCGCTTCCGCCGGACAAAGGGGCCGCGGAGTTCAACGTTAGGGCGTACGGGGCGACGGGCAGCGGAACAACGCTGGACACGGCCGCCATCAATCAGACCATTCAGGCCGCGAGCACCACTGGGGGCACGGTCCGTTTTCCCGCGGGTACTTATCTTTCCTATTCCATCAGACTCAAGAGCAATATCGCTCTTTATCTTGAACCTGGAGCAGTCATCCTGGCGGCCGGTGTCCCCCTCGCAGGCATGACCAGCGGGGCCTATGACCTCGCAGAGCCCAATGCTCCCTGGGATAGGTACCAGGACTATGGACATAGCCATTGGCACAACAGCCTGATCTGGGGCGAAGATTTGCATGATATAGCCATCCTTGGCACGGGCATGATCTGGGGCAAAGGCCTGAGCCGTGGCGCCAGCGAGCAGCCGCTGGCCGAAACTCCCGGCATGGGAAACAAGGCCATCGGTCTCAAGAACTGCCACAACGTCATCCTGCGGGACTTCTCCATACTCGAAGGCGGTCATTTCGCTATGCTGGCGACCGGCGTCGATAACCTCAGTATCGACAACCTCCTGATCGATACGAATCGCGACGGGATTGACATCGACTGCTGCCGTAACGTGCGCATCTCCAACTGCAGCGTGAATAGCCCTTGGGACGATGCTATCTGCCCCAAAAGTTCGTATGCCCTCGGGTATGCCCGATCCACCGAAAATGTAACCATTACGACCTGCTATGTCACAGGAGCTTACCAGATGGGCACGATGCTGGACGGAACCTGGAAGCGCTGGACGGCTCTGGACAAAGCAGAACATGAGCGCGTCTCCCCTTATTTTCCTAAAGAATTCAACGGGAGCATCAAGCTGGGAACCGAATCCAACGGCGGCTTCAAGAACATCACCATCTCCAATTGTGTTTTCGACGGCAGCAAGGGATTCGCCGTCGAAAGTTCGGATGGCGCGGTCATCGAAGGAATTACCTTCTTGGGCATCACCATGCGCGACTGTACGAATGCGCCTCTCTTCCTGCGCCTGGGCCGCAGAATGAGAGGGCCGTCGGACGTTCCTGCCGGGAGGCTAAGAGGAATCACGATGTGTGACATTGTGAGCTACAATTCCGTCTCGCGGCTCGGAGGTGGAGGCATCATCTGTGGCATTCCCGGCCAGCCCATCGAGGATGTCAAGATTCACGACGTCTATCTGGAACATACCGGTGGCGGGACCAAACAGATGGCCGCGCTCAGTCCGCCCGAATCTGCCGAAGACAATCCCTATCCTGATCCTGACCAGTTTGGCGACATTCCGGCGAGCGGCTTCTTTTTGCGCCACGTGAAGAACATCGAGTTAACCAACGTGGAGATCGCGATCCTCGAGCCGGATGCACGCCCGGTATTCTGGATGGACGATGTGGACGGAGGAGACTTCTTTCGCATCAGGACGCCAAAGTTGCTCCAAGCGCCGCTCTTTCAACTACAGGATGTGAAGGATTTCCATGTGGCGCGATCACGCCATGTGGGGGATCTTGACATCGCCCGTGTTAAACAGAAGACGCTGTGAACTGAGCGTGCGTCGTCCCACCCCGCTTGCGGCCGGGCTCTGCATTTGCCTCTACCTTATCGAACGATGCTTAGACTTGTGAACTACAGAGGGAATCGCATGAACAAGTTGGCTGTGGTCTGTGCTTTATTCGCATTGGGCATTGCAAAGGTTGGAGCGCAGACCACCATGTTGCCGTCCGTCGTGTCGACGCTGGCCGGCCCCGTACAGCCACCCGCGGTCACGCAGTACCAACTTCAACAGTATCTGATGGAGCGCCTTTCGCCGCTGCCCCGCCCTTCCTCGCCGCAACAATGGACTGCGGAAGAGAGCCGGCTTCGCGCTCATATCCTCAACGATGTGGCCTTCCATGGCTGGCCTCGGTCTTGGGTCGACGCCTCGCCGCACTTCGAGCAGACCGGAGTCATCGAGACCGGCCACGGTTACCGAATCCGTAAATTTCGCTATGAAATCGTCCCGGGATTTATGTCCACAGCGCTCTTTTATGAGCCCGAAAAAATCACCGGTCATGTCCCCGCCATCCTTAACCTGATCGGCCACGAGCCGGATAGCATCGCCGTCGAGTATGAGCAGAAGCGATGCATCAATTTCGCCAAGCGGGGCATTGCCGCCCTGAACCTCGGCTGGATGGAATTCGGCGATCTATCGCAGCCGGAAAACGCCCACGACTATGCGGCGGATCTCGACCTCGTCGGCTCGAACGCCCTCGGCCTCTTTTATCTGGCGATGAAGCGCGGCCTGGATTTCCTGGCTACTTCGCCGGAGGTAGATCCTTCGCGCATTGGTGCCACCGGCCTTTCCGGTGGTGGCTGGCAAACCGTGCTTCTGAGCGCGTTGGATCCTCGCGTGGCGGTCGCTGTGGAGGTGGCAGGAATCGGATCAAGGGAGTCCAATCTTGCAAGTCCGGGCGATTTGTACGAGATCGAAGAGGATGCCCCGGATCTGATGCAGGGGTTCGACTACCCGGAATTCATCGCCATGCGCGCGCCACGTCCAACCCTTTTGGTACACAACGTGGTGGATAGCTGCTGCTTCAGGGCGCCACTTGTTAAGCCGTATATATACGAGAACGTCAAACCGATTTTCGCGCTGAATGGAGCACCAGAGAACCTCGCATGGCACGAGAACTTCAATCCAGGCGTACATAACTACCAGCGCGATAATCGCATCCAGACGTACCGCTTCTTCACCGAACATTTCCATATGCCTTTGGCGGATACCGAGATCTTTAGCGACGCGGAGATCCACACCCCGAAGGAGCTCGCCATCTCTGTCCCAGCCGATAATCAGACCGTACTCGGCTTGGCCAGGAGCTTCGCTGCTCAAATCCATCGCTTGCCCCTTCCCGCCGATAGCGCCGAACGCGCGCACTGGATGCAGACCAAGCGGGACCAACTCACATCCGTGGTTCGCTACCACCAGGTATCCGTGGAGCGTGCCTTCCGCACGGCCAACTCCAAAGGCATGGATTTCCAAAGCCTCTCTTATCGCTTCGATCTTTCTAATGGCCTCAGCGCCACCGGCATCTGGTTCAAGGAAGACAATTCTCCCGACGCGGAGCCGGTCACCATCGTCCTCAATGACGAGGGATACAAGGCTGCAGGGCAGCAGGTCTTCGACAGCCTGAGTAGTGGTCATGACGTCCTCGCGCTCGATCTGCTGTTCACCGGGGCCACCAGGCCGGACCTGCCCGACTCCAGTGACTGGGTGCTGCTGGTGGACAGCAGCGGAGACCGCTCCCTGGGCCTTGAGGCAGCGCAGCTACTGTCGATCGTGAGGTGGCTTCATGCCGAGCGCGGAATCCGCGACGTCCAGATGCAAACCAGCGGAATCCGTACACAGGTTGTCGCCCTGGTTGCAGCGGCTTTGGATCCTGAGGCATTCTCAAGCGTGAATACACAGCATGGAATGCAGAGTCTCGCATATCTGCTGGACAAGCCGGTGTCCCTTCGCGCCGCGCCCGATCTCTTTTGTCTAGATCTCTATAAGGATTTTGACATCGACTACCTGACTGAACTTGCGTCTCCAGCAAAGATCGGTCAGACAAGTGTATTGGTGCAGTAATGCGTTCCTCGACTCAGTCGCGATTTTGCATCCAGGAAGACAGGACATCGTGAGGCGAAGTACAAGAATGGGCAGACATTTGGTATATCCGAGCCTCAAAGCCATTTTCCTTAACTGGCCGCAGCTCATCATCGGCGCCGGTCTCGGAATTGCGACGGGGACGGTATACGGACAGACGACCAGCTTGCCTTCGGTAAAGCAAGCACTGCAAATCCAAGCCCAATCCTCCGACGTAAGCAGCTTTCAGATGGAGCAGTTCCTGATGTCCCGAATTCCAGCCCTGCCCAAGCCTTCTCGTTGGGAAGAGTGGACGGCTCAGCAGGAGCGGCTGCGCCGTCACACGCTGGACGAAGTCGCGTATCACGGATGGCCACATGAGTGGGTTGTCTCGCCCCCCGATTTTGAGCAGGTTGGAGTCATTGAGACCAGCCATGGCTATCGCATTCGCAAGCTGAGGTATGAAATCGTCCCCGGCTTCCTGTCCACTGCACTCTTGTATGAGCCTCAAGAAATATCGGGGAGGGCGCCCGCGATCCTGAATGCGTTGGGACACGAACCGGCCGGCACTGCGGTGGAATATGAGCAAGTGCGGTGCATCAACTTCGTGAAGCGTGGAATTGTGACATTGGCCCTCGAATGGCCCGCTTTTGGAGATTTGTCCCAAGAAGGGAACCTCCATGATTACGGGGCACAACTGAATCTTGTCGGGTTGAATGTTTTGGGATTTCATTACCTCGCAATGCGACGAGGACTCGATTATCTAGCCACTTTGCCAGAGGTTGATCCTACGAGAATCGGAATGACAGGCCTGTCGGGCGGCGGGTGGCAGACGGTGCTCCTCAGTGCGTTGGACGAGCGCGTAGCCGTCTCGGTGGAAGTGGCAGGTATTGGATCGCGCGAATCCAACCTGGCGCGTCCTCATGATACAGACGAGGTTGAAGAGAGTGCACCGGACCTGATGCGAGGCGAGGACTATCCGGAGTTCATTGCGATGCGCGCCCCGCGGCCGACTCTGCTGATACATAACGCTGTAGACAGTTGCTGTTTCCGCGCGCGTTTGGTAAAGCCCTATATCTATGACAACGTGAAGCAGTTCTTTCAACTCTATGGTGCCTCCGACGCTCTGCAGTGGCATGAAAATTTCGACCCCGGAACCCACAATTATCAGCTCGATAACAGGGAACAGGCCTATCGATTCTTCAGCAGGGAATTCCATTTGCCTGCCGTCCCGGCAGAGATATTCAGCAACGATGAGATTCGGAAACCACAGGAGCTTGCGATAGAGGTGCCGGCCGATAATCTTACGATCCTTGCGCTTGCAAGGAAGCTCGCGGGTCAAATCAAGAGGGAGACAATCCCCGCCTCAGGGGACAAGCGCAGCAATTGGGTGCAATTGGAGCGGAAGAAGCTGAAAGCAGTGGTGCACTACGATCCGGTATCGACCGTACAGGCGCTGATGATGTCAAATGGCCTGGGCCTTGACTTCCATTTTTTGGCTTACAGATTTGGATTCTCAAACGGCCTAGGTGCCACCGGCATTTGGCTTCAAGAGAATGCTGTTCCGCAGAACCAGTCCACAGTGATTGTGCTAAACGACAAGGGCTATGAGTTTGCAGAAAAAACAGTATCCGAACACGTGGACCGGGGAGAACAAGTGCTTGCGCTCAATCTTCTTTTCAACGGTCTATCGGCGCCAGGTTATCCCGATCCAACGGACTGGACGATGCTCACTGATGGCAGCGGTTCCCGGGCTCTCGGGTTGGAGGTGGCGCAGTTGATTTCGGTCGGCAGATGGATCAGATCAACCAGCAATGCTGGCAAGATCCATGTGGAGACCGATGGAATTCGCAGCCAGGTGATTGCGCTCACGGCCGCAGCCATCGCACCCGATTTGTTTTCGGCTATTGTTAGCCGGAATGCGATGGAAAGCCTGACATTCCTGCTTGACACGCCTGTTCCCATTCGCTCGGCGCCGGAGTTGTTCTGTCTGGATCTTTACCAGGACTATGACTTGAATGTGCTGGAAGCCATCGCATCTCCGGTGAAGATCATATCGACCCAGGCGGCCAGTGCGGCCGGACCATGGAAGCTGAAGCAATATACACCCTAACTTAAGGAAAGCGGCCTTCATGTAGCCTAGTTCCACTTCGGAAAGCGGTCGTGGGCGGGTTTATATTTATGTAGTGGAGCCTTCATTTCGCTCTGTGATTCTTGCACAGCAAGTATCTGTGGAGCATCATCCAGACCGTTGGCCCTGGTACTTGAGTTCGACTTGTAACGTTAGATGGACAGCACTGTGATTACAATTGCCTCGACCTCGGCGGAATACCGAATCAATGCCGGGAAAGGCAGGAATCGAAATTCCAGTGCGTCGGAATGGTGACTGTTTCGGAACGAGAGGGTTGGGGTTCGGATGAGCGCAGGTGAGATGGACAGATTGGAAGGCATTTTCACGCCGCTTCTGGTTCCGTTGGATGAGCGGGGCCAGATAAACGAGCCGGAATTTCGCCGCTTCGTTTCCTGGCTGATTGAACAAGGTGTGCACGGCCTCTACCCGAACGGTTCAACGGGCGAATTCACGCGCTTCACGCCAG
>OCTA010000724.1_pt1 | contig 30356 bp, 30 predicted proteins | sample 1538991 | NCBI WGS metagenome assembly OCTA01 (sample SAMEA3539302, study PRJEB22396) | soil metagenome | biome: tundra; feature: field; material: soil | place: USA | collected 2010-05 | depth 0.15 m | reverse complement strand
GTCCCGATTTATTTCCATTATCCCGCTACGTTACGCGCAAAGGATCCGGGCATGCGCGCCCGGGTCATAAGCGCCGCGTCACGGCGCTTCGCCGGTATCTCGCCCGTATGGGCGTCGACACATGGGTGAAGCACGATCCGTCGGCGCTCGGGACCTCCGTGCCGAAGACGGCGCGCGACAAGTACCCGGGGTTTGAGCATGTGTTCAAGCGTTATGGCGCGGAGCTCTATGCGTGCGCGGTTGTACCGAAAGACCCCGTCAACGCTCGACCTGTGATTCAGGCTTTTCTCGACCTCTACGCATTCGAGCGCGGCTGGCAGGTCATGAAGGCACACGAGCCCGAGTACGACACCTTCCACGCCAAGCTCCGCGACGACATCTTCGCTGTCCCCACCGCGGACGAAGCTCACCAACTCTTGCGAAGCCGGAGATTCGTCGTCCTGCAGGGCCCACCCGGTACCGGCAAGACCCGCATGGCCGACGAGATCCGCCGCCGGTTCTTCGGTGGACGAGGTCTCACCGTGCAGTTCCACCCTGCCGTCACCTACGAGGATTTCGTCGTGGGGCTTTCGCCCGACGCGCAGGAGCGCACGCTGCGCTTCGACGTACGCCCCGGATGGCTCGTCGAGGCCGCGCGAGCCGCCAAGGAGGCCCCATTCCTCCTTGTTATCGACGAGATCAACCGCGCCGATCTCGGACGGGTTCTCGGTGAGGCGATCTACCTCTTCGAGGCTGGCGAGGTCGGCGGGGAGCACGCTCGCCGAGTACGACTGCCTCACGCCGTCTACGGCGAGACCGAACTCTCGCTCCCGACCAATCTCTACGTGCTCGCGACGATGAACACGGCCGATCGAAGCATCGCGGCGATGGACCTCGCGGTGCGCCGACGGTTCGCCTTCATGACCCTCCCGCCCGAACGCGCCGCGGTCGCAGCTCGGGGTGTGCAGGCGGCAACGTCCGCCTTCGATCAAGTCGCCGAGGTCTTCGTCGAACACGCTCCCGGGGAGGCTCTTCACCTCATGCCGGGCCATGCCTACTTCCTCGTGAAGGACGAGCACGAGCTTCGCGATCGTCTTCGATTCGAGATCATCCCGCTCCTCGACGAGTATCTCCAGCAAGGCCTTCTTGGTCCGGCAACGCACGAACTCTACGCAGTCAGGGACGCACTCGAAGACACCGTGCGGGCCGATGGCAAGTCGACGTAGCGGGCCGCGACGGCTGCCTGCTCGGGTAGCACCTCGACACGCGGGGACTGGCCCGACGCAGAAGCCGCTCTTCAAGGCGCGGGATCACGGCACCGCGGTGACGCTCGACCCCGACATGTTCGCGCCGGCCCAGCGCGGCGGCGGGTGGGGGCCATTCGCGGAATCGTTCCTGAGAATGAACGAGACGGCCCTTTCGAGGCTCGACGTGCAGACCGTGATCGGCTCGTCTGACGCAGGCGTCCGAGTGAAACTGGTGCCCGGGGGTCGCGCTGGCGCCATCCCGCTCCGGTCAGCCCAGACGGGGAACGTGGCCGGCGGTCTCGTCGTCGAACCGCGGTTCGGCTGGTCCGGCGTCGGCAACGTACTCGCCCAGACCGGCTGGGCGGCAGCACCTGAGTTTCTCGAGGGCCCGATGGTTCCCGGGAGCGGGCGCGAAGTGCCCCCATGGGTGCTCGCGGGCCCCGTTCTGGCGCGGATTGCCGAACTGCTGGACGCCCTGCGCCGTGGCTACCACTCGAAGGAGGAGGTCCTCCGACAGCCGCGCGGACGCATCTTGTGGGACCGCTACATCTCTGAATCGCTCGCGACCGGACGCTGGGCGAGCCTGCCGTGTCGCTACCCCGAACTCGCGACCGATCCGCTCCTCCGCCGGATGGCACGATGGGGCCTGGAACGTGTCCGCAATGAGCTCGCGATGGTAGGAGGACGCGATCCAATCGCGCGCCTCCTCGTTTCGCTGGCCGACGATCTGCTTTTCCGTGTGCGAGACGTGCTCCCGCTGGTGCCACGGCGTGCTGATCTGGAGCGCCTCGGGACCGGGGATCGGTTGCTCGGCATCGCGCTACGCCGCGGACTCGAAGCGCTCGGGTGGGTCGCCGATGAGCGTGGGCTCGGAGGCGGTCGCGAAATGGACGGACTCTCGTGGACGCTGCCGCTCCACGATCTGTGGGAGCACTACGTTGGCCACCCCGTCTCCGTCGAAACATCGCCGTAGAACGAGTGCCGGCGAAGGGACGCATGCGAACGAGATGGGCAGTGACCTGGTTCGCGACTGCGAGGACCCGGTCGCCTTGCTCGATCCTCGCCAAGTGCCATCATCGCGTCATGGATCGCGCGGTTCAAAAGCCTGCCGTCTTGGCGAGCGCCCCCGAGCCGAGGACGTCGGCGTCGCTGTTCGCCCCGTTAGCGGTAGCCGGCTTCCTTTTGGCTGCTCTGACGTTTGGAGCCGGTGGGTGTGCCGGCGAGCGCCAGGACGTGTTGAGCGCGCACGAGGCGCATGAGGGCGAGGTCCGCGTCTTCAACGTCGGGATGGATCAGGCCTGGGAGGCGGCGCGCGCTGCCCTTCGCTGGAACCACGCCGACACCATCGAGGAACATCGCGCGGACGGCTACATGCTCGCCACCGCTGGACTCTCGGCGTGGAGCTGGGGCGCCGCCATGGGGGTCTGGCTGGAGCCGGCGAATGCACAGGGGACCCAGGTGCGCGCCATCGTGAGCCGAAAGCTGGCGACGAACGTCTTCGCTCAAAGCGAGGATATGCTGCTGGACGACATCGCGAAAGCCGTCGCTCTCGAAAAGCAAGGCCAGCCCGTGCCGGATACAGATCCGACTGAGGCTCTGTTCATGGTTGCGCATGACCCGGAGCCGATCGGCGTGGCGGTCTTGGCCTACACGTGGACTCTTGAGCACGGCGGTCTCGTCGCCGGCTCGACGAACTCTTCGTAGTCTCCGAGCATCGCGGTCGGGGCGTCGGTCGGGCACTGCTCCAGCAAGCCCTGGACGTCGCCAGGGAGCACAGATGCCGCGCCGTCGAGCTGGAAGTGGATGCCGACGATGGGCAACCTTCAGCTTGTCTGCCGTTTCGTGAACCGTTGGAAGAACGACGGCAACAACGCTGAGTTCCGGAGGCTGATCCAAGTCGTTCGCGATCTCCGAGCGCAAGCATAGGCGGCGCCGACGTGGAGTTTGTGCGCCTGACGAACCTTTGCGTGCCGGCGTAGTTCGGCGCAGGCCCACCCAGACGAGCGGTCGATGCGCTCCACGTGATACGCACACGCCATGATCCTGGAAGCTGCGTGCTCCACGACCGAGCAGCGAGCGACCACCGCTCGCCTGGCTTGGGTGCGTATCACCGCCGAAACTGCCTCCGCAGGTTCCGTAACCCCGCTCGGCACGCCAGGTTGAACATGAGGCGCGCGACGATCCGCTTCCACCACGAGTGGGAGGGCTGCGCGCGGACCGTCCATCGGAGCCGCGTTCCTGTTCCGCATGCGGCGCACGACAGTTCGGCAATGTGGCCCGTGCACAATCCGCGCAGCGATTCGTCGGTAGCGCTATAGGCCAGGCGAGCGGGAGGTTCGAAGGCGGTGATCACTTCCACGCCGGGCGAACCCAGAAGCATCCGGAGCGTCCGTCGAGTCCCTACGCCTCGCGGGGAGAGGGCTCGCGACTCGTCCACCTCCACACGACGCAAACCGGGGATCCATCGCGGCAATGATGCGTGATCGCCGATCAAGGCGAAGACCTCGGAAGGCTCCGCTTCCAGTTCGCAGGTGGCCTCGACAAGGAGCGGGGGCTGGTCCTCCGACACGAGTGGAGGGCATCGCAACCGACGTGCCACCCTGAGCGGGAGAAGCTCCCGGCGCCATCTGCATCGTTGGGCGGCAGGAGCCCGACAATCTGGCAAGAACTCGCTGCCCGCCGTGGGTGCCATGGAAAAAGTGTCACCTCGGAACAGGACCGCCAAGGCAGGTGGTAACTTCGGCGCCGATGGCGCGCGCCTGGACGTTGAATCCGCATGCAGGAGGCGTCCCCATTCCCGACGCGCTCAAGGAGCAGACGAAGCGTCGTCTGCTGGCCCATGCGGAGAAGCACTACGCAGGTCGCTACGCCCGACTCGACATCCGCTTCAAGGGGGCGCTGTGCTACGTGGATGCGTACCTGGAACACGAGGTTCGCGGAGATCCGTGGCGGGCGACCGGGGAAACACGGCAGCAGTTTCTGGAACGCCTTCGCAGCACGCCGACCCATCTGTGCCGGCTGCGGCATTTCGGGCAGGAGCGCTGGAGCATGGCCTTCTTCACCTACAGCCATGAACGTTACGAGCCGTGCTTCTTTCCGTCGGGCAAGCCGTTCGGGACCCCCGAGGAGGCGTTCGATGTGGGGGCGGTCTACCTGACGTAATGCCGGCACTTCTCATGGCGCGCCCGACGGTGTAGGCGATCGGCTGGTGAACCGCCCAAGCCGAGAACGAGCGCTGCTGACCACGGTGACGGGCGAGCCGCTGCAACCGATCCGGCTGTACTTCTCCGTGGCGAGCAAGGCGGCGGTGACCAGGACGCTGCTCGGACTCCGGTGCATCGACGAAGACCAACGAGCGCGGCGCCTCGTGTGGCTGTACCAGCACGAAGCGGCGGCGCTGGCCTTCGGGAGTCGCGGTTACGGGGACCTTCCTGCCCAGGTACATCCGGTGGTCATTGGCGAATTCCGCTTCCCCGAGCGCGATCGGATGGTCTTCTCCGTCCGGTCCGCCGATCGAGCCATCGAGGGAGCCAAGTTCTTCAAGGCCATCCTGGGCGCGAAGGCCATCCGCCGCACGTGCCGTCGTCCCGTGTGCTCCCGCGACATCGGTCAGGCGTAGTGGGCGGCAGCTCGGACGACTCGTCCGCTGTCGCCGATCTCGAAGGTCTCCACGGCAAGCCGTCCGGCTTGGTTGCGGTAGTGGATGGCCAGACTGTGAGCGCCGACGAACACGGCGAGCTTCTCGAACCGAAGGTGGAGGATGAGGCGCAGGGCCTTCTCCCAGTAGGCGCCGACGCTGGCTTTTCCACGCAGAACGCCCGAGGGCTCGCCAGCGATCTCGACGATGCGGGGCGACGCCATCTCGAAGTCGTCGTCGTAGTGCGACAGGATGCGCGGTAGGTCGTGGGAGTTCCACGCCGCGATCCATTCCTCGGCGAAGCGCTCTGCAAAGTCGCGGGTGATTGGCGGGCGGTTCATCTCAGCCGGGTACTACCAAGGACGCCGAAGCCTGCCAGGGGCTCGTCGGGCCTTCGGCATCGGTTCACTCGGCACTGGGCTGCATGGTGCGCGAACTTCCATTCGGCGTTTGCCCGGGCCAGGACCTTGCCCCAGGCTCGCATGTTCCGCTTGAGGACCTCGGGCGCGACGCTTTCGAGAATGCGGTGCATCTCGATCGTGGCGAGCGCGAGCGGAATCCCGTAGTACGAAACGGGCACCAGATCGGTTTGCGGGGCAGTTGCCGAGGCCCGGCGCGTCGCGACGTGGGCGTACGCCTGCTGGTAGCTTTCACCCCTCGCCGCCATCCTGGCCCGAATCTCGGCGCGCAGCTTCTTGTGGGCATGTCGATTCGCCATGGCTCTCCTCGATGATCAACCTCCGCCCCGGCGCGGAGCGAACAAATGGAGGGAGGTGCGGAACCGAACCCGAAGGGCCAAGCCTTCTTCGCTCTCTTCGTTTGCCGTGCCGGGCGGCTTGGATGAGCAGGGCTCGGGAAAGCCCACGCGCAAGATTAGAGCCGCCTGGTTCGGCGTCAAGAGGCGCAGCGCTCACTGCGGCGCAGGGATCCTCGGATCGGGAGGTGGCAGAACCGGACGGTCAGGGTCGCGCTGCGCGGACGGACTGGGGAGCCCCTCCTCCACGCACTGGACTCCGCCCTTGAATCCGGCAACGGACCCGCAGACGTAGGTGGTCTCCTTGTCGCATCCGCGCGCGCGGTAAAGCGAGCCTCCTTCGAGGTCGATCGTAACGTCGTCCTCCGGGCAGCTCTGCTCCTTGGCGAAGCGGATGCGGACGACGCTCGTGGTGCTGACACAGGAGGTGAGGAGTACGACAGCGAGGGGCGTGACGCGACGCATGGTCGGGCGAGTCGATCACAGGCTCGCGCCCGGGTCTAGTCGAAGCTGAATCGATCTGAACCGCCCGTCGCTCACCTCGACGACGTCACGTATCTGGGTATCTACCTCGGCAGCAGTTCCGCCCAGCCCCGCGAGCCTCCGGCGTCGAGGAAGATGATGTGGTCGTTGGAGGCGCTCGATGGCGCGAAGCCGTGACCCTCGCAGTAGAAGCGGCGTGATCGCGCCAGGTCGGAAACGCCGAGGGTGACGACGGTCAAGCGAGGTGGTGTCAGGGCCTTCACCGGCGAGGCTCCGCGCCTGGAAGTCGCGGTGCGGTGGATCGCGGCGATGTTCGTGCCCTCATCGTGCGCGAGACTACCGCCTGCCTGGCGAAGCCGCGATAGCTTCAGCCCCATGGTCGATCGCAGTGGCTATGCCCTCCGTCCCAACGGCGGGCGCGAGATTCTCTTTCGCGGCACCAGGATGCACGTCAAAGTCGGGTACGCCGAGGGCACCGCCTACTCGCTCATCGAGATGGCCCACGCGCCCAACGTCGGACCCGCTCTCCACCGGCACCCCGGCGGCGACGAAGCATTCTACATCCTGGACGGCGAGTACGAGATTCGTTGCGGCGACGAGGTCTTCATCGGAACCGCTGGCTCCTTCGTCTTCGTGCCGCGCGGCGCGCCCCATGGCTACACGGTCGGTCCTGCCGGTGGTCGCGTCCTTGTCGTCATGCCTACGGGTCTTGAGCGATACTTTGCCGAGGTGGCAGATCGCCTCGCGAACGGGGTGGTCTCGATGGACGAGGAAGCCGAGATCGCGGCGCGCTACGGGCAGGAGTTCCTCGACCGGCTTCGCCATTGGGGCCAGTAGAGCGCGCGCGGAACGCTCGCACCCCTGGTCGGACGCGGCGACCTCGGTAGAGTGGTCGGCGTGAGCGAGTACGACAGCAGCTTGAGCCAGGAGACTACTCTAGGCAAGAGCGCGGGGCAAGGAGGGAGCCATGAGTTCGACTCGAAGTAGCGCGACGGAGCCTGCGGACTTCGCAGCTTTCATGAAGCAGCGGGAGGAAGCCGCGGCGGCGTACGTTTGCGGGGATCCGTCTCCGCTCGACGCCATCGTCCCCGGCGAAGGTGCCGCGACATTCTTCCATCCGAGGGGCCCATTTGTCGTCGGCGCTGCTGAGGTTCGCGCGCGCTACGACCACGATGCAGCGTCGTTCGAGTCGGGCGGAACGACTCACTTCGAGGTGCTCCAGTCGGGAGCGAGCGGCGACTTGGCCTTCTGGACAGGGTTCCAAGTTGCCGAGGTACGGATGCGGGGGCGCGATGCTCTCGTGCCCATGAGATTGCGGGTGACCGAAGTGTTCCGCCGCACCGAGAAGAGCGGCTGGAAACTCGTCCACCGTCACGCGGACCCAGCGGTGGAGGAGAAGAAGGTAGTCGGGCTCGGCGGCTAGCATGGCGACCATGGTGGTCTTCCGTTGCACGCAGAAGCTGCGGCGGCGCATGGGACACGCGGCACGCACGGAGACCCCGGCGGCGAAGTCGAGCGGTCGCCTTGGCGACTGGTACGCCAACGCCGTCTCCGTCCATCGGCGGCACGTCGTGCTGGCGGTGAGCGGCGTCACCCTGGTGCCCGTCCTCGTCGAAGCGGCGCCCTACAAGACGATGACCTCAAGGTTCGTCGCAGCCACCGGCGAGGTTCTTCGAGCGCTCGGCGTCCCCGACGCGAATGTCGCCGTCGAGCTGGACGCCATGCGCGAGCTGGTCATGACGACGACCAACAACCGCCGCGTGCTCGGGTCGATGACCGATTTCGCGAACATGCTGGAGGCGTACCTCGACGATCGCTCCCTGACCGAGGTGGCGCTTCACCTGGCGGATTCGCCGTGCAGCCCGCTCGGAATGAAGAGCCCGCGTGATGCAACACTTGAGATATTCTCGACGCCGACCCTTCGTCTGGTCAAGGACTGAGCATGTCGTCCGCGAGCAGGCCCAAGATCCCGATGCGCGACGTGCACCTGGCGTTCGGCGTCTCGCTCGACGAAGAATACGTGACGCTTCACGCCACTTGCGGAAGCACAACGCATGACGTCACCTCCCGCGTGCCGAAGTACGTCCTGCTCATGGTCGCTCGCCAACGCCTGGCGGACGCCGCCGCCGGCTTGCCGGACCAGGACTGCGGCTGGGTGGAACAGGACAGGCTCGCGACGGACGCGGGTTGGTCGGACTTGCGGTTCTTCCCGGCTGCACTGTTCAAGATCCGGTTTCAGTTCGCCGAGCTGCCAATCCTCGACCCCGACAACATCGTCGAGCGCCATCCATCGAAGCGGACCGTGCGCATCGGGACGGCGCGCTTGTCGATCGAAGCGCTTTAGCATCGAGAAGGCGACGGTCCCGAAGTGCGGAAAGACGACCCGGCGGGAACCCGGCTTCTGGGGCGGATCAAGATCAAGGACGGCGACGCGAGCACCTTCGTCGCCGAGAGAGCCGCGGAGCCCACGAAGCCTATCGAGGAGCCGACGAGCTACCGGGACAAGTGGAGCCGACGATGACCTCGCGACCGAGGCGATCAAGGTCCTCTTGTCGAACCTATCCTCCATCGCTGGGCGTCTTGCGGAGCTGCGCAACCTTTACGGAACAGGTCACGGCAAGTCCCCGTCCGTAGAAGGACTTCAGCCGCGTCATGCGCGTCTGGCGGTCGGCGCTGCGGCAACGTTGGTCGCCTTCTAATTCGAGACGCATCGGGAGAGAGGGTGAAGGCGAACATCGACGTGCCTCGATGCCCTGAGTGTACGGGGACGAGGATGCAATGCGGTTCGTCGGGCTCTTCACGAAATCGGGGAAGTCGGGCCTTACGCGGGCTCCTTAGTCCAGGCGCGCCAAGCGGGCCCGTGCTCGTGCGGCAACCGAAGTCGCGCCTCGCCCGCCCAGCGGGCAGCAACGTCCGCGCTGGTGCCACGCCGAATTCCCAGGTTGTATGCCGTCACGTCGCATCCACCGCGACGAGCCTGGGCCACGACGCGACCGACCCAGCCGAGACCGTCGTCGTCCCCCGTGCCGTTGATGACGCTGTCGCCGAAAAAGCAGATCCGCATGTCGTTTCTCGGGGTGTTGCGAACCACGTTGCCCTCAGCGCCTCTCGGCAGGGATGCCCTTGATGGTGGCGGCGAACTGCTGGTGGGCGATCGGATCGACAGGGCGATGCTTGACCTTGGTGCCGGGGGGATACGCTCCGAGGAAGTTGTCGCCGTTCAGATTTCGCGAGGGCCTGATGGGGCGTGCCGCAAAACCTCCGCCGCAGTTCGGGCACACGTTGCCCAAGACGTCCTCGACGCACGACCGGCAAAAGGTGCACTCAAAGCTACAGATCATGGCCTCCGTCGAATCCGGCGGTAGAGCCTTGTTGCAGTGCTCGCAAGTGGGTCGCAGTTCCAACATCTTCACAGGCTCCTTGCGTATTCGCAGACGTCGAATCGTTTTCCTCCGCTGAGAGGCACCGTCCACTGGCGCCTGGGGCGCATGCCCTCGCGCTCGAACAAAGTCGCGATCGCCTCCGGGGACACCGCGTGCATGGTGTCCTTGAGCCCTGCGATGCTGCCATACGGAGATGGCGTGATGAGCGACGTTCCGGCGGCGCCGGAGCTTTCGACCTGCAAGACGACCGCACAGACCCCGCCCGCAGCGACCCAATTCGCGATGCGAGGGACCAACGCGCAAGCCTCCACATGTTCGAAGACGATGGCGGCATGAACGAGATCGAAGGCGCCCGAGGGAAGGACGCACGACGTGAGGTCCTCGCACCGGACTTTCAGCATCGCGCCGAGCGCTTTGCCGTACCGCTCCCTGGTGACGGCGACGAACTCCGGGTGGATGTCGATGGCCACGGCGGTCTTCGTGAGAGCCGGGTCCACGTGCTCCAACCCATTGCCCGTGGCGCAGCCCAGCAGAGCCAGGCGTGGGGGACGAATCGTGCGGTAGACCTCGGCGAAGACGTCGCGGAGCGGTCGGAGTTGGTCCGCGTAGTCCGGACCCATGTGGCCCTCGTAGTCCTGCGCCGAAATGGTCAGCCACGGATTCGCCTCGCTGCGACTCACCGGTCCGCGTCGCTTTCGCGACTGGCCCGCTTGCCGCCGAAGACGTGCATCGTTCGCGTCCCGGCGGCGACTTCCATACTCTGACGGGTGCCCCTCGCAATGACGAACTCCTGGCCCGCGAGCAGCTCCGTCCTGCTGTCGCCGATGATGATGGCGCACCGCCCCTCTATGACGAGGACGTACTCGTCGAAATCGTGGGCGTGCTCCTGGGAGATGCGGTCCGCATGGGCGATCCAGAGCGCCACCTGACTGCCGTCGGCGCCATCGAAGACGTAGCCCTCGATGTCGTCGGTGAACTGCGAGGCGGCGGCGATGCGGTTCGTCGGGCTCTTCACGAAGGTGGGGAAGTCGGGCATGCAGATCACCTTCAGTCGTCCTCGTAGGTGCGACAGGATGCGCGGCAGGTCGTGGGCGTTCCAGGCGGCGATCCATTCCTCGGCGAACTCTCAGCTGGCCACGCGCCAACGGTATCGTGGGAACCTTGCCGCGCGCCAGGTTGTCGGAGCGAAAGATGACCGAGTCTTCGGGGCGTGGAGCGTCTACTGGCCACGGCGACGTCCTCATCTTCTTCGCGTTGGCCTGCGGGATCACTTGGGCGTTCGACCTGCCGCTGGCCCTGGCGTGGGCCACGAACGCTGCCCCACCCTCGTACGCGATGCCGATGGTGGGACTGGGCGCTCTAGCTCCTTCGCTCGCGGCGTTCATTCTGGCGGCGCGCCGGGGCGAGCTACGCGATGTTTTCGGGAGGTGGCGGACCAAGCCGATCTGGATCGTCCTCGGGCTGATGCTCCCCACGTTGGTGCAGTTGCCGGCGACCGTGTTCGAGGTCGCTCTCGGTGGCCATCCGGCGCACTGGTTCTATCCACCGGTAAGGCCAGAGCACTTCGCTGCCCTGGTGATGTTCCCCCTGGGAGAGGAGTTCGGTTGGCGCGGCTTCGCGTACCCCCGTCTGGCGCAGCGCCACGGTCCCGTGATCGGGTCGCTCGTCCTGGGCGTCGTCTGGGGCCTGTGGCATCTCGGAATGCTCTTCGCGCCGGATCCACTTCGCGCGCTGCCGGCGACGACGATCCTCGTTTACATGCTCGACCTCGCGCTTTGGTCGGTCGTGATGGCCTGGATGTTCGAGCGCAGCAGCCGAAGCATCGCCGTCGCGATCGCGATCCACGCCGGCGAGCATCTCGACAACATCAGTCGCGCGCCCGAGACCGAAGTGCGCCTCCGCGTTCTGCGGATTGCGGTCCTGGCCATCGTGGCGGCGCTAGCCGCGCGCTCTCTGACGACGAAGAGGCGGGGCGCTGCAACCGCCCCGGCGATGCAGGTGACGTGAGCCGCCAAGCGCTGGAGTCACATCGACGCCGCCGCTCAAATTCCGACCGCCTCCCAGGTCGAGCTGCACGTCCTGGAGTCCCTCGGGCGCGATGTCGGCTACGACGTGGCCTTCATGGGCCTGAAGGGGACGTCGGTCACGTCAATAGGTCTCGCGCGGGACACCGTCGAGCGGGCGCTACGACCGGGTAGCGAGTACGAACCATGCGCTTCCTCGGCGAGGATGGCGAACGGCGCGCACGACCTATGCCCCTGCCGTGGTGGATGCGGCTCATGACGCGACTCGTCCCCGCGCGGCGTGCGGCGCTCCGGGAGAAGGCGTTCGCGGCGTGCGAGGCGAAGGACTGGGCGCATAGCCGGCAGTGGCTCGACGAGGCTACCGCGCGGGATCGGTACGGGGAGTACACGACGAAAGTGGACCAGGCGCGGAAGGCGATCGCGGCGGCGTTGGGGGTCGACGCGGGAGTGCCCTGACGTTCAGACATCTCTCAGAGACGACTCAGGCTCGTCAAAGGACCCCCGGCGGCCCGACGCCTAGGTTTCCTCCCATGCGGCAACGAGACGCCGCACTGAAAGAGAGGAAGTCGAGCATCAGCCCCATCGAGACCATCGACTCCAGCCGGTATGCGCGCGCGGTGGCGGCGTCGAAGCGGGCGCGCTGAAGATGTGGCCGCTGGCGGCGGTGACGCCGGGGCGGCACCGCACGCGCGATCGAGTGGGCGCGAACGACGCCGCCGGAGCGCGTGATCGACCGCTACGAAGACATCATTCGCAGGCGCGGCCGCAACGAGGACGCGAGCGCCGTCCGTTACTGGAAGACGACCGGCATCACGAGCCCAGGGGGCCTCGTTCGCGAGCGCGACCTCCAGCTCTGGATCGACTGGCTCGTTCGCGCTGGCGAGCTCAGGGCCGGCGACGTGACTCCCGCGCAGGTCTTCACGAACGAGTTCAATCCGTTCTCGAAGCCTCGCGTGGTCGTCTCGAAGACCGGCGAGTGAGGCGCGGCGGCCCGCGGTGCGCTAGGAAGAAAGTACCATGACCCAAGAGCAATGGACCTCGGTCGACCGTTACATCACCGGCTTGCTCGTCCCCAGCGATCCCGCGCTCGACGCGGCGCTCGAGTCGAGCACTGCAGCAGGCCTGCCTGCGATCAACGTCGCGCCGAATCAGGGTAAGCTCCTTCATCTGATCGCGCGGATCCACGGCGCGCGCGCGATCCTCGAGATCGGGACGCTCGGCGGCTACAGCACGATCTGGCTCGCGCGGGCGCTGCCGCCCGGCGGGAGGGTCGTCACGCTGGAAGCGGATCCGAAGCACGCCGAAGTGGCGCGAGCGAACATCGCCCGCGCCGAACTCGCGAGCGTGGTCGATATCCGCGTCGGGCGCGCGCTCGACACGCTGCCGGCAATCGCCAGGGAAGGGAGAGGCCCGTTCGACCTCTTCTTCATCGACGCCGACAAGGCGAACATCCCGGCGTACTTCAAGTGGGCGCTCGATCTGTCGCGGCCCGGCAGCGTGATCATCGTCGACAACGTCGTTCGGGGCGGCGGCGTCCTCGACGCCGTCAGCTCGGACCCCAACATCCAGGGCGTCCGTCGCTTCAACGAGATCGTCGCGGCCGAACCGCGCGTCAGCGCGACCGCCATCCAGACGGTGGGCAGCAAGGGCTACGACGGCTTTGCCCTCGTGCTCGTGATCTGAGTGTTGATCGGCTCGTCGATCGCACACATGCGGGTACGACGAGGGGGGGCGTCTCCGTCGAGGGCGCGGCGTTGGCTTCCACGGAGCGATTGATGCGCGAGCCGACCGGGAAGTGTAGTTTCTGATCTCAGCCGTCGATGCGGGTCGACAGCCGCGGCGCGACCACGCGGACGATCTTGCTCCCGAGGTGAAGGCTCTTCTCGTAGAGGAGATCGCGCTTCGGTCGCTCGAGGCAGCGGATGAGGAGCGTCGACTCGTCCGGGGTCTTGATGCGTAGCGTCTGCGGCGGGACGGGCGCGCCGGGAGCCTCGCGCGACCACTTGAAGAGCTGCGGATCCTCCTGCCGCTCGACCTCGAATCGCGCGCCGTCGCACTCCATCGTGACCCGCGAGATGCTGCCGGGCGGCACGTCGTCGCGGTGGCGGTGTTCGAACCGGCCGACGAGGCGTCCGATCGTCACTTCGTTCCAGCCGGAGCCCCGGTTCCACGCGACCGTGTCGCCCTTGAGGCCGAGCGCGTTCGCCATCCAGCCGAAGAGCAGGCCGGCCTGAGTGCTCGCCGCGTCGACGTCGCCGTCGCGCGGATTGAACTCGATCGTGAGGCGCTCGATCGACGTCAGGCAGGCGAGCGCAGTCTCGTCGTCGAAGAACCGCGCGATGAGCTCCTGCACCGGTCGCAGGCGAAACCACGTGAGGTCGGTCAGCGCGGTGCTGTCGCGAATGCGCTTGCAGATCATCGAGAGCTTCTCGAGATCGCGAAGATCCATCTCGCCCGAGTTGACGATGACGAGGTCGGCGTCGACCGCGACGCGGTCGAACAGCTTGTCGAAATCCGGCAGATCGCCGACCCACCAGACGCACATGGGAAGGTCGGTCAGCGCGAGGTGCCCGAGGTTCTCGGGGAGCCATTCGCGGCCACCGCCCGTCGCCTCGAGCACGATGGCGTCGCCGCACGCGGCGCCGGTGGCGGTGATGCGATGAAGCGCGGCGTCGGCGGTGACGGCGGCGTCTACTCCCTGACGCCACATGGCGACGATCGTTCGCGAGGGGTACGTGGCGGCCACCTCGGCGACGACGCCCTGGGCGCGGCCGAGGAGTGGCAGCTCGCTGGCGAGGGCAACGAGAGTGAAGAGGCCGATGCGAGGCGCGCCGCCCTTGTCGGCCTCTTCCTGCCAGAGCCGACTGAGCTCCGGTTCGACCGCGTCGAGCGCGAGCCTCACAGCCGCCTCCACGCGCGTCCGTCGCGCTCGATGAGATCGGAGGCGGCCGCGGGGCCCCAGGTGCCCGCGGCGTAGTTCGGGTACCCGGCGGGCGGGCTCTTCTCCCACGCCTCGAGGATGGGCGTCATGAACCGCCACGCCGCGCTCACCTCGTCGGCGCGGGCGAAGAGCGTTGGGTCGCCGAGCAGGGCGTCGAGGATGAGCCGCTCGTAGGCCTCGGGGCCGCTCCCGCCGAAGGTGGAGCCGTATCGGAAGTCCATAGTGACCGGCCGCAGCGTCATCGTGGGGCCGGGCACCTTGGCCACGAAGCGCAGGCCGATGCCCTCGTCGGGCTGGATGCGAATGGCGAGGACGTCGGGCTCGACTCGCGATCCGTCGGACGTCTCGCCGGGCGTGGCCGCGAGACGGTCGTGCTTCAAGAGCGCGTGCGGCACGTGCTTGAAGTGCACGCTGATCTCCGTCGTGCGCTTGGCGAGCCGCTTGCCCGCCCGGATGTAGATGGGCACGCCCGCGAAGCGCCAGTTGTCGATCTCGAGGCGCATCGCCACGAACGTCTCGACGTTCGACGTGGGGCTGACGTTCGGCTCTTCGCGATACGCCGGCGCGGGTTTGCCGGCGAAGTGACCGGGCGCGTACTGACCACGAACGGTCAGACGCGCGACGTCGTCGCCCAGGATCGGCTTGAGCGCGCGCAGCACCTTCACCTTCTCGTCGCGCACCTCGTCGGCGGTGAAGGCGACGGGCGGCTCCATGGCCGTGACCATCAAGAGCTGCAAGAGGTGATTCTGGACGATGTCGCGCGACGCGCCGGCCTCTTCGTAGAACTTGCCGCGACCCTCCACGCCGATGTCTTCGGCGACCGTCACCTGCACGTGGTCGATGTGATTTCGGTTCCAGAGCGGCTCGAAGATCGTGTTCCCGAAGCGCAGCGCCACGAGGTTCTGCACCGTCTCTTTGCCGAGGTAGTGATCGATGCGGAAGATCTGGCTCTCGGTGAAGACGCGGTGCAAGTCGGCGTTGAGCGCGTTCGCGCTCGCGAGGTCGCGCCCGAACGGCTTCTCGATGATGATTCGCGTGTAGCGGTCGGCGTCGTTCGAGACGAGACCCCCGGCCGACAGGTTGTCGTTGACGGCGCGGAACGCGCTCGGCGGGATGGCGAGGTAATAGATGCGATTGCCGCGGGTGCCGTTGGTCTTGTCGAGCTTCTCGAGCTTCGCCAGCAGCCGCTGGTAGCTCTCGGGAACCTCGAACTTGCCGGATACGTAGTGGAGGCGGCTGGCAAAGTCGGCCCAGACCGCCTCGTCGATGGGCTTGCGCCGCGAGAACTGGGCGACGGCCTCGCGCATGTTCGCGCGAAACTGGTCTTCGCTGCTCTCGGTCAACGCGAAGCCGAGGATGGTCATGCCCGGCGGCAAGAGCCGCGAGACCGCGAGGTTGTAGAGCGCGGGGATCAGCTTGCGACGCGTCAGGTCTCCGGACGCGCCGAAGATGACGAACACGCAGGGCTGCGGCGTGCGCTCGGTCTCGAGGCCGGCGCGGAACGGATTGTCGGTCATGCCTTTTTGACGGCATGGCCGCCGAACTGATTGCGAAGGGCCGCGAGGACCTTCGCGCCGTACGACTCTGCTTGCCGCGAACGGAAGCGGGTCAGCAGCGAGAGCGTGATCACCGGGGCGGGCACGTCTTGATCGATCGCGGCCTGGACCGTCCACCGGCCTTCGCCCGAGTCTTCGACGTAGCCTTTGATCGAGTGCAGATCGCTGTCGGTCGCGAGCGCCGACTCGAGCAGCTCGAGCAGCCACGATCGCACCACGGACCCGTGGCCCCAGATCGACGCGATGCGATGGAGGTCGAGCTTGAAGGGCGCGGTCTTCATGATCTCGAACCCCTCGGCATAGCCCTGCATGAGCGCGTATTCGATGCCGTTGTGCACCATCTTCACGTAGTGGCCGGCGCCGGCGTCGCCGACGTGCGCGTACCCGTCGGCGGGAGCGAGCGTCTTGAAGATGGGCTCGCAGATCTTGATCGCCTCGGCCGAGCCGCCGACCATCAAGCAGTAGCCGTTCTTCAGGCCCCAAACGCCGCCGCTCGTGCCGGCGTCGCAGAAGAGGATGCCCTTCTCGGCCAGCTTCGCGGCGCGCGAGCGCGAGTCGTTCCAGTTCGAGTTGCCGCCGTCGATGATGACGTCGCCCTTCGAGAGCTTGCCGGCCACTTCCTGGATCACGGCGTCGGTCACCTGCGACGGCACCATGATCCAGACGACCTTGGGTCCTTGCAGCTTGGCGATCGCGTCGCCGTTGTTCTCGGCGAAGATCGAACCCTTGGTCGCGAGCTCGCGCGCGACGTCGAGGTTACGGTCGACCGCCACGACCTCGTGCCCGCCCTCGAGGAGGCGGAGGGTCATGTTGTAGCCCATCTTGCCCAAACCGATCAGTGCGAGGCGCATGGCCAAGGCCTAGCCCGAATCGCGCCCGACTGGAACGGGCAGCGCCTCGATCGGCTTGCGATCTTGAGCCAACGTCACCGGTGGTCACGATCGAGCGCGCGAGCGCGACCGCAGCTCGCGCGACCCCGAGGCATAGGTCAGCCGGACGCGTCGTCGAGCACCGACTCGGCCCTCCCCTCTTCCTTTGTTCTTTGTCTTTCACACGCGGCCACCGCGCCGCGCGCCTTTGGCTACGATCGCTCGCTGCCACCGCGCGTGCGGGCCGCTTCCAATCGGCTTCTGGCGCTTACCAGCGGTTGCGTCGATCGCCGCCGCCGCCGCCACCACCGCCGCCACCGCCGCCACCACCGCCACCACCGCGACGGCCACCGCCGCCGCCGCCACCTTGACCGCCACCACCACCACCGAAGCCGCCGCCGCCGCCGCTGCGCTGGGGACGCTCTTCGGCCTCGTTCACGCGGAGCGGACGCCCGTCGAGGTTCGCGCCATTCATCGATTCGATGGCCTTCGTTGCCTCGGCCGGCGAACCCATCGTCACGAATCCGAAGCCGCGCGATTGACCCGACGTGCGGTCCGTCACGATGTGGACGTCCGTGACCTCGCCGATGCGCGCGAAGGCCTCACGCACCGTCTCGCTCGTAGACGAAAACGACAAGTTGCCGACATACAGACGCGTTCCCATGTCTCTCTCTTCTCTCGCTTACGGCCTCATTGCGCCTCAGGAGCGCCACTCCAGCATCTGGCATCCAATCGACCGTAGAAAACCGGTGGCCAGACCGCGGCGGCGAAATCCGCCGCGTCAACACGCCGCGTTGCCGTCGATCGCGAGCCGCGGTCCCGAGAACCGAGAGAGCAGTCGTTGCCGGGGAAACGTCACCGTGAGCAAGTCAAACATAACGGACCGAGCTGACCGCGCAAGCACTTCTCCCGGCGCAATTGCGTCGGTTTATGTCGGCTCACCGGCTGGCTGGTGCGTCGCTTTTGCCCGCTCGGTTGGGGCACGGGACGACGCCGGGTGCCCGAGGGTCCGCCGGCGGGGATCGGCAGCTCGAGATCAGCTCCCGGCGGGGAGCGTGGGCTCCCCCCCCTCGACCTCGACGCCACGAATGCGCTCGAACGGAGCCCGGGCCCCCGCGCGACTACGGAATTGGTTTGGCGAACTTCGCCGGCTCGGGTGCAGGCTCGAGCGTCTCGAGCTTTTGGAGAGCCATGACGCCGCCTACGGGCTCGCTCACCATGTCGGACACGACCGTCTTTGCGACGTTGTAGGCGCCTGTGATCCTCACCTTTGCCCCGACCGCGGGCAGCGGGAACGGCTCGGTGACATTGAGCATGTCGTCGGTGACGAGCTGCTTGTCGGTCGGTGTATCCCCCGGCTTCAGCTTCTTGTAGGCCTGCATCGCATCGTAAATGACCGCGTAGTTACGCGCCCACCCGACGACGCGCACCTTGAGGCCCTTCATCTCGCCCTTGTCGTCGGCGACCCAGAAGCTCGGCACCTCGGTGTTGCAGCCGTCCGGGTCGGCCTTGCCCGTCTTGTGCACGGCGCAATCGGGCGCGCGGGGGATGTTCGAGTCGACGATGTAGCCGAGGATCGAGATGGCCGGGGGCGCCGTCACGTCCTTGGCGTGCATCAAGCTGCGAAGCTGATGCACCGCTCCATAGACCGTGAAGTCGTTGCCATTCTTGATGGGCGTCGTGGGCAGGGTCGGAGGCGCCGGGATGCTAGCGGCCTTGCCCGACCATGCGGGCTGGGGCTTGTAGGGGTTGTCGTCGCCCCCACCACAACCGACCGCGGCCGTGAGGACCGCTGCGAGGCCAAGCGCGCAGCCTGCTCGCTTCGCCAACGTTTGCGTGCGCATGATGACCTTGTCTCCCTCGGGCTCGTTCGCCCCGAAACGTTGCGGCGGTGGACGAGTAACACGCGCGAAAGCGACGAGACAAGGACAACTGACTAGTTTCCGAGCGCTTGAGGCCATCGAGACGCAACCGTAGCGTTGCCCACATTTCGGCTCACAATCGATCCGAAGCCGGGTTCACGCCAGGAGTGAATCTTTCCGTGAAGACTGGCCGGCGGCGGCGGAGGTGGCGGGGGCTGCTCCGGGACCCGCTCCAGAACCCACTCCAGAACCCACTCCAGAACCCACTCTAGAACCCAGACCGAGAGCGTCGATATCGCCCCTCCGGACCACGTCGCTCTCGCCGAGAGAAGAGGCCAGCCTCTGCGCGATGGCGATGAGCTCGACGTCTTCGCCGGGAAACTCGTAGTCGACGAGCCTCGCGTAGGCCGCGTGATCGATCCCCACGGGCCGACCGCGGACGCGCAGTCCTTCGCGGGCCAGGCGATCGGTGAGAATGGCGCGCAGGTCTTCGGGTCGGTCGCGGAGCCGAGGCAACGTGATCGGCGCGGCGACCGCGTCTCCGAGACGCTGCGCGAGCGACGGATCCAGGCGGTCTTCGGCGACGAGCGTCTCGGGCGGACACACCGTGGTCAGCGCCACCTGGAGGTCGATGGGGTCGGCGCGCTCCCAGGGCGCCCGCCTCTCGGCGCAGGCGCGTGCGACGAGCCGCTGGATGTCGCCGGGGAGCGCCGCGCCGTCGAGCAAGACGAGCAGGCCTCGGTCCGAGAGGGCCAGCGGCGACACGGTCGGATCCAGCCATCGGGCGGCGTCGTGCTCGCGCGCGCTCGTCGCGTCGACGAGGACCATGGGCGCCTTCGCCCGCGAGCCCGCGAGGTGCGCGCGCGCGAGGTACGGCACCGGATCGGCGCCGCTCGGCGCGACCACCACGATGGGCGCGCCCACCGCCGTTCTGCGCTCGAGCGCCTCGAGGACCCCGCGCGACGCGGCAGAGTAAACGCCGACCGTGGCGGGGCGGGCCAGCCGAGAGGTCGCGAGCGCGTCGCGCTGGGCGTCGAGGTCACGGTCGTGAACGAGCTTCTCGACGCGCTCCTCGGCTTCGGCCGCCCGAAGCGCCGCCTGGTGTGCCCGGTCGAGCATCCGCGCCTGCGTGCCTCGCGCGCGGCACGCGGTCGCCAGGCGATCGGCGACGCGCTTGAACGCGCACACCTCTTCGAGGGTGACGGGTTCCGCGCGGAGGCCTCGGGGCAAGACGAGGACGCCCTCGGTCTCGCCGTCGCACGCGACGACCGTGGCGAGGGCGGCGCCGCGGGCGTTCATCCACTGGCCGAGGGAGCGGATGTCGGGACGCCGCACTTCGAGCGCGTCGAGGACGTCGGCGCGCAGCGTGGCCTCGGGCTCGCCGGCGGCGACGAGCAGCAACGTCTCCGGGAGCTCGGCGGCGCGCTGGTGCACGTAACCCGCCGCGTCGACTGTGGTCACGCCGGTGGGAGCGAACGTCCAGAGCTCGGGAGACGTGGCCCCCGCACCCGCCGGCTCGCGCAGTGCGAGGAGCGTGGCCTGGATGGCCTCCTGGGGATCGGCGCGGATGGCCTCGTCGGCGGCGCGCGAGAACGCGTCGAGCCACGCGCCGCCCGCAGGACGGACGGGGCCCTCGAGCGCGTCGATCGCGGAGCCGATCGCGAGGGCCGCGGCGCCCGTCAGCAGCGTGACGAACCACACGTCGCCCGCGAAGCCGCCGGCCGCGATCGACGCGCCGAGGAAGGCCGCGCCTCCGCCGACGAGCGCGAGAACGACGATCCGCCGGGCGACCCGACCGACCGCCACCGCGTCGGGATGCAGGGCCGCGGCCGTGACGAGCGCTCCGCCGAGCGCCAGCGCGAGGGAGGCGACGCCGTTGGCCTCGGCGCGGCCGGTGATGCCGATGAGCGTCACGGCGATGAGCAAGGCCCAGAGGAGCGCGCGCATCGCCATGGCGCGCTCGATGACGCCGAGCTCGAGGCGCCGGGCCCGCACGGTCCATTCGGTCCAGGCGAAGAGGACGGCGGTGGTGACGGCGATCGCCGCCCACTCCCACCCCTCGGGGTTCTCGACCATCCACGCGACGGCGGAGCGATTCGGGCCGAGGCGCGCGCCGATCGCGAACCACCAGGCGACGGCCAGGAGCACGACGCCGGCGACGGGCGACGGGGCTCTGGCGCTGCCCACGAGGCCCCCTTGCGTACCGATACGCGCGATCGCCCAGGATGCCGCCGCCGCGCTCGCGAAGACCCCGGCGGCGCGACAGGCCTCGAGCCCGGGGCTCGATCGCTGGGCTCCGAGAGAGATCACGACGATCGCGAGTCCCCATCCGGCCGCGCGCCCGACGGAGGTCGAGCGGCCCGCAGAGACGATGGCCAGGGCCCCGCCGACGGCCGCGCCGAACCACGCTCGCGCCCCGAGACCCCGATCCGTGGAGATCGCGAGAATGGCGACGTAGGCGACGCTCGCCAGGTGGGGCACGCGGCGCCGCCACGGCAGGATCGGCGAGAGCAGCGAGGTCATGAGCGCGAACTGTGCGGAGGGATCTTGCCACGTCCGCTGGCGCATTGCGCCCCCGTATGGTCTCGTTGCCCCCATGGAGGCCCCGGCGACACCAGCGCAAGCGGCCGCTGAAGCAGGGGCGGAGACGCAGGCCCGAGGGCCGCGGCGACCCGGCGTTCTGGCCCTCGGCGTCTGGCTCACCGCGCGGGGCGCCATGGTCCGCGCCAGCCTGGGCCTGGCCGCGCTGGGCGCCCTCGGAGCCCTCGCGGCCGCAGCTTCGATGCGAGGAACGACGGGCCTCGAGTCGCTCCCAGCGATCGCGTCGCAGGCGTTCGCGTGGGGCGCCGGGACGACCCTGGCCGTCGGCGGCGCGCTGCGCGCCCTCCGCAACGACCGCGAAGAGGGGGTCGTCGCGCTCGCGAGAGCGCGCGGCATCGGGCCCGCCGCCTACGCCGCCGGCCGCGTCGGCGGCCTCGTCGTGGTGCTCGCGATCGCCGTCGCCGGAGGCACCCTCGTCGCCGGGCTCGCCGCGACCGCCGTCGCGACGGTCCAGGCCTTTGCGGTCGCGCGAGCCAGCGCCGCGGCCATCGTCTTCGCGCTCGCCTTCGCTCTGACGCTCGGCCCGGTGGCGATGGCCACGCTCGGCGGTCGCTCGCGACCCGGCGGATACCTGTGGCTCCTCACGGTGCTCGTGCTTCCCGAGGCGCTCGCGCCGTGGACGCGGGACCTGCTCCCCCGGGGCTGGCGCGAGCTGACGTCGATCCCGTCGGCGCTCGAAGCGATTCGCTCGGGCGTCGAGACCGCGGGTCCCGCCCTCGCGCACGCGGCCCGGGGGGCGGCCGGCCTCGTGGCCGTCGTGGCGGCGTCGCTCATCGTCGTGCGCAGCCGGGTCCCCGGCGACGCCACCACCGAGGACGCATGATCGCGCTCGAGGGCGTCTCCACGCGCCGCGCGCCGCTGGCCCTCGCGAACCTCTCGTTCGCGTGGGAAGCGGGGGCGCACGCGATCGTCGGCTCCCGAACCGACGGCGGGTCGCTCGTTCTCGCCCTCCTCGCTGGGCTCGCGAAGCCCCGGGCGGGCCGGGTGACGGTGCTCGGTGGAAGCCCGAGCGACGACGCCGTGCGGCGTCAGGTCGCGCTCGTTTCGCTGGAGCCGGCGCTCCCCGAGGCGATGCGCGTGCGCGAAGTCCTGGCCCTGGCGGCGGCGGTGCGAAGAGAGCCCGCTCGTGACGAAGCCAGGCGCCTCGCGACCCTCGGCGTCGAGGCGCTGGTCGATCGAACGGTGCGCTCGCTGTCGCGCAGCGAGGCGCGCGCGGTCGCCCTGGTAGAGGCGGTGACCTCCGCGAACGTGCGCGTGCTCCTTCTCGAAGACCCTCTGGTCGCGATCGACGCTCGCGCCATGGGCCGCGTCACCGAAGCCCTTCGCGCCCGCGCGCGCGACGGATGCGTCGTCGTCGTGACCACGGGATCGATGCGCGACGCCGGCGAGCTCGCCGACGATCTCGTCACCCTGCGCGGCGGCGCCCTCGCGGGAAGAGCCGCGAGCATCGACGCGATCGCCGCGAGCGGGACGAGCGGGCCCGAGGCGGGCGGCGCTCGTCTTCGCGTCGTCCTGCGAGACGCGGGGGCCGCCGCGGCGTTCGTCGCCGCCCTCGCCGCCGCCCTCGCGAGAGACATGGACGTGGAGAGCGTCGAGCGCGACGAGGCCGCCGTGCGCCTCCGAGGTCCGGACGCGACGGCCCTGGCCCGCGCCGCCGGGCGCGCGGCGGTCGACGCCGGGGTCGATGTCGCGGAGCTCCGGCTCGACGTGCCCGCCGGTCTCGCCACGGGCGCTCCGCCGGTGGTTCACGCGCCGCGGGAGGCGCCGTGATCGCCGCCCTAGCCCGGCCACCCCTCGCGCGCATCGTCCGGAGGCCCCGCGTCTGGATCGCGGTCACGGCCTGGTGTGCGCTCGCGCTGGTCGTTGCCGAGGTCGCGCGCCGTCGGGGTGCGGCTCACGGCGCCGATCACGTCCTCGTCGACACGTATGGCGCGCTCATCGTTCCGCTCCTCGCGTACGTTTTCGTCGGCGCCGCCGTCGCGTCGCAGTCGCTCCGGGCGTCGACCGCGTCGCTCGTGGCCTTCGGGGCGGCGCCGCTCCAGGCGGCCCTGGCCACGATCGCCGTGGTGGCCCTGATCTGCGCGACCTCGAGCGCCGTCGTGGGCGCCGCCGTCGCGTCGGTGGCCCACGGCGCGTCCGATCCGCCCCGGGTCCACGACGCACTCGCCAGCGCCTACGCCGGGGGCCTCGGGGGCGCCTCGTACGCCGCATGGTTCGGCCTGGGCGCGTCTTTCGGCCGGCGAGGCGGAGGCCGTTCGCTGTTCCTGGTCCTCGACTGGATCCTCGGCGCGACCACCGGCGCTGGAGCGCTGATCACCCCCAGGGCCCATCTTCGTAACCTCCTCGGCGGCATGCCCCCCATGGGCCTGTCCGAGCGCCTCAGCGCCCTTGCGCTCTTCGGCCTGGCCGTCGTGTGCGCGCTGCTGGCCGCTCGACGCTCGCGCCTCTAACACTACAGCCGTCTGGCTGCGCAGTGCCGGCGTTTGGGCGGCTTCGGCGACGATCTTCGCCTTGGTCGCGGCCTTCGAATCGTCCACCGCGGTACGGAGGTCAATGCGCGTTTGCAGGAACGCCTCGACCTGTACCGGGGTGAGCGTCGCATTCGCGAACGTCAGCGAGCTGACGTTTGCGAAGTACTTCTTCGTTCCCGCGATCAGTTGCTTCGCGAGAGCCACATCCGTTTCACCTGTGTTCATGGTCTTCTTTCTCCTTTCTGGGCCTGTCTTGGGCGACCCCCAGCCCCTCGAAGACGCCCGCACCATGCGAGCACTCCGCCGGTCTCGAAGGGATGTCGCTACGAGACTCGTCCCGGTTTTGTCTTTCTTGAAAAATCGACACCAAGGCCGAGTTCCTGGATGATTTGGCCTCCTCGTCGCGGCTCGGGCGCCCGAGGGGCGTCTGACGTTGGCCCTCCTGGCCCCTTCGATCGGACGTCCATCTCGGATGTCGCTACGAGACCTGTCCCGGTTTTGTTTTTCTTTCAAAAATCGACCACGAAGCTGCTCTCCGGGGCCTTCAGGTCTCTCTCTCTCGGCCTCGAGCTTCAGACCCGAAGCCATGAGGTCTCATGATCGACACGACGAAGCTCGGAGCTCGATCGGCGAAGCTCGGACGTTCGGGACGAAGGTTCATTCCCGCGAGATCACGCTTCTTGGGCGCGGGGATGAAGGCTCATGGTCTCGGCCATCACGCTCGTGACCCGAGGGATGAAGCTCGGACCCGCACGCACGAGCCACGAAGGCGTGGCGACGAGCTTGGCTCCGCCGCCATGAGACCCCATGACTGAGGAAGCGAGACGAGCCCGTCAGCCCAGGAGCCCTCATGGATCATAGAGTCAGCCCTCATGACCTCCGTCTCGAGCTTCGTGATGACGGCTTCAAGAGACACTTGCCGCCGACCACGTCTCATCGGAGCCACTCCACACGTGCGTGACGGCGGAGAAGGGCAGGAAGAGGAACGGTCCGGACCTCGAAGACGAGGCTCCCGACGCCGACAACTCGCCGCCGAGCGACGTGCGGCGGGTAGTCAGCGGTAGCGACCCCGAGCGGTCAAGGAACGCCGAGAGCCCCCGACGAGACGACATAACGCACACGCCACGCCTTTCCCGTCCCCTCGTTCGAGAACGCCGACCAAGTTGGCGATCCGGGTCCCTATCGACCTGCCGAGGTCACATAATGGAGGAACTGCTAGCGCAACCTTTCCCGTCGCGCTGGAACGCCGACCACGTTGGTCCAGTTCCTCCGCTGGCTCCGCGCCACCTTGTCGCGGTGCCAGGCCACGCCGTCCCGACCGTCGCGATAGAGGTTGAACCCGACGGAGTCGAAGGTGACGCCGTAGCGAACCGACAGGCGGCTCGAGGGCCTCGCCCGACGCGAGCGCCCAGCGCGCGGTGAGACGTGGCTCGAGTACGTCGTGGTCGTACATGCGCCGTGTGCGCTGCGCCCACGCCTTCATGGGCAAGAACTGCTCGAAGAGCCGCTCGGCACCCGCCAGCCAGCCCGGGACGATGTCGATCCAGGCAGCGCCGTCGAGCTGAAGGCGACTCGACCTGGAGAAGGCTTCGTCGATGTCTGGCTCGGGCGCCCCGAAAAGACTGGCCTGGTAGCGGATATCGAGAGGAGCCGCCTCTTTCATGTCCGTCCCCGAGGATAGTGACGTCTTCGCGAGTACGCTCGCCCCCGCGCGACGTCCATCGCTCGTATTCTCATTAATTTTAATTTCCAGCTGGCTTGGCCCGCGACAACAATCTTCTCGGCCACGAGTAGCCCAACGGCCTCCACGATCGGAGCCCCCGCGAGCGACTGGCAGTTCGGTTCGGCGCGAGAGTCCGTCGAGCGATCGCAGACGTACCAGGACTCAAATCTGCCTCGCGCGTCCCTGTAGCGCACGCGGAGGTGGTGCCCGGCAACGCGGGGACGCTCCTCGACGTGGCGCTGCCGGACCCGTTTCCGTCGGCGACGGTCCACCCGGATCCGGCGGGGAACGCCACGGTCTCGACGATCGCCAACTCGGCAGGCTTCGGGTTCCTGCTGATGGAGTACACGGGCGCGGTCTGGACGATTACCGAATACCGCCTCGACGGGACGGTGCGCTCGGTCTGCACCGCGCAGCTGACCGGCCAGTCGACGGCGCCGGGCGCGGTGGCGAGCGCTCCACGAAGCCCGCGCTCTGGTACCCCAAGGACGCGAAGTTCGACGACGTACCGGCGAAGTACCGGGACAACGTGAACGTCGCGTCGCTGCCTTACAACCGGCGCGAGGGCGTCGAGCCCGCGTACGACGACGATGACGTCGACGCGATCGTCGCTTTCCTAGAGACGCTGACCGACGCGCCGTCGAATCTAGCTTGCGCTCGATGATCCCATCAGGATCTTGAGCACCGGCGGGAGCGCCGCCGCGATCGAAGGGACGAGCGCTCCGGTCGCGGCGAGCTCGATATGGCTGTTACCGAGGATGGCGAGCAGCGCCGTGATTCCCGTCAGCAGCGGGACGCGCAGCATGCCCCAGGCCGTGCCCCCGTCGGTGTTCTCCCACGCTTCGAGGTCGGCCGTCGACATCGTGCGCCGCACGAAGTCGGCGAAGTCGTTGCTGGCGATCGCCAGCGTCGAGGGATCGAGGAGCCCTCGCGAACAGAGGTGCTCGAGCACGGGGGTGTTCGCGGGGTGCGGCGCGGGGTGCCCGTCGATGGCCATCTGCGCCAGGACGCGCCGTTCGTCTTCGGTCGTGTCGTTCCAGAGGTGGACGAAGAGCGCAGTGCCCCGGCGGCAGCCTTCGTCGAGCCGCGGATCGGACGCGGCGGGCGCTCGCTCGATCTCGAAGGCCATGAGCGCATCGGCCCACGATGCGCGAAGCGCGGCCGGCGCGTTCGCGATCGGGTCGACGCGAGCGAGGAGGACGACCGTCCCCTCCGTCTGCGACAGTCGCCCGACGCGGGCCGCGTGATCGGCGCTCTCGAGGAGTCCGTCGATCGCGAGAAAGATCGAGGCGTCCGCGCCCGCGGCCTCGGCGGTCGCGTCCGCCGGTTCGAATTCCTGCGTCCGCAGGGTGGCCTCGAGCTCGGGCGGCGCACCGAGCACGAGGATCTTCCGCTTCGATCCACGCCAGGTCTCGGGAGCCAGCGGCGGCCGGCCCGCGAGGCGCGCCGCCAGGTCGAGGAACAAGAGCCTGCGGATGCTCAGGAACGCGATCACGTGCGCGAGGAGCAGGAGAGCCAGGATCGCGCCCACGAGGCCCACGAGCGACTCGAGGTCGTAGTTGCCCAGACTCCGTAGCTGCGGGACCGCGGTCATCAGGCACTTCGACGCCGCGCCACTCGCGAGGAGGTCGAGCTCCGCCGACGCGCGGTGCCACGCCCGATCCGCGGGGTTCGCAGGGTCGAGCGCGCAGGGCGCGCGATAGAGGCGCGCGGACCAGTCGCCGCCGCCGACCGCGAGCGGCGGCAGCAGATCCTCGAGGTACGGAAGCGGCCAGAGCCACCAGGCCCAGCGCGCGGCCGTGGGCGCATCGGCGGGTTCGACGCGCTCGCTCCTGAAGAGGGACGCGCTGGGACCGCAGTGGACGTTGGCGCTGTCGGGGTGTCCGTCGAAGCAGGCCGCGTCGTACCGGAAGGGCCGCGCGATGTGTTCCTGCTCCGTCCGGACGAGGTTGTCGACGGACTGGTCGAACGCGCCGACAAAGAGCACCGTCGCGGGCGCCACGACGAGCGCGCCGGCCAGTCCGAAGCAGCACGAGGCGTAGGCGAGGGGGAACATCGGCGCCCGGCGTCGCGCCAGGTCTCTTTCGGCGCTCGAGGGGGCGGTCGCCGTGGAGGCGCCTTCGTCTGCGCCGCGCGAGGGCCGACGGGCCTGACGGTTTCCCGGAAGGATCCACACGCTCCCGAGAGCCAGCGCGACGCTCAGGACCAGGAACACCGCGATGGGCACGGAAGGCGCGAGGGCGACCGCACCCACGCACAGCGCGGCGGTGCCCGCGAGCGTGGTCAGGGCCGCCCGCCCGTACTCGTTCGCGTGCGCGCTGCTCGGGCGCAAGGTGTGGCGTCGCACGCTGGCGTTGCCGGCGAGCCGGCACGCGACGCGCGTCGCAACGAGCACGGCTCCGCCGGCGAAGGCCACCAGCGCGACCAGCCACGCGTAGCCGGCGGCTGTCAGCATCACCATGGTCGCGGTCGGCGACTCCACGAGATCCTTGCGCGCGATCGTGAGGACATACCAGCCGACGCCCGGGAGGGGGTTCACGTGAACGCGGCTCCCGACGCCGAGGTAGTTCGCGTCGAGCGTCGTCGTCGTGTCGGCCGCCATCAGCGCCCGCAGCGGCCCGGGGTCGCTCAGGTCGTCGAAGATGCTCTGCCCCTGGTGCGCGTCGTTGTTCGAGTGGAGCATCACGACGCCCTTCGCGTCGACGACGGCGAGCTGAAACCCCACTGGCAAGAGCGGCGCCTTGAACGCTCGGAGATTCCACTCGACCCCGGCCACGCCGTTCGCCGGCGCGTCGGGCGGCGGGGGATCTACGTCGAAGGTCGGCCGCGCGATGATGAGGACGATCTTGCCGGAAGTGGCCGACCGGACCACCTCCGGCACGCCGTCGAACTTGCGAGACGCGCATTCCGCCGCCGACGACGCCAGGCACCCGACGTCGTTCTTCAGCGCGCGCTGGAAGTATTGCCGCTTCGAGACGTCGATCGGGTTCGGTGCGTGCTTGAAGGGCGGCGGAACATACTTGATCTGCTGGCGGCCGCTGGCGTTGGCCCAGAAGGCGAGGGTCCACCCGGTCTCCGGGGCGGGCGCGTCGCGGGAGGCGCCGGGGTCCGGCTCGGCGTTGTCCAGGAGATTCTGGTACGAGACCGTCGTCACTTCGCAGACCGGGAGCGAACAACCGTCCCGGGCGGCTCCGCTCTCGCCTCCGTTCGGGGGTCCGCTCGCGCCGCCGCTCACGCCGCCGTTCTTGCACGCCTCCTTCGGCGAAGCGGCGCGCTTGTCCCTGCCCCCGGGGTGGAGCGCGCGCTGCAAGTCCACCGTTCGCCTCGTGAACTGGGAGAGGGCGTTGGCGCCGGCGGCGAGCTCGCCCTTCAACCGCGCCGCGACGGTCTTCGACACGCCGTCGAGGTCGTGATCGAGGCGGTGATCGAGCTGATTGGTCGCCAGGTACGAGAAGAAGAGCATCGTGCAGAGGAACGTCGCGACCAGCGCCGACGTGACGAGGAGCGCGATGTCGAAGCGACGGAACCGCGACCGTGGCCCCACGAGCCACAGCTTGGCGAGCGGCAAGAGGAGCACGCCCATCCCGGCGAGCGCCGCGCCGAGGAGGAACGTGATCGGCAGCACGCGATCCCGGTCGTGGAGGAAGCGCTCGTGCTGGACGAGACCGCACAGGACGAGGCCGCCGGACCGGGTCGAGGGCGGTGGCGTCGACGCGCTCGACCCGGTCGGGCACGCGTCTCCGGAGGAGCACGGGAAGGCCGCCGGGACGTCGATAGGCTGCAAGAGCTCCTCGTAGGCGGAGGTCCCCAGAGGCACCTCGGGAACGAACCGCGAGGCGCGAGGCGCCTTGGCGTCGAAGCCGGGCAGCGTGATGACGCGGACGTTGGCTCCGCCGGGCGATGCGTAGAGCGCGGTGCCGTCGTCCTTCAAGAGGAGCACCTGGTCGAAGACCTCCTCCTGCGGCTCGACCACCCACGGCGTGGACGCGCTCGGGCCGCTGCCCAGGAGCCGGCTGATCGCGACCTGCCCGCAGACGCCGGCCATGGCGTCGGCGCCTGCGCTCGGCGGAAAGACGATAACCGGGTCCGCGCTCCGGGTCGGGTCCGCGCTCTCGATCACCACCGGTCCGCGGCTCGGCGTCACCCCCGGCGGGCAGGGGACGATCGACACGCCGCGCGCGTCGGCCTCGTTGGCCGTCGCGATTCGCCGCGCCATGCACAGGCCGACGCTCTCGCCGCCGCCGCTGGCCGGCTGCACGCGGCACTCCTCGAGGTCTTTGCGGTAGCTCGAGAGCAGGTTCTGAAAGCCGAGGCCCCCGCGCTCCTCCTGGGCGATATCGGCGGGCGTCGCCCGGGCCCGGGCGGCGTCTTCGGCGGCCCTCCGCGCCTCGACTTCGGCCTTCTTCAGGACCCTGGTGGCGCTCGAGAAGGCGGTGAAGGCCTGGGCGGCCACGGCGCTGGTTGCCCGCTTGCCGTCTTCGGCGGTCTCCAGCGTCTCGACGAGCGCGGTCAATGTGTGGCGCTGCTCCTGCGCCGCGTCGTCTTCGAGCTCTGCCCGCTTCCGGGTCCGGTCGGCCTCCGCCGCCCGCTGAGCTGCCAGCGCGTTCGCCTGCTCGGCCGCCTCTCTGGCGCTCGCTGCCGCCGCCGCCGCGGTCGCCGGGTCCGGAGCGGGCGGCGCGCCGGAAGACGCGCCGCCGTCGATTGCGATCACGTCGCCGAGGGCCGTGCTCGCGCTCGCGGCCTCGGCCGCCGCAGAGTGCGTCTCGGCGGTGACCGTGGCCGGCGGGCTGTTGGCGGTCGCCGCGGCGGCATGCGCGGCGGCCTTT